>Ga0302156_10000047_pt1 | contig 108561 bp, 96 predicted proteins | sample I_Bog_N3_2_FD_193503 | JGI IMG/M metagenome (GOLD analysis project Ga0302156, IMG submission 193503) | Peat permafrost microbial communities from Stordalen Mire near Abisko, Sweden - I_Bog_N3_2 | ecosystem: Environmental > Terrestrial > Soil > Wetlands > Peat | place: Sweden: Abisko, Stordalen... | reverse complement strand
CGAAAACTGCTCTACGAGCAGCCGTGCGTTACTCGCTGATGATGCCCTTCTTCGATTCTTTTTTTACGTGCTTTTCGTTTCGCTTTTCCTTCAGCGACTTGCCGACCTTCTTGGCATTGTGTTGGTGCGGTGATTTCTCGCCCATAGTCGTTCCTCACGTTGGCGGCGTCATTGTTGGCGACGCCGACACGACGGACCTCGACCACCTCTTGCGAATTCGTCTCCACTGAGGTGGAAGTTGTCAATCAGTGCCTCAACCACGACTTTACCCACTTTTACCCGTGCCATGGCTCCAACGGGCCAATTGTCAAGACTGGTTTTCGTGATCGCGCACGAAACGAGGATTCGACTCGGTATTGAACCGTGCGTCGCATTCGACTCCATCGATCAAGGGGCTCACCTTCGCCTGGGAACAGCGCACGGCGCGACAATTCTCCAGAAGGCAATTCCTCGCTGGCATCGGCTAAGGCACCCAGGAGTAATCACTCGTGACGCTCGGTTCAACGAGGACCGACCGACTGGGGTGGAGCCTTGTGGGCTGCGCCAGCAGCATCCCGATTCACCCCGCGAAGAGGACAACTGAAGTTCATTCTCTCCTTCTCGATGACACGGTGGTTCCAGTATCGCGCGAGAAGTGCGAGGTAGTGCAGACGATATGAACGCGGTGGATCGAACTTCCTTGGGCCCTATGTGGCCATGACGCCCTAGACGCGGCGCGCGGCAATTTGCCAGTCGTGCCGGCAACGACCACCCTGAGTCCCTGTCACGAATTAGGCAACGCTCAGCAAGGCCACCACGAAAGCGAGATATCCAACGACGATGAGGCCTCCCTGCCAGCGTCGAAGACCTCGACTCAGGAACGCAAGCACCAAAGTGACCAGGGTGAGACCGACGTACCACCACGTAGTCAAACTGCCGGGCACTGAAAATCGCGCCAGCCCAATAAAGACCCCGGGTATCATGAGTCCCGCAATCACGTTAAGACTGTTACTGTTCAGTGCCGTGCTGAGCGCCGCCGCACCGCGACCCTTCGAAGCCAGGTGAATGGCCGCAACTGCGTTGGGAAGGCTCGTGACACCAGCGAGAACGATGGCACCGACGATTGCGTCAGCGACGTGAAAGTGATGACCCAAAGTTGATGCGCTCCTTTCCATCGTCACACTGGCGAGCACTACCACCACAAGAGCTAGCGCAGCGGCCACGAAGTCAGACGTTCTTGCGCGCCGCGAGCGAACCATTTCAGCGAGTTCGAGTTCCTCCTCCTCGATGGCAACCGAAAGCCATTCGCACCACCTTTCTGGCAACTTCAGGCGCTTAAGACGTTGGCCCCGCGCACTCAACACGGTGACGTAGGCCGTGAATACGATGCCGGCGATGACCAAACCGGTAACATCCGAGAAAGTACCGGTGACCGTAGCGAGGCAACTCAGCGCGACCAACGTCGCGACCACGCCTCCGAGCAATACGACCTTCCGGTGAAGCACGATGAAACCAGACACCAGCGCCCCGAGTCCCAACAAGGCCGCCAGGTTGAAGACATTCGATCCGATGACAACGCCAGCACCGATGCTCCGCTGATGGTGCGACAGGGCTGTCACCGACGCGGTGATTTCAGGAGCATCCGCGGCAAATGCGGCCAGGATGCCCAGCAATGCCTCGGAGAGCCCGATTCGTTCACCCACTCGCTCGAGCCTCGTGACCAAGATCCAACTCGCGACAAGGCTCACCGCTGTGCCGAGAAAGAATTCAAGAAATGCCAGGGTCAAATCAGCGCACTCCGCTCACCGTCTTCGTGCCGACCAGTCTTCCCGGCTCACCATCTTGAACGTTACACCGAGGCTCGCCTCGTTCCGTCTCGCGAGACGGCCTTATGACTTCCTACGTTGGATTATTGCCATCAAGTTGTCAGGAACCTACCGTGTCACTTCGGACTCTTCACGATCCCATACTGAATCATCGTTTGCGCCATGGTGAAAGTCATCTCGGCGAGGTCACGCGGTTCGAGCCCGAGTTGGGTTTTAATCTTTCTGGAATCCACGTGGAACGGCTTGCCTATTTCGGGGATGATGAACTTCAAGTCCCGGTCAAAGAGAGCGACGAGTCGCACCGCAGACTTGGGTAGCTTTCTCAGCGGGATCTTGTAGCCCTGGCTCTTGTAGCGCTCGTCAAGGATCATCGCGATGGCAAGCAACGGCACCGAATCCGAGGCGGCGCAAATGAATCGCTGTCCAGCTGCGCTCGGATGTGTCATGGCTGTAACGTGCGACCACGCCACGTCACGGACATCTACGGGAGGGAACCATATATCGGGCATCCCGGGCACCTCGTGATTCATCATTCGCTTCACCGATTCGCCCGAGGAACTGAAATGGCTGGAGAGCACCGGCCCCAGGACCAGTCCGGGCAGAATCGTGACCAATTCCATCGACGAGGCATTCTGCGTTGAATCAATGAAATCCCAGGCCGCTTTCTCCGCGACGGCCTTGGACTTCGCGTAGGGGTCGACGTCGTCGCCCTCGACGTTCGTCCAGTCACTTTCGGTGTAGACGTGATCCCTCGGCGTGCCGTAGGCGACCGCCGCCACCGACGAGGTCATCACGACGCGTCGTACCCCCGCGCGACTCGAGGCGCGCAGCACCCGTAGCGTGCCGTCGCGAGCGGGCACGATCATCTCGTTCTCGTCCTTGGGCACCTTCAAGAAGATCGGGCTGGCCACGTGCAAGACGTACGTGCACTTCGCGACGGCTTCATCCCAACCCGCGTCGCTGGTCAGGTCCGCGGCGACCACGCTGAACCGGCCCTCGAGGGTCGTACCCGAAGCGAGATGTGGCGTCAAAGTGGCAATCAACTCTGCCTCGCGGCTCGCCGAGCGCGCGCTCGCGCGCACGTTATAGCCCGCGTCGAGCAATTGAAGGATGCAGTGTTGGGCGATAAAACCCGTCCCGCCGGTGACGAGCACAGTGTCTGACATGGGGACAAATCTAGTGACGAATGCCCACGGCGACTCTGAGAAATCAGGGGACGACGGTCGTGCCCGCCGAGCCGTCCAAGAGCCCCGGCGCGTCGTCAAAAGTGCCGATGGACCCGTGTTTACCGGTGGCCTTGACGAATCGGCAGACCGCTTCTACCTTGGGGCCCATCGAACCGGCCGGGAAGCTCATGGCGCGCAGCTCCTCGACGGTCACCTTGTCCAGGGGGTGCTGGGTCGACAGGCCGTAATCGGCGAGCACCGCGGGCACGTCAGTGAGCAGCAGCAAGGCGTCGGCCTTCACGTCGCGCGCGATCAACGCCGCCGCGAGGTCCTTGTCGATGACCGCTTCGACGCCCGCGAGGTGACCTTTCTTGTCGCGCGCCACGGGAATGCCACCCCCACCGGCGCAGACGACGATCGTGCCCTGGGTGACCAGGTCGCGGATCGTCGACAGCTCGACGACCTCCATGGGTTCGGGCGACGCGACGACGCGCCGCCACAGGTCACCATCTTGCTTGAGGGCCCACTTGCCACCACCGACGCGGCGAGCCTCTTCCTTCGAGTAGCCGCGACCGACGAACTTCGTGGGCGCGACGAACGCGGGATCGTTCGTGTCGACGATCGTCTGGGTGAGGACCGCGACGACCCGGCGCTTGAGAACGTTGCCGAGCGCCTGGACCAGCCAGTAACCGATCATCCCCTGGGTTTGCGCACCCAGCACGTCGAAGGGAAAAGGGTGGTCGAGAACGGGGTCGTTCGCGCTCTCGATCGCCAGCATCCCGACTTGGGGTCCGTTACCGTGGGTGACGATGATCTCGTTCCCCTCACAGATACGGGCCAATTGCTTCACCGCGTCAACGACGTGATGCTGTTGAATTTCGGCAGCGGGCTTCTCACCTCTTTGGAGGAGTGCGTTTCCGCCTAGTGCCGCAACGATGAGAATTTCAGACTCCTACCAACGTGGCGACCATGATCGCCTTGATTGTGTGCAAACGGTTCTCCGCCTGGTCAAAAACGATGGACGTCTTGGATTCGAAGACCTCATCGGTCACTTCCAGGGCGCTGACGCCGTATTTCTTGTCCAGCTCGGCGCCGAGGTCGGTGTCGGTGTTGTGCAAGGCCGGCAGGCAGTGCAGGAAACGAACGTCAGGGTTCTTCGACGCTTTCACCAAGTCCTCGTTGACCTGGTAGGCCAAGAGCAGTTTGATACGTTCAGCCCAGGTATCGGTGGGCTCGCCCATTGAGACCCAGACGTCGGTGTAGATGAAGTCCGTATTGGCGACCGCCTCTTGGGCGTTATCGGTGATCAGGATCCTCGCGTCCGAATACTGCGCCAATTGCTGGGCGATGTCCTGGACCTCCTTGGAGGGTTGCAGCGACGCGGGCGCGCCGATTCGCACGTCCAGGCCCAGCAGCGCACCCACGCAGAGCAACGAGTTCGCCGTATTGTTACGCGCGTCGCCGACGTAGGTCAGAGCCACCTGTTCGAGGGGCTTGACGGTGTGGTCGCGGATGGTGAGCATGTCGGCCAGCAACTGCGTCGGATGCCACAAATCGGTGAGCCCGTTCCACACCGGCACGCCGGAGAACTCCGCTAAAAGCTCCACGTCGTGGTGAGCGAACCCCCGGAACTCGATACCGTCGAACATTCGTCCGAGCACGCGCGCGGTGTCCTTCACGGTCTCCTTGTGACCCAACTGCGTCTCTTCGGGACCCATGTAGGTAGTGCTCGCCCCCTGGTCGTGGGCCCCCACTTCGAAGGCGGACCTCGTGCGCGTCGAAGCCTTCTCGAATATCAACGCGATGTTCTTTCCCTTGAGCAGTCGCTTCTCGGTGCCCGACCACTTCTCACGGCGCAGGCGGTCGCTCAGGTCGAGCAACCCCACGAACTCCTCTTTGGTGAGATCGGCGTCCTTAAGCAGACTGCGCCCTCGCAAACCATTGGTGACGTCGGACTTTTTCATTGGACGCTCTCTCGTTCGATGGGACAGGTCATGCAACGCGGACCGCCGCGTCCTCGACCAAGTTCGCTACCTTCGATGGAGACGACCTCAATGCCGTTCTTGCGCAGCATCGTATTAGTGGCGACATTACGGTCGTAGCCCATGATGACCCCGGGAGCCACGGCGAGGAAGTTCGTACCGTCGTCCCATTGCTCGCGCTCGGCCGCGCGAACGTCCTCGTCGGTCGTGAGCACGGTCACGCGGTCGACTTTGAGGACCTGGGCCAACGTCTCCCAGAGGTCCTCGTTCTGACTCATGCTGAGTGTGCCGGGCTCGTCACCCGGGACGATGGTCCAACTGCGCAGGTTCTTGTCGAAGTACGGGTAGAGCACGAACGTCGCGCGATCGATCATGGTCATCACCGTGTCCAGGTGCATAAAGGCGTGGCTGTGAGGAAGTTCGATCGCGATCACGCGGGTCGCCTGACCGGTCTCGAAGAGCCGTCGCGTCAGGATCTCCACGGCGATTGGCGTCGTGCGCTCGCCCATGCCGATCATCACGGTCCCGTGACCCAGGATGTGCACGTCGCCTCCCTCGATAGTCGCCTGGTGATTGACGAATTCGGCGTCAAGTAGGACGTCAAACTTCTCGTCCTTGAAGACCGGGTGATAGCGGTAGACCGCCCTCGTGTGCAGTGACTCGCGCTTGCGGGCGGTCTTAGCCATCGGATTGATCGTGACCCCGCCGTAGATCCAGCACGAGTTGTCGCGCTGGAACAGCGTGTTCGGCAACGGAGGCAAGATGAAGTCGTCCGCGCGCAGCTGCTCCCAGGAGAGACTCTTCGCGCTGAGCGGTGTCAAGTCGGCCTTCAGTATTCCCCCGATGAGGAATTCTGCAAGTTTCTCGCCGTCGAGATCGTTGAGCAGTTGACGCACCGGCTTGACGAGCGACGGACCGATCTGATCATCGGTGCACAGCGAGTCGAGCACGAACGCGCGACCGTCGTCGAGGGACAGAACGTCGGCCAGCAAATCGCCGAAGAGGTGAACCTTGACGCCCTTGTCGCGCATCGCCTGGGCGAAGGCGTCGTGCTCTTCACGCGCCTTCTTCGACCACAAGACGTCATCGAACAGCAGACTCTGGATGTTCGACGGCGTCAGTCTTGAGAGTTCGAGTCCGGGTCGGTGCAGTATTGCCTGCTTGAGTTGGCCTACTTCTGAATCAACGTGCAGCGTCATTGCGCAACCTCTTTGCTCTTACTTCTTGGACTTGGTGTCCTTTACGGTCTTGGGGGCCTTTTCGGGCTTAACTTCCGCCATTACCTCGGCGTGCCAGGAGGCGGGAACCTCGTCGGGCAGGTCAACGGGATAGGCGATCTCGCCCAGTCCCTGACGACGTGCGTTGAGGAACGCGTAGAAGATCAGACCTACGAGCAGCACCACGAGTGCCTGGTACACAACCTGGTAACCAGAGGCGAACGTGACCCACATGGAGAAGAGCACACTGGCGCCCGCCACACAGAGGTCACGCGCCAACTGCCATCCCTGGACGTGACGACGCTTGGAGACGAGGAAGGTCAACTGCGCGATCGCGGAGAAGAAGTACGGGATTGCCACCGTCACGACCGTCAGGTCGACGAGGTAGGTGAAGACCGTCAGTCCGGTGCTGGTGGAGTAGCGCCACAACATCAACAGCGATGGCAACACGGTACCGACCACGATGCCGAACCACGCGGTGCCCCGCTTGTCTTGCCACGCGAAAGCGCGTGGGAAGAGGTCGTCTTGGGCGATGGCGCGCGACGTCTCAGTGACGATCAACGTCCAGGCAATCAAGGCTCCCAAACCGGACACGACCGCGACACCGGCGACGAACTGACCGGCCCACGCACTGTGGGGGAACATCGTCTGAAAAGCGTTCACGAAGGGAGAACCGGTGTTGACCAGCGTGTGGTGACTCACGAGCCCCATCACGACGGCGGTGACCAATACGTAAAGCCCCGCACTGGCGACGGTGCCGATGACCGAGGCGCGCATCACGTTTGAGCGAGGATTGATCACACGCTTGGCGGTGATGGCGGCCGCTTCGACGCCAATGAAGGAGAAGAGCGCGACGCCGGCGGCGATGCCGATACCGCTGTAGAGGCTGCCACCCGAAGCATTAAATGGTCCGAAATTAGCCTTGGCGACGAAGAACCAGCCCACGACACCCACGAAGAGCAGTGGCAGGAACTTGAGGACCACGGTGATGTTCTGGAACCAGGCCATCTGACGGACGCCCGTGAGGTTGATCAGCGCCGGGATCCACAAACCGAACATCGCAATACCCCAGTTCGACATGCCACTCGGGTGGCTGAACTTGAACAGTGCATCGACGTAGAAGACCCACGACGAGACGATTGCCGCATTACCGGCCCAGGACTGGATCCAGTAACACCAACCGACGAGGTAACCGGCGAAGTCACCGAACTCGTGACGGGTGTACGCGTACACCCCACCGTCACTGTTGGGTACTCGCTTGGTGAGCTGACCGAACAAAACGGCGAGCAGCATGGCACCCACGGCGATCACGCCGAGCACCACGATCCCCATCGTGCCCGCTCCCGCGAGCACGGCGGGCATGGTGAACACACCAGTACCGACGATGCTGCCCATCACCAAGGCCGTGGCCGAGGTGAGGCCCATCGCGTGGGCCTTTTGCTGATTTCGTTCCGAGAGCGGCGCTGGGGCTGTCTCTTTTTTCGAAGCGGACGGAGAGTTGAGTAACGACATACTGCCTCCTCAGGTACTGCACAGTGGCCCGTAGGCCTTAACTAATTGTCCTACCAACATCGCGAACTTTCTCTGGCGGGCTAAGGCCGAAAGTCCAATCTTCCAAAGCACTTACGTGAAGCCTTCGTGACTACGGTTGCGGCAAAGACAAGTTGCGCACGAGAGTCCACCAAATCGAGTGAAGTAAGGTGGTCCTTCGGCGACGCTGCTGGTAGCACGAGTTGCGTCGACGTGGGGGCCGCTAGCTCATCGGGAAGAGCAGGAGACTTTTAATCTCAAGGTGCCGGGATCGAGACCCGGGCGGCCCACCAAGTGCGAGCGTCTATCCCATGCCAATCCGTTTCGTGGCGCTGGGACGCAGCGAAGAGAGCCAACGCGCCGCGTTCTTATTGAGAAACGTCCATTTCGAACGTCGCCGCGACGAGGGGCAACCGAAATTATGCGCGTGACGGCGCGTGCAATGGTGTTCAGACCAGTTAGAAGACGTGGCGGCGAATTCTAGGGATTTTCGCACGTCACTCATGGTGTCTCCTAGGAACGAAAAAGAAAACGATTGCCTAGGGTCTGGAGCAACGACTCGAGTTTATCACACTTCCTCGCGCGATCATCCGGAATCGACGCCGCGAAAAAGAGAGGTCGATTAGACAAAACCCGATCGGCGACTCGAGCGTGGTTATCGTCGTCGTTGCGGGGCATTCCTCGCACGATGCGCGAACGAAGTGACTACGTTGGAAGTAAGCACGACGAGCGCAGAGTTCCTCACGTGCCGAAAGGTAGGCCATGGCCACTCGTTCCGCCGGTGCCAAGGGTCTTGGGGTAAAAGCCCACCGATCAGAGAACGCATCCTCGTCGAAGAAGGCCAACGATCTCGCGACGCTCGCGCTCGACGTAGTAATGACGAAGCTCGACACGTCGGCGGCTGGACTAACGAGCGCGCAAGCCAAGAAGCGACTGGTTGATTACGGTGCGAACGAGATCGCCGAAGTCAAGCAGAACGCGATGTTGAAATTCCTCAGCTATTTTTGGGGACCGATTCCGTGGATGATCGAAGTCGCGGTGCTTCTTTCAGGGATCCTTCGACACTGGCCCGACTTCAGTATCATCCTGGTGCTGCTCCTGGCCAACGCCTTGATCGGCTTTTCCGAAGAGCACCAAGCGGGCAAAGCCGTCGACGCGCTGAAGGCGTCGCTCGCCATCAAGTCGCGCGTACTTCGCGATGGCACCTGGGTAAACCCACCCGCCAGGCAATTGGTGCCCGGTGACGTGATACGACTTCGACTTGGAGACATCGTGCCCGCCGACGCCCGGCTGCTTGACGGTGATCCGGTCGAAGTCGACGAATCTGCCCTCACTGGTGAGTCATTACCGGCATCGCGTGGTCCCGGGGACTCGGTCTACTCGGCGTCGATCATCCGTCAAGGCGAGGTCAGCGCGCTGGTCTACGCGACCGGTGGCTCCACCTACTTCGGCAAGACCGCTGAGCTCGTCCAGGACACCCAAACCAAGAGTCACTTCCAAAAGGCCGTGTTACGAATCGGAACCTATCTGATCTACCTCGCGATCGCTATGGTCGCGATCATCATCGTGGTCTCCGTAGTGCGAGGTGATCCGTTCTTGACGACCCTTCAGTTCGCGCTCGTGCTGACGGTGGCGGCGATACCCGTCGCCATGCCGACGGTGCTGTCGGTAACCATGGCGGTGGGCGCGCGCCTCTTGGCCAAGCGCAAGGCAATCGTCAGTCGACTCGTCGCGATCGAGGAACTCGCGGGCGTGGACATCCTTTGCACCGACAAGACCGGCACGCTCACCCAGAACAAACTCACACTCGGTGAACCCTTCGTCGTAGAAGGCGTCGATCCCGGACAACTGATCGTGGACGCCGCCCTCGCCTCGCGCGCTGACGACAACGACACCATCGATCTGGCGGTGCTCGCGGGACTCGCGCACCCCGCGGTCCTGCGCGATTACACCGTCACGCACTTCCAACCGTTCGACCCCGTGGGTAAGCGCACCGAGGCGACCGTGAAAGCCAAGGGCGGACCGGCCTTCAAGGTCACTAAGGGTGCGCCCCAGGTGATCCTGGCGCTCTCGTCCAACGCCAGGTCCGTGAAGACCGACGTCACCCACGCGGTCAACGAATTCGCCAAGCGGGGATTTCGTTCGCTCGGGGTCGCGCGCGCCCAGGGTAACGGCGCCTGGCAGTTCCTCGGCGTGCTCCCGCTGTTCGATCCGCCGCGCGTCGACGCCAAGGCCACCATTGCGACGGCCCGACACATGGGTGTGCACGTAAAGATGGTCACCGGCGACGCACTGGCCATTGCGCAAGAGACCGCGAGGACCCTCGGCATGGGCACCGACATCCTCGACGCCGCCAGCCTTCGCGCCACCAAGGACAAGGAGAGTTCCCAGACCACCAAGACCATTGAATCCGCCGACGGCTACGCCCAGGTGTTCCCCGAGGACAAGTACCACATCGTCGACGTACTAGAGCGGCATGGCCATATCGTCGGCATGACCGGTGACGGCGTCAACGACGCACCGGCCTTGAAGAAAGCCGACTGCGGCATCGCGGTCTCGAGCGCGACGGACGCGGCGCGCGCGGCGGCGTCCATCGTGTTGACCACGCCGGGCCTCTCGGTGATCATCGACGCGATCAAGGAGAGTCGCAAGATCTTCCAGCGCATGAACAGTTACGCGATCTACCGCATCGCCGAGACGCTGCGCGTCCTGCTGTTCGTCACCGCGGTGATCCTGCTCTTCAATTTCTTTCCGGTCACGGCGATTCAGATCGTCTTGTTGGCGTTACTCAATGACGGCGCCATCTTGTCAATCGCCTACGACAACGTCCGCTACCGCAACCAACCCGAGGCGTGGAACATGCGCGTCGTGCTCGGCATGGCGACCGTGTTGGGCGTCGTAGGTCCAGTCGCGGCCTTCGGTGTGTTCTTCCTGGGCGACCGCGTGTTCCACCTCAGCCGGCCCGAACTGCAGACCATGATGTACCTCACCTTGTCGGTGGCGGGACACCTCACCATCTTCCAGGCCCGGACCCGCGGCTCCTTCTGGTCGATCCGACCGGCCAAGATCCTCTGGGTCGCCGTGCTGGGCACGCAGATTCTCGCCACCGTCATCGCTGTCACTGGGATAATCATGACGCCCCTCGGCGTTGGCTACGCGGCCCTTGTCTGGGGCTACGCGATCCTGTGGTTCCTCTTCACCGACCGGGTCAAGATCTGGGCCTACCGAATTCTCGACCCTTCGGACAAGCCGACTGACAGGGACCAACGCAGCGGACGAGTCCACGCCGACCTTTCGCTCATGGCCGCGAGCGTGGCGCCCTTTCACACCGACGTGCGCGTCGGACCCGAAGAGCCCGTCTACCACGACAGTGCGTCGTGCCCGTACGCCAAGGAGATCACGCACGATCGCCACGTCGTGGCGGGATCGGACGACCGTCGACGATGCTCGTGGTGCGAGACCCACGCGCACGTGGCGCCTTTTCACACCGACGTACGCGTCGGACCCGAAGAGCCCGTGTACCACGACGCGACTGCTTGTCCGTATGGCCAGGAGATCACCGACGATCACCACGACCTCGCCGGCCCCGATGGTCGTCGACGCTGCTCGTGGTGCGAAGTCCACGCGAGCGCCTCGCTCGTCGGCGCTGACCCGGCGCGCCGGCACTAGCGCCCGAGAGCGACACACGCCGTTGTTAGAGTTCCCCGTATGGTGAGCGTTCGACGGAGCGACGGCAAGACACAGCGGTCCGACTACCGCCTGGGTGAAAACTCCCGATGAGTGACAGCGCGCGTGGGCGAGAAGAGGACTCCTTCCAGCTCGCGCATGGTTCACGGATTCTGATCGCCATGGACAAGTTCCGGGGCACGGCCTCCGCGCTCGAACTCTGCGAGGTCGTCGGCGAGGTCGTTCGCGGACTGGGTTTCGAACCCGATTGCCAACCCATGTCCGACGGTGGTGAAGGGTTTCGCGAGGCGTTCTCCGGCGAGACCTCGCACGTCGAAGTGCGCGGCCCCCTTGGCGAACCCGAGAGTGCGGGCGTCACGCTGGTGACGACCGACCACGGCACCATCGCCGTGATCGAAAGTGCCGACGCGGTGGGTCGTCACCACCTGGCGTCACCCACGGGCGACGAAGCCCTGGCCGCCTCCAGCGAGGGCGTCGGCGAACTGATCCTCGCCGCGGCGAAACTCGGCGCCGCGTCCGTGCTGCTAGGCCTCGGCGGTTCGGCGACTTCCGACGGCGGACTTGGCTGCTACGAAGTGCTGCGCGACCACGGGGGACTTCCGGTTCCGGTCACCGCCGCCACCGACGTCAGCGCTCGATTCAGCGGCGCCCGGCGATACGCCCACCAAAAGGGTGTGCGCGAAGAGGAACTCGACCTCGTCGACGAACGTCTCGCGGACGTTCGATCCCTCTACCTAAAGGAACGAGGCATTGACGTCGAGACGCTCGAGCGTACGGGTGCCGCCGGCGGGATTCCCGGCGCCCTCGCCGCCCTGGGCGCGACGCTCGTCGACGGACTTGAAGCGGTGGCGGGCGCCGTCGACCTCGCCTCGCGCATGAAAGCCGCGAGCATGATCATCACGGGCGAAGGACGGTTCGACGACGGAAGTCTGGAAGGAAAGGTGACGGGCGGTATCGCCACGATGACGGACGGACGTCTTCCTCTGCTCATTTTCTGCGGCTCAGTCGACACGTACGCGCAAAGCAATCTGCGAAGCCGTTACGACAATCTGCGATTTGTTGACCTGAGCGCCCGGGTGGGAGCCGAAGCCGCGACCAATGACGTCTTCGGATCGATCCGGGCCGTTCTGCTCGAAGAATTGCGGAGCACCCTAACGTCGCGTCAAAGGAGAGTGACATGAAACTCAACAAGGCCGTGTTGGACGAACTACGGGTCGAGCCAGGAAAACACGCCCACCTCGACGAGCGAAGCACCGAGCAGACGAAGACCGACTGGTTGAAGGGAAAAGGCCCCAAGGACAAGGACGCGAAAGAATCGGACGATCCCCGCAAGCGAGTGGCCGAGAAGGACCTGGCGTCGTTCGTCACCGAACTCGCCACGGCCCAGGACCTGCTCTGGGCAGACGGTTCACACGCACTCTTGATAGTGCTCCAGGCGTTGGACGCCGCGGGCAAGGACGGCACCATCAAACACGTGATGTCGGGGATAAATCCCCAGGGCTGTCGGGTCGAGTCATTCAAGCAGCCCTCCGCCGAAGAGCTCAGTCACGACTTCCTCTGGCGTTGCACCAGGGCGTTACCGGCGCTCGGTGGCATCAGTATCTTCAACCGCTCTTATTACGAGGACGTGCTGGTCGTTCGAGTGCACCCCGAACTCCTTGACCGCACTCACGAGAAGCCCGACGACGGCGACTTGGCCAAGCTCTGGAAGAACCGTTTCGAGGACATCAACAACTTCGAACACCATCTGCACCGCAACAACACGAGGATCGTCAAGGTCTTCCTACACATCTCACGCGACGAGCAGAAGAAGCGATTCCTCAAACGTCTCGACGACCCCGACAAACGCTGGAAGTTCTCCACCAGCGACCTCGCCGAACGCGAGCACTGGGACGAGTATCAGCAAGCCTACGAAGAGGCCCTCAGCGCGACCTCGACCCCGTGGGCCCCCTGGTACGTGGTACCGGCGGACCACAAGTACGCGTTACGCGCGCTCGTAGGTGGGATCATCGTCGACACGATCGACCAGATGGACTTGAAGTCACCGCGGGTCGCTAAGGACAGACTGGCCGCACTCGAAAAGGCAAAGAAGGGCCTTCTCGCCGAAAAGTAATGCCGTTGGCCGCTTTGTGCGACGTCCACTTCTGCTACTTCGTGTAGCCGTGCTTTTGAAGAAAGGCCTGCAGGACCGTGACGAAGCGCGCGCCTCCCGGTTCGATCGGACTCAACGCGCTGTTGAGGTGACCGGCCTTCAACTGTGCGGCGAGGAAGTTCTTCACCGCCGTGGCGTGGCCGAGCATATCCTCGTCGGCGGCCCAGGCCGCCGCGACACCCACGGAGTCCTGGTAGTGGCTGCTCGCTTGGGCGTGAAAGGCCTGCAGCCACACGGTGGCGTCCTTGGCGATCAGGGTGGGAAAACGTCGGGTCACGTTGTGGAACGAACCGTTCGAGAACGAGAAGATCTCAATCGGCAGGCCCGACGCGGCGAAGTCAGTGAATTCGTAGGCGAAGTAGTCGTCGGCGCTGACGAAGTCCGTGGTGCCGCCGACACCGATCCTCTCGAGCCGCGCGCCCGGGTCGCCGAAGTTGCGCTCGACCTTTCGCACCTTCGAGGTGGCGCCAATCGAATACACCTGTTCGATGGAACAACAATGAGCGCCTCCGCTGTAGAGGTCGAGCACGACGTCGGGCGTCTTACCCGCCTGCAGGCGTACCACGTGCACCGCTTTGTCCTTGGCTTCGATCGTGTTGGGCCAACACGCGTTGCCGCACCACGCCGACGTCACCGGTCCCTTGAAAAGGATGACGCCCTGACGAGTGATCGTCAGAGAGGGATTACGCCCCTCGGGATAGGTTCCCCTGTAGGTAAACGTGGCGCGCACGCCAGCCATCGTGGCCGACTGCGTCGACACCTTCTGGGCCGTCGCGCCGGCCCCGGCGACCGGCACGAACATAGCGACCAACAGCGCCGTCGCGACGACGCTGGCGAAGAGCACGCTCGTGCCAACGTGGGACGCTCGGGGTGTCCTCGAAGTTTCCATAGCATCACCGTAGGTCGGCTCGGGTAACGCCGACCAATCGCGGGACTCGTCGTCGTGCCCTTCACCTACGCCCCGCGCATCAAGCCCCTCGTGCCGTAAATCTAAAAAGGCTGCAGGTCTACTGCTCGTAGTTCTCGACGATGCTTTCTGATCGCACACCCTCGCCGTCGGGACTCAGGCCCGCCACGCGACGGGCCCGACGACGACGCAACAAGTCCCAGCACTGGTCGAGTTCGACCTCGATGGCGTGAAGTCGCGCCACTTGTTCCTTGGAGAGCGCTTCGAGTTCGTGGGATTCCTCGAGCCTCTTCTCCTCGTCGGTGAGGTCGCTCACCTTTTGCAAGATGGTGCTGTCATCCATGATCATCCTCGTTTTACTTGGCTGTCCCCGACTCTAGGCGAGGTCGAGCGAAAACGAACCGTGGCCCAACGAACGCGAGGTACTGAGGCGAAGACTCAGACGCCTTCAGCGCGCCACGGGCTTGGTGTAGGTGGCCGAACCGAACGCCAGAATCGGAATGAAGATGAAGCTCAACAGCCACATACCGATTCCGAAGCCCGACGACTTCGAGAAAGCCTTGGCAATGTCCATCGCCAGGATTAACGAGAACACGATGTTCACGAAGGGTATGAACAGCAGGATTAACCACCATTCCGGTCGTCCCGCGATTTTGCAGTAGAGGTAGAGATTGTAGATGGGTACGATTGCTCCCCAGCCCGGCTCGCCCGCCTTGGTGAACACTCGCCAGAACGCGACGATGTAGAACACGATCACCGCGAGGATTATGAGGAATCCCACCGATCCGGATCCACTAGCCGTTGCCGCCAAGATAGTTGTTAGCACCTCGCCCCCTTTTGGTTCATCGAATGGTAGCGAAGGACCCTGGGCTGTGTTGGTTCTTGCGAGAAAATTCTCGATCGGTACGTACGGGCTCGAAATGCACGGGGAAGCGTTAGCGCCACCCGTCAAATTCTCCTAAGACTCGAACCTCTTGGCGAGCCGTCGGCGAAGTGGTCCGGGCAGGAGCCGCTTGATCGAGTCGGTCTGTCGACGAAGACGCGCGATTTCTCGTTCATCCCATTCGTGCTGGGCTTCGAGCACCGCGTGCTCGTGGTTCAAGATCTCGTGTCGTTTGTTGAGATCAACGAGCTGATCGGTCAAAGTGACCATGTCCTGTGAGAGTTCCTCGAGTGCCCGTCCGCCGTCGTCGTGCACTGCCTTGACGACGAATTGATACGTCAACGATTCGCGATCTTCGAGCAACGCCTCGAGCACCTCGTCGCTTAGATCGCCGCGCTGGACACCGAGTTCGGTCGAGAAGATCGGCACCGTCACCCGCTGCAGTTCGACCGCCACGAGGCCCGCCTCTCGCAGCAAGTCGAGCAGGCTCTCCTTGGTGATGAAATGAATGTGCGTCCGGTCAAGTAGTCCCGTCTCGGCGTAGGGGAAACTTCCGCGGAGCAACGCGACTTTGACGTCGACGTGGGCGATGTTGGGCACCGACACGACCACCACGCCCGAGGGGCTCAGGTGCTTCAAAGAATCGCGAAGGGCCTTCAGCGGGTCGCGCAGGTGTTCGAGGACGTCTCCGAAGATAATCGCGTCGAATTCCTCGCCCTCGAATTGTCCCCAGAGTTGGTCGGACTCGACGTCACCCACCACGAGTCGTTCGAGCCAGGGCATCGCCGCCTCGGCGACCGTCGCGTCAACCTCGACACCGACGACCCGACATCCTTGGGCCTTCAATTGTTCACTCACGTGACCCGAGGCGCAACCGATCTCGAGGGTCCGCTTGTTGAAGCCGACCATGCGCAGCATGCTCGCGTGCGAGTTGTTCTCGCCACCGGGATCAACGGCTGTGTGGTAGTGCGACAGCATAAGGAAAAACTAGTCCTGATTCGCAAGGCGGTGAAGGAAACACCCTTAGGAGTGGTCTCAGTGTTGGTTGTACTTCACCGTGGTCGTCTTACCGTTGAGCAGGGTGATGGTGAACGTGAAGATACCGTTGCGCGAGCGTGGTTTGACGCTGACGCGCACTGCGAGCGCGGTGCCGCTATCGCTCAGGACCTGGGCGGTCGTGCCGTGGTGGCTCGTCACGGTGGGACGACCGTAGAAACCGGTGCCGATGATCTGCAGGATCACCGTCTTTCCCGCCACCACGTGGCCGACCACGTACTGGGCGACCGGTCCGGGCGGCGCCACGGGAACGACCGGCGTGGCGGCGGTCACCGTCAAGGTGAAGACGAACGTCCCCTGGTCGCCGTAGCCGTCGGAGGTTGTGCCGGCTGCTTTGTAGGTGCCCGGTACCAGCGTCGCCCCGTTACTCGAGACGACGCCGGCACTCGAGACGACCAGATTGGGCGATCCCGTTACCTGGGTGAACGTCACGGGACCGGTGTTGTGGCTCACGCTCAATTGATCACTCAGCGTCGAGGTCGAGGTCGTCACGACTGAAGCCGTGGTCGGGCTGTTCTGGGTGATCGGCCCCACGGTCATGGTGAAGGTGAACACGCCCACGTCGCCGCTCGGGTCACTCGTCGTGCCCGACGCGGTGTAGGTCCCAAAAGGAAGGGCGCCACTCGTGGTGAGCATCCCGGTGCTCGACACGAGCAGGCTCGGTGCGCCCGCGCTCTGAGTGAAGACCACCGCGCCGGTGTTTCCCGCGGCGACGAGCTGGATTGAGTAGACCGGCGTCTGGGTGGTCTTCAGCGTGATGGTCGTCGGCGCTACTTGGGTGATCGTGCCGACCGAGAGGATGAAACTGAACAAGCCGATGTCGCCCTTGGTGTCACTTGTCGAACCCGTAGCGCTGTAGGTGCCCGGTGTGAGGGCGCCACTCGTGGTGAGCAGTCCCGTACTCGAGATCACGAGCGTTGGCGAACCGGTCGTCTGGACGTAGGTGACCGGGCTCGTCGCCCCACTCACGGTGAGCTGTTGGGTATAGGTCGCCGACGCCGCGACCGAGATCGACGCGGCGCCCGGCGTGCTGATGAGCCCACAGGCGTAGTCGCCGTCGAGTCCGTTCATCGGATACTGGATCATGGCTACCCGCCCGCCGTTGAATGACGGCAGCGCACAAGCCGCTTCGGCCGCCGCGAGCGTCGCGTAACCCGGCATCCACGCTGAGAGGGACTCGAAGGCGGTAGGCGGTGTGCCCGTGATCGTGTGCCACTGCTGGGCGGTCGAGTAGAGGCCGAGATTGTTCACCCCCACGCTCTTCAAATAGGCAACCGCGCCGAGCAGCATCGACTGATCGTTGTTGAGCGAACCGGTCGACGGCCCGTACGCCGATTCGATGACCTCCCAGTGGTTGCCAGTTTCCACGTCGAGCCACCAGTTCGCGCTCGTGACCGCGGTTGTGGGCGACGCAGAGCCGTCGGCGGTCTCGGCACTGATGGCGTTGGCGAAAGAGACTTTGGCCGCACCCCATCCGTAGTCGTAGGCGCAGGTCGTCGAATTGCCACCCGAACAGGACTGCGGACCGGTCGCACTCGTGGGCCAGTTCGAGGTGTCCGCAGGGCCCGGACTATCGGTGTTCATGTAGAACGAGGGTACGCCGGCGATCGTGGTCTTGGCCCAGGTGATCTCGCTGGCAAGACACGGGTTGGTCGAATAGGGGTGGCCATCGTTCACGCCCACGACCCCGAAGCCGGCGGGGTAGGTGATCGTCGCACCACACTGGGGATAACTGATGTCATAACCCGTCGAGGCCGAGACGGTCTGAGCGCTCGAAGGAGCGACCAGGACAACCAGGAATCCCGCCGATGCCACGAGAAAAGCGAGCAGGACCTTCGTCAAGAGTTTCAACACGTGCAACAAGCCTAGGACGAAGGCTCATTACGACCTGGTGACGATTGATGAGAACTGGCTAAGAGTTGGCACAGGACGTGCGAACGCTCGCAAGACACTTCGTCGCCTTTGCGGCACCTGCTGACACCGCCACCTTTGTCGCCTAAATTCGCTAGTGAGCATGAACCTTCTCTCTACTTTGGACAAAATCACAAGCGAGGACTCGCCGTCGTCTTCCAACGCGTGCCGACACGCCCACGTAACCGTCACGACGGGAATGACTTGACGAGTCGACTTCGACAACGCCCGGCGTGGCGAAAGCTCGAAGAGCACTTCGAGGCGATAAAGGACGTCCACCTGCGCGAACTCTTCGCCGACGATCCACATCGAGCGACAAAGTTCAGCGCCGAGGCCGAAGGTATTTATCTCGACTTCTCCAAGAACCGCGTCACCGACGAGACCATGGCCCTACTGATGCAACTCGCACGCGAGTCGGGTCTCGAAGAGCGTCGAGATGCCATGTTCAACGGCGCTCACATCAACGTCTCAGAGGACCGAGCGGTCTTGCACGTGGCGCTTCGCATGCCCGCGGATACTTCGTTAATGGTCGACGGCGTCGACGTCGTGGCCCAGGTGCACGGAGTCCTCGCTCGGATGCGGGACTTCTGCGTGAACGTGCGATCAGGCCAATGGAAGGGGGCGACCGGAAAACCCATCAAGAACGTCGTCAACGTAGGTATCGGCGGTTCGGACCTCGGTCCGGTGATGGCCTACGAGGCTCTTCGTCACTACTCCCAGCGCGACCTGACGTTGCGCTTCGTCTCGAACGTCGACTCGACGGACTTCGCCGAGGCGGTCCGCGACCTGGTCCCCGATGAGACCTTGTTCATCATCTCTTCGAAGACGTTCACCACCCTCGAGACGCTCACGAACGCGCGCAGTGCCCGCGATTGGGTCACGACCACCCTGGGCGAGCACGCGGTTGCTCGTCATTTCGTCGCGGTCTCGACCAACGACCAACTCGTGGCCGAGTTCGGCATTGACACCTCGAACATGTTCGGGTTCTGGGATTGGGTCGGCGGTCGCTACTCCATGGACTCGGCCATCGGGCTATCGACGATGCTCGCGGTCGGACCCGAACACTTCGATGAACTCCTCGCCGGCTTTCACGCCATGGACGAGCACTTTCGCACCGCGCCCCTCGAGAAGAACGTGCCCGCGTTGATGGGACTGCTCGGGCTGTGGAATCGAGACTTCTTCGGTTTCGCGAGTGTGGGCGTCATGCCCTACGAGCAGTACCTCAAGCGACTGCCCGCTTACCTCCAACAGCTCACTATGGAGTCCAACGGCAAGCACGTGACGCTTGAAGGCGAAGTGGTCGACTACGACACGGGCGCGCTCTACTGGGGCGAGCCCGGAACGAACGGCCAACACAGCTTCTACCAATTGATCCACCAAGGCACCGCGATCGTGCCCGTGGACCTGATCGGCTTCGCCCGCAGTCTGAACCCGATTGGTCCTCACCACGACATCCTGAGTTCGAACGTCTTCGCCCAGGCCGAGGCGCTCGCCTTCGGCAAGACCGAGGCGCAGGTTCGCGCCGAGGGCACGCCCGAGCACGTGGTGGCCCACCGCGTCATGGAGGGCAACCGACCCACCAACGTGCTGCTGTGCGAAGTCCTGACCCCGCGTCTGCTGGGCTCGCTCATCGCGCTCTACGAGCACCTGGTCTTCACCCAAGGCACGATCTGGGACATCGATTCCTTTGACCAGTGGGGCGTGGAACTCGGTAAGGTGCTCGCCGTGAGGATCATCCCCGAGCTCGAAGCCAACGAGGAGCCGGTGCTCGACCACGACTCCTCCACCAATGAACTGATCAGGCGCTACCGCGCCTGGAAGCAGCGGTGAAACCGGCGCCCGACGGGCAACGCCCCGCCATGCTCACGCGCCTCCAGGACCGACCATGACCGACGCGAGCAGCCACAATCCTCGCGGCATAAAGCTCGTGGTCTCCGACGTTGACGGCACGCTGGTCACGCCCGACAAGGTCCTGACCCCACGGGCGATCCAGGCGGTCGATGGGTTGCGTGACGCCGGTATCATCTTCGCGCTCACGAGCGCGCGCCCGCCCCAGTCCCTGACCCGTTTCGTCGATCCGCTGCGTCTCGAGACGCCGCTGGGCGCTTTTAACGGTGGGCTTATCGTCGATAACCAGATGCGCGTACTCGAGGAGAAGGCGATCGCGAAGGAGTTCTCGGCACCCATCATCGGCATCCTCGAACACCACGGCATGGACGTGTGGGTCTACCAAGGCCAGGACTGGTTCGTGCTCGACGACGACGGTCCCCACATCGAGCACGAGTCCCAAGGCTGTTCGTGCGAGCCGACCCAAGTAACCAACTTTCACGGCCTCGTCGACGGGATCTTGAAGGTCGTGGGCATCAGTGACGATCCGACCACCAACGCCGCCGCGAACGCCACGATCAACGAGCGCTTCGCGCAAGGCGTCTCGGCGAGCCAATCACAGAGTTACTTCCTTGACGTCACCCACGTCGAGGCGACCAAGGGGCACGTCGTGAGATTCCTCGCCGGAACCTACGGGGTGGCCCTGGACGAGATCGCCGTACTCGGCGACATGCACAACGACGTGACGATGTTCGAGGTCGCGGGCTTCAGTGTCGCCATGGGTAACGCGAACAATGACGTCCAGCGCGCCGCTGACGTGGTCACGAACACCAACGAGCACGAGGGGTTCGCCCACGCTATCGAGACCTTCATTCTGAACTGACCACGGCGACTCAGCGTGAAAGTTCGCGGGCACTAGAGTAAGCGCGCGGCGTTGAACGTGATCTCACCCAGCACGATGCGACTTTGGATGTCACGGGCGCCCAGCCCGCGAAGCACGTCGAGCACTGATTGGAGTTCGTCGGTGCTCTCGTTCGCGGTCCAGAGCTGGTAGTCGAACTCGCCGGTCGTGTGCACGGCGCTCAGCACCTGGGGCACACCTTCGAGGTCTCGCTCGAACTGACGCCGGTCGACCGACTCGCGAAGCTTGACGTCGGTGAGCGACTGCAGGGAGTGGCCCAAAGCCTCGAGGCCGATCTGTGCGTGAAAACCCGCGAGGACGCCACTCAGACGAAGTCGCCGGATCCGGTCCGCGGTGCTGTTGGGGCTGAGGTGGACCTCCTTGGCCAACTGCTGGTAACTCAGTCGACCGTCGTCGACGAGCGCCATAAGTAAAGTGCGGTCGATGCTGTCCACGTCGGATCTCCATCCAGACTTAGTTTTCCAAGGTACTTTAGCAATCTTGCCATAGAAAACGCGCCCTTAGGCTACTCACAGCACGTATCTCCGAGTCATTTGAGGTTGCCGGGCTCATACTCTGTAAGCATGCTTTTCCTGATACTTCGCCTCCTTTGTGCTCCCCTTTCGGTCCTGCTCGGGACCCTCGCCCAGCGTCGGTTCGGCCACGCCGTAGGCGGTCTCATCGTCGGTCTGCCCTTGCTTTTCCTGCCGTTCCTCTGGTTGATCGGCCACGAGTACGGAGTCGGCTTCGCGCGCGCCATGACCGGCTCATTGCTCATTGCCGTCACGGCCGAAGTGGCCCTGCTGTGGACCTTCGCATTTCTCGCTCAGCGGTTCTCCGCCACCCGCTCAGTACTGGGCGCGGTCGGGGCGTTCGCGCTGGCCGCAATCGTCCTTCGAGGCGCCCACGTCTCACTCGTGCTGGGCACCGTCCTCGCCATCCTTAGCCTCACCCTGGCGCTCGTACTCTGGCCGCGCACCACACCCAGCGCTCACCCGCAAGGAAAGCAGCGACTCGTGCTGCGCCTCATGGTCTCGACCGTCTTCACGGTGGTGCTGATCTCCTTCGCCGGGCACCTCGGGGCGAGTCTCTCGGGCATCCTTGACGCGATCCCGCTCACCAGTCTGATGATGGCGTTCTTCACCCGACGCGAATCAAGCGCCCACGGCTCGTCGGCGTTCTTACGCGGTGTCACCCGCGGATCGTTCTCCTACGTCGTGGCGATGTTCGTGTTGGTCGAGATGTGGAAGGCCCACAACGAGTTCGCCGCCTTCGGCGTGTCCCTGGTCGCGGCGCTCCTCGTGCAGTTGGCCGTCCAGTCGAGTGGCTCGATCGCCGGTTTCTGGCGCATCGTAAGCACCGATCAGATCCCCCAGCGAGTTGGTCGACACGTCCACCGCCGCGTGCCCGGTGCCTCGACCTTCAAGAAGTTCTACGAGTCAATCTCGGCGTAAGCAACGCGGAGTGACGGACCTGGCCAAACCGTCGGGGCCTCATTGAGCCAACGTCTCGACCGATCCCAAGCCGTCTACTGCGCTCATGCTCGATCACCTCATCGATGGGCGACCACGTCAAGAGCGTCGTGGGATCGGTCTTTTCCAGGTCGGCGCTGGTCTCGCCAAGGATGCCCCGCGTACGCTTGGACGCCACTTAGAGCCAGCCCGAACCCACCAGAATGTAGGCGAGGAAGATGTAGACGAAGACCCGCACCGAATACGGCATCACGGGCACCAAACTGCCAACCGCGGGCACCAGCACGAGAACGCACGCCGCGGCGCCCGCTCACCTAGCGCTGGACGAGGGAATCGTCGACGGGCTGGAAGGCCGCGACGAGAAAAGCGAAGCGCGTGGTGACCTGCTCACGCAGGTCAATAAGTCGACCGAGCGATTCAGGCGCCTCGGCGAGGATGTCGCGGGGATCGAAACCCGACGCGATCACTTCGCCCTCGAAGGCATCCACGAATGCGTAGACCGCCTCACGGTCCACTTCGAAGTGGAACTGGAATCCCCAGGCGGTCCCACCGACGCAGAAGGCTTGATTCTCGTAGAGATCGTTGGCGCACAGTCGGAGCGCGCCCTCGGGCAGCGCGAAGGTGTCGCCGTGCCAGTGCAGCACCGTCTGGCGCTCTGGAAGCGAGGAGAGCAGGTAGTCATCGTGCGCCGCTGGCTCCAGGCGCACGATGCCGAAGCCGATCTCGGCCCCGTGGCCCGCGTAGACGCTGCCCCCCGCGGCCTGGGCGAGCAACTGCGCGCCAAGACACACGCCCACGGTGGGCAGATGCTCTTCGAGCGCACGCCCCAGCAGCGCCAGTTCCTGGCGCCGGGTCGGGAATCCCGCGTCACTGGTGACCGACATCGGTCCGCCCATCACCACGAGTCCGCTGAAGCCCTCGAGGTCGTTCGGCAACTCATCACCGCGATAGATCCTTCGCAGATCGATGTCGACGCCGTGTTCATCAAGGGCTTCACCGATGACGTAGGGACCCTCAGGTTCGACGTGTTGAATCACCAAACAGCGCGACAAGGGTCTCCATTCGAGCGCGACGTGTGCACGATGCTACAGCGACGACGCGCAACGACCATTGCTGGTTGATCAATTGTTGAAGCCCGCGAGATTAGACGTGACTCAGCAATCCGCCGTCGACGAGCAGGATCTGGCCGGTGATGTACGACGCGTCGTCCGAGGCGAGGAACGCCACCGCGGCCGCCATCTCCTCGGGCAGACCCTGGCGTCCCATCGGCACGGTGCGTTCGATCAACTCTCCGATGTCCGCCTCGCTCAAGGAGTCGTGGGCGAACTGGGGATCATTGAACCCAGTGTCGACCCATCCCGGACAGACGCAGTTCACCCGGATGCCGGCTTTGGCGTAGTCAATGGCGATGCTGCGCGTCAGGTTCACGACCGCCGCCTTCGAGGCCGTGTAGGCGGACAACGCCGGCTCACCGAAGATCCCGCTGATCGATCCGGTGGTGACGATGGCCCCCTTGCCCTTTTCCTGCATGATCGGCACGATCGTGCGCACGACCAGGTACATCGAGGTGACGTTCACGCTGAGTGTCCGGTTCCACTCCTCGAGGTCCGTCTCGAGGACCGTGCCCGCTCGAAGTCGCCCCGCGTTCGAGTGCAGGACGTCGACGCCACCGAAGTCGTCCACGACCTGGCCCACCACGGTCGTGACCTGGTCCAGATCTGAGACGTCGGCCTCGTACGCGCGGGCTCGGCCGCCCGCGGCGACGCACTCGTCGGCGACGGCGTTCGCCAGGTCGCCACGAAGGTCGACGATCGCCACGCTCGCCCCTTCACTGGCGAAGCGCAGCGCACTGGCGCGCCCGATGCCGTGACCGGCGCCGGTCACGACCACCACTTTTCCGTCGAACCTCGCCATGACTACTCCTCTGCTCCGTACGCCAGCGTACGGCGTCCAGGCCGCTCACTTAGGTGACGACGATGCCCGAAACCGCATCCACCGGGGAGCGAGTGCCTCAACTCCCCGGTGAGCAGAATCTCAGGATTCGACTTCGCTCGATCCCTTGATGTTGTGCTCGCGCCGCTCCTTTTGGGCGAGAAAATACGGTGAGTTCGGACGAAGGGCGCGAATGACGAAGCCGAGTGCGAAGACGATCACGAGGATAATCACCGCCACCCACGACACGACGTGGGCCTGAGTCGTGAGACCGTAGAAGAAAACCGCACCCATCAAGAGTCCACCGACCAAGGGAATGATGCCCAGAGCGAACAGCTTGCCCGCGCTGTGACGCAGATGGTCGCGGTAGAACCAGACACTCGCGAGCGCAACGACGAAGTACATGAACAGACCGATCATGCCGTCCGCACTGATGATGTCGCCGATGGCGTGATTCGCCGATGAGTTCGCGAGGTACGGGATGAGCAGGATGGGCGGGATCGAAGCGAGGATGATCAGGCCCGCCCACGGTGTCTGGTGCTTCTTGCTGATCAGCCCGAAGACCTTGGGGATCAGCTTGTCGCGAGCGAGTGCGTAGAGCACGCGGCTTGGCTCGGTCATCTGGATCTGGCAGGTCCCGATCACTGCCACGAGCACCGCGAGCGGCAGGGCCCGGCCCCAGAAGCCCGGCACGAGCAACTGGCCCGCGTAGTTGAGCACGTTGGTGCCGTTCGCCAGGACGTTCTTCTGGCTCGAGACGCCCTCGAAGACCACGATCAAGAACGTGTACCAGAACGTGAGAAACAGGGTGCCCATCATCATGGCCCGACCAGGATTGATCTTGCGCTGGGTCGACTCTTCACCGAGCACGGCGGTCGCCTCCCAACCGAGATAGAGGAACCCGCAAGGAACCGCCGCCTTGGCGAGGCCGGTGAAGCCACCAATACCGTGCACGGCCCCCGAGAACGCGAAGTCGTGGATCGACGGCAGCGTCGCGCCGCCCGCGTGGCTGGCCTCGTGGATGAGCGCCAGCACGACGAACGAGATCATGGCGCTGTACTCGATGAAGACGAAGATCCACTGCATCCGTACCGAGGGCCTGATGCCGCGGATCGACAAGTACGCGAGCACCCCCATCACTGCGGTGGCGACGATCCAAGTCACCGGGTTGGAGAACGTGTCACCCGTGGGCGCCACGACGAACAAGAGGTACGCGCCGGCGAGGGTGATATTGCCCACGTTGGCGAACGTGGAGACTGCCACGTTGAGTAGTCCCGTGCCCACGCCCACCGACGGTGTGACCGCCTCACCCACCCATATATAAGGTGCGCCCGCGTGCGCTCGCCATCGATTGAGGCTGGCGTAACCCACCGAGCAGAAGAACATCATCAAGCCGACGATCAAGACCGCGAGCGGCGCGATATGCCCCGCGAAGGCGACCAAGATCGCCAACGTGTAAGCCACGCTGCTCGAGGGGGCGACGTTCGCGACCGACACGACGAAATCGCCCCACAGACTTACCGAGTCCTCTTTGAGTCCTAATTCCTTTTCGACCTGCGAGTACTGAGTCACGAAGCCTCCCCCACGAAATTTGCCCAAGAGTAAGTCATCAGATGACTTTTGTCAAACAATTCGGAGGTGTTTTTTCACGTTTTACCTAGCCGAAACATTGAACGACCCATGACACAGTCCGACCCGTCGAAACAGTCGCGACACTGGTTGACCAAAGTCATCTGATGACTTACGCTGGGCGCATGGCGAACGATCGGCGGCCACAGTCCGCCGATCACGCCACGAGCCGAGGACTGGGGGTGCGTCATCGAGAACCGTAGCAGTCCCCGTGACGCTTCCGCTTCGTTCGGCACAGGACAACACGCGCGGCGTTCGAACTTCGTCCTCGGCGTCGACGTTGGCTCCCAGAGCATCAAGGCAGTACTGCTTGATCCCGACGGCTTGCCGTGCGCCAGCGGTTCGTTCGCACTCTCGATGTCCCACCCGCACGGTGGCTGGGCCGAACAGGACCCGCGCGACTGGGACGAAGGACTGCGCGTCGTGATTGCCCAATGTCTCCAGTCCGCTGCCATTCCCGGTACCGAGGTGGCCGTGCTGTGTCTCGCCTGCCAAGTGGACGGCGTGGTGCCGCTGGCTCTCAACGGTGAGCCCCTCGGTCCGGGCATCATCTGGCTCGACCGTCGGGCTCACGATCAGGCGAACACCATGGCCCAGCGCGTCGGCGTCCAACGGCTGTTCGACATCACCGGTCTGGTTCCCGACGCGTCGCACGCGGGACCCAAGATCCTGTGGCTGCGCGACCACGAGGCCGAGACCTTCGAACACGCCGCGGCGTTCCCACCCGCCGCGGGCTACCTGCTCTACAACCTCACCGGGCGCCTCGCGCTCGACCACGCCAACGCGTCATCGAGCTTGCTTTACGACGTGCGCGCTCGCCAGTGGTCCGAGGAGCTGCTCGAGGCCTTCGACCTCGGCGTGCACCGACTCGGCGAGATACTTCGCGCCAGCGAGATAGCGGGCAACCTAACACCCGCCGCCGCGCAGCGACTGGGCCTCTCGAGCGCCTGTGCGGTGCTGGTGGGCACCGGTGACGAGCACGCCGCGTCCATAGGAGCGGGCGCGGTCACCACGGGCATGATCACCGACGTCACCGGCACCGCCGAACCGGTCACTGTCGCCTCGTCGTCGGTCGTCTTTGACCCTGAGCGTCTCGTCGAGACCCACGCTCACGCGATTGATGACGCCTACCTGGTCGAGAACCCCGGTTTCGTCTCGGGTGGGAGCACCCTGTGGTTCGCGCGCAACGTGCTCAAGGTGAGCCAGAGCGCCTTCTTCGAACTTGCCGACGAGGTCCCCGCGGGCGCCGACGGCGTGCTCTTTCTTCCCGCCCTGTCCGGAGCGATGACGCCCACCTGGAATGGAGGCATGCGCGGCGTGTTCGCGGGCCTCGCGATGCCCCACACCTCGTCGACGATGGCGCGCGCGGTCCTCGAAGGGTGCGCCTACGCACTGCGTGACGTCACCGACCGCTTCGAATTGCTCGGCCTCGGGCATGACGAGATACGCGTCGTGGGAGGGGGCTCGGCGAGCTCGACCTGGATGCAGATCAAGGCCGACGTGACCGGACGACCGGTTCGACGAGTGCTCGCGCCCGAAGCGACCGCGCTGGGCGCGGCGATGCTCGCGGGGGTCGCGGCGGGCATCTTTCGCGACCTCGACGACGCGGTGGGCCGCGCGGTCGAACTCGAGCCCGAAGCTTTCGTGCCCGACAAACAGCGCCAGTCGCTCTACGCCGAGTCCTACGCCCGCTACCAATCGCTCTACCGGGGCGTCGAGGGGGCGTTGACGTGAGGAGCCTGGATGACGTGTTCGTTGACGACCTGCACGAACTGCGCGAGCTGGTCCGACGTTCGAGCGACGCCTCGACGTTACGTCCGATCGGACTGCACGAAATTGTCCGTGGTCGTGGAGCTCTTCAATCGCTGTCGCGCGTGCTGGAACGAAACGGCGTCGATTCGGCCGCCAAGATCTGCGTGCTCTCGGACTCGACGCCAAAGTCCTACCTAGGGGGCGACGTGCTCGACGTGGTCCGGGGTCTGCTTGACGTGTACTACGACGTCAGCGTTGTCAAGGTTGGTCGCCAGCCCGAAGAACTCGTGCACGCCGACGAGACGACAGTCGCACGCTGCAGGAACGACGTCGCGCGTCTCACGCCCAGCGCCCTCGTGAGCGTCGGCTCGGGCACCGTCGTCGACATCGCCAAGTACGTCGCACGCGAGTTCGATCTGGCCCACGTCGTAGTCCAGACGGCCGCGAGCGTGAACGGCTTCGCCGACGACCAGTCGGTGCTGTTGATCGACGGCGTGAAGCGTACGACGCCAAGCCAGTGGCCGCGCGCGTTGGTGATCGATCCCTACGTCGTGGCCGAAGCGCCCCTCGCCATGAACCGCTCGGGTCTGGGCGACCAGCTCTCGATGTTCAGTGCCGCGGCGGACTGGTACCTCGCGAGCGCAGTCGGCTTTGACGCGAGTTTTTCGTCGACGCCGCTCGCCATGATGCGCCGCGAAGCAAATGCGCTCTGGCCACACGTCCAAGACCTCGGCCACGGCGACCACCAGGCGGTCGACCTGCTCGCCTCGAGCCTCGCGGTCGGTGGCATCGCCATGGGCGTGGCGGGTCGCACCGCACCCTCGTCGGGTACCGAACACGTGATCAGTCACCTGCTCGAGATGCGTGCGGGCGCCAGCCAAACGGCCAGCGCCTCGCACGGCGCCACCGTCGGGGTGACGAGCGTCGTCGCGGTACTGCTGTGGCAGCGGATTCGTGACGCCTTGAACGACGGAAGGTGCCGGGCGGACGCGTCGAACGTCGCGACGCGCGATCGGGTTCTGGCCGCCTTCGAGCGCCTCGACGACAACGGGGCGGCGGCCCAGGAGTGCTGGAGCGCCTACGAGAAGAAGGCCAACTGGATCCACAGCCACCTCGAGGACATCAATCACGTGATCGAGCACTGGCCGGTCCACGACCCCGACGTCGACGAGCTGCTCATGTCGCCCTCCTTTGTCGCGGGCAACCTGACCCTCGCCGGCGCTCCTAAGAGTTTTGACGACCTTGCGCCAGCGCCCGAGCCCGACGTCGTCACCTGGGCCCTGAAGAATTGTCACCTCATGCGTGACCGGTTCACGGTCGTCGACCTCGCCGACCTGATTGGGGCGTGGCACGACGACGACGTCGACAACCTGCTCGCCGATCTGAAAGGGCTGGCGCACCCGTGAACGGTGAACCCATGACCGCCCGTTCGTATGACACTCTGGAGGAACGATGATCAACTTCATCTTCATGCTCACCCATGCCGACCGAACGCTCGACAACGCGCTCGACTACGTCGACGATCTGAGCGACAGTGGGCTTCACTACATTGGCTTCAAAGACGTGGGTGCGACACCCGAGCGCCAGCGCGCCATCGCCCGCGCGGCGCGCGACGCCGGTTTCGAGACGATGCTCGAAGTCGTGTCGACAACGCGAGAGGACGAGGTTAACTCCGTACAAGCCGCTCTCGCCGCCGGCGTCGACTGGATACTCGGTGGCACCCAACCCGACGCGGTGCTACCCCTGCTCGTGGGTGCGCCGGTCAAGTACTGCCCGTTTCCCGGGCGGGTATCGGGCCACCCCAGCGTCCTCGAAGGGACGATCGACGAGATCGCCGCTAGCGCGCGCGAGCTCACCTCGCGAGAAGGCGTCTACGGACTCGACCTGCTCGCCTATCGTCACGCCAGTGCCGACATCGAGCACCTCACGCGAGCGGTGGTCGACGCCTCGTCGGGACCGGTCATCGCCGCGGGGTCGGTCGTTCGCGACGACCAGATCAGAACGCTGTCCCAAGCGGGTGCCTGGGGCTTTACCATTGGCTCGGCCATCGTCGAGGGCCTCTTTCCCGGCGCCCCCGACGTGAAGGCCCAGGTGCGCCACGTCCTCGAAGTGGCGGCGACGACGTGAGTCGGGCCCGCACGGTGAAGGGCAACCTCGTCGACCTCGTACGCCGAGGTCTGTTGAAGGACCTCTCGGCGGGCAAGCTGCGCGTCGGGACCAAGCTCGTCAACGAGGACGGTCTCGCCTCGCGCTTCGAGGTGAGCCGGTCAACGGTGCGCGAGGCCGTCGCCGCACTCGTCTCGGCCGGCTACCTCGAACGCCGCCACGGCAGTGGTACGTACGTGGTGGGCGTGCCCGGTCCGCGTCACGCGCTGGACGCGACCTTGAGTTACACCCACATGATCGCCGAGGCGGGCATGAAACCTGGCCTCCAGCTGCTCAGCATCGAATCGCGGCCCGCGAGCGACGAAGAGGCCGTCGAGCTCGACCTCGAACCCGGCGCGCCAGTGCGCAGCCTGGAGCGGATCCGCACCGCCAACGCCAAGGCGATGATCTATTCGATCGACGTCGTTCCCGAGCGATTCGTCTCGCAGGTGCCCGACCGTGGATTCAACCGCTCGCTCTACGACATCCTCGAGAAGATCGACCACCCCGTCCAGAGCGCCAACGCCGTGCTGGTGCCCGTGATCGCCGACCGACGACTCGCCAAGTTGCTGAGGGTGAAGGTAGGCAGTGCCCTCCAGCAGATCATCGAGGTCGACTTCGCGCGAAGCGGCGAACCGATCGTCTTTTCGACCGAGTGGCACGTGCCGGGCATCTTCGAGTTGCGAGTTGGCCGACGACTATGACGAACGGACGTACGCGGGGCCAGTGCCACCGTCCCCGCAGTACGGTGGTCGGGTGACCACGCGGTTTTCCCCTGGCCCGGTGGCGGGCGACCAGGACGCCGCGCGATGAGTCGACTGCTCGTGAGCGTGCCCACCGAGGCGCTCTACCAGGCAATCTTGGCGAGCCGCCAGGACGTGGATCTCGTCGTGTGGGATATGACGGGGCCGGCGCCAGTCTCGTCGCTCGACATCGTGGTACCGCCCTACATGGTGAGCAACGCCGTGCTCACCCAGCTGACGAATGTCACAACGCGCCTCGTCCAGAGTCAACTCAACGGCTACGACGGCGTGGCCGAGATACTGCCCGCGGGCGTTGTCTACGCGAACGCCGCGGGCGTACACGAGACCTCGACCGCCGAACTCACCCTGGCGCTCATCCTGGCCGCCCAGCGCGGGCTACCGGACTTCGTGCGCGCCGCACAGCGCGGCCAGTGGGAGCGCAAGTTCCACGAGAGCCTGGCGGACCGTCGGGTACTCCTCGTCGGCTACGGCGGGGTCGGACGGGCGATCGAGAATCGCCTGCTCCCCTTCGAGACGACCGTGGTGCGTCTGGCGCGTCACGCGCGAAGCGACGAACGCGGGACCATCTACGGCTTTGACGCCCTGGAGGACCAACTGGCGCTCGCGGACATCGTCGTGGTGGGCGTACCGCTCGACGAGTCGACGCGAGGACTGGTCAACGACGGTTTTCTGTTCGCCATGGCTGACGGCGCCTTGCTCGTGAACATCGCGCGCGGAGCGGTCGCTGACACGCAGGCCCTCGTCGAACACGCGAGCACCGGGCGCCTGCGCCTCGCCCTGGACGTCACCGACCCCGAGCCTCTGCCTGACGGACACCCGCTGTTCGCGTTGCCCAACGTGCTCATCTCGCCACACGTCGGCGGTGCCACGTCGGCGATGTTGCCGCGCATGGCACGACTGCTCAACGCGCAGATCGACCGACTCGTGCGTGACGAAGAACCCGCCAACGTGGTGTTACGCACATGAGCACGACGTCACCGGGTCCCCGGTCGAAAGTATTGCGTCCTAAGGCGCGAAGTACAGTTCAATCAAATGCAGGGAAAGGACCGTCATGTCAACCGATCGTTCGCAACTGACGTCAAAGGAACGCGAAAAGGCCTCAGTCTTCCACTCCTGGTCCGCACAAGGATCGATCAACCCACTCATGGTTCGCGACGCGAAGGGCGTTTACGTCTCCGACGAGGATGGCAACACCTACCTCGACTTCTCCTCGCAGTTGGTGAACGTGAACATCGGTCATCAGCACCCCAAAGTCGTCGCCGCGATTACCGAACAAGCCCAGCTGCTGGCCACGATCGCGCCCCAACACGGCAATCCCCAGCGCTACCGGGCGGCCGAACTCATCCTCGACCACTCCTTTGACGGCGCGGCCAAGGTGTTCTTCACCAACGGCGGCACCGAGGCGAACGAACACGCCGTTCGACTCGCGCGTCTGCACACTGGTCGCCAGAAGGTCCTCGCGGCCTACCGCAGCTACCACGGGGCGACCTCCACGTCGATCAACTTGACCGGGGACCCGCGACGCTGGCCCAACGACCACGGCACCTCGGGCGTGGTGCACTTCTTTGGGCCGTTCCTCTATCGCTCGATGTACCACGCCACCAACGAGCAAGAGGAGTGCGAGCGTGTGCTCGAGAGCCTCGAGCACACGATCCAGTTCGAGGGACCGAGCGCCTTCGCCGCGATTATCCTCGAGACGATCCCCGGCACCGCGGGCATCATGATGCCCCCGCCGGGCTACCTGGCCGGCGTGCGCGAGATCTGCGACCGCTACGGGATCGTCCTTATCCTCGACGAGGTCATGTGCGGCTTCGGGCGCACCGGCGAGTGGTTCGCCTACCAGAGCCAGGGCGTCAAGCCCGACCTGGTTACCTTCGCCAAGGGCGTGAACTCGGGTTACGTACCCCTCGGCGGGGTCGTGATCAACGAGGCGATCTGTGCGAGCTTCAACGACCGGGTCTACCCCGGCGGGCTGACGTACTCGGGCCACCCGCTCGCCTGCGCCGCGGCAGTCGCCGCGATCGAGGCCATGCAGGACGAACACATCGTCGAGAACGCCAAGCGCATTGGTGAGCAAGTGCTAAGGCCGGGCCTCGAGGCCCTCGCCGCCCAGCACCGCGTGATCGGCGACGTGCGCGGGGAGGGAGTCTTCTTCGCGCTCGAGATGGTGAGCGACCGCGCCACCAAAGAGCCCCTCGCCCCTTACGGATCGAGCTCACCTGCGATGAACGAGGTGATCGCCGCGTGCCGCGACCAAGGACTACTTATCTTCGCCAATTTCCACCGGCTTCACGTGGTGCCGCCGTGCACGATCACCGATGACGAGGCGCGCGAAGGTCTGGCGCGCCTCGACCGTGCGCTGGGTGTCCTCGACAAGTACTACACCGGCGCGTAAGGACGATTAGCCGCGCCAGGAATTAGGCCGTAGCCTGGCGACTGGGGGGACGAACGATGCGCATGATGAAATCGCGATTCTCCTGGGGCGTGAGGTTGAGTAGTTCCGAGCCCGACGTGATGAACTGACCCACCGACGAGGACCAGAAGACCGAGACGAGTGACCTCGCATCGACGTCGAGGTCGATCCAACCCAGGTCCTGCGCGCACTGGACGATGTTGATCCAGGCTTGGAACTGAACGTCAAGCAACTCACAGAAGTGGCTCTGGACAAAAGGGTCACCCCAGATGTCGTGGAGTAGTTCAATGATCCCCCAACGGTCACCGATCTGGCCCGACGTCCACGCCAAGTCGAGGTTCTGTTCGACAGCGGCGAGGAAGGCATCGAGATCCTCCTGGGCGAGAGCGGTCTCGACCTTGGTCATCGCGAAGTGGTGGGATCGCACCAGATCGGCGTAGTTCGCGAGTTGCGCCTCGGCGATCAACTGCTTGATCGAGTCGAAGAAGTACGCGACGGTGTCCACGCTGACCCCGGCGCGTGCGCCGACGCCTTCGAACGTAACCCCCTCACGCGACGCCTCGCGAACCATGGCCCTCGCGGTGGTGATTATCTTGTCGCGCTCGAATGAATCCGGTGTAGTCACGGGGTCAACCCTATCTCCCGGCGGACCGAGTCACATATTCAGTACGAAAAAAGGAATGCGCGATCGACGTGCGCTTTTCACGTGCTAGTGCGGTGACACGACGCGACTCGGGCACCCAACGGTCGCGAGGTGCCGAGAAGTCGCAACGTCGAGAACTGCCTAAGTCGCGTGCTGCAGGGACCGCGAAATGAACTAGTCGGCGTTGCTGATTGGCAGGACGCGATTCAGCGCGTTCAAGGTGGCCATGGCCGAGGACGTCACGTCGTTGTCGCCCTGGGCGATGCCGAGCAAGTCATTGTCGCGCGCGAAGGGACGCAGCGTCACTACCACCGGCCAGCCCCGGGGCGTCGCGACGTTCACGACCGAGATCAAGTAGAACGGCACGTTGAGGGTGAGGTCGCGCAGCGCGGCGAGCGTCGCCTCGACGCCACCGATTAATTTGCCGCTCGCGGAATGGCCCACGCCAATACGCCCGGCGAAATTCAGCTCCACCTCGCATTGACCCGTCTCGTGGTCGAAACTCGTGCTCGCCAGGTTGACCCGAATGGCCTCAGCGGACCGCGGTCGAAACGCCGTGGTGGCGTCCTCGACCACGACCGAGCCTTCGGCCGAATAGAGACTCACGATCTGCTTGGCCATCACGCGGATCGCGGACGGATCCTGTCCGTTCACGATCAACGTCACGACGTCGACCTCGCCGTTTTCGAGGTGACGTATCTCTACGTTCAGTACGCCCGGAAGCGAACGTAACTCGAGTTCCAGATCTTCGTCGGTTGCGGACATCATCAGTGGGTCAAACCCTTCTTCTCGTAGAGGCGAGCGTCGGCGACCCGAAAGAGCTCGGTCGGATCGGTAGAATCCCGAGGCGAGGTCGAGGTACCGACCGAGAACTCCAGCAATTCACTGGCGGCCTTCAAATTGCAGCGTAACCGGTCGACGAATCCCGTGGCCTCGAAGCCATCGGCGTTGCTCAAGATCACGGCGAACTCGTCGCCGCCAATGCGAGCCGCGACGTCACCGCTTCGCACCGAGCGTCGCATCGCCACGCCGAACTGTCGCAGCAGATCGTCACCGATCGCGTGACCCAGTGTGTCGTTGATGTTCTTGAAACCGTTGAGGTCGATGACGAGCAGGGTGAACGCCCAGCCGTATCGCGCGCTACGCGCGGCCGCGGCCTCGAGCGCACTGTCGAACGTGCGACGATTGGCGATATTGGTGAGCGGGTCGTGAGCGGCGCTAAAGCGTGCGAGGTGCAACGAGAGAGCGAGCTGGCACGCCGTGCGCACCGCGCCCAACTCTTCGGGCGGCACGACGTCGGGGTCGCAGTAGACACCCGGTGAGGTGCCGATGTTCGCCGCCATTTCAGCACTCACCGCCTGACCGCCCAGTCGAAACATCTGCTCCCCGAAGGACTCGTGACTCAGGTTAACGATGACGTCGCGCAAGCTGTAGCGCTTGGCCAGGGTCTCCATCACCGAGTACACGAAGCCGATACCCAGTTCGTTGATCGAGAGTTCGTCGAGCATCGACTGGAACAGCCACGGCTCGTAGCCGGACCCGTTGGCGATATCCCCGCCGTGGTCCACTTCCTCGTTGGCGAGACTCATCACGATCCCGCTGGCTGTGAGAGCGGTTCAGGGGCCCCCAACACACTCGGTGACACGCCGCCCGCCTTCAACATGGGTGCCAAGTCCTCGGCGGACACTGGTCGCGAGATGAGGTAGCCCTGTCCACGGTGACACCCTAGTTCCAGCAACTTGTCGATTATTTCAGTATTCTCTATACCTTCGGCGGTGACGCCGAGGTCAAGCGCGGCGCCGAGACGAATGATCGTGTCGACGATGGCCCGGTCGTAGGCGTCAGTCGTGATGCCCGAGACGAAACTCATGTCGAGCTTCAGCGTGTCCACGGGCAGGTGCTTCAACTCGGTCATCGACGCGAAACCGGTCCCAAAGTCGTCCAGAGCCACTTCGACGCCGAGCTTCTGGAAGCCGCTCAGGATCGCCGCGACTTTCTCGGGCTCGTCGACGACCGCGTACTCGGTGATCTCGATGCAGAGTCGTTCGGCCGGAACGTCGTTCGCGACCAGGCAGTTCTCCACGAATCCCACGAGGTCCGAGGCGGAGAACTCAATGGGCGACATGTTGACGCGCACCACCATCGGCAGGTCGGGATACTCGTTGCGCCACAAGGCGAGCTGGCGACAGGCCTCGGCGAACACCCAGCGTCCGATGTCGAGCACGAGACCGGTCTCCTCGGCGATCTTGATGAAGTCGGCCGCCGCGACGATGCCCCGCAGGGGATGCTGCCAGCGAACCAACGCCTCCACCGACAGCAATCGGCCACTTCGCAGGTCGACTTCGGGCTGGTAGTGCAGGCGAAGCCCGTCACCCTCGATAGCTTCGCGAAGCAGGAGTTCGAGACTGGTGCGCTCATTGGCGGCCTGACGCAGCTCCTCGTCGAAGATCACCGCCTGGTTACGACCTCGGGCCTTGGCGACGTACATCGCCGCGTCAGCCCAACTGAGCAGATCGAGCGGCGACTGGATGGTCCCCGATTCGGCGATGGCGATGCCGATGCTCGCCGTGTGGATGACGTGGTGGCCTCCGATGTTCACCGAACCCGACACGAGGTCCAGGATCCGGTACGCGCTCGCGACCACCTCGAGTTCGCTGTTCGCGTCGTCGATCAGCACCACGAACTCGTCACCGCCCAAACGTGCGACAAAGTCGTCCAAGCGCACGCTCGTGCGAATTCGGTCGGCGATCGTGATCAAGAGTCGGTCGCCCGATGCGTGGCCGAGGAAGTCGTTCATGACCTTGAACCGGTCGAGGTCCACGATCATCACCGCGGTGTCGCGACGGGTCGCGAGACGCAGTTTCAACTCGCGCAGCAGCGCGCGCCGGTTGGGCAGGTCCGTCAAGTCGTCGTGGTAGGCGTTGTAGGTCGTGCGCTCCTCGGCGTCGATACGGGCCTGGAGTTGCATGATCATCGAGGCGACGGCCTGGAGCGCGTTGATCTCCGCGGGCACCCACGCACGAAGTTCGAAGTGGATGAAGGCGAGCACGCCCCAAGTGGTCTCACCCAAGAGCAGCGGCACGCCCGCGCCGGCGATCTTCTGTTCTCCCGATCCCTCTTGGACGCGCTCCATGTAGTCCTTGGAGGTGTCCTCGAGACCAGGCAGGAACGGTTCCTTCAGATCCTTGGTCGCCATAAAGATTGGGTCGGCGTCAAAGCGCACCTCGCCCAATGGATCGGGGTCGGGAATGTCCTCGCGCTCGGGCCATTCCGCGACCAAGATGCTGAGATCACGCGCGTGGTCGTTTCGCCGCAAGAACACTGCGTCCGCGTCCAGGTACTCCGCGACGGCCTTCATGGTCCAGGTGAGGACCTCCTGGTGATTGACCGCGGTCGCGGACATCAGACGTTCGGCCACTTGACTGACCAACTCGTCCAGACTGCGCTGTTGCAAGAGCGCGTCTTCGCGCACGGCAATCGTCGCGACCTGACTGAAGACGCCGCCGAAGGCGCGCGTCAGGGCCACTTCACGCTGGGACCAAGCGCGGCCGTGGCGCGCGACGAGGAGTGCTCCGATGATCTGGCCTTCGAGGAGTTCGATCGCGTCAACGAGTACGCCCCATTCAACGTCGCCGATCACGCAGGTGAACGACCCGAGAGGTTCCTTGAACGCCAGTTGGCCTTCGACGCGCTCGCGAATGACCTCGAACGCATCTTTCGATCCCTCACCCACCAGGGGTTTTAGATTAAAGCCGGGGACGGAACGGCCATTGTCCATGATCACGGCTACGATTTCGGCGCCGGGCGTCACCTGACGCAGCGTTTCGACAATGAGGCGCGTCTCGGTACCCACCATCATGGTATCCGCGTGCCGAAAATTTCCCACAGCCGTCGCCTTTGAGCTCGTTAGTGCAAATACCGATTGGTGAAACTACGTTGCGTCCGACTACTGAGGATAGCAGTGTCGACTTTTGATTGAAAATGAATTCTGATCAGGGAAAAGTCTGAAAAAACAGGCATCGTGTCTCCCGTTAGTCGTGCGAAATTACTGACGCCGCCGAACCGTTCGAACCGTGACCGTTCGACCCGTTTGAACTGTGGACACTCCCGCCGTTGGTGGGGTGTTGGGCGTGCGTGTCCGCGACGAAGTCGCGCGTGAGCACGTTCGAAAGCGGACGACGGATACTGCGAACACTCGGCGGTGTGGCGTGAAGGACCCGCAAGACCATGACCATGGTCTCGCCGTCTTCGAGTTCGAGCAGTTCGCGAAAGCGCATTTGGAGTCGATACATCTCATCCAGGTGTCGCTCGCCGCCTAACTCGATCAGTTCTTGCTCGGCGTTCGCGTAGAGGAACAAGGGCGCCACCGGTTGCACCGCGAGGCCCGCCCTCTCGGTTGACAACCAGAACTGCTCCATAGCTGCCCCGCCGCGCACGTACCACATTGGATCAGACCTTGGCACGGTCACCACGGCCATCGCCGAACTCGAACCCACCGAGATACGAGTACGAAGTCCGAGGGCCTGTCCCGCGCGCCATTCAACCAAGTGCTTCATGACGTCGGTGCGCTTCAAGAGTTCCATGATGCCCAGACTCGAGTACTCCATTTCCAGGGTACGCACGTCCATGCCCTCTTCGAGTGAGTCACGCCCGGGCCAGCGCATCTCATTCATCATCTCGCCGTGGATCGTGGGAATGATGAAACGCAATCGATCGCACTCGGCGAGCAGCACCGCAAGTTCTTCTATCAAGTCGCGGTTGGTCAGGAACCGCAAGCGCCCACCCTCCCGCTCGACGCCCCGCACGAATTCGGCGATGGCCCCGTCGTCGATGGGCGAAGGGCGTCCCATCTTGCGGTTGGCGACCCTCGTGAGCAGTGATTCGCGCAATACCGCGATGTCCGGGTCGCTCCCGGCTCCCAGGTGCAACGTGGCGACGTGATCCGAGTGGTAGCCCTTCGGGAAGAGCTTCACGCCGCCGAGTTTGCGCAGCGACGCGGCCGCGACCCGCGCGTTGAAGATGGCTGCTCCCACCCCTACGTAACTGCCGCGGTTCGCGACGTCCATCGCCACACCACTGCGCTCAGGCAAGAGATAGAAACGGATCTCCTCCTCGTCGGCTTCGAATCGCCAAGGCTGCACGTTGCCCCCCGAAGGCGCGCGCCGCGCCGCGTCCACGATGATGTCGACCGGATCAGTGCTCGGCGTGGGTGGGTCGAGCGGAGCGGGGGCGCTGAGTTCTTCGTCGATCACGGGAGGAATCTCGACGGGCTTGAGACCAGACAGTATCTCCTCGACGTCGAATCGGATGCGTCCGGAGGGCAGGTGACCACCGAGGGCGAATCGGCGCACGGCGGTCGCGATGGTGACCGCTCCCAGGGTCACCTCACTGGCGAGCTGGGGCCAGCCAGTGATCGTGAAACCCAGCTCGAACAAGGACGCCGCACCGCGCGAGGAAACCTCGCTCGCCCCGAGCAGGCGCAATACGTAGGGATTCTTCTCGGCGAGGGTGAGCCCGGCGAGCTTCTCCGAATTCATGTCGCCGAGCAAACCGTGAAAGATCGGGCGCTCGGGCTCGAGGTCGAAGCGTTCGACGTCCAAGACGCCCCGGTCACTCGTCTCCATGAGGACGGGTATGCCGTGGTCTCGTGCCGCCTCGCGCACGAGGAACTTGACGTCTAGTGAATCGCACTCCTCGACGACCAAGTCGAGCCCGTCCATGAAACTTTCGAGGTTCTCTCGGGTGACGCCCTCGGTGTTCGCCCAGACTCGCAAGTACGGGTCGATCTCGGCGATGCGCCTCGCACAGACGATGGCCTTGTTGACCCCAAGGTCGAGCACCCCGCCCGGGATCCGGTTGAGGTTGGTCAACTCCACGGTATCGAAATCGGCGAGGCGCAGTTCGCCCACGAGACCTTCCATCGCCAGTAGGTGCGCAATCGAGTGCCCCGCGCTCGAACCAACGACGCCCACGCGAAGAGTACGCATCTTCGCTTGTTCCTCGCGCGTGATCTTGTTGTGGTTACGGTCAAAGCGCAAAGCCGCGAACGAGCGCGGTCCGAGCAGGCGAACCGCTGCGCGGCGCCACGGGTAGTAGATCCATCGCCACCCCTCTTCGGTCAGATTGCGCACCGGCGACGGCTTGATTTCGGTGAGTTGGTGACGCTGCTCTTCGAGTTGATCGAAGAGTTGTAGCGAACCGTCCTCGCGCAGCACCCGCAAGACCTCGCGGTCGCTTCGACGACTCACGTCGAGTACGAGGGGACGTCGCGATTGCATCGCCGCCGAACGTTGGTCGACGGTTCCGACGCCGACCATGGCGGGCCCGCGAGCAAGTTGTTCACCCTCGAGACGAAGTGCTTGCTGATTCTCCGGTGGACTGGTCTCGTAACTCTGAAGACGCCGGTACTGGACCGCAATCGTCCGGTACCGCTCGTCGGGAAAGGGCACGGACGTCGTGCCGATGACCGTGCCGCCCGTGAGCGGTCCCACCGGTAAGAGACGGTCCGACACCGCCGCGACCGCGTACTCGGCACCCAGCCAGTTCATGGCGTGCACGAAGCAGCGCGTGATCGGCAAGACCAGCTGGACGCCCAGGACCGCCCCGCCCTTGGACCAGGCCCCTTTGATCTCGATGGCGCCGTAGCGAACCTCGGCGTCAATCGTGTCGCGGATGAGGTCGATCTCGGTCGATTGTGCCATTTCGTGCATCAAGAATGCCTCGTGCGCGCCCTCGAGCGGTCCGTGGATCCTCACGCCGGCGACCGCTTCGTGGTCCTGGTTGAACGCCAGGAAGAAGAGGGGTACGTCCTTACCGGCGGCGAGGACTCGGCGCTGGAGCGTGTCCTCGAAACCCCAGTTGCGGTAGACGCCCTCGGCCCCGTCGAGGTAGACCTGCCAGAGATCCGGCCTTTCGTAAGGATGGTGGCCTTCGAACCGAATACCCGAAGCCTGGTCCACGAAACTCGAGCCGTACCGGTACCGGCGACTGACGACGTTTCCCACCTACGATCCCCTCGATTTCCTTTTGCTCGGGTATCTATTGTAAAGATGCTTACTTCTTTCGAACTTTAACTTGGCTGCTAGCAAAATTGGGGGATTGTCCGGTTCGTCCATGAATGCACTTTCAACATGACGCAATTCGAATTCGCAAAATTTGATTTCAAATAGAGAATCGATGTCGCGAGGTCGTAGCACGCCACTACGAATACGCGGCACTCTGCCCTCTTCTGTGGGAAGGGACCGGAAAAACAGCCATCGACACGACTCAAAGCTGAGTGACTTACAGTCGTCCTATCGAAGAATGCGGACGAAGGAAGTCAGAACATTGCTAGGTCTGCTCATCGGCGGGTGCGCCGTGCTCGGGCTCGTGGTTGGCTCGTTCCTCAACGTCGTCATCTACCGGGTGCCGCGACACGAATCGATCATCTCGCCGCGCTCGAAGTGCACCGTCTGCGGTACGCCGATTCTGGAACGCGACAATATACCGGTTGTCTCGTGGCTTCTGTTACGGGCCAAGTGTCGAACCTGTCACGCGCCGATTTCTGCGCGCTACCCACTGGTCGAACTCGCCACTGCCCTGCTCTTCGGGGGTGCCGCCGCGCGCTTGGGCTATCAGTGGGCGTTGGGTGCGTACCTCGTGATGCTCGCGGGTCTGCTGGCCCTCTCGTACATCGACGTCGAGAAATTACTGCTCCCGCTGCGGATCGTGTACCCGACGGTTCTGCTCATGGCAGCACTCTTCGTGCTCGCCGCGAGTCTCGACCACACCTGGCACCGTCTGCTCGTCGCCGTGATCGGCGCCGCAGCGTGGTACGTGCTCTTCTTTGCGTTGAATCTGGCCAGCCCACGCGTACTCGGCTTCGGCGACGTGCGACTCGCGCTCGTGCTCGGACTCGGTCTCGGGTGGCTGGGCTGGCGCTACGAAGTACTGGGATTCTTCGCGGCCAATCTCATCGGGGCGATCATCGGTCTCGCTCTGCTCGCGACCAAGCGGATTCGTCGGGACCAGCAAATTCCCTATGGTGTCTTTCTGGCGATGGGCGCGGGTGTTGCACTCTTCGCCGGTCCTGAACTGCTGACACCCTTTCAGTCGCTGCACTAGGGGTTGGCGTAGTCAAATGAATGCCCCCGGTAAGGTTGAGTCGTGAGCCCGCGATGTGCCAAACCACACCGTTGGCGAAAATCCGCCAACTTGACCAATCGGCATCGCCCACAATCCGCATGAGCGCGTTCGACGCTGCAGCGCCACCAAACCAAAACGAAACAGCACCGATGGTGTCCACGGTGGAACTGGTGGAATGTCGAAGTTCGCACTGGATGCGAGGTCAGTTCTGGCCATTCATCGCGATGGTGACCATCGTCGTTACGGGCCTCGCCTATTCGTTTTGGTGGGCTCGACTCGTGTACCACGTCAATTTGTGGGCGACCCCGGCGGACCTCTGGTTGACGTTCCGTGACGCGCACTGGGTGGGATGGGGTTCGGAAGGTGCGATCTACGGCGCGAAGACGAGTCTGGTGACGTTCCCCGGTATCGCAGTGCTCTTGACACCCTTGGCGCTGCTGCAGGGACCCTTACACCTCACTTCGAGTTTCCCGGTCTATCTCCCCAAGCCGACCGAGTGGTATCTCCTTGGCCCCGCGCAACTTCTGCTCGGTGGCTTCATACTCTTCCCGCTGAACGACGTCGCCAAGCGTTTGGGTATCGGCGCTCGGCGACGTATTGGGCTGATCTGGCTCGAAGCGGCGTTGGTATGGCCCGTCGTCGCCGTGTGGGGCCACCCCGAAGATCCGATCGCCATGGCTCTCGCGCTGTACGCACTCGTGGCCGTTCACGACCGCAAGTGGCTTCACGCGGGTTTCTTCCTCGGACTCGCGGTCGCGTTCCAGCCACTCGTGCTGCTCATGATTCCCGCAGTCTTCGCGCTCATTCCAATTCGGCGCTGGCCAGTATTACTGGGCGAGATCACGTTACCTTCGGCGGTCCTGCTCCTTGGACCGCTTTTGCACGAATGGGGTCCAACAACCACGGCGCTGCTCAAGCAGCCGAACTTTCCCGACCTCAATCACCCCACCCCGTGGCTGGCTCTCGCACCAAAACTGAGTCCCACCCGTTACGTCGAGAGTTACGTCTTCAAGGTTCATACGCTCGCGAACGGGACCAAGGCGTACTCCGCAGTCGCCGGAAAGGTCCGCACCGGCCCCGTAGTGGCCGCGGGACCAGAACGTGACGTCGCGCTCGTGTTGGCGTTGCTCATTGGCTTTTACCTACTGAAACGAGCGCCATCATGGCCCCGACTTGTCTGGTGGTTGGGCGTCGCCTTATCGTTTCGTTGCTTGTTCGAGTCAGTCCTTGACCCGTTCTACTTCTTTCCCGGACTCTCGCTCATTCTGGTCGCTTCCTTCGCGACCACGTGGCGCAAGGTCCTGCCTACCGTGGCCTTCGCCACGGCGTGCACATTCGTGAGTTATTGGCACACCGGAGAATGGACGTACTACCTGCTGGTGAGCGCCACGTTGCTGCTGGCCACTGGTTTTGCCTTTCCCTCAACCTCGTCCGTGCGCGACGTCACCACGACGTGGCCGAACGCTTCACCAACCCACGACGTTGCAGACTGAGCAGTCGCCACTCGCGTTGTAGCTAGTCACGATAGCCACACGAGCCTCGCCACCCCGCGCTAGTAGACGAACTCCATGCGGATGCCTTCACTGTCCCATTCGGGATTGATGGGAATCCGTTTCGCGGCGTGCGATTGAACCCGGCGCGCGGTCATCAGGAGTGCTGCCGCGTCCAATAAGTGTTGCTCACCGACCCCGCGCATCGTGGTGTCCATAATGCGTTCGACGCCAGGGACCTTGGCAATGAGTAGGGCGCGCCGCTCGCGGCGGCCTTCTTCTCGCATCTTGGACCACCGAAGCGGTGTCTCGCCGTTGAGAAAGTAGAAACTCAGCTCAGGAGAACCTTCGTAGACCACTCGTTGTCGGTAGGACGACATCTCGCTCGCCACATCGCGAATGACCGGAAGCATCGCCGCGGTGACCGCGTCCAAATGGTCGCTCGCCTCGAAGGTAACGCGAGCGAGCGATTCGCGGGTCGGTGCACGACGAATCGTGATGGCGCGACGCCCGAGCAGTTTCTTTGCCGCGACTTCGGCCGCGCGCGGCGGATCGTTCACGTGATCGCGGTAGCCAATGGGGGCACTCACGACTATGGTGGCAAACCCTGGGCGCAAATCGGCCACTTCACGAAACGTGTCGTAGATATTCACCGCTTCGGGCGCGAAAGTCGAGCCCGCCATCTTGGCGCTTGCGACGAGCCACTTCCTGCGCACCGGCACGACACCGGCGATCAACTTGTAGGGAAGGACCGGACCGCGCTGGGGGCTCAAGAACTGCCTATGCCCTGGATCGAAGAATTTCCGTTTGTTCGATGGAGCGCACCAAGTCTTTTGGATGCGCTGACACGGACATGCCGTCTTCGTAGGAAATGACGCCGTCGTAGATGAGACTCGCGAGGCTGTACTCGAGGGTGATCATGCCCTCTTGCGAGCCGGTGAGCATCACGTTCGACAACTGATTCGAGCGACCCTCACGGATGAGGTTGCGTACGGGGTTCGTCGCGATCAGCACCTCGAACGCGGCGACCATTCCTCCACCGATGCGCGGCACGAGCCGCTGGGCCAAGATCATGCTGAGTGAGGCCGCTAATTGCACTCGAGTCTGCTCCTGACGCCACGCGGGAAACACGTCAATGATTCGGTCGATGGCCTGGGGTGCGTCATTCGTGTGCAGCGTTCCAAACACTAAGTGGCCAGTCTCGGCCATGGTCAGCGCTATTTGAATCGAATCAATGTCGCGCATCTCACCAATGAGCAGGACGTCCGGGTCCTCGCGCAGCGCTGACCGGAGAGCTCGATTGAAACTAGGACTGTCCAGACCGATCTCGCGCTGGGAGACCGCCGACATCCGGTGGTGGTGCACGTACTCGACCGGATCCTCGATGGTCAAAATGTGCGCCGAACGCGTTTCGTTTATTTTGTCGATTATGGATGCGAGCGTGGTGGACTTACCCGAACCGGTCGGTCCCGTGACCAAGACGAAGCCACGTGGCTGGTCGGCGACCCAGGTGCAAGCCGGCGGTAGACCGAGGTCGTCATACGTAGGGATCCGAGCGGGAATGACCCGCAGCGCCAATGCGGATTCGCCACGTTCGGTAAAGATGTTGCCGCGGATCCGCGCCCGATCGAGCCAGGAGAACGCAAAGTCGACGTCTAACTCTTCTTTGAAAATCGCTCGCTGGCCGTCGGTCAAGAGAGGTAGCGCTATCTCGTTGATCTGATCCCCGGTCAGATTCGGCGCACCGTCAACCGGTCTAAGTTTGCCGTCCACCCGGATGCGTGGCGCCGACCCGGCCGAGAGGAGCAGGTCGGTGCCACCCAGGTCCCACAGCCTCTGTAGCCAGGGACTGATGCCCGCAATCTGTGCGTCACTCATAGCGAACCATTCTGTCGATTGGCTAAGACTAGCAACGTGCCCGGCACGAATGCCGGGCACGTGTCAAGTAAACATTGTAGATACTGCGAGGGACTATTGGACTCCGTTGCAACTTTGGGGTCCGCTGTAGACCGACGCAGCCCCTGCCGTTCCGGCCAGGACGTACAACGTGCCCGAAGTGATGGAATACACATAGTGGGACGAGTTGTTGGGCCACGACTGGAGGTACTGGGTTCCGCCGGTGGGCGTTGTGAGATTGGCAATGGTCGGATTAGCCTGGCTATTGAGGTTCTGGTAGGCGGAGATGGCCACTTGGACCGTAGCTCCGTCAGCCTGGCAGGCAGCAACCGCGCTCTTTCCCGTGATACCGCCCAAGGCGAAGATGACCACGGCGGCCAGGATGCCCAAAACCACGATAACGATCAACAGTTCGATCAAGGTGAAGCCATCGATCTCGCCTGCATCGCGACGCTTCTTGAGCATTTGGTAAGTACGAATCATGTGTTGCCCTTTCGATCTTGGAGCCTTCGCGCTCCAACTTATTTCTTCACCGACAATCACACTAGTGAGTGCCTTCTCATTTTACTGACTCTAAATTGACAATTTCTACCCAGTTCAAATTGACTAGCGCCATTGAACGCTGAAAACAGACCGAACTAGATGTCCTGAGAGGGAACCAGCGACCCTTTCTGCCAAACGCTCCTCTATTCATAGGATAACTGACCCAGGGGGCACCGAGGAATCCTCCACCCCCGAATATCCCGTTTTCTTTGGACTTTTTCGTTACCGTCAGGTGACAAATCGCGAATCCGCGAAGGTTCGCGAAAGCGCGAAGGCATGAACAGTCTCATCGGGGGTTACGCGCCGCCCAACAGGGTGCCGCGACCAGGACATTGCTTCCACGCTGGTATCTTCCCGACTTCACCAGAGCCCCCGCCGCTACCACTCGAAGCCGGTGGGCAATGCCTCTGACTACCCAGCAGTTCATCACTCCCTTCGTAGAATGAACGCATGCTCAAGAGGCCGGTCGTCGTGGCACCGGTACCTTCGAGTGGGTGGCGAATTACGAACAGTCCACGGTGGTTTGCCCTCGCGCCTGCGTTGTACGTGCTACTCGCGATAGGCCTGTTCTGGCCCCGGGCGCCGTGGAGCGCCACGACCCTGCCCTCCGGAGTCGAAGGCCACGGTTTCGGCGATCCCCAACAGATGACGTGGTTCCTCGCCTGGATTCCCTACGCGCTGGATCACGGGCTGAACATCTTCCACTCGAACTTCTTGGATTATCCCCACGGCGTCGACCTCGCCAACACCACCTCGGTCCCCCTGCTCGGGCTCTTAGCAGCACCCTTCACACTCAGTCTCGGTCCGGTCGCCGCCTTCAACATCCTTTTGCGTCTGGCGTTCGCGAGCTCGGCGACGTCGATGTTCTTCGTACTTCGATCGTGGTGTCGCACGCCGGCCGCGTTCATTGGCGGTCTGCTCTACGGCTTCGGGCCCTACATGGTCGTACAGAGCGCCAACCACCTCGATCTGATCTTCGTACCCCTGCTACCCCTCATCGTGTGGTGTTGTTACCAGCTGTTCTTTCTACGTTCGCGCAGTCCCGTGAAGATGGGAATCCTCCTGGGTGTGCTCTGTGGGGCCCAAGCCTTCATCGACCCCGAATTGCTGGCGATGCTCGCAATCCTGCTCGCGCTCGGGCTCATCGGTATCCTCGTAGCGCGACCAGGTCAGTCGAGAGCCCTATTGAATGTACTCGCCAGGTCCCTGCCCACGGCTGGGGTGATCTTCATTGCTCTGGTCGGGTACTACGCGTGGTCACTGCTTTTCGCTCGTGGTCACCTCATCGGACCGGTCTATCCCGCGACGTTGCTGCAGAGCTACCAATCTGACCTCCTCGAGGCCATCGTTCCCACGACCTTTCAGTTCATCGCCCCCCTGGCGCTCGCCACCACCGCCTTCCGGTTCGTGGGCGCCAACATCAGCGAAAACGCCGGCTACCTGAGCGTGACCTTCGTCGTGCTCTTGGGTTACTTCACGCTCCGGCGTCGTCGCAACCCGGTCGTCCTTCTCTCGGCGTGCCTCGCTCTCGCGGCCTTCGTACTGTCACTCGGACCGTCGTTGGAGATCGACGGTCACGCGACCTCGATACCGATGCCCGAGACCGCGCTCGAGCGCATCTCGCTCTTCAAGAACTTCGTACCTGCTCGCTTCTCACTCTTCGTCGCGCTCTTCGCAATCATTGCGATCTGCATTGGTCTCGACAGGTTCTTCGCCGAGACGGCGAGCCACCGGTTCGCGGGCCTGCGCACGCGCCTGGCCGACATGGGCGTGGTCGCCCTGCTCCTCGCTACGGCCGCGCTCATGTTCCCTCTCGCCCCTTTGTCAACCTCGACGTTGCCGTGGTCCGGTGAGGCCGCGTCCGCACTCGCCACGATCCCGTCGGGTTCGGTCGTACTCAACTATCCATTTCCCCTCGCCCCGTGGACCGAGTCAATGGTCTGGCAGGCGCAAGACGAGATGCGTTTTCGCCTGATTGGCGGCTACATCACCAATCAGGCGAGTCCTACCTACGGCAGCTCGAACCCGTTTCTCCTAAAGCCCAAGGTCGTCGAAGAGACCCTCATCCAGGCGCAACTCGGCGCCAACGTTCGTTCGGGCTTCGCCCCGTACTATCAACAACCCAACCCCAAGGCCGACGTCCGGCGAGCCCTGTGCACGTTCCTCGTGCGCTACCACGTGGGCGCGGTCGTCTTCTGGAAAGGTGGCCCGTATCGCGGCGTCGATCCTTCAAAGATCCATCGTCTCTTTACTTCCGCGCTCGGGACACCAACGACGACCGGCGCCCACGGGACGTTGCTCGTCTGGCTCACCAAAGCGGAGCACTGTAGGCCCTGATGTGCGGTTGATCGAGACAGTGATGAACAGCCGCGTTCGGTAGTTCTGGGTTCCTCCCTGCGGCGATTGAAACCGATCCTGCGGGGCGATCCGCGAGGGCTTGGGGCCCCGGCTCAGGTCTAAGAAGGTCGATCAGGGACGAGAATTACCTGCACTGGGGATTCCCATCCACGCTCTTCGTGGCCGCGGCACGTCACTCGTGAACGCGCGCAACACCGCGAAGCTCCTGAATTGACTCGCCAACGTCAGCCAACGTCAGCCGTGACCGGATCTTCATCTTGGGACCAGGAACCCGTGACTGGCAGTCAGCCACTGCTGGTTCCCTTCGATTGGTACCCCTCTGTAACGTCACTCCAACCAGAGGTGGAAGAGTTACCAGAATCAAGCACTTGAAGCGTTCACCGACACCCAGCTCACAATAAAGTCGCTTTGTCCGCAGTCTTGGGGAACCAGGTTGCATTGCTTGGTCAATGGTGTGCCGGGTAAGTCGTCGAAAGACACGACCGCCTTGACCAGGGGTGCCTGTTCACACTGGACCGCGGTCGCCACCGTACTGAGACAGGTGTAGAAGGTCACCACGCGGGTGCCGTTCAGACCAGAAGTGTGTTTGAGATACTCGACGGTGCTGCACCAGACGCTCACCGAAATCCCGTTGATCGTCACCGACGACGGACTCGTGGAACCCCAGCAGATGCCAGGCGACGAAGGGTAGGAAACATAGGTGACGGGATTTGAACCCGGGACCTGGGTGGTGCCCGTCAAGGGCGTAGGGGTGTTGTACTCGGACGTCGGATTACTCGGTACCGGGTACTCGCCAATGTCCTGGACGGCCCCCTGGGTCGCGGCGTTAGCGGCGTAGGTCTGGGCGCTCGCCACCTTGAAGACGGTCGTGTTGTTCAGGTCGTTGGTGGCCCAGTAAGCGAGGGCCCCCACAAAGATACTGACCGCCACGATGTAGACGAGCGCCAGTATCAGGACCTGTCCCCGCTCGACGAACTGAGGATCCTGGTCCCGGTACTTCTGACGGTCCTTCCGTCCCTTAAAAGGGCCAGCGCCGCCACCGGTCAAGGCGTGACCTCAATCATGAGCGTGCCCCACGGGTAGGCGGCTCCCGAGGTGAAACCACCGTTCTGGCTGTACTGGCCGCCCGCCGGGACGTTCAAGAGGGTGTAGATCGCCGTAGCGAGGTTGTTGGCGATCGATACCGGCGTCGTCTCGGTGTAAAGAAGGGGCGGGCCGTTCGAACCGTTGTCCCAGACCGGTTGAGTGGTGGTGTACGCGGCTGCGCCGAAGAGCACCTCGGTGCTCCAGGTACCCGCCACCGTGGCCTCGTTGAACGTCGGTGCGTTGGAGGTACCCGACGTGTAGGCCGCGTTCGTTGTGAAGGCGGCGGTGTTATCACCCGTTATATCAATAATTTGTATAGTTGCAGCGGTCGTAGCCCCACTGAATGTTTGGGCGATTGTGCTCGCGGTGCCGGTCGCGGTCGTCGAAAAGGCACACATCTGGTCACCCGTGGCGAAGGTGTACGTGGCACCCGTGACCTTGACGTAGCCAGTGTTAAGGGCCGCCCCGGTGGGGTTGGCGCACGTTCGAGTTGCAGTTGCCTTAAAGGAAACAAGGACCAAAATCGGGGTCCCCGAAGGTTCACTGAAGCTGCCCGAGGTGACCGACGTAGTACCGGTTCCAGTCGCCACTTGGTTAATACCCATATTTACGATTGGGATGACCAACTGGACCTGGGTAGCGGCGTTGTAGGTGCCATTTCCGGCCTGGTTGAAGTCAACTTTGCAGGTTCCAGTGGTCGAAGTCCAGGTGATCGTGCCGCTCGACAAGGTGCACCCAGTGCTCGAGCCATCCAGCGTGATCGCCACGCCGAGACCGGAGCTTGACGTGGCCGTCGGCGTGTAACCAATCGAACCGTAGTAAACCCTGGTCGGATAGGGTGCTGTCACGGTTATGGTCTGGCTCGACTTTATGGCGATGTTCGTCGCCGTACCGATGGTCTGGACATAATTGCCTCCTGCGGGAGCGGTAGGTGTGATGGTGCAAGTTCCAGTCGTCAGCATGGTGACCGTGGTGCCAGAAACCGTGCAAACACTGAGGGTGGAGCTCGCGAACGTGACGGTCGTGCCCGCCGAGTCAGTGGCGGTGCCCAATAAGAAGGTCCCGGCACTGAGGGTCTGGGAGCCCGGTGGGGTCCAGTTGATGGTCTGGTTGGCACCGGTAATCGCGATATTGATCGGATTACCCGCGGTCAACAGGTAATTACCGCCCGCGGGTGCCGTCGGCGCGAGGGTGCAGGTCCCGATCGTCAGCATGGTCACCGTGGTCCCCGAAACCGTGCACACACCGGTCGTGGAACTCGTAAAGGTGACCGTCGTACCCGCGGAATCGCTGTCGGCGACCGTGAAGGTACCCGCCCCGCCGGCGACCCAGGTTTCAGTGGAGGGTGAGGTCAAGTTGAACGTCTGGTTCGTGGCGCCAATCGTGATATTCGAGGCCGTTCCAGGGGTTGTGGCGTAGTTTCCCCCGGCGGGTGCCGTGGGCGTGATCGTACAGGTGCCCACGGCCACCGTCGTGACCAGAGTGCCTGAAACCGTGCAAACGCTGGGGGTTGAGCTCGCGAAGGTGACGGTGGTGCCCGCCGAGTCAGTGGCGGTACCCAGGGAGAAGGTGCCTTCCTGGTAGCCCGTATTGAGGTGTGTCGATTGGTCGGCGATCACCGTCGAGCCAGCGGTGTCGTTCAGCGGCCAGTATCCCGAAGGAGCGAGAGCGAGAATGGCGCTCGATTCGCTCGCGGGGCTATTCGCGTTGTACAGAGTCTGCACCTGGGCCAGGGTCAGTTGGGACGTGAAGATCGCCGCCTGAGCCATCGAACCCTGGAAATAGTCGGACATGGACTGGTTGTCGGGCCAATACTGCATATTGGCGAAACCAAGGTGCCAATAGAAGACGTAGTTCTGGGCGGCCGTGTTCGCGCTGACCGATCCGACGAGCACGCCGTCGAGGTAGAGGAACTCGCCGGCCGGCCCGTACGTCGCCACCACCTGGTGCCAGGCGCCGTTGTCCACCACGGCCGACGACGTCACTTCGTCCGCGGCCAAGTTGCCGTCGTTTATGGCCCAGACCAGGTGCCCGTTCTGATCGACGAAGATATTTCGGTCCCAACTGCTCGTCGTCACGCTCGACTGGTTACCGGTCGCACCCGCCAGCGCCCCTGGCGTAGAGGTCTTGAACCAGAGCGAGGCCGAGAACGAACTCGGATTGTTGAAGGTGTTTGAGGTGTAGATCGACGAGCCACCCGTACCCGGGAACGTCGCCCCCGTGCCGCCCAGCGAAGTGGGACCCGAGGTGCCTAACGTCACGGCGTTCGTGCCCCACGTCTGGGAGCCGGGGGCAGTCCACGTGATCACCTGAGTCTTGCCCACCACCGAGAACGAGCCCGTGGCCGAGGTGAGTGCGTCGATGGTGTCAGTGGCGTAAATGTTCACCGGACCGAGCACGCTACCGGTGAGGGTTTCGCTCGCCACGCCACCGGCCTGGCTAAAGCCACTGGTGGTGACCGCGCCAGTACCCGAAAGCGTGAAGGTGATGGGCGAGGTATCCGTCGTTTCTATATTGCCGTAGGCATCCTCAATCGTCGCCGACGCCCCACACGTGCTCTGATACTGGATGGTCGACGTGCAGGAACTACCACTCTGGCTGATGTTGAGCACGAGTTGGTTTGGAGCACCCGGTCCCGAGACATTGAAGTTAGCGGTCGCCGGGTTCAAGGTCCCCGACGTCGCCACGAGTTGGTACTGCGTACCCACGAGACCCCCGAAGACGCATCCGGTGACGTTGATGACGCCGCCGGTCGCGTACAGGTTCGTGCAACCCGACAGCGCGGCTCCGGTGCCCGTGGCCGCCAGCGTGATGATTGCGGTCGAGGTCGTGACCAGGTTCCCGTATGCGTCCTGTACCTGGACAACCGGCTGCGTGCTGAGCGGAGCACCCGCGACGCCCCCGACTGGTGAGGTCGTGAAGGCGAGCTGCGTAGCCGGGCCGGGCAAACTCGGCGAGAAGTTACCACTCGTCCCAGGTGCGGAGGAACCATTCACAGTGATTGAGGCAAGGAGTTGATACGACGTCGTCTCGGAGCCGGCGAAGGTGCAGTTCTCGACCGACACAACGCCCGCGACCGGCGTCAGATTGGTGCAGAGCGTCAGCTGTCCCGGTCCGCCCTGAAAGGTCAAGGTCATCGATGACGATCCGGCGGCGGTGACGGTATTACCCAGAGAGTCCTCGACGGTGATCACCGGCATCGTGAGAAAGGCACTCCCCGACGCTCCCGCCACCGGTTGGATGGTGAAGACTGACTGGGTCGCGGGATGCGTGATGTTGAATGGATTGCTCGTGACTGGCGGCGGGATGAAACCAGAGGTCGCGCTGGCCGTCGCCGTCAGGGTCACACCGTTGAGCCAGGCGCTGCCGTAACAGTTAGTGACGAAGTAATAGCCGTTACTGAACGCAATGGTGCACCCATGAATCGACTCGCCGCTACTGATGCCCAAGGTTATGTTTACCGTGGCCGGGCCGGAGTTCTGTTGGTTGACGACGACGTTGCCGAACGAATCCTCCAGGGCGACGACCGCCTGAGAATTCGGCGACGACGTGTTGGCAATCGTTACCGGCTGCGTCAAGAAGGGAGACGAGGCTGACGACGACGCGGTGCCAATCGGTTGAACGTAGAAGGAAAGCTGGGTGGCCGACCCGTACTTAGAGACGCCGAAAGCAGTGCTCTCGCCCGTCACGTCACCGGTCGCTGTCGCGATGAGCACGTACTGGGTCGCCTGGTAGTTCCCGTTGGCCACGAGTTTGTAGCCCCCCGCAAAGTAGCAACCGCTGGCAGCGGCGACGCCACCCACGATCGGGATCGAGGCGCAGTTGCCCCCTGAGGTGGTGAGCGTGCCACCCGACGAGGCGAGATTCACCGTTCCAGTGCAAGTCGAGCAGAGTTGATTTAGATTCGACGAAGAGACGACGTGCACCACTGGTTGTTGGGTCATTATCGCTCCCGAAACACCAGCCAGCGGCTCCGTGTAGAAGACGAGCGAGTAGCCCTGTCCAGTGAGGGCAATCGGTAGGTAGTTGGAATTTTGACAGTTATACGCCCAATTGGTCGGGCAATTGCTCGCGCCAGTGACTGCGGGAAGGCTGTTGTCCGTGGCGTAGATGTCGTAGGTGCCGCTCGCACTAATGGTGCAGTTCGAGAAGGTGACGTAACCCAGATTCTCCAGACCAGTACAGCCCGAGATGGTTCCCGACCCAGACAGTGCGGAGATCTGGAGTAGTACCGGCGACAGGTCGGTCGTCACCGGATTTCCGCTGGAGTCTTCGACTTCGACGACCGGCTGAAAACTCAACGACGTGCCGGGGTTCGAAGTCAGTTGGTACGCCGTCGGCGTCCCCGACTCGCTGCCGGAAGGCGTGTTGATGATCCGAAGTTGCGTCGCGGTCCCGGTCGAACTCGTGCCCGTGAATGCTTGGGCCACGACGAAGCTTAAAGACTGGGTGTAGTTGCCAGCGCCGATCAAAGAAAGCGTGATCAACTGAGGAGCACCGTCCGAGCACTGATAACTACCCCCGGTACCGAAATTGTTCGTGGAACTGCTCCAGTACTGAATCGCCGAAGTTGGTGCGTAGTTGACGCTGTAGTTCTTGTTCCCTTCGGGAACCATCAAACCAGAAACCTGATCCGGGTAACTGCCAGCCGGAATCTGGCACAGAAAGATCGCTGAATCGTTCTGGATCGCCGCGATCACCGTTTGGGCCGCTGATTCGAGTGCGAGATTCTGGTTAGCGAGAGTGCGGTGTTCGGCCGAAGCCGAAATAACGGTGCCGAAAGCCACGATCAACGACACCGAGGCGAGACCCAGTACGACGAGGGCCACCAATACTTCAATGAGGGTGTCACCGTCTTCCGAGCGACGCCGAATTACCGGCACCAGTCGAGGTGCCTTGCGCTTCTCGTCGCGACGCCGGAAGTTCACTTGGCCCGCCGATCCAACACGGGCCAGTACCCTGGACCACCTGGTCGACGCGACGAGTGCTGCGCCTTAGCACTGGTAGGTCGGTATGTCACCGTCGAGAGTAGGGCGCGCACCATGATCAGCCGGGCCCGCCGGCAATCAGCAGCCCGAAGGTAACGCCCTCGAGACCCGAGCCAATCATGTACGCCGTGAGCGAGGAGGGCATGACCGCGGCGACCATGGCGGTACCGTTCTTGACCCCAGAGGTCGTGTGAAAGGAGACCCCGGTAGTTGGATTCGTGCCGTCGCCCTGGCAGACGACCTCAGTCTTGGCCGAGTTCGCGTAGAATAATCCTTGCGAATAGGCCGGTGAGAACAGGTTGTAACTGGTATTGAGGTCGCCGCAAGTGTTACCCACCGGATCATTTGTGGTATCCCACGGAAGACCATTGGGCAAAATGCTGAGTGCGACGTTTGACGTCCATTCCAGGTTCTCGTACGCGGCTGTATTTTCTGCGTCGGCACTCACCAATTCCCAACCCGTGGCCGGGGCGCTGTTGGCATTGACGACCTGAATATTGCTGAAGTAGACCGCTGAATAGTCTGTGGGCAACGGGTCCACCGGGTTTGTCGCCAGATCAGTCAGACCCGGAAAACTCCCCGCATCCGTAGTCGCGTTAAAAGGGTTCTGCCCTTCGAGCGTCTGATAGAGCGCTGGGTCGCCGGGTACCCCGATATAAAAAGGTACGCCCGTAATTGTGCCATCAGTACTAGTCAGGCTGTTGCCCATCGCCGCTTCGGGATAGGTTGGCATGGCGTAAGGAGCTACGGTCCCACCAGTGAGACCGAGGCAGAAGTACATGGTGAAGCCACCCGGGATTGTCGCCGACATCTCAATGCCGCAAGAACCCTGACTGCCATTTCCGGGTGCGACGTACGACTGGGCTGCTGTAAGGGCGGCACCCGTAAGAGAAGAGAAATCTACGAAGCAGAGATTGTTGGCGTAGAGGCCGGTGCCAGTCTGCGCGAAGCCACACGATGTGTTTCCACCCGTCGTTATATTCTGACCTTGAGGCCCGGTCGTGTACGCCAGAGGGACACCGACCAGGTCGTAGGAATAGGTCGAGAGTGTCTCTATTACTTGGAACGTGACCGAAGTGACGTATTTTGCGAGGATCCAGCCCATTGTGGGATCCGGCGCTCCCGAGGTGAGGGCCATATTAATCAGCGGTTGTTGTTGAAGGCTGGGATTGGGTATGTCGGTAGAGAGGTACATCGTGCTCTGAACCGGCGTCGAGGTGGTAATGAGACCGCCCGCGTTTGGGCTTTGCGGACTGATTACACACTCTTGGCGAACCAGTGAATAAGTGGGGTTCGAACCAGTCCCCGTAGGAACCTCCACGTACGAGACCATGTCCTGGTAGTTGCCAGGAGTGATGGGGGACGGGTTCCACTCGAGTCCGAGCAACAAGGTGCCGGGGCCACACTGGAGCGTCGTGCCTGGCTGTTCGGTGAGATATTGCGCCGCTTGAACGTCGCTCGCGAAAACCGACGAAACAATCTGCGCATCGCTCGTGTCGGTCAATTTGTTCGAAACACTCGACTGCAATTGCAGCACCGTCAGTAGCCCGTAGGAGAGACCACCGATTATCAGAGGAAGGATCGTGACCACGATTATCAGTTCGATCAGGGTGAAACCCTTCTGGTTGGCGTCAAACTTTGGGTTCGTGCGTCGTCGGTCGTACCAAGCGATTCGCCGCTTGGTCCCTCCTGGGCCGCGCCCCGCAAGTCGACTACTTCTCATCCAACCTTGACCTGATTGTAAATGCCGTACATGGCTGAAATAAGGGCTACCGCAACGAAACCCACGACCACGCCCATGAACACGATGATCGCGGGTTCAAAGAGGGCGGTGGCGCGTTCCAACTTGGTTTCCAACTCGCGGTTGTAGTAATCCGCCGCGACCGTGAGCTGCTGGTCCAGGGTTCCCGTTTCCTCGCCAACTCTGAACATCTGGCGCGCCGCACCCGGAAAGAGGCCAGTGCGGGCGATCGGACCAGCGAGACCCTGACCCTGCATCATGGCGTCGCGAACATCGTCCAGCGCATTGTGGAACACCACGTTGTTCGCCGAGTCTGCCGTGACCGCCATGGAACGCGGTAGGTCAACACCTGCGCGCAGCATCGAGGAGAGAATCCGACACACACGCTCGAGGACCGCGGTCTGGGTGATGTCACCGATGACTGGGAGCTTCAAAATCGCCGCGTCGAGGATCGCGTGCCCTTTCTCTGATCGTTTCATGGTGATGAAACCGGCCACAATGATGATGACCACCGCAATCTCGGCGTACCACCACTTCCCAACGAAGCCCGCGATCGACATCAGCAACCTGGTAACCAACGGCAGTTTGGCGTGTAGTGAAGTGAAGAAGACCCTGAACCTCGGTAGCACGAAGACGGTCAGAATGAGCACGGTTACCACCGACATCGCCGCCACCACCGCAGGATAAATCAGTGCCGACGTAACCTTCGTCCTGGCGGCCTGGTCACGTTCGATGTATTCAGCGAGTTGGTTCAGCACCTGGTCAAGGTTGCCGGTCAATTCCGCCGACTCGAGGATGCCCACGTAGAAATTCGGGAAAGCCTCGGGGTGCGAAGCGCACGCGGTGGCGAAGGTGTCCCCCGAGCGCAGACTGTCGATGAGGTCGAAGATGATCTTTCGCAACAACTTGTTCTGCGTCTCTTCGACAATCACCTCGAGCGCCTCCATGATCGAAACGCCCGCCTTCATGAAGACGGCCAGTTGGCGGGTGAAGTTCATGACCTCAGCGCGCGGAACCATCTTCTTGGTGATCTCAAATTTGAGAATGCTCGTCTTCTCTTTAAGGTCGAGCGGTTGCAAGCCGCGCTGAATCAGTGCGAGATGCACCGCGCCCAACGACGCCGCCATCTCGGTGCCGGCGACTTTCTTGCCGCTCTCGTCGAGCGCGGTGTACTTGAACGCAGTGAGACTGCGGTCGGTCTTGCCACTGGAAAGGAATGGAAGGTTCATAGGGTGTAGACACTCCGAATCACTTCAGCCACCGTGGTGATGCCTTGTGCTACAAGGCTAACGGCTTCTTGTCGAAGCGTCCTCATGCCTTGTTTCATTGCTAAATTGTGCAGCTCCTCTTGCGTCGCCCAACCCACGATGAGGCGCTTGATCTCGGGCGTCATGACGAGCAACTCGTAGACACCGATGCGCTCCTTGTAACCAGTGTCGTTACAGAAGTTGCAACCGGTGCCGTGATAGAAGATCTCTTGTTGCGGGCCGCCGCTCTCGTCGTAAAACTCGCGCTCTTCATCAGTCATGATGTACGGCGCCCTGCACGAGGGACAGATACGGCGAAGTAGTCGTTGCGCGACGATGGCGAGCACTGACGACGCGACGAGGAACGATTCAATACCCATGTCAAGAAATCGGTGCAACGCAGAGACTGAGTCAGTTGCGTGCATCGAAGAGATAACGAAGTGACCAGTGAGCGCGGACTGCACCGCGACTCGCGTCGTCTCTACGTCACGGATCTCACCAACGAGAATCACGTCAGGGTCTTGACGGAGGATCGCCTTCAGTCCGGTGGCGAACGTCAAGCCAGCTTGATCGTTTGTTTGGATCTGATTGATCGTCGGGAAGATGTACTCGACAGGGTCTTCGATGGTCATGATGTTGAGAGTCGAGTTGTTCACCTCGGAGAGTGTCGCGTAGAGCGTCGTCGTCTTTCCGCTGCCCGTGGGCCCCGCGCACAGGACCATGCCAAATGGTGAACGAGCGAGCTTCGAGTATTGCGCGTGAGTGTCAGTCGGCATACCGAGGTCCCCGAGTCGAAAGACGGATCGCGTCTTGTCAAGGATTCTCATGACGCAGTTCTCGCCCATGATCGTCGACACGGTCGCCACGCGTACGTCAACTTCTTTACCGTCGACAGTGATGGTCAACTGACCGTCTTGGGGTCGACGTCGCTCGACGATGTTCATGTTGGCCATGATCTTGACGCGACTCACCAGGCCCGGTCCCATCGATACTGGTAGCTGCAGAACTTCCTTCAACGCACCGTCGATGCGAAATCGTATGCGAACGAATTCCTCGGCCGGCTCGATATGCACGTCTGACGCACGGTCGCGCATCGCCTGGGTCAAGATGCGGTCGACGACTTGAACCACGGGCGCGTCGTCGATAGGAATTTCGTTTTCGGGTTCGTTCGTGCTTCGACGACGAGACTCTTCGACGGCCTCGAACGCTTGCACCAATGTGCCGACGTTACTTATGGCGCGATAATTGCTGTCGATCGCCCACGTGATGTCACTCGGTGGCGCAATCATCAAGATGACTTTGTGACCCGTCAGTTCTTGTAGATAGTCACGCATCTGGTCCGTCGGTTTCGCCACCGCGACGTACAGCGAGTTGTCCTCGAGTCGAACGGGGATCAACATCTGTTCGCGAGCTAATTCTTCGGGTACCAACGCAATCACGGCCGGGTCCACGTTGTCACGACGCAGGTTGACCACCGTGAGACCAAAGAACGTTGCGAGCTCACTGGCGAGAGCTTGGTTGTCGAGCACGCCCATCGCCACGAGTACCTCACCTAACTTGCCGCCCGATTGCGACTGCTCGAGCAACGCACGATCGAGTTGATCCTGGGTCACGAGCTTCTTCTCGAGTAGGAGTTGACCAAGACGACCTTGGTACGGGGGCTTGGTCGAGATTGAGTCGGTAACGGTGTTGTCGTTGAATATAGGTTGACCCTTCAGTGAACCTCTGCCCGGGCGCAACTTGCTACCAACTTTGGCCGCGTCGTTCGACGACGGCCTGTCCTTCACGTCCGTTTGTGACGTCGCGTTGGCGTTGTCAGCACCGGTTTCTGGCCGAACGACTTTGTCGCCTCTCTTCTTTAACGCCACTCTTGCCTCACAGATTCATTAACGACTGAAATTGATTGAAAAATTGAAGAGATCAATGCGGTGCATATCTTCCGGACTCGAAACCCCACGTTCAAATTCCACTGAATCGCTATCTTAATTTGGGCGGTACCGCGAATCACCATTCGTAGAACCACACCTCCCCCAAAAAACTGCAATTTCAAAGCACTAATCGCGGTAAACCCCTTCAGAAACCTTTCAACTACCAAAAGCCTAACCCTCGCACTGCTCAAAATGGCTCCGTTTCGGGCGTTTGAAATCTTGATGAAACGTTGCGAGATCAGCACCGTTTCGTCGCTCACCTCGGATGTCTCTAGAGTCAATTCATGAAGTTGAGCACCGTGATCCTGCCACTTGAAGGTTGGGCGACGTCGAAAGAAAAGTGGCGTCGGGCGGAGGCCCTTGGCTTTCACGCCGCGTACACGTACGACCATCTTTCCTGGCAACGTCTGGAGAATCGCCCCTGGTACGGAGCAGTGCCCACCCTCGTCGGAGCCTCACTTGAAACTTTAAGGTTGAAGGTTGGAACGTTGGTCACATCGCCAAATTTCCGTCATCCGGTACCTCTCGCCAAAGACCTGCTCTCGCTCGACGACATCTCGGAAGGACGCCTTATCGTCGGTCTCGGCGCGGGCGGCATCGGCAACGACGCCACAGTTCTCGGTCACGACGGCTGGACGGCCAGCGAGCGGGCCGATCGATTCGAAGAGTTCGTCGCTCTCCTCGACACACTCTTACGCGAGCCGATCACGAACAGACGAGGTGACTTCTACGCCGCATCCAACGCAAGGATGCTGCCCGGCACGGTTCAACAACCCCGGCCGCCATTCATCGTTGCGGCCACGCGTCCTCGCGGCATGGACCTCACTGCACGTTTCGCACAAAGCTGGGTGACGACCGGACAAAGTCGCGACGACGACGCAACCTGCGAACAGAACGTGACTCGCCAACTCCAATTCCTTCGCGCCGCGCTTGAACGACACGGCCGTCACGAAGGCGACGTCGCCACGGTGTTGCTCGACGGACTGAACAATGAAAGGCCACTCGTCTCACTCGGCGCCTTCGTTGATTGGGCCGGCCGCTACCGCGCACTCGGCATCACCGAATTGGTGATTCACTGGCCCGAACCTGATTCGCCATTCGACTGTTCTCTGGCGACGTTCGAGGAGATTGCGATCGAAGGGCTGCGCCAACTCGGCGAACAAGCATGACAAATCATCACGACGCCATCGTCACCGCGGGTGTGGACTTCGCGTCCCAGGCTTCCAACACCGCAACTTGTTCGATCACTTGGACCTCAGCGGAAGCCGTCATCACTGAGCTCACGTCATCGTGCGACGACAATTTCATTCTGGAACTTGTATCACGCGTCACCAAGGTTGGCATTGACGTCCCACTCGGTTGGCCTTCGCCATTCGTTGAGGCTTTGCGCATGCACGCCCACGACGGTTCGTGGCCCGCCAACTACGAGCACGTCACCAACCTGAAGGACTATCGACTTCGCAGCACGGACAACTGGGTGCACGAGACGCTGAAGTTACCATTGCCACTTTCGGTCGCGACTGACCGCATCGCGATCCCCACGATGAGAGCGGCTGCTTTGTTCGCGCGAATCACTCCGCGTCCTCCCTTGGATGGTTCGGGTCGGGTCATCGAGGTCTACCCCGCCGCCGCACTTGCGCGTTGGGGCTTCACGTCAAAGGGCTACAAGGGCACGGCGAACGTTGAGCGACGCGCCGCGCTCATCGAAGACGTCGCGAACGCGACATCTGGGTGGCTCCTGTTCACCGCCGAGCAACGAGCTACGTGCGTCGAGAATGACAATGTCCTTGACGCGTTGATTGCCACATTGGTCAGTCGTGCCGCGCTGACGGGACTCACTGAATCAATTCCCCTTGCCCTTCGCGACGCGGCGACACGAGAGGGATGGATAGCCATTCCGCGCGACGGTTCACTTTCCATGCTGGCGGGCCCATCGCAGGGCTCTTGAACACGATTTCTGGCACGCGCGCCATTCTTTCTTTTGTGTCGCACGCCCTGTCGAATGTATTAAACCGTTAGACATGGATTCGCCACCTCGTCGGTCAAAGTCGTCGGTCGGTCGCGTCATCGCAGTCATCATCGCTGGTCTCAGTCTCTACATCGTGCTCCCGGCCCTCGTTCGCGTCATCTCCTCCTGGCCTCGGTTGTCGTCGCTTTCACTTTGGTGGTTCGCACTGGCGATTCTCGCGGAGGTGTTCAGTTTCGTCTGCGCCATGGCGCTGCTTCGTCTCGTACTGCGAACTCGCGATTGGTTCGCGATCGTCACCGCCGGCCTCGCCGGTAACGCGGTGACTAACACCTTGCCCGGCGGCGACGCAGTGGGTGCGAGTGTGCAGTTTCGAATGTTGGAGGCGTCGGGTATCGATTCCGTGCAGGCCGCCGGTGGTCTCGCTGTCTCATCGATCATCGGCATCGCGGGACTGTTCTCGTTACCCATCTTCGCGCTACCCGTCATCGCCGGGGGCACCGTCAGTTCGGGTCTCGTACACGCGGCCGAACTCGGTGTCGTCGGTTTCATCTTGATCGCTGCGCTGGGTGCCGTGTTGCTCTCGACCGACAAGTTGCTCCTTCTCCTTGGAGGCGCTCTGCAGTGGCTCCTCAAGAAGATGCCTCGCCTCAAACGATCACGCGATGACCTGCCGAGGCGGCTCGTGAGAGAACGCGACCTCGTGCGATCCGACCTTGGCAAGAATTGGTGGAAGGCAGTCCTCCTGGTAGCTGGACGCATCGGACTCGACTACATGAGCCTGCTCGCCGCGCTGCGCGCCACCGGTGCGCATCCGAATCCCTCACTGGTCCTTCTCGCGTACGCCGCGACCGCGGTGATCGCACTCGTACCGATCACCCCCGGTGGCATCGGCATCGTCGAAGCAAGTCTCAGTGGCCTGCTCGTACTTGCGAATGTTCCCAGCTCGAGTGCCGTGCTCGCGACGCTCGTGTTTCGCCTTGGCTCGTACTGGTTGCCGACGATTGCCGGCGGTGTTTGTTACGTGCTCTTCCGACGCCGCTACGGCTCAATGCGCCACGCCGACTCGGCGAGTTGACGACAGGTGAACGCGCCAGCAAGGATTCGCTACCAGTTTTTTGGAGGCCTCGGAGTAACGTGAGGCGAGAGCGGGCGAGGAGAATGGCGTGGTGAAGAAGACCCCCGAAGAGGAGTACACCGAGACTCGCCGAGCCCGGATAATCCTGCGCGCGAAGCTGAACGACGTGCCGTTGTTGACCATCATTACGGCGGTCATGGTGGTCGTCCTCGTGTACCTGACGGGAAAAGTGCTCTACCGCCTGCGCGACATCTTGCTGCTGATGGTCGTGGGCAGTTTCATCGCGCTGCTGCTCAATCCATTGGTCGACGGTCTCGAACGATGGAAGATCAAGCGACGTGGCTATGCCGTCGCCATCGTCGCACTCGGCACCGTCATCATCTTTGCGGCCCTCGCGTTCGCCTTCGGCGATCCGCTCGTCAATAGCCTGACCCACCTCTCACACACCCTTCCCTCCTACGTTGATCGCGCCGAACAGGGCAAGGGCTGGCTCGGAAAATTGCTTCGCCACTACCACGTGGACAACTGGATCCATAAGAACTCGTCGAAACTGGTCTCGCTCGCCAGGGGATTGAGCAAGCCGGCCTTGGCCCTGGGCAAGGGCGCCGTCACCGTGCTCTTCGCTCTCGTGACCATGTTCGCGTTCGTCATGATCCTGTTGCTCGAGGCGACCAAGATCCGTGAAGCCATCATTGCCATGATTGCGCCCCAGCACGCCGAACGAGTGCGGCGCATAAGTTCGGCCATCAGCAAAGCCGCCTTGGGTTACATGCTCGCGAATCTTGTCATCTCGGCGGTCGCGGCGGTCGCGGTCTTCGTCACCCTCGAGATCCTTGGCGTGCCCTTCGCGTTGCTCTTCGCCCTGTGGGTCCTCCTGGTCGACTTCCTGCCGACGATTGGCGGGGCCTTGGCGGGATTTCCCACGGTTCTCTTCGCCGCTATCCACTCCTTGTCCGCCGGCATCGTGATGTTGGTCGTCTTTCTTGTCGTGATGCTCCTGCAGAACCACGTCCTGTACCCGGTGATCATGAGCAAGACGGTGAAACTCAATCCCCTGGTCGTCTTCGTCGCCATCCTGGTGGGAGCAGAACTTGGATCATGGGTATCAGGAATCTTCGGCGGCCTCGTCGGCGTCTTGCTCGCCGTGCCCACCGCCGCGACCATCCAGGTCATCGTGAAGGAGTTCTGGAGCTCGTCAGCCAGCACCACGAAAGTGGCGCTAAACGAGCCCGAACCCCGCGTCGGGCCCCCCCGAAGAGCTCCTCGAACTCGCTCCCGCCCTAAGACCCAACCCAAGGCCTAAACCGTATACTCCCAACCATGGCCATTGTTTTCTGGTTAGTGATTCTTCTGGTCTGCATCGTGGCAGAGATCCACACCAACGCTTTCATTGCCCTCTTCATAGGTTTTGGGGCCGCAGTGGCGCTGATCCTCTCCTTCGCTGGCGTGGCTTTCGCCCTGCAGTCGGTCTTCTGGCTCATCATCTCGGGCGTGACTCTGGCGGCCCTTCGACCTTTCGCCGTGAAGAATTTCCACCGGACGCTACTCACCGACCTCTCACGACCAACCAAGAGCGCGTTGACGAATCTGAAAGGACTTGTTGAAGAGACCGTGGGTGACGAGAACCACCCGGGACGAGTCAAGATCCAAGGCGAGTCCTGGAAAGCCGTCACCGATTGGATCGAGCCGATTCCCGCCGGATCGCCGATTGTCGTGCGAAAGACTTACGGAACCACTCTGTGGGTGGATCCTTCCTGATCCGTTCGATTACCTCTGCCCCAACACGTATATATAGGGCTCAATGGCACGATCGGATCAATCAGTCGCCTAGGCCGTCGGCGTCGCAGTGGGCACGTCGGCCATCACGCTCTTGATCGCCTGGACTGCACCCAGCAGCGCCGCGCTCTCGGCCGGGATGATCAACTTGGTGTTGTCACTTTCGGCGAACTTGGCCAGGGTATCGAGTTGCAGGATGGCGACCAGCGTCGGGTCGGGTGCCGCGGTCTTGATGGCGGCGTAGACCAAGGCAATCGCCTGGGCCCGGCCTTCGGCCTCGAGCATTTGGGCTTGGCGATTCCCCTCGGCGCGAAGAATGGCAGCCTGCTGTCCACCTTCGGCTTCTTTGATGGCCGCTTGGCGCTGACCGTCGGCGACGTTCACGGCGGACTGTTGCTGACCTTCCGATTCAAGGATTCGTGCCCGCTTCTCCTGGTCGGCTTGCTTCTGGAGGGCCATCGCCTGAAGTATCTGGTCCGGTGGCGTGATCTCGAGGACCTCGACCCGGTTTATCCGCACACCCCACTTGTCAGTCGCCTCTTCCATCTGGGTCTGGAGCATCGTGCCGATTCGTTCGCGCTGGGAGAAGGCGTCGTCCAGGGTGATACTGCCGAAAACGGCGCGCACCGACGTGCGAGCCAGATTGTCGACGCTGACGAGGTAGTCCGAGTTGGTGAACAGCGCCAGGCGCACGTCAACCACTTGGCTAAAGATCGTCGCGTTCACAATCACCGCCACGTTGTCACGCGTGATTACCTGTTGGCGGTCACCGGTGCGTGGCGTCTCGCGCACGTCGACGATCTTCATGACTTCGATGAAGGGAATGATGAAGCACAGACCGGGGTTCTTGATGTCCTTGAACTCGCCGAAACGAGTGATGACGCCCACGAAACCCTGTTGAATGATGCGAACAGCCTTGACAATGGCGAAAATCACCAGCAAGACAATGACACCCGCTATCGATGCGATGATGATTCCCACGTCAGATCCCTTCAACGGCCACCTCGAGGTTCACGAACAGGCCCAACAAGCCCATTGTTCGGAGTGTAGCCAAACCTCCGTCAGAATCAAGCGGACCCAATGGTCGCCGGTGCCCTAACGTGATTGCCAATGCCAACCGAGGAAAGCGCGCTGGTCGTTCTCGTACCTGAGTCCGAGCACCTCGTAGAAGAGTGGCGCCGCCAGTACGATCAGGCCGCGACGTACGGCGTACCTGCCCACGTCACAGTCCTGTACCCCTTCGTTCCACCACGTTTGATCGATCACTCCTTAAGGGCCCAACTGCGCACGCTGTTTGGGGCCTTTGGAGCTTTTGACTTCTCGTTCCGCGAGACCCGTCGCTTCAATGACCGCATTCTCTACCTAGCCCCGTCACCGGAGGAACCCTTCGAACAACTCACGCGGGCGGTGTTTGACCTGTTCCCGGAGTATCCCCCTTACGAAGGGCGTTTCGAGCAAGTGCTCGCCCACCTCACGGTCGCTGACGAGGCGACACCCGAGCATCTCGACCTCATCGAAGCCGCCATCCGCCCGGGCCTACCACTTGACGCCTCCGCTCACCACGTCTCGCTGCTGGTGGGCCGCGACGAGCCAAATACATGGCACATCAAAGAGGAATTCGCCTTAGATGAGGCGTCTTCGCGAGCCACGTCACCCTGACGTGGCTGATGAAGCCCACTTTCTAGTAGAACGGCTATACGAAGTCGTCGAGAATCAGGAGGGTTCGTGGACGTAGCGTCGTTTGTCTCATCGATCTTCAACGGTCAGTTGCCGTTTCGCGTCGAGGCGTTCGACGGCAGTAGCGCGACGCCCAGCGTCGTCTCGCCGGCGAACAACATCACCCTGAAGATCCTCAATCGTGACGCGCTGGTGCGCTTCATCAGTCGACCGGGCGAACTCGGACTCGCCCGCGCCTTCGTCGCAGGCGACATTGACGTTGACGGTGACCTCGACGCCCTCTTCAGTCTCCAAGTTCCCCCACTGCGGCAAATTCTCACCCTGGCCAACGTGCGCGGCCTCGCTTCCGAAGTGGGTACCGCAGCCTTTAGGCGACTACCTCCCCCTTCGATCGAAGCCAGGCAACGCGGCGCACTGCACAGTCGCGCGCGCGACAAGGACGCCATCTCGCACCACTACGACGTCTCGAATCGTTTCTACGAGATGGTCCTTGGTCCATCGATGACGTATTCCTGCGCGGTCTTTCAGTCGCCTGACGACACGCTCGAAGTCGCTCAACGACGCAAGGTGGACCTCGTCGCGCGAAAGCTCGACCTGCAACCGGGCATGCGACTGCTCGACGTTGGCTGCGGATGGGGCGCTATGGCGATCCACGCGGCCAGAGAGTACGGAGCGAGCGCAGTCGGCGTGACCCTGTCGGAACCTCAGCGGCGCTACGCCACCGAACAAGCCAAGCTCGCTGGCGTCTCGGACCTGGTCGAATTTCGCCTCCAGGACTTCCGTGACGTGAAGGATGGGCCATTCGACGCCATCAGTTCCATTGGCATGTCCGAGCACGTGGGACGTCGTTCACTCGCCCCCTACGCTCAGTGCCTCTTCGACCTGCTCAAGCCCGGCGGTCGGTTCCTCAACCACGCCATTGGTCGCCCGGTGTCCTTCGAAGCCGATCCCCAGCCTTCCAAGGCCTCCGAACTCAGTCGCCAGATGCAGATCGCCCTGGGTATGCGAGGTCCCTCCAAGACCGGCAGTGACTTCATCGAACGTTACGTCTTTCCCGACGGCGAGCTTCACGAGGTCGGCACTATGGTCTCGATGTTCCAGGCGCACGGCTTCGAGGTCCGACACCTCGAGAGCCTGCGCGAGCACTACGCGCTCACCCTTCGCCATTGGGTTGAGAACCTCGTCAAGCGCTTCGACGAGGCCGTCGAAGAAGTGGGTGAGCAGCGGGCCCGGGTGTGGCGGCTCTACATGGCCGGTTCAGCCGTCGGTTTCGAACGCCACCATCTAGAGATCCACCAGATCCTGTGCGCAAAACCCCTTGACGGCAAGAGCGGCCTGGTGCTGCGCCCGAACTTCGAGCCGACCTTCTGACCGAACCCATAAATCCGAGTCCGGAGAATCCGGTTGACGCGCCACGATTGCGTCTGCGACCCTACACGCACGATGACGAGGTGTCGGCACGCGAGGCCAACGAGGTCATGAAGAACGACGGCGCCCTTCTCTTGCTCGATTTGGACGATGGCATGGCGTGGGACCAGTGGTTGAGGAGAATCGACGAACACCGACGTCGTCTCAGTCTTTCGGTGGGCCTCGTGCCCGCGACCCAACTCGTCGCCGACGTCAACGGCGTAATCGTCGGTAGTGCAAGAATTCGATTCAGTCTCAATAAGGACCTCAAAAGGACGGGAGGTCACATTGGCTACGGGGTCCTGCCCGCGCATCGTCGACGTGGCTACGCCACCGAGATCTTGCGCCAGGCCCTCATCATCGCGCGAAGCCAAGGGGTGGCCCGCGTACTCGTGACGTGCTTGGACGACAATGTCGGCTCCGCGTGCGTCATCGAAAGGTGCGGCGGCGTACTTGAGGACGTCATCGACATCGATGAGGGATCGCGAAGGCTTCGACGCTACTGGTTCACGTAGGGGCCAGTCCTCGCGTACCCTCGTTCTTCTACGAGCTGCGAACCGATTCAAGGAAACGAGCAGCGTCCTCGGTCGACTCAATCTTGATTACCGCGACGGTCGCGGCGTGACGGGCAATAGCCTCATCGATCTTCGGCTTCACGTCACGGGGAAAGTGATAGATGAATTTGATGAACGTCGGGTCGAAGTGTTCCGGGCATCCGTCGGCCTGTACGTCCTTACCGAAATGGGTCACACTTCGAAGGATCGCACGAAAGAGGCAACGCCACCTCGAGATATCGAAGTAGACGATCGTGTCCGCCCGCTCGAATCGGACGTCAAGCGTTTGAAAGTACGTGCCATCGACGATCCACGATGGTCTCGCGAGCAGTTCGATCTGGCGCGGCACCCACTCCTCGGCCGGGGTCTCGACCCAACCGGGATGCCAGAAGTGATTGTCCAGGTGTATTACCGGCATACCGATTCGACTCCCGAGTCGGTCGGCCAGCGTGGTCTTACCCGAACCCGGAGAGCCCACGATTGCGATTCGGTTCATAATCAGGTATTTCTACCAGGTGGTGGGTCAAAAATCGCTCGGCTGCTCCTCAAAACTGTCAGGCTGGGCCATGACCATTGAACGACTGGAAGTAGCGCGCACGATTGAAGCGGGTCCCGAAGCGATCTTCGCCATTCTGCGTTCGCCCCAGGGACACGTCGCTATCGACAGTTCGGGGATGCTGCTCGCGGCCGAAGGGACCGAGGTCACCAAAGTGGGCGATACGTTCGTCGTGCACATGGACCGTGAGGCGCTCAACGACTACCCGATGGGCAAGTACGACGTGAAGGTCACCATCACCACGTTCGAGGAGAATCGCGAGATCGCCTGGAACGTCTCTGGCGTCTTTCGAGGCGCCATAGGCCATATCTACGGCTACTCGCTCGAACCCGTCGACAACGGCACAATCGTCACTTCGTACTACGACTGGTCGGGCGCGAACCAGAAATGGAAGAACGCCGCCATCTTCCCGGTGCTACCCGAATCAACCCTTCGCGCGACGTTGGGAATTCTCGCGAGGACCGTCCTGCGAACGGGCATCGTTTCGAACTGACCAGAGCCCGTTGTGCTCAGCGCGCAGCACGAGCGCAGTAGGTGGTCGTCACGTACGGAAGATCGAAGGTCTCGTCAAATGACGCGACGACATCGTCCACGTCATCGAGAATCTTCCTTTGCTCTGTTGCATCGAGGACTGCGATATAGCTGGTCGTCAACACGCGCTGGTGCAGCGAGAATCGGTCCACCAACTGGGAGTTCTTGAACGCGCACTTTTCGACGTCAACGAATGCCCCTCGTTCGAGTATCGCCTTGAAATCAGTCGCCATGTCGTAGGGCTTCTTCAGGTGCCAGAGGATGGCGTGGCTCATCGCGTCAACCCACTCCACACTTTCGTCGCGTTCGTTCCAGAGCAATCCCAGTCCACCGCCCGGAACCAGGACTCTCGCAAACTCCTCCAGCGCCGTGTCGGCATCGAACCAGTGGAAAGCCTGGGCCACCGTGATCACGTCGGCCGACGCGTTAGCGAGCGGCAAGTTCTCGGCCGCGCCGTCGAAGACCTCGACGGCAGGAAGCTGCACGGCGAACTCGTCTCGCATGCCAGGTCCGGGCTCCACGGCGACGACGTGCGAGGTGAAGGGCAGAAGCTCTCTCGTGAAAAGCCCCGTTCCTGCGGCTACGTCGACGACCCTCGTGGTCGACTCGATGTGCAGGTACTGAACGAGGTGCGATACGGCTGCAGCGGGGTAACCAGGCCGGGCCGTCTGATAGCGGGTGCCATCCGCGAAGCCTTCGATACCGACAGCCGCTCTCTCAGATTCCGTCATTCGACCTCCTTTCGACCCGCGTACGAATCTTAGGATTTCGCACTTCGCGAGTCTTCAGCGCCCTCAGTCCGCTCGTCGCCCTTCTCCTACCCACTGTCGCGGGGCGCGAATCTCCAAGGGATCCTCGGCGCGGACAGTCACCTGCGGCGAAAGTACTTGTTGGCAGGGAACATCCGAAGCCACGCCATTTGAGGTCGACCCACCGACGGTGACTGGGACCACCGATAGTCCCTCCGTCAGTCGCTCGACGGCGCTTCGGTCAAGCTCGATTCGATGCCGGTACCTGCCGATCCGACACCGACCTCGGCCATGGCGATGTCGCCCACGCCCGCCAAACCCTCTTCGGTCTCAGCACTCATCGAGTGCACGTGGTGTTGCACGCCGCCGCCTCGCATCCAACTGAAGACCGCACCAATGAAGCACATTCCTGCGGCCGCGAGAAAGGCCATGTGCAATCCCTTGGCGAAAGGTGAGGCGATCAGACTGGGAAAGAAACTGCGTCCGAGCAGCACCGAAGCGTGGACGCCGGGTTGGGCGAGGAGATGGGCCCCGAGCAGGGTCTGGATGGGGTTGATGCCGAGGAAGGCCGAGAAGAGACTGCCGATTGCGGGTATGTGCGAGATGGCCGTCGCCTGAGCGGCCGGAACGCCTTGAGCGGTCAAGCCCGCGAACAGCGAGTGCGGCAGTGACGTCGCTAGACCCAACGTGATGACCGTGAAGAAGAAGCCGATGGACAGCACGCTCGCCGAGTTCTGGAAGGTGTTGAGCATCGCGCCCCCGGCCCCGCGCTGGTTGGCGGGCAGCGAGTTCATCACCGCGCTCGTGTTGGGCGCGGCGAAGAGACCCATCGACAGGCCCACCAGGAGGAGCAGACCGGCGAAGACTGGGTACGAGAAATTGATTGGAATCGCCTGAAGTCCAATGAGACTGACGCCGGTCAACACGAGTCCCAGGGTCGCAAAGTTACGCGCGCCGTGCCGATCCGCGAGACGCCCCGAGACTGGTCCCGCGATGAAGAAGCCCACGGTGAGCGGCACCATATAGATGCCCGCCCACAACGGCGTACGCGCGAACGAGTAACCATGCTCGGGCAACCAGATACCCTGAAGCCAGATAATGAGCATGAACTGCAGACCACCTCGGGCGAGTGCGAGCATCAAACCCGCCACGTTGCCCATCGCGAAGCCTCTGGAGTTGAACAGGTGAAGCTGAAACATCGGCTCCTTGACCCTAAGCTCGATGAGGACGAAAACGACGAGTACGATCAAACCTCCGATGATGCACGAGAGCACGAACGGACTCGTCCAACCCATCGCGTGACCGCCGTAGGGCTGGAGTCCGTAGACGATGCCGGTGAGCAACGCGATGAGTCCGATAGCGAACGTGAAGTTTCCGAACCAGTCGATCGATGCCTGGTTCCGTACGCCGCTGTCGCGCAGCTTCAGCGCGGCCCAGACCGTGCCGAAGAGGCCGACGGGCACCGAGACCAGGAACACCAGGCGCCATTCAATCGGAGCGAGCACACCGCCCAGGATCAGTCCGATGAACGCGCCCCCGATCGCGGCGACGCCGTTGATACCTAGAGCCAGACCACGTTCGTCAGGGGGAAAGGCGTCGGTGATGATGGCGTTCGAGTTGGCGAAGAGGAATGCGCCACCCACGCCTTGACCAACGCGCATAAAGATGATCCACAGGGCCGCGGCTGGTCCGGTCATCCAGGTGACGGCCAGCAGGATCGAAAAGACAGTGAAGATCGCAAAGCCGAGCGTGTACATTCGCACGCGACCGAAGATGTCACCTACTCGGCCCAAACTCACCACGAGCACTGAAGTGATGAGCAGGAATCCCATCAGGATCCACAAGAAGTACGTCGTGTTCTGTGGCGCTAATGGATTCAACTTGATGCCACGAAAGATGTTGGGCAGGGCGATGAGAAGGATAGATCCGTTGATGGTGGCCATCAAAATACCCATCGTCGTATTCGAAAGGGCAATCCACTTGTAGCGGTCGGGGTGCTGCGCTGGAGCAGAAGCCATGGTCTCTCCGGGTCGACGTAGGGAAAAGTTCGAAATTGCTATTACTTAGTTAGTGTCAACTAAGTATAATGGAAATGTGGCGACCACGGTGACAAACAAGAGCAGGGTCTCCGGGCCCCCGGAGTCGTCGGCCACCGCCTTGCGCGTAGCGGTCTTGCGGATCTACCGGGCGCTGCGAATTCGCGCGGAATACCACGTCACTCCCTCGCAAGGTTCGGCGCTCGCGCGAATCGAGCAGTCCGAGCCGGTGCGCATGGGAGTGTTGGCCAACCTCGAAGGGATTTCTGCGGCCTCGATGAGCAAGATCGTTGACTCACTCGTCGACGACGGTTACGTCGCAAGAGTGTCAGACCCCCTCGATGGTCGAGCGAGCGTGGTCCAACTCACCACCGGTGGTCGACAGATCATTCACGCCATCCGCACGGCGAGCACCGAGGCTCTCGAAACGGCCCTCGCGTCGCTGAGCGAGAGTGAACAGTCACTGCTGCGCCGTTCGCTTCCGGTGCTCGAGAAAGTTGCTGAGGTCCTGCAGGTTCGCGAAGTCGTCTGACGGCACGCTTCGCAGCGAACGCCGATCAAGTACTAGAACTGCGGTTAGGCGGTGTGACATGAGTGAACAGTCGGGCAACGAGTACGAAGCGGAACCGGACGGTCTCGACCAGTATTCGGTCGTCGCGAATCGTCGTCAGCAGTGGGACGTTTTGTTATGGCAGATGCCGACTATGGCGCTCACGGGCGAGGCGTTCCTGCTCACCATCGCCCTCGCCGGATCGACGTCGCAGGCCGGGCGAATCCTGGCGAGCGCGTTGGCGATGATCGTGGCGCTCGCGGCGTTGCACTCGCTGTCGGCCCACCGACTCTCCGAACTGACCGACGCCGCGTGGCTGCTCGAACACGAAAAGGCACACGGCGCCTCTCAGATCCACGGACTGACGTGGCGTGATCGTCGTATCGCGATTGTGAAGGACCAACTGGGCTCGAGGTCGTTCACGGACCGGCTGGTCGCACGAACGTACCGATTCCGCTCCATCGTCGTGTGGTTCTGGACCATGGTCCTGATCGCGCTGACCGCGACCATCATCCTCGTACTCGCGGCAGTGGACCCCGCCCTCCTGCACACCTAGGCCTGATGCGCCGGAGTCCGACGGCGGTGACGGTGCGTGGGCGCTATTCGCACCAGCGCGTTGTAAGTCACCAGCGCGATAGCCAGGTGCATGCACATCAGAACTACGACGCCCTTCGCGGGCTGTCCCTGGTGCCAAATGTAGACGTCGGGGGCCAAGAGCACGATGGTCACCACGATCGCCATTCGAAAGAACAGCCAACGGGGCTTGGACGAGATACGTACGACGATCGGCCAGGCCACGCAGGCAATCACCACGCCGACAACCGTGAGCTTTGCGTAATCCGAAAAATGAAAGTGGCCATAGTTGCGTACCGAAGGGAAGAGCCGGGTACCTACCGCGACGAGGGCCATGTCGACCACGAGTGAGCCCACCACGGCCACGAGTGACGCCAGGGCGACTTCGGCGCCCGAGGGCGGACGACGTGGGTCAAAATCAACGTGAAAGTAGCGCAGCACGGGCTGGACGACCTTGGGGAAGTCCTCAATATGCAGTTTCATCGTCGATTCCTCAGCGTGGCTACAGCGCAGAATGAACATTTTACCCGGCGTTGGTAAACGGTCTGTTACGTTTCATTCTCCTCGAGCACCGTGTCTTCGAGCAGCGAGCGGAGTTGCCGTCCCATCTCGCGCGGATTCCCGCTCAGTTCACCGATCACTTCGCCCTCGACCTCGGTGTCGTCGCCGGGTCGATAGAGCGAGACGCGCATGCCCTTGCCCACGCGCGCGGCGCTGATCACCCAGGGCATGCCAATATCGCCCGAGTCCTGGGTCGCCATTATCTGGCCGCTTCGCCCGAGCCCGATACTCCAACCCGGCGAACGCGCAGCGTCCATCACCCTTTGGGTCTCACCACCACTCTGGAAGCCTGACGTCTTTGCGATAACCACACCCTACGGCGAAGTTGTGACGTCCATGGTTCAGCCAGCGCTCGTGCTTGTCTCGCACGTCGTCTTGAGGCGTTCGAGGGTCGTACGAATCGACTCTCGGGTGAAGAGCGCGCGATCGAATCCTTTCTTCTTATCGGGACGACGAACCAGCCAATTGCGCCGGTCCTTCCAGGTCTCGACGACGCGACAGCCGTGGGGCGTTGACTGGATCTCGTAGCCCCAGTGCGCCACACGAAAGGGACCAAACGTGACCTCGAAGACGAAGGACGTCGGTGGCTCGAAACGGGTGACGCGCGCCGTCGTGGTCCACTTCTCGCTGTCGCGCCGGTTGGTTCCCTTGAACTTGGCCCCGAGGGTCGGGCCGCTGGCCGCTCCCATCCACTCTCCCCCGGTGTTCTCGGGCGAAAGCCTGCCCATGGCCGGGAGGTCGGCGACCACGGCGAAGACCGCTTCGGGGCTGGCTTCGATGTCAATAGCGTCGGAGTACGTCACGTCGAGACTCTATCGAGAGACCTGCAGCAAACGTGAACGCCGGGAATAGAGAGCGTAGGTCCACTCGATCAGAGTCCAACTGAAGCCCAATTCGAAAATCAACTCACCCACCAAGAGATACGAGAAACGCCAGTCGGGCAACGAGGCACCGGCCCACACGCCGCCGAAGAGCTGCACATAGAACGCACTCACCGCCTGCCAGGATCGGTAGCGCACCATCAGCTGGGTCGCGATGGCGAGCTGGACGAGCGCCGTGACGACGCCCACGCTCATGTGAGTCCAGTTGAAGAACGTTCCCTTGTTGTAGGGCGTGAGCAACAGGAGGATAAGGCCCAGCGCGAGGAACCGGAGACCGAGCACCGTAAGGTGCGCGAGACCCGCACGAGCCAGGTACGTTGAGGCCCGCCACAAGCCGAACGAGCCAGCGCAGAACCCGAGGATGATGATCGCGAGCGTTCGGTGGTACACGCCGTAAAAGGAGATGCCGCTGGTTTCGGCCTTGGCACTGTGATTGATGAAGACACACACGCTGACGGCGAGGAAGAAGAATGCTTGCGTGGCGAGAACGAAATGACGTACCTCGGTCTCGCTCGGTTCAACGGCCGTTTCCATCGTCACGGGCCGGGCTGCTGCTATCCCTTGAAGCGCTGACGTGACGCTTCGAGTTCCTTCAGCGCCGCGTCACGACCTACCCAGTTCTCGACCTTCATCCACTTTCCCTCGTCAAGGTCCTTGTAGACCGTGAAGAAGTGGCTGATGCGGTCGAGCACACTCTTGGAAACGTCAGTGATGTCGGTCGCCTTCTTCCAGGCGGGGTCGTAGTCGGGAACGCAGAGAAGTTTCTCGTCCTGGCCGTTCTCGTCTTCCATTATGCACATGCCCAGGATCTTGGACTCGATGAGACAGCCGGGGAATGTCGGGTATTCGGTGAGCACCAACGCGTCCAGCGGGTCGCCGTCACCGCCCAAGGTCTCGGGGATGAATCCGTACTCCGCGGGGTAGCCCATCGAGACGATGAGGTGCCGATCGAGTTTGATCGTGTGGTTCTCGTGGTCGTACTCGTACTTATTCTGACTGCCACGAGGGATTTCGATGATGACGTTGATGGTGTCCATGGTCCCAGCCTTCTTGGAGAGTCGCTTCGCTACGCGGGCAAGGTCCATCGTAGCGACACCGTCAGCCCCGGGGACGATGCGGGCGGCGACGTCAAAGACGTCCGAGTGCTAAGAAAGGAGGAATTACGCGACACGGGGATGAGGGCACCGCCATGACCACGTCGGAACGACAGCTCTCCAACCTGCGTGGCATGCGTTACGGCGAGGTCCTGCTCGCCTACCTCGATGGCGAACAACGGGTCGAAGTCTTCAACTCGTTTCCCATGAACCAGTGTCCCGACGAACTCTGGCGCGCCCTCGATCCAGAAACCGTCGCGAAAGAAGCCAACGCAACGTTCGCGCTCCTGAATGGTCCGCGATTCTGGTTGATGGACGGCATCGGCAAGGTCCAGAACGTGGAGCCGGTGATCCGTGACTTCGGTGGCATCGAGATGCGCCGGGTCGCCACGCTCGAACTCGACGGCGACGTCGTGCGGACCTTCTATCGAGAGCATCACGTGAACCGGGGGGCAATCTGGTACTTCGACGCCGGGAGCTCGGTGCACGAACTCATCTCGCCCCACGCCAACACCTACGTTATGCAGGCGTACTGCACGGGCGTCGACGAGAGTCTCACCGAGGCGGCACTGTGCGGTCTTGGCGCCACGCTCGAGCTTCCCGCAGGCTGGTCCTACCGGTCGCGCGTGCTCGACGCCGAACTGGTCGTGGACACCACCACGCGCGTCGCAACGGTGCTGCAAGACGAACTCGAAAACACCTACACCCTGGTGGACTAACTCTCGAAAGGGCCGAGCAGCCGACCTAGACTTTTTTGGAACGGCGTGACGTCGTCACCGTAAAGGAGTTCCTATGGAGCGGATTGGTGTAGTCGGTTGCGGCCTCATGGGGTCGGGTATCGCGGAGATCGCGGCGCGCTCGGGCAGCGACGTGACCGTCATTGAACGAAACGCCGAAGCGCTCAACGCCGGGCGAGATCGCATCGAGAAGTCGCTCTCACGCGCGGTCAGCTCGGGAAAACTACCTGAGGATGAAGCCACGCTGGCCCGATCCAACTTGCACTTCAGCGAGGACTTCGCCAAGCTCGCCAACGTCCAGTTGGTCATCGAAGCAGTCGCCGAGGACGAGAAGACCAAGGTCGAGGTCTTCAAGACCCTTGACGCGGTCGTACAGGATTCCAACGCCATCCTCGCGACGAACACGTCTTCGATTCCAATCATCAAGCTCGCCATGGCCACTCGCCGTCCTGAACAGGTCATCGGCATGCACTTCTTCAATCCAGTGCCGGTCCTCAAACTCGTTGAGGTCATCTCGTCTCTGCTGACGAGCGCCGAGACGACTGAGCGCGTCCACGAGTTCGCGAGCGGCCCTTTGAAGAAGCGCGTGATCACCTCGCCTGACCGCGCAGGATTCGTCGTGAACGCCCTTCTAATCCCCTATCTGCTCTCGGCGGTTCGAATGCTCGAATCAGGTTTCGCGAGCGCCGACGACATTGACACCGGCATGGTGGTGGGTTGTGCGCATCCGCTCGGACCTCTCGCACTGACCGACCTCATAGGGCTCGATACCACGCTCGCGGTCGCCGAGTCGCTCTACGAGGAATTCAAAGAGCCCCACATGGCTCCGCCCCCGCTGTTGTCACGCATGACCCAAGCCGGACTCCTCGGGCGCAAGTCCGGACAAGGTTTCTATTCGTACAAGAAGTAGACGAGCGAAGAACCACCGTCCACTACTGCCAAGCGCGCTTGATTACCTTCTACGCTTTGTGGTGAAAGAGAAGAGCATGTTCACCTACGTCATGACCCTGCAGTGCACGGACCGACCCGGGATCGTCCGCGCCACCAGCACGGCCATCGTCGAAGTAGGCGGCAACATCCTCGAGAACGACCAGTTCACCGATCCAGTCACCAATCAATTCTGCATGCGTACTCGATTCGAGACCGAGAACGCTGACATTGACGCCGTGCGCGACCTGCTCCTCGTCGAGCTCGCCGACTTCTCTCCCCAACTGGGCATCCGCAATGAAGAGGTGGCGCGCCGGGCGCTGATCATGGTCTCGCAATTCGACCACTGCCTCGCCGACCTGCTCTACCGACGCGAGCAGGGTGACCTGCCCCTGGACATCGTCGCGGTGGTGAGTAATCACGACGTCTGCGAACCGCTCGCCGCTCGCTACGGTGTACCGTTCTTCGAGATTCCGGTCACCGCCTCGACCAAAGAGGCTGCCGAGAACGAACTGCGCGTCATCCTCGCCAAGTTCCGGGTCGACGTCGTGATCCTCGCGCGCTACATGCAGGTGCTCTCGAGCGAACTTTGCGCGGAACTGAACGGGCGCGCGATAAATATCCATCATTCCTTCCTGCCCGGCTTCAAGGGAGCCAAGCCGTACCACCAGGCCTACGAACGCGGCGTGAAGCTCATTGGTGCCACCGCGCACTTCGTCACCCCCGAACTCGACGAAGGGCCCATCATCGAACAAGACGTCGTTCGCGTGAGTCACGCGAAGAAACCAAGCGACCTGGTCTCGCTGGGTCGCGATATCGAACGAAACGTGCTGGCGCGTGCCGTGCGATTGATCGCCGAGGACCGCGTCGCCCTGGTGGGAAAGCGGACGATCATCTTCTCGCAGTGATCAGGTGACTCGATTGCGCACGGTGAAACGCGCCTCACGGTACATCCCCGAGCCCATGACTTCGACCAGACGTTCGACTGCGTCGTAGACGTCCACGAAGCGCACGTAGAGTGGCGTGAAGCCGAAGCGACAGATGTCGGGCGCGCGAAAATCACCGATGACGCCGCGTTCGATCAATGCCTGCACGATGCCGTAACCCTCGGGGTGACGAAGCCCCACTTGGCTGGCGCGCTTGGCGTGCTCACGCGGCGTCACCAACTCAAAGACGCCGGGAAGCCGGTCCTCGACCAGGGCGATGAACAGATCGGTCAGAGCGAGGCTCTTGGCTCGAACCTGGTCCATAGTCACGCGCTCGAACACGTCCAGTGCACCGTTCAGTGCCGCAAGTGCAATCATCGACGGCGACGACGTCACGAACGCCTGCATGCCCACGGCTGGATCGTAGCGCAGATCAAAGTCAAAGGGCCTGGCGTGTCCCAACCAGCCAGGCAAAGGGTTCTCGAGAGTTCCCTGCCAACGACGTCGCACATACAGGTACGCCGGTGCACCCGGTCCCCCGTTCAGATACTTGTAGCCGCAGCCCGCCGCGAAGTCGACGTCACACCCTGTCACGTCTACGGGCACTGCCCCGGTCGAGTGCGCGAGGTCCCAGAGCATGAGCGCCCCCGCGTCGTGCACCTTCTGGGTGATACCGGCCATGTCGAGCATCTCACCAGTGCGAAAGTCCACGTGCGTGAGCATCACCAACGCCACGTCGTCATTGAGCGCTTCGTCAAGCGTGTCACGATCGATCGCCTTCACACTCACCGCTCGACCGGCTCGGACGGCCATCGCCTCGACGATGTAGAGATCCGAATGGAAGTTGGCCACGTCGGTGATCACCACGTGACGGTCCTTTCGAAGCTCGAGCGCTCCGCCGATCAACTTGGCGAGCAAGAAGGTGAGCGTGTCGGCGACGAGTACTTCGCCTGGCTCGGCTCCGATCAGCGGCGCCAGCTTGTCTCCGAGCCTCGTGGGTTCTGCCATCCAACCAGCACTGTTCCAGCTGCGCACGAGGCCCTTGGCCCACTCGTTGTCGATCACTTCGTTAACCCGTCGACTCGACGCCTCGCTCACCGGTCCGAGCGAGTTGCCGTCGAGGTAGATCTCGCCTTCGCGGAGACGAAACTCGCCGCGCAGGGACGCGAGTTCGTCGAGGTCATCCATTATCTGGCAGTCGTCACGCAGTATCACAGTACCGACCTCACTTCCCACAAAAAAGGGTAGAGCCGTTGCGTAATAGTCGTGTCCAGGTAGGCCATGCCATCGCTCCCACCGGTGCCGGGGCGTCGGCCGATCTGGCGACCCGCCATCATCATGTGCTGATGACGCCACATCGCCAAGCGTTCGTCGTGATCCATCATCAGTTCGGCGACTGCGTGCAAGGCCGAGGTCTCGGGGGTGACGTGACTCACGTAGAGCGCACGCACCAGGTCCAAGAGATCGTCGCTCGAGGCACCAAGAGTCTGGCGAAGCGAGTGCTCGAACGTCGACCAAAGCGAGGGCTCCTCGCTGATCTCCTTGAGCCAGAGGCGCTGAGTCTCGCTGAACAGTTCGAAGGTGAGCATGGCCTTCTTGCCGGCGCCGCTGAGGAACTCGATCGCGCGGAACTGGAACGATTGAAAGCCCGAGGCGGGATCGAGCGGATCGCGAAACTGTAGAAATCCCTCGGGTGACATGGATTCCAGTACCCGCAGGTGCTCGAGCAGAAGATCCTCGATCGAGACCATGCGGCGCAGGTGCGCCGTGGCCCGCCAGGGCTCGTTCTCCCGCAACGCGCCATTCGCGCGACGAAGTTCGTCGATGATCACTTTGAACCAGAGTTCGTAGGACTGGTGCACGACGATGAACAGCAGTTCATCGGGCGCGTCGTCGGTCAAGGGAATCTGCAACTCGAGTAGGTCGTTTATGCGTAAATACGTCGAATAATCCGTACTGTTGCCCACGAAGTGCACTCTACTTCTAGCAAATACTTAACCCTTCGAAGCCTCGCAGTCGCTAGGAGCGCGTGAGGGGCTTATAGCGAAATCGATGTGGCTGGTCCGCGTCAGTGCCGAGTCGCTTGTGACGCTCAGCCTCGTAGTCGCTGAAGTTACCCTCGAACCAGCGCACGACGGAGTCGCCTTCGAAGGCGAGGACGTGGGTCGCGATGCGGTCAAGGAACCACCGGTCGTGGCTGATCACGACCGCACACCCGGGAAAGCCCAAGAGGCCATCCTCCAGTGCGCGCAGCGTGTCCACGTCCAGGTCGTTGGTGGGCTCGTCAAGCAACAGCACGTTGCCGCCGCTGCGCAACACCTTGGCCAACTGGACTCGGTTTCGCTCGCCACCGGAGATCTCTCCCACTCTTTTCTGTTGGTCACTGCCCTTGAATCCGAAACTCGCGACGTAGGCGCGTGCGTGGATCTCCCGATGGCCGACCACCATGTGCTCTTGGCCCCCGCTTATCTCGTCAAAGACCGTGGCCTCGGGATCGAGACTGTCACGACTCTGGTCCACGTAAGCGAACGCCACCGTGCTGCCCACTTCGATGGTGCCCGCATCGGGTTGCTCCTGATCGAGCATCATCTTGAAGAGTGTCGTCTTCCCAGCGCCGTTGGGTCCGATGACACCGACGATGCCACCCGGCGGCAAGAGGAACGTCAGATCCTCGATGAGCAGGCGATCATCGAAGCCCTTGGCGAGATGGCTCGCGTTCACGACGATGTCGCCGAGGCGCGGTCCCGGAGGGATCACAATCTCGAGGCGGTCAGAGCGCCGCTCCGCGGCTTCGGACTCGGCCACGAGTTCGTTAAAGGCACTCACGCGGGCCTTGCCCTTACTCTGACGAGCTCGCGGGGACATTCGAATCCAGTCGAGTTCTCGTTCGAGCGCGCCCTGACGTGCTTTGTCCGCCTTCTCTTCGGAGGCGAGGCGTGCCTGCTTCTGCTCCAACCACGAGGAGTAGTTGCCCTCCCACGGAATACCGTGACCACGATCCAGTTCCAAGATCCACGACGCGGCGTTGTCCAAGAAGTAGCGATCGTGGGTGATCGCGACCACGGTGCCGGCGTAGTCCTGGAGGAAGCGCTCAAGCCACGCGACCGATTCTGCGTCGAGGTGGTTCGTCGGTTCATCGAGCAAGAGCAGGTCGGGCTTGGAGAGCAGGAGCCGACAGAGCGCCACTCGACGGCGCTCGCCACCCGACAGCGTGCTCACGTCCGCGTCGGGCGCGGGAAGACGCAACGCGTCCATGGCGATCTCGAGTGTGCGTTCAAGGTCCCAGGCCCCCGCGGCGTCGATCTTGGTCTGCAGATCGGACTGCTCGGCGAGCAGTGCGTCGAAATCCGCGTCCGGGTCGGCCATCGCCGCGCACACTTCATTGAAACGCACGAGCAGATCGCGTTGCTCGCCCACGCCGTCGGCGACGTTGCCCACTACGTCCTTGGACTCGTCGAGCTGAGGTTCCTGCGAGAGATAGCCCACGCTGAAACCAGGGGTTAAGCGAGCTTCGCCGGTGAACCCGTCATCGAGTCCTGCCATTATTCGAAGCAGTGAGGACTTGCCCGATCCGTTGGCGCCGATGACACCGATCTTGGCGCCGGGATAGAACGAAAGGTTGATGCCCCGAAGCACTTCGCGGTCGGGGGGATAGAAGCGACGAAGGTCGCGCATCGTGAAGATGAACTGGGCTGCCATGACACCTAGTGTTACCCAAATTCGGGGTGCGATGACGAGGGGTCGGTGACTCATGCGACACGCCACCGTTACACTCGTCGCATGTCAACAAAGGTCAAAGCCCCCCATCGCCACGCGCCCGACTGGATAATCCTGACGATTGCGTGCTTGGCACAGTTCATGGTCGTGCTCGACGTGTCAATCGTCAACGTGGCGCTACCTCGTATGGGTCATGACCTGCACTTCAGCGTCTCGAGCGCCCAGTGGGTCGTGAACGCCTACGTGCTCACGTTCGCTGGATTCTTGCTTCTGGGCGGCAGGGCCGCCGACATCTTTGGCCGTCGGCGCGTCTACATGACGGGACTGGCCATCTTCACCATCGCGAGCATCGGCGCCGGCTTCGCCGCGACCGGTCCCCAGATGGTCGCGATTCGCGCGGTCCAAGGAATTGGAGGAGCCATACTTTCACCGGCGACGCTCACCATCATCGTCACGACCTTCCAGGGACCACGCATGCCCAAGGCAATCGGCGCCTGGAGCGCGGTCGCGGGAGCGGGTGGCGCCGTCGGCGGTCTGCTCGGAGGAATCCTCACCGGCTGGGTTTCGTGGCGCTGGGTCTTCTTCATCAACGTGCCAATCGGCATCGTGGCCGCAATCGTGGCGTCCATGTACCTTCGTGAATTGCGCAATCGCGATGCCACTGTCAAGCTCGACGTCACGGGTGCGGTCCTGGTCACGGGCTCGCTCGCGTCGTTCATCTACGGCGTGGTGAATACCACGTCGCGTGGCTGGGGCTCCTCGTTCACGTTGTCCTGGTTCCTCACCGGTGCCATCGCGCTGATCATCTTCCTGTTCTGGGAATCCAAAGTGGCCTCACACCCCTTGGTGCCTTTTCGCATCTTCAAGTCGCGCGCGCTCACTTCAGCCAACGTGGTCATGTTCCTCGTGGGCGGCGCGTTCTTTGCCATGTGGTATTTCCTGACCTACTACTTCCAGTTGATCCTGCACTACGGACCGGTGAAGGCCGGTTTCGCCTTCTTGCCCATGGCGATCGGCATCATCGCGGGCGCCCAGATCAGTTCGAGGATCATGGTAAAGACGGGTGGCCGACCGATCCTGCTCGTGGGCGCGTCGATCGCCACCCTCGGATTCCTCTGGATTTCAATGATCAAAGTCGACAGTTCTTACTGGGGATCGGTGCTGCCGCCGGCATTCCTGTGCGCCTTCGCCATGGGTCTACTGTTTTCGCCCCTCGCCAACACCGCCACCGCCGGCGTCGATCGTGCGGACGCCGGACTCGCCTCAGGCGTGCTCAACACCGCTCGCCAGGTCGGCGGTTCGCTCGCCCTCGCCATCCTCGCGACCGTCGCCGCCGACCGCAGCGCGACTTTCACGAGTCCCGCCTCACCCCTCGCCCTCGTTAGCGGCTACCAACGAACCTTTCAGGTTTCGGCGCTGATTACCCTGTTGGCACTCGTGGTCAGTTTCGCTGTGCCGCGTGTTTCCAATCACGCCGTGAATCACTGACCGAATAGGTCGTATTTACGCAAGAATTCACACGCCGGACCCAACAGCCTCTTCTCCAGAGGGCTATCCTCGCGTTGATAAACATCTAACCGTGTGACGCGACCTTGTCGGGGAAACTCCACACGATTGGACAGTCTTGATTCTCAAAGACTGACTACATAAAGGGAGAAACACATGGGGAGCGTTCGACGCCTCACTACGACGCTCGGGGCCGCTGCATTGGTTCTGGGCACTTTAACAATAAGCGTGGCCGCCACGACGGTGGCGGTAAGTTCGGCCGGAGCGGCCGGCACGTTCAAGGCGTGCGTCGTCACCGACACCGGCGGCATCAACGACAAGTCGTTCAACGCTTCGGCGTGGGCCGGTCTGCAAGCCGCCGCCAAGCAGGATTCGAGCATTGTTCCCTCGTATCTCTCGTCGACCTCGTCGGCTGACTACGCGCCGAACATCGCCAGCTTCATCGGCAAGGGCTGCGGCATCATCGTGACCGTCGGCTTCTTGATGGACGCCGCGACGGCCGCCGCCGCGAACGCCCACCCGACTCAGAAGTTCGCGATCGTCGACGACCTGCCCTCGGCTCCTAAGAGCCACGAGCTACTCGCACTGCAGTACGAGACCGACCAGGGCGGTTTCCTCGGTGGCGTACTCGCCGCGGGCATCACCAAGACTGGAACGGTCGGAGTGTACGGTGGCGAGAACTTCCCGGCGGTGACCCTCTACATGAACGGTTACGTCGCGGGCGTTCGCTACTACAACAAGACTTACGGCACCAAGGTTAAGGTCCTAGGTTGGACTCCTGGTAAGGGTGCGTGCAGCCTCGCCGCGTGCGCCGGTAAGGGAACATTCGTCGGAAACTTCACCGACCAGACCGCTGGAAAGACGATTACCGCCGGTGACTTCGCCGCTGGCGCTGACATCGTGTTCCCGGTTGCTGGTTCCGTGGGCCTCGGCTCGGTGGCCGCCGCCCAACAGGCTGGTGCTGGTCACTACGTGATGTGGGTCGACTCGAACGGCTGTGTGTCGGACGCGACTGACTGCAAGTACTTCGTCGGTACCGTCGCCAAGGGCGTGGAGCCTTCGGTCGAGGCGGCAGTCCTCTCCGCCGCCAAGGGCACCTTCAAGGGTGGTTCCTACATCGGTACGTTGGCGAACAACGGTACACAGCTGGAGCTCGGTGGTGTGAAGGTTCCTGCGTCGCTGAAGGCGAAGATCGCCACGGCGAAGGCGGGCGTCATTGCGGGCACGATCTCGGTGAACCCGAACAAGTACCCAGCCAGCTAAGCGTTGTTAACGAGTCTTAGTGACTCAGACGAGAGGCCCGGGCACCATCAGCCCGGGCCTCTCGTCTGAGTACGATAAGCCACTATGCGATTAGAACTGCGCGAGATCACCAAGCGATTCGGTTCCTTCACCGCGAATGATTCGATCAGCATCACCGTCGAACCAGGACAGATCCACTGTCTGCTCGGCGAGAACGGCGCTGGCAAGTCGACGTTGATGAATGTCCTGTTCGGGCTCTTGCACCCCGAGGAGGGCGAGATCCTCATCGACGGCGAGGTGACCACGTTCGCCGACTCGGGAGAAGCCGTTCGTCGTGGGATCGGCATGGTCCACCAGCACTTCATGCTGGTACCCGTCTTCTCAGTCGCCGAGAACGTGGTGCTCGGATTCGAACCGACTAAGTCGTTCAACCGCGTCGACTACAAGCGGGCCACCGAGGAGATTCGTCGGATCTCCAAGGAGTTCAACCTCGAGGTCGACCCCGACGCCATCGTGGAGAACCTCCCGGTCGGTTTACAACAACGAGTAGAAATCCTTAAGGCCCTGAGTCACGACGCCGAACTCCTCATCCTGGACGAGCCGACGGCGGTGTTGACGCCACAAGAGATCGACGCCCTTATGTCGATCATGCGTTCACTCGCCGCCTCGGGAAAATCCATTCTCTTCATCTCGCACAAACTCAAAGAGGTGAAGGCCGTCTCTGACGTCATCACGATCATCCGCCAGGGCAAGGTCGTCGGCACTGCGAAGCCCACGGCCTCCGAAGGGGAACTGGCGTCACTGATGGTGGGACGAGAGGTGATCCTCACCGTTGAAAAGTCGGCGTTCGCACCGGGCGCGGACGTACTGGAGATTCGCGACCTGGTCGTGCGCGACGATCGCGGTCTCGTTGCCGTGAACGGGGTATCACTCGACGTTCGAGCGGGTGAAATCCTCGCGTTGGCCGGCGTGCAGGGCAACGGCCAGACCGAACTCGTAGAAGCCCTCACGGGCATTCGACCCGTCGAATCCGGCACCGTCACGCTGAACGGTCGCGACATCACTAACGTGACACCCCGCCAAGCGCTCGACGCGGGTATTGGCCACATTCCCGAGGACCGTCAACGCTACGGACTCGTGCTGTCGATGTCGCTTGCGGACAACCTGGTGCTCAACACCCCCAAACGCGCGCCCTTCGCCAAGCACGGCACAAGAAATCTCCGCGCCGTCGATCAAAACGCCCATGACCGGGTCCAGGAATTCGACATCCGCACGACGTCGATCCACGAGCTCGTGAGTTCCTTGTCCGGCGGCAACCAGCAGAAGGTCATCGTCGCGCGCGAGCTGTCGAGGCCCCTCGAAGTGCTCATCGCCTCCCAGCCCACCCGGGGTCTTGACGTGGGATCCATTGAGTACGTGCACCGCCAGATCGTCAAGCACCGCAACGAGGGCAATGGTTCGCTTATCGTCTCGTCCGAACTCGACGAAGTGATGGCCCTGGGCGACCGGATCGCGGTGATGTTCGCGGGAAAGATTAGCGGCATCGTCGATCCTTCGGTGAGTCGCGAGGAGATCGGCCTCCTCATGGCGGGAGAGACGCAGGTCGAGCATGTCTGATTCGGTCGCTACCGTACCCGACGCAATCAAGCCGCGACGTCATCTCCTGCACCGGATAGGTTCCCAGGACCCGATCGTGGTCGCCGCCCTCGCGCTGGTGCTCGGCTTCATCGTCGGGGCGCTCATCATTATCACCACCACGCCCGCGGTACTCGACGCGTGGCGGGGTATCTTCCACAGTTGGGGCGCCCCGGGCCACGCGCTCAAGGTCTCCTTCGACAACGTCGGTGCGGCGTATCGCACTATGTTCACTGGTTCTATTGTCGACCCGCAGGGTTTCTGGCATTCACTGACCACGGGCAAAGGTTGGGATGCCACCCTCACGCCCATCTCGGAGACACTGACGTACGCGACGCCGCTCGTCATCGTGAGCATCGGGGTCGGTATCGCCTTTCAAACGGGCATCTTCAACATCGGTGCCAATGGTCAGGCAGTCCTGGGTGGCATCATCGGTACCGCCGCGGGATCGATGATCCACATGCCGACCGTGGTTCACATCCCGTTCACGTTGTTGGCGGGTATCGCCGGCGGCGTGATCTCCGGCGCCGTGCCGGGCGTGCTGAAGGCCCTCACGGGCGCCCATGAGGTGATCGTCACGATCATGTTCAACTACGTGCTGTACGCCTTTCTGCTCTTCGCAGTCCTCTCGACTGCGCTCCAACAGCCCGGCCAGCAGAACGACATCTCGCGCACGCTGGACCCCTCGGCGCAACTGGCACCAATCTTTGGTGCCAAGTCGGGACTGCGCGTCAGTTGGGGCGTCCTCGTCGCCGTCGCGGTCGTGTTCTTCGCCTGGTGGCTACTCGATCGCTCGTCGCTCGGCTTCGAATTCCGCGTCACCGGGGCGAATCCACAGGCCGCTCGGGCTTCCGGGATGAATGCACGCATCATCGTCATCGTGGTGTTTCTCATCTCGGGCGGGCTCGCGGGTCTCGCGGGTGTCGTGCAGGTCGCGAGCACGACCCACTACATCGACGGCGTCTTTCTCATTGGCAACGCCGGCATCGGATTCACGGCGATCACCGTCGCGCTGCTCGGGCGTAACCGTCCCATGGGCATTGTCTGGTCGTCGCTCCTTTTCGCTGCCCTCGGCGTCGGGGGGCGAGCCATGCAGGCCACGACCGGTATCCCCCTCGACCTCGCCACGGTCATTCAGTCGGCCGTGGTGCTCTTCGTCGCGACGCCGGTACTCGTGAAGGAGATCTTCCGGTTACGTGGCGCTCCGAGCCAATCCGTCGAACTCGCGACAAAGGGGTGGAACTCATGAGCGTCGAGGAACTTACGCCTGCCGTCGACACGCCCTCCGTTCGAAAAGTGCCCGTGGGTCGCACGCGCGTCATCGGGGTCATCATCGTCGTCATTGGCCTCTTCTCGCTCATCGCGCTGGGTCTCAATACTTCATCGCGAGCTCACTCCGCCCTGACGTTCAGTCCGGTCGATATCCTCACCAACGCACCGTGGCATCTCGGTACCCTCACGCTGCTGACCTTTTGGACCAACGTGATTTTGGGACTGATCATGATTGGCGTCGGCCTCGAAGTGTTGTGGCGCCAACCCCGGCGTGGGGTGATGGGCAGGTTCGGCTTCATCTCGGTCTTGTTCCTGCTCGCGCTGCTCTTCTGGGCCGTGCGCACGCCGGGGCCATCCCAGGTCTCCTTCATCGATCTCACGTCGATTCTCGTGGGCAGCTCGGAAGTGACCATGGTGCTCATCTTCGGTTCGTTGTCCGGCGTGATGTGCGAACGCGCGGGCGTCGTCAATATCGCCATCGAAGGTCAGTTCATCGCGGGCGCCTTCGTCGGCGCCTCGATCGCTTCGACGACCAGTAACTACTTCTACGCCGCGATCGGGGGTCTAGTGGCGGGAGGAATCATCGGTTGGATACTGGCGTTCCTTGCGGTGCGCTATCGCTCGGATCAGATCATCGTGGGCGTGGTGTTGGTGACAATGTTGAGCGGTCTGTCGTCGTATCTCAACCTGCAGATCTTCACGCCCTACCCCAAACTGAACACGGGCAACGTACTGGGGAACTTCGCCATTCCGCTCTTGGACAAGATCCCCATCATCGGGCCGGTCTTCTTCAACCAATCCGCCTTCTTCTACCTCATGCTGCTGCTGATCGGTGGCGTCAGTTTCGCCTTGTTCAAAACCCGCTACGGCCTGCACGTGCGCGCGGTCGGCGAACACCCCCACGCCGCGGCGACCGTCGGGATCAACGTGGCGCGCGTGCGCTACATCAACGTCGTGCTCGGCGGCGCGATCGCTGGCGTCGGCGGTGTGGCCTTCATCAGCCAACAAGGTCAGTTCCAGCCAGGTATCACGTCGGGACTCGGCTACATCGCTCTCGCGGCGATGATCTTCGGTCGCTGGCGCCCGTCGGGCGCAGTCGTGGCCTGCGTGCTATTCGGCATGTCGGTCTACCTCGCGGACAACCTGCAGACCTACAACATCCCGATCTCGACCGAGATCCTCACCATGTTCCCCTACATCATCACGATCTTCGTGGTCTCGGGGCTCGTCGGACGGGTGCGAGCGCCGGCGGCCGACGGCCTGCCGTACCAGGCGGGTTAGGCGCGCGAACCCAACTTGCGCACCACCTTGGCCGCTCGACTCATCGCGAGCTCGAGGGATTGATCGCGGCTTCGACCACTGAGCCTTTTCGACAAGTACGCGCCCGTAGCGGCGTCGCCCGCCCCCGTGGTGTCGACGACCTCGACCTCACGCGAAGGCTTGGCCACGAGCTCGCCGTCGCTCACGACGAGCGCTCCCCCGGGACCGAGGGTGACCACGACCTCTTCGGCGTGGGCGCGAACGACGGTGAGGGCTCGTTGAAGACTCTTCGACTCGCCCAGCGCGCACGCTTCCTCTTCGTTGGCGAAGAGGAAAGTCACCCGACCAATGGCCTTCAAGAACCTGATCGCGCCGAGTTGTCGCAGCGGACCGACCGAGCAGACGTCGACTGAGGTACTCGCGCCAAGTTGACGAGCCGAACCGAGCGCTTCGGTCGCGATCTTGCGAGTGCGCGGATCCAAGAAGGTGTAGCCCGAGACGTGCAGGTGATCAAAGGGCACGGCCAGTGCATCGCTCACCGCGTCGTCACTGAGTCGTGCGTTGACGCCGCGGTCAGTGAGCATGGCGCGCTCCCCGTCGTCGTTCACGAACGCGACGACGACACCGGTCGAACCAGGAAGGATCTGCACCAGTGGTGCCACGCCGGCTGAACGAAGGTCCGAGAGGAAGATCTCGCCGGCCGCATCGTGGCCCACGGCACCCACGAAGGCCACGTGATGATCGAGCGCCAATTCGACCGCGATATTGGCGGCCGAACCCCCTCGGCCGAGACGAACCTTCGAGGCGGTGTCACTGGTGATGTTGACTGGTTCGAGGGCCCGCACGACCACGTCGACCATGGCGTCACCCACGACCAGGACGCGCTTCTGGTTCACGGGCGCACCTTCGTAAAGGCTTGGGCGATATCACCCGCGAGCGCCGCGTTCGACACGACGAGGTCGCGATTGACCTGCACGCTCTCACCCGCGGTGAAGCGCGCGAACTCTGCGAGCAGTACCGGTGTCACTTCCTTTCCCGTCACGCCCAGGTGGTTCGAGAGCGCGAGTGCACTCTCGAGAGCGTGGTCGTGGGTCTGGGCGTCCAACTGTCGATCTTCGGGGACGGGATTCGCGATCAACATGCCGGTGGGAGAAAACAGCCGGTGGTTCAAGAACGCCAGGGCCGCTTGGGTGGCATCGTCGACCGACCAGTCGAGGTCGAAACCACTGCTCGCGCGGTAGAAGCCGGGAAACCTCGTGGTCCGAAATCCTACGATGGGCACGCCCAGCGAATCCAGGCGCTCGAGGGTTGCGCCGATGTCGAGGATCGACTTGACACCCGAAGCCACCACGAGCACTGGCGTGCGCGAAAGAGTGGTCAAATCGGCGGATTCGTCAAAGCTCTGCGCGGCGCCTCGATGAACACCACCGAGTCCTCCCGTCGCCATCACGTCGATGCCCACGTGATGCGCCACGGCGATCGTGCCCGCGACGGTGGTCGCGCCGTCGGTGGCGACCGCCAGCGCGATGCCGAGGTCCCGCGATGACAACTTCGCCGCTTTTCGTTGCGGTGACGCGAGCTCCTCGAGTTCACTCGCGCTCAACCCGACCACCACGCTGCCGTTGAGCACGCCGATGGTGGCGGGCACCGATCCAGAGTCTCGTACCGCTTGATCACAGTCGCGAGCGACCTCCAGGTTGATCGGCGCGGGCAGACCCTGGACGACAATGGTCGTCTCCAGGGCGACGACGGGACGTGACTCGCTCAGAGCGGTGGCGACTTCGTCGCTCAACACGACATGGTGTGCCAAGGAATTGTTCACGCTGAGCGAAGTGTACTGTTACCACCGTGAGTTCGTTGAACGAAATCCCTTGGGACATACTTCGTGAGCGAGCGATTCACGCCACTTCGACGTCCTACAGCCCTTACTCACACGTAAAGGTGGGAGCGGCCGGCTACACGACTGACGGCCGCGTCGTCGAAGGAGCCAACGTGGAGAACGCTAGTTACGGTCTCACGTTGTGCGCAGAGTGCTCGCTCGTGAGCGACCTCACCCGACAGGGCGGTGGACGTCTCGCCGCCGTGTCAATCGTCGCGGGCGACGCCAAACCCATCGCGCCCTGCGGACGCTGTCGCCAGCTGCTCTACGAACACGGTGGCAACGGGCTGCTCGTCGACGCGGGCCCCGACGCGCCGCCACGGCACCTGCACGAGCTATTGCCCGACGCGTTCGGCCCCGAAGACCTCGGGATACGCGCGAGTCCATGACTTTCTCCGCGGTCGACGTCATCACCGCGAAGCGTGAGGGCGCCGAGATGAGTGACGACCAGATCACCTGGGTCCTGGACGCCTACCAGCGCGGTGAAGTCGCCGAAGAGCAGATGTCCGCGCTCCTCATGGCCATCTTCTTTCGGGGCATGGCGGACGGCGAACTGCGGACCTGGACCGATCGCATGATCGCGTCGGGCGAGACCCTTGACCTTCGAGGTCTCTCTCGTCCGAGCGTGGATAAGCACTCCACTGGCGGCGTCGGCGACAAGATCTCGCTGATCCTCGCGCCCCTGGTCGCCGCCTGCGGCGCGGCGGTGCCGCAACTCTCGGGTCGGGGTCTCGGCCACACCGGCGGTACGCTCGACAAGCTCGAGTCGATCCCGGGCTGGCGGGCCGCACTCTCCAATGACGAGATCCGCGAGCAACTCGAATCGATCGGCGCGGTCATCTGTGCCGCGGGCGCCGGGCTGGCACCCGTCGATCGTCGGCTCTACGCGCTGCGTGACGTGACGGGCACGGTCGAATCAATTCCGCTCATCTCGTCGTCGATCATGTCCAAGAAGATTGCCGAGGGAACTCAGGCGCTGGTGCTCGATGTCAAGGTGGGACGCGGCGCGTTCATCAAGACCATCGAACGCGCGCGCGAACTCGCCTCGACGATGGTCGCGCTGGGCGAAGGTCACGGCGTGTCGACCGTGGCCCAACTCACCGCGATGGACCAGCCGCTGGGCCGCGCGGTGGGTAACGCACTCGAGGTTATTGAGTCGGTAGAGGTGTTACGGGGCGGCGGCCCCGACGACGTTCGCGAACTGACGCTCGGGCTCGCACGCGTCATGCTCGAACTCGTGGGCATCGATACCGACCCGCAGTTGAAGCTCGACGACGGCTCCGCCTACGAGGTCTACCGATCGATGATCGCCGCCCAAGGTGGAGACCCGGACGCCGTGCTGGCTCCCGCGGCGCTGCACGACGTCGTCTCCGCTGATGCGAGCGGCTACGTCACCGCCGTGGACGCGCTACGCGTCGGCGTCGCGGGGTGGCGCCTGGGAGCGGGCCGCGCCCGCAAGGAGGACCCGGTGAGCGCGGGCGCGGGCGTTCTTTGCCTCGTGCGAGAGGGCGACCATATCGCCACGGGCGAGCCACTCTTCGAGTTGTACGCCGACGACGACGAGCACCTCGTGCGTGGACGCGACGCGATCCGCGACGCCGTCACCATCAGTGACGACCAGTCTGCGCGCGCCCCGATCCTGCTCGAAAAGATCACGAAGTAATTACCAGTCACCTTGGCTAGCCTTGGCTCATGTCAGAGCCGGCACTCACGCGCGAGGTCATCGAGATGGCCCCCAAGGTCCTCTTGCACGAGCACCTCGACGGAGGACTTCGACCTGAGACGGTGCTGGAACTTGCGCGTGACATCGACTACCACGGACTGCCGACCAAGGACCCGGTTGAACTGCGCGAGTGGTTCATCGCCGACGCGCCGGGCAGTGACCTCGTGCGCTACCTCGAAGGCTTCCGCCACACGACCGCACTCATGCAGACCAAGGAGCAACTGCATCGCGTGGCGAGCGAGAGCGCACTCGACCTCGCGCGCGACGGCATTGTCTACGCCGAGGTGCGCTTCGCACCTGAACTGCACCTCCAGCGCGGGCTCAAGCTCGACGAGGTCGTCGAAGCCGTGCTGGAAGGTTTCGCCCACGGCACCCAACAGGCCACCCTCGAAGGTCGGACCATCGTGGTGCGCGCCATCCTCTCGGCGATGCGCCAGGCCAACGAAAGCGAAGAGATCGCGGCGCTCGCGGTGTCATTCCGTGACCACGGCGTGTGCGGGTTCGACATCGCCGGACCCGAGGACGGGTTCCCACCGACCGAGCACTTACGCGCTTTCCACCTCATCCAGCGTGAGGACTTCCACATGACCATTCACGCCGGCGAGGCCTTCGGGCTCCCTTCGATCTGGGAGGCGGTGCAGTTTTGCAACGCAGAACGACTCGGTCATGGCGTGCGCATCGTCGACGACATCAAGCACGTGGGCGATTCATACGAGCTCGGGCGACTGGCGAACTACGTGCGCGACCGGCGAATCCCGCTCGAGGTATGCCCCACCTCGAACGTCCACACCGGCGCCGCCAAGTCGCTCGCCACTCATCCGATCGAGGTGCTGCGCCAACTGCGATTCCGCGTCACGCTCAATACCGACAATCGGCTGATGAGCGGTATCTCACTCAGCACCGAGTTCGAGAACTGCGCCGCAACCTTCAACTGGACGCTCGCGGACATGGAATGGTTCACACTCAATGCCGCGAAGAGTTCGTTCTACCAGTTCGACCAACGCCTGGCAATGATCAACACGGTCATCAAGCCCGGCTACGCCGCGCTGCGCTCGCTTTAGAGCGCGAGTAACGCCGCCAGATCGTCGCGCACCCGCGCAAGTTGTTGTGCCGCGTCGTCGCGCTCGCGAGCCAGGTCGGTGGTAGAAACCGGCGTCGACGTCACTTCGATGTAGGCCTTCAATTTCGCCTCCGTGCCCGAAGGACGCACGACTACCCGCCCGCGCTCGCCGAGTTCCAGGAGAACGCCCTCGGTCGGCGAGAGTCCGAAGGCGCCCAAGGCCAGATCGACCACGCCGGTCACTTCGAGTCCACCCAGAGATGTGGGTGGCGTCGCGCGAAGTGCGTCGACTTTTCTGGCGATGACGCCCAATCCGCCGGGGTGATCGACGCGAATGGAGAGTTGTGCGCCGGCGTGGACCCCGAAGTGACACTCGATTTCGTCGAGACGGTCGAGCAGGGTCTGGCCCGCCCGGGCGAGTTCGTGCGCGAGTTGACACAGGGCGAGCGCCGCGGACATGCCGTCCTTGTCCGCTACCAGTGGGTCGACCGCGAATCCCAGCGCTTCTTCGTAGCCAAAACGCAGTACTCCTTTGCCGGCCGCGCGTGAGATCCACTTGAAACCCGTCAGTGCGACGGCGTAGCGGACCTTCGCCTCCTTCGCCATCGCTTCGAGCAGCGTCGACGACACAATGCTGGTGGCGACCACGTCGTCAGGACCCGCGCCAACCAGCAGCGATGATGCGAGCAACCAACCAATCTCGTCGCCGCGTAGAACTCGCCAACCCTCCACCGAGCGCACCGCTGCGCCCAGACGGTCAGCGTCGGGATCGTTGGCGATCACGAGCGTCGAGTTCGCGGCGTCCGCTTGCGCGATCGCGAGGTCCAGCGCACCAGGTTCTTCGGGATTGGGGAACGGGAGTGTCGGAAAATCACCGTCCGGTGCGAACTGGGCCTCGACGAAGGCAACGTCGGCGTAGCCCGCCGCCGCGAACAACTTGGCCATCACCGCGCCCCCGACTCCGTGCAGCGGCGTATAGGTGATGGCCAGATCACTCGAGTCGACCCCGAAGCGCGCGACCATGTGTCGCGCGTAGCCGTCCAGTACCGCAGGATCGACGACGCTGTACAGGTCACCCGAGCGCTCGCCGCGACGAGGAGTTGAGGCACTCGCCATGAAGCCCTCGACGATCTCGTCACTCGGGGCGATGATTTGACTGCCGCTCTGGTCGTAGAGTTTGTAGCCGTTGTCGCGCGGCGGATTGTGACTCGCGGTGACCATGATGCCCGCAGAGAGACCGAGGGACTTGACGACGTAGGGCACAAAAGGTGTCGGCAGGGGTTCGGGCATCTCGAACACGCGCACGCCCGCACCGAGCAATACCGCTACCACCTCGTCATTGAACTTCTCCGAACCGTGACGCGCGTCGCGGCCGACGACGACGCCCCGGCCAAGATCGACGCCGGTGACCTCGAGCCAAGCGACTACGCCTTGGGTCGCGCGCGACACCGTGGCGCGGTTCATTCCCGAAGGTCCGGCCATCTCGGGGCCGCGCAGGCCCGCGGTGCCGAAGTGCAGGGGCGACGTGAACCTCGTGCGAAGTTCTCGCTCGTCGTCGGTCTCGAGGAGTCGCTCGAGCTCACCGCGGTCCTTCTCGTCAGGGTCGTTCGCGATCCACAGCAGCACTTCTGCGAGGAGGATTTTGTTCACAGGACCGGGACGAGTCGCGCCAGCAGCGCGCCGAGCGAACTCGCGGCGTGCTCGCCCGCCTCGAGCACCTCGAGATGGTTGAGCGCCCCCGCGGCGACGCCCGCAGCGAAGTTCGACACGAGACTGAGTCCGAGCACCTCGGCGCCCAGGTGGCGCGCAGCAATCGCCTCGAGAACGGTCGACATCCCCACGAGCGTCGCCCCCATCGTGCGAGCCATCGCGACCTCGGCGGGTGTCTCGTAGTGTGGTCCGCGAAATCCCGCGTAAACCCCTTCGCTGAGGTCCGGAACCGCCTCGTGGACGACACTGCGCAGTCGCTTGCTGTAAAGGTCGGTCAGGTCGACGAAACGAGTGGCGTACGGCGGCGGGGGCGGCGCACCCTCCATCGGCGAGGTCGCGGTCAGGTTGAGGTGGTCGCGCAGTACCACGACCGTGCCAGGGCCCTTGGCTGGATCGATGCCGCCCGCGGCATTGGTGAGCACGACGGTCTGGGCGCCCGCGGCGATGGCGGTGCGCACCGGGTGTACCACCTGGTCGGCCGAGTTGCCCTCGTAGAGGTGCACGCGCCCTGCGATCAACAGCACGTTCTTGTCACCCACGCGCACCGAAAGCAACTGGCCGTTATGACCAGCGACCGTCGGCGCGACGAAACCGCTGAGCGAGGATGCGACTATCTCGCTGCTGGGAACGCCCAGCGCCGACGCGCCTTCACGCCAACCCGAACCCAGCACGATCGCGAGATTGTAGGTACCGATGCCGGTCATCTCGCGCAACTCGCTTGCGGCTTGGCGACTCAATTCGTAGGGATCGGCCATCATTGTCCTATCGTGTGCCACACGGTGGAGGTCTCGATGAAGGCGCGCAGGCGACGTGTGGGATCGGTGTCGTTCTGCCTCGGGCGAAAGACGCGCTTGATCGATCCGGCGGCGATGACGTTGAGCTCACTGGCCTGGTCAACGCCGACTCCTGCGAGGTCGATGCCGTCGATCTCCTCGTGACTGGCGAGCGTCGGTGCCAATTCCGACGTGACACCGGTGATGATGTTGAGCACGCCCGCTGGAAAATCCGAGGTGGCCGACATCTCACCCAACAACACCGCGGGCGTGGGTCGCAGTTCACTCGCCAGCGCCACCACGGTGTTGCCGGCGGCGATCGGCGCGAGGACCGCATCGACGAAGCCTTCGAGTGACGATTCCTGGCTCGCGAGCACGGCCACCACTCCCGACGGCGTGGGCAGCGAGAAATTGAAGAACGGCCCCGCCACGGGATTGGCCCCGCCGTAGACCTGGGTAATCTTGTCGGTCCAGCCGGCGTACCAGACGATTCGGTCGATTGCCCGTGCGACGCTCGCGAAGGCCTCGGGTGCTCTGAGTCCTTCGGCGGCACCGACGTGGACCGCCAACTCGTCGCGTCGCGACTCGGCCATCTCGGCGAGCCGGTAGATCACTTGGCCACGGTTGTAGGCCGACGAAGCCCACCACTTGGCCTGCACGCCGCGCGCCGCGAGCACGGCGTCACGCAAATCCTTGCGCGAACCTTGGGCGACGTTGGCGAGGAACTCACCGCTCTGGGTGAAGACCTTATAACTGCGACCCGACTCCGAACGGGGGAAGGCGCCGTTGATGAGGAGCTTGTACGTCTTTCGAACATCCAGTCGCGGCTCAGACATCGAGGTACGCCTCCAGACCATGACGCCCGCCCTCGCGACCGAATCCCGATTCGCGCACGCCCCCGAAGGGGCTCGATGGGTCGAACTTGTTGTAGGTGTTCGCCCAGATGACCCCCGCGCGAAGGCGCTGGGCGACCCACAAGGTGCGACTGCCCTTTTCGCTCCACACCCCGCAAGCGAGACCGTAGTTCGTGTTATTGGCCTTGACGACCGCCTCTTCGGGCGTGCGAAAGGTCAACACCGAGAGCACCGGTCCGAAGATCTCCTCGCGCGCGATGCGGTGCGACTGGGAGACGTTGGCGAAGACCGTCGGCGCGAACCAGTAGCCCTTGTCAGGCAACATACAACTGCTCGTGTAGCGCGTCGCCCCCTCACTCTCGCCAAAGGAGGACAGTTCGCGGATGCGAGCGAGTTGCGCGGCCGAGTTGATCGCGCCGACGTCGGTGTTCTTGTCCATGGGGTCGCCCACGCGCAACTGCTCCATGCGACGTACCAGTCGGCGAAGGACCTCGTCGGCGATTGACTCTTGGACGAGCAGACGCGAACCAGCGCAACACACGTGACCCTGGTTGAAGAAGATCCCGTCGATAATCCCCTCGATCATCTCGTCGATCGGCGCGTCGTCAAAGACGATGTTGGCGCCCTTGCCGCCGAGCTCTAACGTAAGTCGCTTCTGGCTCGGGGCGACGCGCTGTTGGATCAGTCGGCCAACCTCGGTCGAACCGGTGAAGGCAATCTTGTCAACGCCGGGGTGGTCGACGAGGGCTGCGCCGCTCGAGCCGTCACCGGTGATGATGTTCACGACACCCGGGGGGAGGTCCGCCTGTTGCAGGATCTCAGCGAGCAGCAGCGCGCTGAGCGAGGTGGTCTCGGCGGGCTTCAGGACACAGGTGTTACCCGCCGCGAGCGCGGGGGCCAACTTCCAGGCCGCCATGAGTAAGGGGAAGTTCCAGGGGATGATCTGACCCGCCACGCCAATTGGCCGAGGGTCGGGACCAAAGCCGGCGTAGCCCAACTTGTCGGCCCAGCCCGCGTAATAGAAGAAGTGCGCCGCGCTGAGCGGCACGTCCACGTCACGTGACTCGCGTATGGGTTTGCCGTTATCCAAGGTTTCGACGACCGCGAGCTCGCGCGCCCGCTCCTGGATCAGACGCGCGATGCGAAACAGATACTTGGCACGTTCGGGTCCGCTGGTCCTGGACCACACCGTGTCGTAGGCGTGGCGCGCGGACGCCACCGCTCGGTCGACGTCCTCACGACTCGACTGAGCGACGGTCGCCAACACCTCTTCGTTCGCCGGATTAAGGCTGACGAACTGCTCGTGCGATGACGGGTCCGTGAACCGGCCGTCGATGAAGATCCCGTAACTCGGTCGAAAGTGCGCGATAGCCGTGGACTCGGGCGCGGGATCGTACTCGAGCGAACCCAGACGCGAATTGGTGAGCTCCGGCTCATCCATCTCAGTCACCGCTGAACTCGTCGGCGCGCACGTAGGCACCGCGTTGCCGCTTGAGCCGCTGCATCAAGAGGTCGTTCAACAACGACGACGCTCCGAACCGAAACCGGTCGGGGCTGAGCCAGGATGAGCCCACCGTCTCGTTCACGAGCACCAGATAGCGCAACGCATCCTTGGTGGTGCGGATGCCGCCGGCCACCTTCACTCCCACGAGTTTTCCGGTCAACTCGGCAAAATCGCGAACACCTTCGAGCATCACCAGCGCAGTAGGGGTCGTCGCGTTCACACCCACTTTCCCGGTAGAGGTCTTCACGAAGTCCGCGCCGGCGAGCATGGCGAGCCAACTCGCACGACGCACATTGTCGTACGTCACGAGTTCACCGGTCTCGAGGATCACCTTCAAGTGGGCGCCACGACACGCCTCTTTCACCGCCGCAATCTCTTCGAAGACCTCGCCTAGGCGACCGGAAAGGAACGCCCCTCGGTCGATTACCATGTCAATCTCGTCGGCGCCGGCGTCCACGGCTTCGGCGACGTCGAGCAGTTTCACCTTCAACGACGCGCGACCCGACGGAAAGGCCGTCGCCACCGACGCAACAGACACTTTCGAAGTGCCGAGCGCCGACCGAGCCTCGGCGACGAGGTCTGGGTAGACGCAGACTGCCGCGACGGAAGGCACGGTGAGGTCCCGGGGATCCGGTCGCATTGCCTTGGCGCAGAGGGAACGCACTCGTCCCCGGGTATCGGCGCCCTCGAGGGTCGTCAGATCGACCATCGATATCGCCAGGTCGATCGCGGCAAGTTTCGTCGTCTTCTTGATCGAGCGAGTCGCGAGTTTTGCGCAGCGTCCCTCCAGGCCCACAGCGTCGACGCCGGCAAGTGCCGCGAGCGTTGACTTGAGTTGTGCTTCGGAGTTCATTAAGGGCACCGAACTCGCGTGGTCGATCTTGACGCCGTAGTCGTCACCGGTGACGAGTCGAAGGGGAGCAGTGCTCACGATGGCAACGCTAGCAATGAACGTGCAATGGGGTTCGAAGCCGAGGTTCAGCGAAAGGCCGGTAGTTGCTGGGCTGCCCGGCGCTCTTCAAGTGTTGGTGCCGCGGCGTCCTTGGCGCTCAGTACCGGCGCACCCGACAATGGCCACGGCACCCCGATCGCGGGGTCGAGTGGGTTGATCTCCAATTCCATAGGTGCATTGAACGGTGATGAGATCAAATAGCACAGCGCGGCTCGTTCGCTCGTCGCGCAGTAGCCGTGCGCCACGTCGCGGGGCACTAGTACCGACTTCCCCTGTTCAGCCACCAGAGGTATGATCTCCACCCGTCCAAACGCGGGTGAACCAACTCGAATGTCGACAATGACGTCGACGAGTTCACCGATCACGCAGGTGACGATCTTCGCCTGCCCTTCGGGAGCTATCGAGTAGTGCAACCCGCGCACGGCGTCGCGTGACGATAAGGAGAAGTTGGCTTGCTGCGCCTGGAAGGTGACGCCCGCCGCTTCGACGTCACCGAGCTTGAACCATTCACGAAAGAGACCTCGCTCATCGCCGTGCACGGGCGAGTCGAGTACGTAGAGACCGGGGATCGAGAGTTCTGTGAGATTCACGACGCGGGGTTCTTCAACGGTTGCCACCACGCTTCGTTTTCGTGGTACCACTGCACCGTCGACTTCAAGCCCTGCTCGAACGGGACTTGGGGGTGATAGCCGAGCTCGTTGCGAATCTTGGACCAGTCCACGGAGTAGCGACGATCGTGCCCGAGACGATCCGCGACCGCCTCAACCATGGACTCATCACTGGCACACAGCTCGAGAAGCTGATCCACTATTTCGCGATTGGTCAGCTCGGTCCCGCCACCGATGTTGTAGATCTCCCCTAGTCGTCCCTTCTCCAGCACGAGCTGGATGCCGCGACAGTGGTCGTCCACGTGAAGCCAGTCGCGCACGTTGAGACCGTCGCCGTAGAGCGGAACTTTCTGGCCTTGGCTCAAGTTGGTCACGAACAAGGGGATGAGCTTCTCGGGAAACTGTCGGGGCCCGTAGTTGTTCGAACACCTGGTGACCATGACCCCAAGACCGAACGTGCGGTGGTAGGCAAGTGCCGCGAGGTCCGAGCCCGCTTTGCTCGACGAGTAAGGCGAGTTTGGCTCGAGGAGGTGATCTTCTCGCCACGAGCCCTCTTGAATTGATCCGTAGACCTCGTCAGTCGAGACGTGTACGAACCGTTCGACGCCACCGCGCCGTGCGCTCTCGAGCAGTTGCTGTGTCCCCAACACGTTCGTTGCGAAGAATGGACGCGCGCCAGTGATCGAGCGGTCTACGTGACTCTCGGCGGCAAAGTGCACCACGGCGCGTGCACCATCCATGACGCCATCGGTGATCCGTTCGTCAAGGATCGAACCTTCGACGAAGGTGACGCGCGAGTCGCGCAGCACGTCGAGTAAATTCTCGCGACGACCCGAATACGTGAGTGCGTCGAGAATGACGATGTCGTCGTAGTCCATGCGCTCGGCCTGCTCGAGGAAAAGCTCAGCGAAACGTGAGCCAATGAACCCGGCGGCCCCAGTTATGACTACGCGCATAGAAGTACCTCGACCTTTAGTAGGGAGCAACCGGACTTCTATACTAATGGAGTGAAGGGAATCATTCTGGCTGGGGGAAGCGGAACACGTCTTTACCCCATAACGCGCGCTGTCTCAAAGCAGTTGTTGCCGATCTACGACAAGCCAATGATCTACTACCCGCTCAGCACGCTGATGCTCACGGGTCTGCGCGAAGTTCTCCTTATTACTACGCCCCACGACCAGGACGCATTCCGACGACTGCTCGGTGACGGTGCGCAGTTGGGCATGATCATCACCTACGTCGTCCAAGAGAAACCCAACGGACTGGCCGAAGCGCTGATTCTCGGCGAGGAGTTTCTCGACGGCGACAAGTGCGCGTTGATACTCGGTGACAATCTCTTCTACGGACCGGGGCTGGGTACACATCTCCAGCAGAACACCAACGTCGATGGAGCACTCATCTTCGCCTACCAAGTGAGTGACCCCTCTGCCTACGGCGTGGTCGAATTCGGTATCGACGGCAAGGTGATCTCCATCGAAGAGAAGCCCGCCAAACCCAAGAGCACCTACGCGGTTCCAGGCATCTATTTCTACGACGAGAAGGCTACGAAGCTCGCACGCGAGTTGACACCCAGCGACCGAGGCGAACTCGAGATTACTGCGCTCAACAACCTCTACCTGGAAATGGGCGAACTGCGGGCCGAGATACTTTCTCGTGCGACTACGTGGCTCGACACCGGAACCCATGAATCGCTCTACGAGGCCGGTGGACTCATCCGCACGTTGCAGAGCCGCACGGGCCTACGCATCGGCGACGTCGAGCAGATCAGCCGCGACCAGGGTTGGATCTAAGACGGATTTCCGTCGACTTCGCAGATCATCTCGACTTCGACGGCGATGTTGAAGGGAAGTTCGAAGACGCCCACCGCGGAACGAGCGTGACTGCCGATCGCTGCACCGAACACCTCGACCAAGACGTCGGAGCATCCATTGATGACCGCGGGTGAGTCCACGAAGCCCGGAGCGCAATTCACCATGCCGAGAACCTTCACCACGCGCGTGACCCGGTTCAGTGAATCGAGTTCGCGCCGCAACGTAGCGAGCAGATTGAGTCCGACGAGTCGCGCGGCGTCGCGACCTTCGTCGAGGCTGAGGTCTCCTCCGACTTTGCCCGTGGTCATCGAGCCGTCAGGTCGGTATGGACCGTGACCCGAAACGAAAAGCAACGAACCTGAGCGCACCGCGGGCACGTAGTTCGCGCGCGGTGACGGAGGATCGGATATGACCAGTCCCAGTTCGGAAATCCGTTCCTCTGCCCCCATACCATCCTCCAAGTTTCCAACAACGTAGTAGGCCCACGCATCCGCATCAGGTCATAGCCCCGCTTTCGGCGGGGGTTCGACGGATGGATAGCATCGAATGGGAGCGAAGACGGCCCGTGGCCCTTCGTGAAAGCAGGAATGGATTTGATGAGCAACTTCGAAGATTGGGCGCGCGCGACATACCTCCAGGCGGGCATCGAAGTCAATAATGACGAGCTGGCCCTGGTCGAAATGATCTACGTGAGTGCCCTTAGCCAGCTCGAGATGCTCGACCGCATCGACCTTGAGGAATTTCCCGCCCGTGGGGTCGACCTGCGCCACGCGCCTAAGGCGACATGACCCACCCCCAGGACCTCACGCTGCGCCAACAATCAGAGGCGATTCGCCGCGGGGATCTCAGCGCGAAAGAACTTCTAGAAGCGACCTTGGAACGTCTCCGTGACCGCGACCCCGCCATCAACTCGACCCCGGTCGTCTTTGACGAGTTGAGTCAGGTTCAGATCAGTCAAGCACCCGCTGGTCCCTTATACGGCGTACCAATCACCGTCAAAGACATGTACGCCCTGCCATGGCGCGCCGCACGCAACGGCACGACACTCAATTTGATCCCCGCCGGCGCTTCGGGACCCTACCGAAACCTTCGTGACGCCGGGGTCATCGTCGTCGGCATCGCCAACCAACACGAACTCGGCATCGGTTCGACGGGTATCTACTCCGCCTACGGACCCGTGCACAATCCCTGGAATCCACTGCGCTGCGCGGGAGGATCGTCGGGGGGTAGCGCCGCGGGTGTTGCGGCCCGCCTCGTCGCGGGCAGCCTCGCCAGTGACAGCGGTGGATCAACCCGAATCCCCGCGTCATTCTGCGGCGTGGTCGGTCTCAAGCTCACTTACGGATCGGTCCCCTACGACGGCTACTTCGGCGCGGCGACGACCTTCAGCGCTCCGGGGCTCGTGGCGAGGGACGGGGGTGACGCACGCATGCTCACCGCCGCGATGCTGCAGCGTCCGTTGCCCCAACAGAGCGGCAGCGGACTTCGCGTGGGCCTCGTGCGCCAACCATTCTGGAACGACGTCGACCACGAGACCGCCGACGCGTGCACCAAGGCACTCACGCTCGCTGGTTGGAAGGTCAGTGAGGTGAAGATCGACAATCTCGAACTCGCCGGTGCGGCGTTCCTCGCTCGCCTTATCGCCGAAGCGGGCATCCCATCACCCGAAGTTTTCGCCACGTTGAGCGAGCCCACGCGCGCGCTACTGCTCGCGGGCATGTTGGCGCCCGCCCGATTCGTTCCGCGCGCTGACCGAGTGCGAGCGGCGGTGCGCTACTCGCTCGCCGCAGCGTTAGAGACCGTGGACTTCCTCGCCTGGCCCGCGACGCCAAGTACCGCGCCGACGTTGGATGACCCGTGGGTCACGCTTCCCTCGGGCCGGGTTCTCGTTGACGTGCCCAACGTCCGGCAGAACTCGTTCGCCAATCTGACCGGCGCGCCGGCCATCTCGATCCCGGTGGGTCTCAGCGACTCGCAGATGCCTATCGGGCTGCAACTGCTCGGCCCCTGGGGCAGCGAGGCTCGACTACTCGATGCCGCCGAGCACATCGAACGCGCGAGTGACCGAGCCTTCGTGAACCTCGTCGCACCGCTCGCGCGCTGAACTCGCGAGCCCACGACAATCCTCAAGGGCAAGAAAAAGGCGGCGCGTCGGTCTTCGCTAATGTTTCTACGTCAGCCACAATTAGGAGAACTTCATGTCAACCGTTGCTGTTCAGACCGCACCACGTCGCGTCCTCGCCGACCTGCTTCCCCGGACCGTGGTCGCGGACATCCTGCTCGTCGTCGGCGCGGCGGGACTGGTCGGGCTCCTCGCCCAGATATCGATTCACCTTTCCTTCACGCCGGTCCCCATTACCGGCCAGACCCTCGGTGTACTCCTCGCGGGTTCCGCGCTCGGCTGGCGCCGCGCCGGCCTCTCGATGTCGCTCTACCTGCTCGCGGGTCTCGCGGGCGTGCCGTGGTTCGCGGATCACTCGAGCGGTTACGCGGGTGCGACGTTCGGCTACCTGGTGGGCTTTGTCGCGGCGGGCATGCTGCTCGGTTGGCTCGCCGCCCGGGGCAGCGACCGCAACATTATGCGCGCGGCACTCTCGATGGTCCTCGCCGAAGTCCTGCTCTACGCGATCGCCTTGCCGTGGCTCGCAGTGGACCTGCACGTCTCACTCGCGAAGGCCTTCTCACTTGGCATGTGGCCCTTCGTCGCTGGTGACGTCATCAAGGCGGCTCTCGCGGGCGTAGCGCTTCCGTCAGCGTGGCGTCTAGTGCGCCGCTCCACGAAGGATTGACCAATCAAACGCTGAAACCGAGCAAGCGAGCCTCGTCGCCGTGGATCAAGCGCTTGTGCTCGCCCAGGACCTTTCGATCGAGCGTGGCGTAGCGATCGGCCACACCTATTGCGTGATCGAGCAGTTCGCTCTCCTGGGCTAGCGACTCGACGATGCCGAAGGCGCGCGCGTCGGGCCCGGTGAATCGGTGGGCGGTCGTCGCGGCGGCGATCGCCGTAGGACGCGGAAGCCGGTTCGCGAGGATCGACCAGAGGCGTTGGTCGAGCGCCAGACCGATCTCGGCTTCGTTCATGCACCAGTAGCCCCGGTCGGCTCGCATCACCCGGTAGTCGAACGCGCACGAGATGAGAGCACCCGCGGCGAAAGTGTGACCATTCAGAGCAGCGACGCTGTAGGCGGGAAAGACGAGCAAACGGCCGATGGTCCGGTTCAGTTCGGCGAGCGTAGCGGCGAATTCACTCGGGTTCGAGCCGAAGCGCTCCAGGTCCAAGCCGTTGCTGAAGAACTTGCCTTGACCGGTCAGCACGATTCCCAGTGGGCCTTCGAGCTGCTCGAGTTCGTCGAGGATCTCGTTCAGACGGCCCAACGAATCGAGATTGACCCTATTCTCACCCTCGTTCCAGGTGATCACCGCGACCGCTCCTCGTTGCTGCACTGAAATGTCCATGAATTCGAGCATAGGACGCGACTCGCGGACCCACGAGTAAGTTATCGACTGTGAGTGAGAACACTGGCGTACCCGAACCCGATGTCTCCGCCGAACATCCGATCTCCGAGCACTGGGTGTGGGTCGGACCGCACCGCCCACCGTGCCCGCGCGTGCTCTTCGAGCACATGACGAACAATTGGGACGTCGCGGCACCGTCGAGTGAAGTGCACCCCGCCGCGACGTTCAGCGCCGCGCGCCGCACGAAGATCGGCCAACGATTCGAGGGCCACGTCCTCGTGATCCCCACGGGCAACCCCAAGGTGCGTGCGAACGACACGGACTACCGATTCCGCGCCGGCACCGACTTCTTCTACCTCACCGGCTGTGGCGAACCCGACGCCGTGCTCGTCATCGCCCCGGGCGCGACAGGTCCGCGTTCGACGCTCTACGTACCGCACCGGCGCGACCATCACACGCACGAATTCTTCACCGACGCCCGCTACGGTGAATTGTGGGTAGGAGTGCGCCGAGGGGTTGAGGAATCGGCGACGTACTTCGAGATCGAGACCGCGCCGCTCGAGTACCTCGAGAAGGACCTCGCATCACTCGACGCCACCAAGGTCCTCACGCTTCGGGGTTTCGACGACGACGTCGACGCGCTGCTCGACGGGAACGACGAGGACGAGCAGTTGGCGATCGCCCTGAGCGAACAGCGCCTCGTGAAGGACGATTTCGAGATCGCCCAGTTGCAGCTCGCGGTCAACTACACGGTCAAGGGTTTCGAGGACGTCGTGCGGGCCTTACCCCTCGCCCAGGGTCGCGGCGAACGCGTCATCGAAGGCGTCTTCAATCTTCGCGCCCGCGTCGAGGGCAATGACGTGGGCTACGACACCATCGCCGCGAGTGGTTCGCACGCGACAACCTTGCACTGGACGCGTAATGACGGCGAGGTGCACGCGGGCGATCTGTTACTGCTCGACGCCGGCGTGGAGTGCCACAACCTCTACACCGCTGACGTCACGCGCACCATGCCCGTCAGTGGAAAGTTCTCCCCCGCCCAACGCCGGATCTACGAACTGGTCTTGCGCGCCCAGAAGGCGGGCATCGCCGCAGTCCGGCCCGGGGTGCCCTTCATGGCCCCCAACGACGCCGCGATGCGTGTGCTCGCCGAGGGTCTGCACGAGCTGGGGATCTTGGAAGAAGACCCCGAGACGGCGCTACGCAAGGACCGCCAATTGCACCGCCGCTACACGTTGCACGGGGTGAGTCACATGTTGGGCTTGGACGTGCACGATTGCGCGAACGCCCGTAACGAGGAGTACCTCGGTGATCTTCACGAAGGCTACGTGCTCACGGTCGAGCCGGGTCTTTACTTCCAGCCCAATGACCTGACGGTGCCCCAGGAGTACCGCGGCATCGGCGTGCGCATTGAAGACGACGTCCTGGTCACCAGCGACGGCGCGAGGAATCTCTCCGAGGCGCTGCCCCGCGAGCCCCACGCGATTGAGGACTGGATGACCGAACTCTGGTCAGGCGCGACGCCCCACCTCGGCCTTTGACGCCGCCACACTCAGAAGAAGGAGGCGGTCTATGACGACGAGTAGACCCATGCAACTGGGAATGGTCGGACTGGGACGAATGGGAGCCAACCTCGTCCAACGTGTCGTGCGCGACGGGCATCACGCCGTTATCTTTGACGTGAACCACGACGCCGTGGCGACCCTCGAGGCGAAGGACATCGTCGGTGTGTCGTCGCTCCAAGAGTTCGTCGACCAACTCACGACACCTCGGACCGTCTGGCTGATGCTGCCCGCGGCGATCACCCAGCACGTCCTGGACCAACTCGTGCCCCTGCTACAGGCCGACGACGTGATCATCGATGGTGGGAACTCCTACTACCACGACGACATCGTGCGAGCGGCGGCACTCAAGGAACACGGCCTCCACTACGTTGACTGCGGCACGAGCGGCGGCGTCTGGGGTCTCGAACGTGGCTACAGCCTGATGATTGGCGGCGAAGCGGACGTCGTTGCGCGACTCGAGCCGATCTTCGAGTCCATCGCCCCGGGCGGCGAACCTTCACCCGGGCGGCTCGCGGACCAAGCGTCGCAGGGCTTCTTGCACTGTGGACCCAGCGGCGCAGGACACTTCGTCAAGATGGTCCACAACGGTGTCGAATACGGCATGATGGCTTCCATTGCGGAGGGACTCAGCATCATCAAGCACGCCAACGCGGGTCTTCTCGTGCGCGAGGCGGACGCCGAAACGGCTCCGTTGGAAAACCCCGAGTTCTACTCCTACGAAATCAACGTTGCCGACGTCGCCGAGGTTTGGCGTCACGGCTCGGTCGTGAGTTCCTGGTTGGTCGACCTCACTGCGGCCGCCCTTGCGCAGTCGCCCGAACTCGCCGAGTTCAGCGGCCGGGTCTCGGACTCGGGCGAGGGACGATGGACCGTGAAGGCGGCGATCGACGAGTCGGTGCCCGCGCCGGTGATCAGCGCGTCACTGTGGCAGCGTTACGAGTCTCGAGCCGAGGGCGACTTCGCCGCGCGAGTGCTCTCAGCGATGCGTTCGCAATTCGGCGGTCACGTGGAAAAGCCCTCGTGAGCCTATGAGTCATTCAATCGTCGTCATGGGAGTGTCGGGATCAGGCAAGACCTCCGTGGGCGAAGGTCTCGCGGATTCGCTCGGCGCACAGTTCATCGATGCGGACTGGCTCCATTCACGCGACAATCTCGAGACGATGGCGGCCGGTCATCCACTCAGTGACGAGCAACGAGAGCCCTGGCTGCACGCGGTGGGCGAGAACCTGAGCGAAGCCCGCGATGATGAGCGTGACCTCGTGGTGGCTTGCTCGGCGCTCAAGCGCAGCTACCGTGACATCCTCCGCTCCTACGTGCCCGAGGTCTACTTCGTGTTCCTCGACGCTTCGCCCGAGATTTTGGCCGAACGCCTCGCCGCACGAGACCACGATTTCATGCCCGCTTCCCTGCTCGACTCCCAATTGGCCACTCTCGAGCCCCTAGGTGACGACGAACACGGCGTGCGCGTGGACGTCACGCCCCCGCTCGCCGAAATCGTCCGTTTGGTGATCAGCCGGTTCGGTTAGAACGTCACCCTTAGCGGAAGTGCGCGAGGGCCGCGGACCTGGCCAGGCGCCCAGGTGACGTCTTTCGATGGGTCGAGTTCAAAGCGCGGATAGCGCTTGATGAACTCCTCGATCGCCACGCGTAGCTCCAGACGAGCCAGATTCGAGCCAACGCACCGGTGGATACCCAGTCCAAAAGCGGCGTGGCGATTCACTTCACGATCGATGATGAACTCGTCGGCCTTGGCGAACGCCTGAGGATCGCGATTGGCCGCCGGAAAGCCGAGCAGGACCCAGTCGTCCTTCTTCATCGGACAGCCCTGGAACTCGTAGTCCTCCTTCACCAGTCGAGCCATGGTGACTGGCGCGTAGAAGCGCAGGAACTCCTCGACCGCCACGGGCATCAGCTCGGGCTCGCGCACAAGTCGCTCGAGGTCTTCTCGGTGGGTCGCCAGATGCCAGATCGACGAGCCGATTGCTGACCAGGTCGTGTCGATACCCGCGACGAGTATCAGGACCATCGAACCACGCACGTGTTCAGGTGCGAGTTTCTGCCCGTTCACTTCGACGTTGAGCAAGTACGTCGTGAGATCGTCACGCGGACTCTTGAGGTGGTCTTCGATCTGCTCGGTGAAGTACGTGTTGATGGGATCAAAAAGCGGACCTCGGACTTCGGGTTCGAGGTCGATGAGATCGAGCACCACGTGGACGAAATCGCGGAACTGATCTTCGTCCTCGGGCGGGAACCCGAGCATCTGGGCAATCACGCCGGGCG
>Ga0302156_10000043_pt1 | contig 117393 bp, 109 predicted proteins | sample I_Bog_N3_2_FD_193503 | JGI IMG/M metagenome (GOLD analysis project Ga0302156, IMG submission 193503) | Peat permafrost microbial communities from Stordalen Mire near Abisko, Sweden - I_Bog_N3_2 | ecosystem: Environmental > Terrestrial > Soil > Wetlands > Peat | place: Sweden: Abisko... | reverse complement strand
GAGCGGTTTGTGCTGCAGCGAGGAGACGAAATATACGTGGCAACGCACGCCCCGTCAACCCTATGAATGAAAGAAAATACCAGAAAACGCTCAAGTCTTTGATCAGCAAGTAAAAAGCAAAAAAGCGACGAGCTACGCTCATCGCTTTAACACTAATAATGGCTACAGGATTAGCCTGAGGCCAAAGTGAGATTCTCCATATTCAGGTCGCGCACCGCCTGAATCAGCTGTGAAAACTGCCCCTCCATCAGGGCGCCGGCCTGTTTAAATACCACGGTCCGATTGCGCACCACCATCAGAGTCGGAATCGAACGTATATTAAAGTGTTGAGCCAGATCTCCGTGGTCTTCCGTATTGATCTTGGCAAACAGGATATCCGCGTGTTGAGCGGCGGCATTACTAAAGATCGGAGAAAACATTTTGCACGGGCCACACCAGGGCGCCCAAAAATCCAGAACAACCACTCCTTCGCGATCAATGGCCTCGCTGAAGGTTTGCGCACTGAGATCAATCACTGCCATGGCACGTCCCCGCACTCTCAAGGAGATTCACCAAGAATAGTGTTGCCATGCATATTTCACAAGCCAGTAAAATCATAACCGGGCCGTCAGTAGAACGATGGGGCAGCCCTGAACCCTGAGCCCCGAGGTCTGACTGAGTTAAGTCCCTGGGTGACGCACCTGATAGCAGCTGTGAATTTTCTTATTGCGAAAATCCTCGGGCACCGACTGCTGACTTAGGTCGGTCACTTGATAGAGTATCGGCAATTTTTCATCCAACTTAAAACTACGCAGGTTGTTCGAGAAATACAAACTCCCGCCGGGGGTCAACAGCTTCATCGACTGCTCAATTAACCAACCATGATCGCGCTGCACATCCAGCGTGTCGTCCATTTTCTTCGAATTAGAGAAACTCGGCGGATCCATTACAATCAGATCGAAGTTTTTCCGTAGCGCAACGGCTGACATCAAATACTGAAAGACATCGGCGCGCACCAACTGATGGCGCACTGGATCCATGGCATTTAATTCGAAATTGCGCCGCGCCCAATCCACATAGGTATTAGACAAATCTACGGTTTCCGAGCTAACCGCTCCGCCGGCGGCGGCATACACACTAAAGCTGCCGGTATAGGCAAATAGATTGAGAAAGCGCTTGCCCGCGGCTTCTTCACGAATCCGTTTGCGCGTATTGCGGTGATCCAGAAAAAGCCCGGTATCTAGATACGCCTCCATATTGACCCAGAAACGCTGGCCAAACTCTTCTACAACGAAGTCTTCTCCGCCTAAGCCGGTCTTTTGGTATTGGCTATCGCCACGTTGCCGGCGACGGGTTTTGATGCCGATTTTTTGCGCATCTATTCCAGTCATCTGGCTGACGCATTCTTTAGCCTCATTCAGCCAGGCCTCATGCTCGGCATCCTCCATCACCCAGCCGGTGTCGTACTCTTGCAAGTGACAGTGATCGCCGTAAATATCGATAATCAGCGGAACTTGAGGAATATCGCGGTCATAAACGCGCCAGGCATCAGTCCCCTGCTTACGCGCCCATTTACTATAGTGTTTGAAGTTTTTGCTAAGCCGATTGGCAAAGGCACTCAGGTCCGACATGGTTGTTCTCCGCTTGCACCGTGGCCTGCGCCCCCGGTTTTCAGCTCTACAAATAGGATGCGCGCCACCAAAGGGGGCGCGCATCATTGTAATGCACTAAGTAAAATCAGACGTTGTCTGGCGTGTACATCGCGACAAGCTTGCGATAGACCGGCTCCGGCACGTATTGTCGGATCACCGTTTCCCACCCACGTGGTCCGACCAGCCCTTTGACCATAGTCGATGAGACCTCGGCATATTCGCGTGGTGGCAATAAAAAAATCGTGGTGATGTCCGGGTGCAGATCTGAGTTAATATAGCGCATGGTACGCTCGTATTCATAATCGGATCCGGTACGAATCCCACGCACAATATAGTTGGCATCCACCGACTGTGCGTAGTTAACCAGAAACTGGTTTTTAAACACATCGACCTTAAGCTTGTTAAAGCCTCGAGTCACCGCAGAGAGCATCTCAATGCGCTCTTCCACACTAAAAGTACAATGCTTTTCCGGGTTGACCCCAACTGCCACCACCAGTTCATCGAACAATTCGACGGCTTCGCGAATCATCCACAGATGACCATTGGTAACCGGATCAAAACTCCCGGCATAGACGGCTCGCTTCACGGCAATATCCTATTCTGTACGTAGGCGTCAAAGCCGAATGTAGCGTGCATAGAAGATGCGGTAAAGGCATTTTTGCTGCGGCGCAACCCAAGACAACAGCAGCCCAGCGGCAAACCCCGGTTTTCAGAGCTTACTACTGGGCTCGCGCGCATCAGAGGCTGATTTCCTCCACGCGATGACACGCCACCTGGCGCTCGTCCAGCGCTCGCAACTCTGGCTCTTCACTCTGGCAACGACTATTGGCGTGCGGGCAGCGCTTATGAAAAGCGCAGCCACTCGGTGGATTGAGCGGACTGGGCAATTCACCCTCGATCTTGATTTTGATCCGCCGGTCTTCGGGATGAATTGAAGGCGTAGCAGACAATAGCGCTTGAGTGTAAGGATGCAGCGGACGTTCATAGACCGTTTGCTTTGCCCCCACCTCCACCGCCCGCCCCAGATACATTACCATCACGTCATCGGCCACATGTTCAACCACCGACAAGTTATGCGAGATAAACACATAGGTGGTATTGAACTCATCTTGCAAGTCCATGAACAGATTCAACACCTGGGCCTGAATCGATACATCTAGCGCACTGGTCGGCTCGTCGGCCACCACGATTTTAGGATTGAGCATCATCGCGCGCGCAATCGCAATCCGTTGCCGCTGGCCTCCAGAGAACATATGCGGGTAGCGGTAGTAATGCTCGGGCCTCAGCCCGACCCGCGCCATCATGCTTTGTACCCGTTCCTTGCGCTCACTACTGGTCAACGAGGTATTGATCAGTAGTGGTTCGCCCAATTGCGCACCGATTTTCTGGCGCGGGTTCAGCGACGCAAACGGATTTTGAAACACCATCTGCACTTTGGAACGCATGGCTTTGAGTTCAGATCTCGTCGCCTTGGCCGCATCGATGCCATCCAGCAACAAAGAGCCAGAGGTCGGTGGCTCGATCAGCGTCAGCTGCCGCGCCAAGGTCGACTTACCACAGCCCGACTCCCCCACCACCGCCAGGGTTTTTCCGGCCATCAGGTCAAAGGAGACACCATTGAGCGCCTTGACCGTCGCCGCGCCTTTTAAAAACCCTTGCGACACCTCGTAATAACGGGTCAGATCCCGTGCCTGCAATACCTTAGTCATCGGGCATCCTTAACGTTCAAGGGGAAAAAACAACGCGCGGCCCCAGTCGCATGGGCTTCTAACGCCGGGCGCTGTTCACGACATGACGTCGCCACGTATGGGCAGCGCGGCGCCAACAGACAGCCGGTTGGACGGTCATGGTGGCCGGGGACGATGCCCGGCAGCGTATGCAGTCGTTTTGCACCCTTACTATGTTCAGGAATCGAGGACAGCAGCGCTTCGGTATAAGGATGGTGCGGCTGCCGGAAGATTCCCGGCACTGGCCCTTGCTCCACCACTTGCCCGGCGTACATCACCGCCAAACGATGCGCAACTTCGGCGACCACCGCCAAGTCATGGGTAATCAGAATCAGAGCCATGTTCTGGCTCTTCTGTAAATTGACTAACAACCCCATGATTTGCGCCTGAATCGTCACATCCAGCGCGGTGGTCGGCTCATCGGCAATCAGCAACTTGGGATTACAGGCAATCGCCATGGCAATCGCCACACGTTGACTCATTCCCCCCGACAATTGATGCGGATAGGCTGACAGGCGGGTAGCGGCAGCGGGAATTTCAACCATTTCCATCAGTTCCAGCGCGCGCTGTTTCAATGCGGCACCATGCAGGCCCTGATGTACTTTCAGAACTTCCATCACCTGATAACCGACGGTATAGCTGGGATTCAGCGCCGCCATCGGGTCTTGAAAGATCATCGAAATATCTTTCCCGACGATCTTGCGCCGTCCGCTGGCCGACATGCGCAGCAAATCTTTGCCATCGAAACTCAGCTTATCAGCGACGATACGCCCCTGACCTTCCAGCAGACCCATCAGCGCCATCATGGTGACCGACTTACCCGAGCCGGATTCGCCGACAATGCCAACGATCTCACCTTGCTCGACCGTTAAATCCAATCCTTCCACAGCCGGGAACGGATGACTGTCGGAGCCGAATAGCACCGACAGATTGTTGATTTCCAACAGACTCATATCATCCCCTATGCCGCGCGCTTGAGTTTAGGATCCAGTGCATCGCGCAACCCATCACCCACCAGATTAATCGCCAGTACCGACAGTAAAATTGTCAGCCCTGGCATGGTCACAACCCACCAGGCGCGCTCGATATAGTCGCGCGCGCTCGACAACATGGCCCCCCACTCAGCGGACGGCGGCTGTACGCCCATACCCAAAAAGCCCAAAGCCGCGGCATCGAGAATCGCGGAAGAGAAACTCATCGTGGCATGAACGATTAACGGCGCCATGCAGTTGGGCAGTACCGTGACAAACATCAAGCGCATCGGACCGGCGCCGGCGACGCGAGCGGCCGTCACATAGTCGCGATTGAGCTCAGTCATCGCCGAGGCGCGCACCAGCCGGACATAGCCGGGCAAAGAAACGATGGCGATGGCGATAATGGTATTCAACATACTGGGCCCCAGAATCGCCACAATGGCGATGGCCAGCAGCAGAGACGGTAATGCCATCATGACATCCATCACGCGCATAATCAGCGGCCCCAGTACCTTGGGATAAAACGCCGATAACAGCCCGAGCAAAATACCAGGCAGCATTGAGGTCAACACCGCGCTCAAGCCGATCATCAACGACAAGCGCGAGCCGTAAATCAGACGCGACAACATATCGCGGCCAATTTCATCGGTCCCCAGAAGAAAGCGCAGATGACCGCCGGCACTCCATGACGGCGGCGTCAGCATAAAGTCGCGATACTGCTCGACTGGATCAAACGGGGCAACCAAGGGGGCAAAAAGCGCGGCGAACACCACCAGTGTCAGAAAGCACAGGCCGATGACCGCCCCCTTGTTATACGAAAATCCCTGCCAGAACTCTTTGAGCGGCGAAGGGTAGTTCAGCGCCGGATCTGCGACGCTGCTGGATACTTGAGTAGCCATAAGATTCCCGAATGCAATTATTTGGCGTGACGAATTCGTGGGTTGGCAATGCCATACAGCACATCAACCAGGAAGTTCACCAGGATCACTAGAAACGCCACCAATAGAATCCCGTTCTGTACCACCGGGTAATCACGGCGCTGGATAGCATCAATCAGCCATTTTCCGATGCCGGGCCAGGAAAAAATAGTTTCCGTCAGTACCGCGCCCCCCATCAGGGTGCCGACCTGGAGTCCGATCACGGTCAAGACGGGAATCAACGCATTACGCAGGGCATGAACAAAGATCACCCGCTTCGGTGACAATCCTTTGGCGCGCGCAGTGCGCACGTAGTCTTCACGCAGCACTTCCAGCATGGACGAGCGAGTCATCCGGGCGATCACCGCCATTGGAATGGTGCCTAGCGCGATGGCCGGCAAAATCAGATGCATGACCGCGTCTTTAACCGCGCCAGCATAGGCCACAGGATCGGCGCTTTCAGCCAACCAGGCATCGATCACCATAAAACCGGTACGCGGCGGAATATCGAACATCAAATCAATACGCCCCGATACCGGGGTCCAACCCAGCTTGACCGAAAACAGCATGATCAAGAGCAAGCCCAGCCAGAAGATGGGCATGGAAAAGCCGGCTAGCGACAGACCCATCACACCATGATCAAACAATGAACCACGCTTGATGGCGGCGATCACTCCGGCCAGCAAACCCACGACCACGGCGAGCATCATGGCGGCCAACGCCAGCTCCAGAGTGGCGGGGAACAAGGTTTTAAATTCGGTCCAGACATTGTCGTGCGTGATCAGCGACTGGCCCAAATCGCCGTGCGCCAGATTGCGCAGATAATCGACGTACTGCAGATACAAGGGCTTATCCAGCCCCAGGCGATGCAAGGCCGCCGCATGCATCACGGGATCGAGCGTGCGTTCACCCACCATGACTTCGATGGGGTCGCCCGGAATCATGCGAATCAGACTGAAGGTCAATAGCGTGATTCCCAGTACCGAGGGAAGCAACAGCCACAGACGTCTAAGAATAAAAGAGATCATTGGGTAGTATCTCCGCGCGGCCACCCAGATCAAAAGGTGGCGCGGCATTGCTGTATGGCCCTACCGGGCCGACCAGAGACATTCCCGGGAAAACGACGAGAGCGTGGAAACAACACCCACTGACGCGACTCGCATCAAGCGCGCGCTAGTTGAAGCCCGGCATCGCTGTCGGGGTCCTGATTGAGCTGTCCCTATCTCTCCCCGCTAACAACGGGATATACGGGCGATTCACGCCTCTCTATATATACAACATGCCCACAGCCTGCGGCTGCGAGCATGTTCACACGCCGATTATTTGACGCTTACACCATAGAACGAGTTGAGACCAAGCGGACTCACCTTAAAGCCAACCACATTATTGCTCACCGGTTCATTCACCGTGCTATGCGCGATCGTGGTCAACGCCACTTGTTGCTTAACGATCACCTGAGCCTTCATATAGTCTTTGGTACGCTCGGCAACATTGGTGGTGCGCTTGCCCTTTTGGATCAAATCTTCAAATGGCTTGTAGCACCACTTGGAGAAGTTATTGCCGTTCATCGCATCGCAGCCGAACAGGGTGCCGAGCCAGTTATCCGGATCACCATTGTCACCGGTCCAGCCAATCAGCATCGCATCGTGCTCACCCGCCTTGGCGCGCTTGATGTATTCGCCCCATTCATAGGTCACGATCTTGGCGCGCACACCGATCTTGCTCCAGTCCGCCTGAATCATTTCAGCCATCAGCTTGGCGTTCGGGTTGTATGGTCGTTGTACCGGCATTGCCCACAAGCTGATATCAAAACCATTTGGATACCCAGCCTTGGTCAACAGCGCCTTAGCCTTGGCCACATCATAAGGCGCGTCTTTGATACTCTTGTTATACGACCATTGCGTCGGCGGCATCGGGTTGGTCGCAGTCTGGCCGGCCCCCTGATATACCGCTTTAATAATCGCGGCCTTGTTGATCGACATATCCAGCGCCTGACGCACTTCAAGCTTGCTCAGCAGCGGGTGTTTAACGTTGTAAGCCAGGTAACCGAGGTTAAAACCGGGTTGCGACAGTACGTGCAGCGCCGAATTGGCCTTCAGACCAGCCACATCGGCCGGGCGCGGATAAGCCGCAACCTGGCATTCGCCAGCCTTGAGTTTTTGGATGCGCACCGACGGATCGGTGGTAATCGCAAAAATCAGGTTATCCAGCTTGACTTCACCCTTCTTCCAATACTGCTTATTACCGACAAAACGGATCTGCGCGTCTTTTTGGTAACGTTTGAAGATGAACGGGCCGGTACCGATCGGCTGGCTGTTAATCCGTTCTGGATGCCCGGCCTTCAGCAGGGTATCGGCATACTCGGCAGACTGGATCGACGCGAAACTCATCGCCAAATTTTGCACAAACGAGGCATCTACCGATTTGAGCACAAAGCGCACAGTCAACGGATCCACCTGTTCCACCTTAACAATGGAATCGGTCATGCCCATATCGGAGAAATAAGGGAAGTCTGTCGGATAAGCCTTGCGGAACGGGTTATCCTTATTCAGCATGCGGTCGAAGGTAAACACCACGTCAGCGGCGTTGAAGTCACGCGTCGGCTTGAAATACTCAGTCGTGTGGAATTTGACTCCGGGGCGCAGCTTGAAGGTGTAGGTCAGTCCATCGGGGGTGACACTCCACTGTGTAGCCAAACCCGGTTCAACTTTGGTGCTGCCACGCGCGAACTGCACCAGACGGTTAAACACGGTTTCGGCCGAAGCATCAAAATCGGTACCGGTAGTGTACTGACCCGGATCGAAACCAGCAGGACTACCCTCGGAACAATAGATCAGCGTGTTGCTTGCCGAGGCATAGGACGCAGCGGCTAGCAGACTGACTGCCAACAGTACTTTTTTTGCATCTCGCATTTTCTCTCATTTCCTCGTATTTATTTTGAGTTGGCCGTTAGTCGACCATACGGTATACATTATGCACTTGTGTCCAAATTGACAAGCTCAACGCCATTTTTTCACCAAGAAGCGCGAGCACATCAGGGGAAACCCCCAATCACAGCGTTCTAAGAACCACACTCCCAATGGAATAGCCCGCGCCAAAGGACGACACCACGCCAATATCACCCGACTGCAAATCTTCGCGGTACAGGTGAAAGGCGATGATGGAACCCGCCGAGCTGGTATTGGCGTAGCGATCGAGAATCACCGGCGCTTCGATCTCACTGGCATCGCGCCCCAGCACCCGACGCGCGATCAGATGGTTCATCGCCAAATTGGCTTGATGCAGCCAAAAGCGTTTGACGTCGTTAGGGGTGATATTCAAACGACTCAGATGGGTCAAGATATGCTCGCCAACCATTGGACACACTTCTTTGAATACCTTGCGCCCCTGCTGAACAAATAGTTTGTCGGGCTGTCCGATGCCGCTCTCGTCGCACACATTCAGAAAGCCAAAGTTATTTCGAATCGCGTTCGAAAACGCCGTGGCCAAATGGCAACCCACCACCTCAAACCGCTGGGCCGCGGTCGCGCTCTCAGCGCGTTCCAGTACGATGGCGCTGGCCGCATCACCAAAAATGAAGTGACTATCGCGATCGCGGAAGTTCAGATGCGCGGAACAAATTTCCGGACTCACCACGAGTACCGCCCGCGCGCCGCCACTGGCAATCGCATTCGCGGCGGTTTGAATTCCGAAGGTGGCGGAGGAGCAGGCCACATTCATGTCGAAAGCAAAGCCCTGGATACCCAAGGCCTGTTGCACTTCAATCGCAATCGCCGGATAAGGACGCTGCGCGTTGGAGCAGGCCACAACCACCATGTCGATATCGGCGGCGGATTTACCGGCGCTCTCTAGCGCCTGGCGCGCTGCGAAAACCGCCATTTCAGCCTGAATCGACAGTTCATCGTTACCACGCTGCGGCAGATAGGGACGCATGCGGTCGATATCCAGTACGCCAGACTTGTTCATCAAATAGCGCTGCTTGATGCCCGACGCCTTTTCGATAAATTCCACACTGGATTCAGCCTGCGCCGCCAGGGTGCCGGCGGTGATTTCGGCCGCGTGCTGCTGATTAAAGCGCTGGGCATAGCCATTGAAGGCAGTGACCAGTTCTTGGTTACTGACCACATTAGGCGGGGTAAACAACCCCGTACCACTGATAACGACCCGATGCATAGACAGAGCTCCCAGCGCTCGACTCCGAGCGCAAACCATTAATCACCACTCCCGCGCGCCGCCGGGAGCAACTTAAGTTAGCCAAGAGTCTGTCGGACTTTGGCGTTCGCGGCGGCAAAACAGCGACTCGGACCAAAGGTCGACAGGCTCCTAGCGCGCAAATATACCAAGATCATGATCAGTCGTCAGAAAACCGTCACAAAGAGCTCAATTCCAAGTAAAATGCTCAACTATGCATACCAGCTAAACCTCCCCTGCCATTTCCGCATATCACAAATAGTTGACTATTTTTGTCGGATATTAGGTATAATGGGTTCGAATCATTCCATCTGGGAGCTCCCGATCATGCGCTTGACCACTAAAGGCCGCTTTGCCGTTACGGCGATGCTGGACCTGGCATTACGCGAAACCAAGGGGCCGGTCACGCTGGCAGGCATCAGCGAGCGCCAATGCATCTCGCTCTCTTATCTTGAACAACTGTTTGGCAAGCTACGCCGCGCAGAACTGGTCGACAGTGTGCGCGGCCCTGGTGGCGGCTATACCCTAGCAAAAATGCCCGATGACATCACCGTGGCCAACATCATTGCAGCAGTTGACGAGCCGGTGGACGCGACCCAATGTGGCGGACGCGAAAACTGTCGCGACAACCATCGCTGCATGACGCACGACTTGTGGACCAATCTGAATGTCACCATCTTCAATTATCTTACGCAGGTGAGCCTCGCCGACCTGGTCCAGCAACAACGCGCCAAAGAGACGGCCGTGGTTCAGGACAAGCGCGAGCCGTCGACGACGCGCAACCACGCGTTAACGGTTGGCGGATCGCTGTAGTCGGGCTTCCCCCTAAGATACCCAAGCGGAGAATACAAGAAATGTCTGAATTGAAGCTTCCCATCTATCTGGACTATTCGGCCACCACGCCAGTCGATCCGCGCGTGGCTCAAGCGATGATTCCCTATCTGTGCGAGCACTTTGGCAATCCGGCATCGCGCAGCCACAGCTTTGGCTGGACCGCGGAAGCCGCGGTGGAAAACGCCAGGGAAGAAGTCGCGCGCCTAGTCAATTGCGATGCGAAGGAAATCATTTGGACCTCGGGCGCCACAGAGTCCGACAATCTGGCGCTCAAGGGCGCGGCCCAGTTTTATCAGAGCCGCGGCAAGCACATCATCACCGTCAAGACCGAGCACAAGGCCATTCTGGATACCTGTCGCGAACTTGAGCGCGAAGGCTTCGAAGTCACTTACCTGCCAGTACTGGCCAATGGGCTGATCGATATTGAAGCGTTCAAGGCAGCAATGCGCCCGGACACCATCCTGGCCTCGGTCATGTTGGTCAATAACGAAATCGGCGTGATTCAGGACATTCCGACCATTGGCGCGCTGTGCCGTGAAAAAGGGGTGATTTTCCATGTGGACGCGGCACAGGCCACCGGCAAAGTCGCCATTGACCTGGCCCGGTTGCCGGTCGATCTGATGAGCTTTTCCGCGCACAAAACCTATGGCCCGAAGGGAATTGGCGCGCTGTACATTCAACGCAAGCCTCGCGTTCGCCTTGAAGCACAGATGCACGGTGGCGGCCACGAGCGCGGCTTTCGCTCCGGCACCCTGGCCACCCACCAGATCGTCGGCATGGGCGAAGCTTTCCGCCTGGCGCGCGAAGAAATGGATAGCGAAAACGAGCGCATCAAACAATTGCGCGACCGCTTGTGGCATGGGGTCTCCGGTATGGAAGAGGTCTACCTCAACGGCGACATGGACGCACGCGTGGCACACAACCTGAATGTCAGCTTCAACTTCGTCGAAGGCGAATCCCTGATCATGGGGATCAAAGAACTGGCCGTATCCTCCGGCTCGGCGTGCACCTCGGCCAGCCTGGAACCGTCTTATGTATTGCGCGCCCTGGGGCGCAACGACGAACTGGCGCACAGCTCGATCCGTTTCACCATTGGCCGCTTTACCACTGAGGCAGAAATTGATTACGCGGTAGAGCTACTGCGCGGAAAAATCGGCAAACTGCGTGAGCTATCTCCGTTATGGGAAATGTTCAAGGACGGTGTGGACCTGAATTCGGTGCAGTGGGCGGCTCACTGAGAATATGATCTGCGGCGACGTCGCAGTCTGCAGTAAGGAGAAAGCATCATGGCATACAGCAACAAAGTACTGGATCACTACGAAAACCCACGCAACGTCGGCTCGTTTGAAAAGGGCGACGATCAGATCGGCACCGGCATGGTCGGCGCGCCGGCCTGTGGCGATGTAATGAAGCTGCAGATCAAGGTCAATGCGGAAGGCATCATCCAAGATGCCCGCTTCAAAACCTATGGTTGCGGTTCGGCGATTGCGTCCTCGTCTTTGGTGACCGAGTGGGTCAAGGGCAAATCACTGGACGAAGCCATGAGCATCAAGAACACCGACATCGCCGAAGAACTTGCTTTGCCGCCGGTCAAGATCCACTGCTCGATTTTGGCGGAAGATGCGATCAAGGCTGCGGTTTCGGACTACAAGCAAAAACACGGCAAATAAGCTGTCGGAGTGACTATGGCTATTACGCTTTCTGAGCGCGCAGCGACGCATGTGCGCAACTATATCGCCAAACGCGGCAAAGGTCTGGGCGTGCGCCTGGGGGTAAAAACCTCAGGGTGCTCGGGTATGGCTTATAAGCTTGAATTCGTCGATGAAGAGAATCCGGAAGATATCTCTTACGAGAGTTTCGGCCTGCGCGTCTATACCGATGCGAAAAGCCTGAGTTACTTGGATGGCACCGAGCTCGACTTCGTCAAGGAAGGACTGAACGAAGGCTTTCAGTTCAATAACCCCAACGTCAAGAATGAGTGCGGCTGCGGTGAAAGCTTTAACGTCTGAGCCAGACGGCAAATCCGTTCCGCCACGGAAACATGACTAAGGAAAGACGTTGATGAGCACGGATTTCAATCAGACCCATTTTGCCTTGTTCGGGCTGACACCGTGTTTCCGCCTCGATCCAGCCACGCTGGATCGCGCCTGGAGGGCGGCCGCCAGTGAAGTGCACCCAGACCGCTACGCTCAGGCGGGGGCGGCCGAGCAGCGGGTGGCGCTGATGCTGTCCACCCGGGTCAACGAGGCCTACCGCACCCTCAAGGCGCCGCTGGATCGAGCGCGTTATTTGCTTGGTCTTCAGGGCGTCGATACTGGCGAAGAAACCAACACCAGCATGCCGACCGATTTTCTCATGGCGCAGATCGAGTGGCGCGAAGAGATCGAAGACGCCAGCGCGCAGCACGACGCAGAGGCGCTGGATCAACTGGCCAGCAAGCTAAGACACGAAATCTCGGAATTGCAGGCCTCTCTGGCCACGGCACTGGATGATAGCGGCGATTTGGACTTGGCCGCGGTTCTAGTGAGAAAATTACGCTTTATGGAAAAGCTGGAACAGGAAATCGACAATGCAAGCGAAGACGCATTGTCCTGAGCCTCCCTTTCGACTCTTTTGATTGACGTCTGCCATGGCACTTCTGCAAATCGCCGAACCCGGCTTATCCCCACTGCCACATCAACACCGCAATGCGATCGGCATTGACCTTGGAACCACCAATTCGCTGGTAGCCACGGTAAAAAGCGGATCGGTGTCCGTATTACCCGATAGTACCGGACACTGTCTGCTGCCCTCCGTGGTGCGCTATCTCGACTCACAGGGCGCGGTTGACGTCGGGCACACGGCGCAATACGAACAAAACAGCGACCCAAGCAATACGATTGTGTCGGTCAAGCGCATGATGGGCCGCGGCCTGGGTGATATCGACGCCATCGGCGCCCTGCCCTACCGTTTTGTCGATGCCCCGGGTATGGCGCAACTGGTCACGCGCGCCGGCACCAAAAGCCCGGTGGAAATCTCCGCCGAAATCTTGCGCGCCCTCAAGCTGCGCGCCGAGGCCAGCCTCACCGGAGACATCGTCGGCGCGGTGATTACCGTTCCCGCTTATTTCGACGACGCTCAACGCCAGGCAACCAAAGACGCGGCGCAACTGGCCGGATTGAACGTCTTGCGCCTGCTCAACGAGCCCACCGCCGCCGCCATTGCCTACGGGCTGGATAATGGCTCGGAGGGGATCTATGTGGTTTACGACCTGGGCGGCGGAACATTTGACGTCTCGGTACTGAAACTCAGTCGTGGGGTATTCGAAGTGATGGCCACCAGCGGCGACTCAGCCTTGGGTGGTGACGACTTCGACCATAGAATTTATTGCTGGGCACTCGAACAAGCGAGCTTGTCCGGGCTAAATCCCTCGGACTCGCGGCGTTTGCTCAGTTGTGCGCGTAATTGCAAGGAACTACTGTCCGAACAGCTGGAAACCCGACTCACCGCGCTATTATCCGACGGGCAAACCGTGGATCTCAACCTGACCCAGTCGGACTTCCGCGCCATCAGCCATACCCTGGTCACCAAGACCTTGTTGCCAGTTAAAAAAGCCTTGCGCGATGCCGGCATTAGCGTCTCGGAGGTCAAGGGCGTGGTGATGGTCGGCGGCGCTACGCGCATGCCGCAAATTCAGCAAGTGGTGGCGGAATACTTTGGCCAGGCGCCGTTAAACAACCTCGACCCCGATACCGTCGTGGCTCAGGGCGCGGCGATTCAGGCCAATATGCTGGCGGGCAACAAGCAAGGAGACGACTGGCTGCTGCTGGATGTGATTCCGCTATCGCTTGGGCTGGAAACCATGGGTGGTCTGACTGAAAAGATTATTCCGCGCAACAGCACGATCCCAGTGGCGCGCGCCCAAGAATTCACCACCTTCAAGGATGGCCAAACAGCGATGACCATTCATGTATTGCAAGGTGAGCGCGAACTGGTGTCCGATTGCCGCTCGCTGGCGCGCTTCGTGCTACGGGGCATTCCACCGATGGTTGCTGGCGCGGCGCGCATTCGCGTCACCTTTCAGGTCGATGCCGATGGTCTGTTGTCGGTCGCGGCTCAGGAACAAACCAGTGGCGTCACCGCCAGCATCGAGGTCAAACCTTCATACGGGCTCAACGACAATGATATCAGCCGCATGCTCAGCGACTCGCTGACCCATGTGCGCAATGACATCGATGCGCGCAAGCTGCGGGAAGCCGAAGTGGGCGCCATCAGTCTAATGGACACCGCCCAGACCGCGATTGCGCGCGATGGCGAACTGCTGGACCCGGCCGAACGCGAGCAGATTGAGTTGGCGCTGGCAAATACCCGCGCGGCGATTTCCAGTCAGAATACGCGACAGATCAATGAGGCGGTCAGCCACCTCAACCATATCACCGAACCCTTCGCGGAGCGGCGCATGAATAAAAACATTCAGCGCGCGCTGCGCGGGCAAAACATTGGCGAATTGTGAGACCCCATGCCGAATATCATCGTTTTACCGCATCTCGACTTCTGCCCGGAAGGCGCGGTGATTTCCGCGGAACCTGGCAGTAGTATCTGCGAGGTTCTGCTACAACACGGCATCGAGATCGAGCATGCTTGCGAAATGTCCTGCGCTTGCACCACCTGTCATGTGGTGATCCGAGAAGGCTTCAACTCGCTCAGCCCCGCCGATGAGCTGGAGGATGACTTGCTGGATAGAGCCTGGGGTTTAGAGGCCTGCTCGCGACTGTCGTGCCAGGCGGTTGTCGGCGCAGAAGACCTGACGATCGAAATTCCCCGTTACACCATCAATCACGCCAGGGAAACCCACTAAGGAGAGCCGGTCATGAAATGGAGCGACGTTTACGACATTGCGATCGAACTAGCCGAGAACCACGCACAGATTGATCCGCGTAACATTCGGTTTACCGACCTGCACAACTGGGTGATTGAGCTGTCAGAATTTGACGACGACCCGCAGCGTGGCGGCGAGAAAGTTCTGGAAGCGATTCAGCAGGCCTGGATTGACGAAGTTGGAGACTGATGATTTAAGTCTCTGTTACTCTTTTGGTCATTAACAACGGGAGCGCATGCAATGTTCAAGCTGGTTATCGGCAATAAGAACTTCTCATCCTGGTCGCTACGACCATGGCTGGTACTCAAAATGCTGGATGAGCCGTTCGAAGAGCAGATGATCTCGCTACGCAAGCCCGAGACCTCGGCTCATATTCTTGCGCTGAACCCGGCGGGAACCGTACCGTTGCTGTATGACCGTAATCTCAAGATTTCAGACTCATTGGCGATTTGCGAATACCTGGCCGAATGCTTTCCGCACGCAGGTCTCTGGCCGGTCGGCAGCTCTGAACGCGCACAAGCGCGCTCGCTGGTAGCGGAAATGCACGCGGGGTTTCACGCGCTGCGCCAACACCTGTCGATGGATGTCAGTGGACGCCATCCCAAGCCCACCGGTGATAACGCGCTAGCGCGCGATATTGAGCGCATCATCGCCATCTGGCAGGAACAACGCCGTCTGTTTGAAGCCCACGGCCCCTTCCTATTTGGCCACTTCACGATTGTCGATGCATTTTTTGCCCCGGTGGTCACACGTTTCGCCACCTACCAGTTTGAACTACCAGAAGCGGCGCAAGCCTATAGTCAGCACATACTGTCGCTGGCGCCCATGCGTGAATGGGCCAATGCGGCGGCGGCGGAACTAGGCTAGCGTCACAGCGGCTAAAACATTACAATCAGCGGTTTTTCCAAGCGCATCCCCATGACCACACCCTTCATCATTGGTATTGCTGGCGGCAGCGGCAGCGGAAAAACCACGGTCACGCGCAAACTGCTCGAAACCATAGGCGCGGACAAAGCGGCGGTCATTGTTCAGGACAATTACTACCGCGATCAGTGTTCACTGACGTTTGAGCAGCGCCTGCTCACCAACTACGACCACCCGCACGCCTTTGATTGGCCATTGCTGATGCAGCACATTGACGACCTGAAAAATGGTGTGCCGGTGGATATGCCGGTCTATGATTTTTCGATTCATACCCGCAGCCATCAAACCATAACCCTGGTGCCCGCGCCGGTGATTTTGATCGAAGGTTTCTACTCGCTTTACGATTCGGCGCTGCGCGATGTGATGTCGCTTAAAATCTTTGTCGATACCGATGCCGATGTCCGTTTCATCCGGCGTTTGCAGCGCGACATTGCCGAGCGTGGGCGCACTACCCAGCACGTCATCGACCAATATATGTCAACGGTGCGTCCGATGCATAACCAGTTCATCGAACCCACCAAACGTTTTGCCGACGTGATTTTACCCCATGGCTGCAACGACCCCGCCGTGGATATGATCACCGCGCGCATCGAAAGCCTGCTGGTCTAGGAGACTTGCGACTTTGGCGTGCGCGGCGCCTAAAACGGTCGCCCTTCATGCTGTTGCAGCCGGGCGAGAAAACCGGCGAGTAGCGGCGATGGTGGCGTTTGCGCCGTCGCCACCCCTAGAGATAACGTCGCGCCGGCATCACTGATAGCCAGGTAGCACACCCCTTCGATCCGCACACGCTCCAGTTGCGCGGGCAGCACCGCCACCCCCAAGCCCGCAGCCACCAAGCCCACCTGGGTGGTGGCCTCGCGCGCTTCTTGCACCACTCGCGGTTGAAAGCCCGCCGCCAGGCATAAACGCCGCAGCAAGATCGTCAACCCGGTGCCGGCATCATCGGGATAGCCGATAAACCCTTCCTGGCTAAGTTGCGCGAGCGACACTGACGCTAAGTTCGCCAAGGGATGGCGCGCGTTGATGGCCAGACGCAACGGATCACGGCGGATCTCACGCAGCACCACCCCGGGCGGGACTTGCTTATCGGCACAACGGACAAAACCGACGTCTAATTGTTGCGCCGCCAGCGCCTTGCACTGCTCGGCGCTACTCATTTCGACCAAGGTCAGAGTGACCTGTGGAAAATGCTGCCGGTAATCGTAGATCAAGCCCGGAAAAAACTGGGTCAACGACAATGAAGCGGTAAAACCGATGCGCAGCTCCCCCAGTTCTCCGCGACCGGCTCGCTGAGCTTCCAGCGTCGCGGCCTCGGCCGCGGCCAAAATCTGCCGCGCGCGCTGCAAGAAACGCGCTCCAGCTTCAGTCAACGCCACCTTGCGCCGACTGCGCGCCAGAAGCTCGACACCCAACTCGGCCTCCAGAGCCTGAATTTGTTGGCTAAGCGGTGGTTGCGCCAAGTTCAGGCGCTGTGCGGCGCGCGTAAAGTGCAGTTCTTCCGCCACCGCCACAAAATAACGCAGATGTCTGAGTTCCATTGATATGTTTAGGATATAAATAACAGTACAAATATATATTGGACACGTGGTTTTGCGTAGTTCTAAGATGAAATCATTCGCCTTCGAGCGCTTTACCTTGAGTCAGCCATGTCATCCACAGGATCGCCCACCAGCGCTAGCATTGCGCGCCCCGCTCACAGCGATAAACTGCGCTTTGGCTCTAGCGCCTTTAAGCGGACGACGCGCGCAATGTTTATTGGCGGTTTCACGACCTTTTCCTTGCTGTACTGCATTCAGCCACTGTTGCCGATTTTTTCACGCGAATTTCAAATTTCACCCGCCATGGCCAGTGGAGCGGTCTCGGCCGCCACCGGCACCATGGCCTTGATGCTGATTCCGGCCAGCATCCTGGCCGATCGCTTTGGCCGTCGGCCAGTGATGAATATCTCACTCGCCCTGTCAAGCGTGTTCATGCTCGGCAGCGCGTTGACCACCGCGTTTTGGCAATTACTGTTACTGCGCGCGCTACTCGGCCTGTCGCTGGCCGGATTACCGGCGGTGGCCATGGCCTATTTAAGCGAAGAAATCGAACCGGGGTCTCTCGGACGCTCGCTTGGACTATATATTGCCGGCAATGCGCTCGGCGGCATGTGTGGCCGACTGTTTTCCGCCATGTTGTGCGAGTGGCTGTCCTGGCGATTCTCTCTGGTGCTATTGGGGGTCATGGGCCTGTTCGCCGCTGTGGAATTCTGGCGCTGCCTACCGGCATCGCGCCACTTCACCCCGGTACGTACCGACCTCGCGCGACTGTTCCACAACACCACGCGGCTATGCCGCGACGCCGGGCTGCCCTGGCTGTTCTTGTGTGCTTTCTTGTTGATGGGATGCTTCGTCAGCCTGTACAACGTACTGGGTTACCGTCTGGAAGGCGCGCCATTTTTCTTGCGCCCTAGCCAAGAAGGCTTGATCTTCACACTCTATCTGGTGGGAATGTTTGCGTCGGCGTGGGCGGGAAAACTGGCGGACCGGTTTGGCCGGCGTAACGTGTTGTGGATCATGGTGTTATTGATGGCCAGTGGTTTAGTGATGACGTTGGCCGTAACACTGCCGATCATGATTGTCGGCATCGCGCTCTTTACCTTCGGCTTTTTCGGTGGACACTCGGTAGCCAGCAGTTGGATTGGCCTACGCTCCGGACAGCACAAGGCGCTGGCATCAGCGCTTTATCTGTCCAGTTACTATCTCGGATCCAGTGTAATCGGCACCGCCAGTGGCTGGATGTGGGGTCTGGCGCAATGGCAGGGCGTGGTCACGCTGCTGATTCTGGCCCTGGCGATCAATATGCTGCTGGCGCTTTATCTGCGGCGCCTGGCGCCGTTACCGCAACCATCGTAAATACCGGCGTGCCGGGCAAGACGGTATTTACGAATTGATCTTTGACCGGCAACGACCATACAACCAGCCCCATGGCCACAACAGGACGCGCAGGCCAAACCACAAGCCGTAGGCAACCGCCACCAGGCCCAGCAGCACAGGGTTCAGCCAGCGCGTCATCGTCTAGATCACCTTGGAATAACGCGCGTGGGTTTCTCGTTCGCGCAAATGACGATCAAAGATCATCGCGATATTACGAATCAAGAACCGGCCTTTGGGCTCAACCGTCAGAAAATCGCCATCGAAGTGTAACAACCCTTCTTGTTGCAGCTCGCGAATCTTCGGCAGTTCCACCGCGAAATACTCGGCGAAATTGATATTGAAAATTTCTTCGATAGCCTCGAATGACAGGGCAAAACGACACATCAAAGCCTGGATAATCGTGCGACGCATAATATCGTCGGTATCTAGCAGCAGGCCGCGCATCACCGGTAGATGTCCCGCGTCGAGCGCCGCGTAATAGCGGTCCAGTTCTTTCTCGTTTTGGCTGTAACTCGGGCCGACTTTGCCAATCGAAGACACACCAAACGCCAACATATCGCAGTCGGCATAAGTCGAATACCCCTGAAAATTGCGCTGCAGTCGCCCTTGACGCAAGGCAACCGCCAGGTCGTCATCTGGTTTTGCGAAATGATCCATGCCGATAAAGACGTAGCCGGCCTCGGTCAACTGCTTCACAGAGTGTTGCAAAATATCCAATTTCACCGAAGCCGCCGGCAAGTCATTTTCGTTGATTCTGCGCTGCGGCTTGAACACGGTTGGCAGGTGCGCGTAGTTATAAAGCGCAATTCGCTCTGGAGCGATGGCAATCACCTGTTCGACGGTGCGCGCCACACTCTCTTCGGTCTGATGCGGCAAGCCATAAATGAGATCCACGCTCACCGATTTGAAACCGGCTTCGCGCGCAGCGTCAATCACCACAAGGGTTTCTTCCAGACTTTGCTCGCGGTTGACCGCCTTCTGCACGCGCGCATCCAGGTCCTGAATACCGACACTCATGCGGTTAAAACCCAGTTTGGCGAGCTTGAAAACCGTTTCGCGCCCCACTTTACGCGGATCTATTTCAATGGAATATTCACCCTCCGGGAGGAACTCAAAACGGCTAGTCAAAATGCTCATCAAACGTTCGAGCTGCTCATCCGACAAGAAGGTTGGCGTGCCTCCGCCAAAATGCAGCTGCACCACCTTCTCACGCTGACCTAGCTCGTTTACCACCATATCGACTTCTTTTTCCAGATAATCGAGGTAGATGTCGGCTTTGCTATGATCCTTGGTGATGATTTTATTGCAGCCACAGTAGTAGCAAACCGTATTACAGAATGGTAAATGAGCATATAATGATAAAGGCTTACTGTTCGCGCCGATGCGACGCTGCTTCAGCCAGTGGCGAAAATCCGCCTCGCCAAAATCCACGGTAAAACGATCCGCGGTTGGATATGATGTGTATCTCGGGCCGGAACCATCGAGCCGTTCAATCAGGCTGCGATCGAACTCAAAATGCTCAGGCGAAAACGAATAGGTGGTTGTCATGTCGGTATTTGATGGAAAAACCGGTGGTGGGCTGGTAAATTTGCGGAAAACATGTGAATTCCGCTTTGACAAGAGTCAAGCTTCGATAAAAGGTTGCTCAAAAAACGGCATGACAGACCAGAACACGATCCAACTTCACGCCCTCAAGCTTTCTTGCTCCAACTGCAGCTTGCGCGAACTGTGCCTGCCGGTTGGACTCAACCGCGAAGAGATGACGCAGCTTGATGCGGTGATCCGGCAAAGCCGACGCATCAAACGCGGCGAATACCTGTTCCGCAGCGGAGAAAGCTTCAAATCCCTGTTCGCTGTGCGCACCGGCTTTTTCAAGACTTGCGTGTCAAGTCAGGATGGCCGCGAGCAAGTCACCGGTTTTCTGATGTCGGGCGAACTGATGGGACTCGATGGCATATCATCCAACATTCACGGCTGTGACGCCATCGCGTTGGAAGACAGCGAGGTTTGCGAGCTCCCATTCCAGCGCATCGAAAGCCTGGGACGAGACATACCGAGTCTGCAACATCACTTTTTCCGACTCATGAGCCGGGAAATCGTACGCGACCAAAGCGTCATGTTGCTACTAGGCAACATGAAGGCGGAAGAGCGACTGGCGGCGTTTTTGCTGAATCTATCACAACGCCTGGCGATTCGCGGCTTTGCCGCCAATGATTTCATTCTGCGCATGAGCCGGGAAGAAATCGGCAGTTTCCTTGGCTTAAAACTGGAAACAGTCAGCCGCACGCTATCCAAGTTTCAGCAGCAAGGCTGGATCTGCGTTGACCACAAACATATTCAGCTCTTGCACTCCGAGGATTTGAAAACCTTGATTTCCGGCTGCTCTCACGCCAACGCCATCGAGTAATACTCCGCAAGGCTCAGGCACGATGCTAAATCTAGCTCGTGCCCGTCGCCGCCATCACCGTTGCAATTCTTTCGCGCAACTCAGCCAGCCGATGGCCGTCAGGCCAACAGGAAGGCACCACGAAGCCACGCGACACCTCGCGCCAATACCCTGAGCAGCAAACAACTTCAGCGACCATCTGAGGCGCCTCTACGCCGCGAAGACGCAAACGCAGTTCTTCCGCGCTTAAGGTGTCGGGATAAGCGGCGATGGCCGGCGACAGCCAGCGCAAACGAGGCAGTGGCAACCAACGACTACCGGATGAACGTTGTGGCCAGGGTTGATCCAGATCAGCCAGCCAGCCACGCGCCGGATCGCGCGCATCGGGAGCCCGCACAAGGGAAGATGTCGGATAAAAGAAACAACCATGAACCAGCGCGCCGCGCTGGCAATCAAGAAAATCGGACGGCAACACGGCGCGCGCCGCCGGATGACGCGACAGCTGCAGCTGCCGCTCCAGCTTAAGCAACTTTAACACCCAGGCATCGCGCAGGCTGGGCCCGACCAGGGTATCGAGCGCGCACCCCATTTGCAGATAGTATTTGCTCGCGGTTTCTACATGCCAGGGCCGACCATCGATGCGCAGAAGAAAATCGAACTCTCCGAGCGTGAGCGCGCCTTGGCGTACTACCCGATTCGCCGCAACCAATTCAATATGCGGCGCATGCAAAAACCAAAAACACAACAGGTGCTCGGCATAGTGGCCAAGCCGGACATGACGTCGACTGGCCATCCAGTCGAGCAGTGGCCACGGCGCCGCATCCCAGGCCGCCAGGCGCTCAAAACCATCAGCGCCAAGCAACAGCGAGCGCGGCACCTCATAGGCAACCTTGCCCGGCGCGGGAGAACTCAGCAGGCACGCCAGATCGCGTACCGCCGGCTGACGAAACGCCAGGTCAATCCGAAGTGGAACCGCCATGCCGATCTTCTGCCGTGCGCTCAACCTGTTTACAAAATCCGCGTAGAATATCCACTTCCTCGCGCAACATACCCGCTCGACTAAACAAGGTGCGCATGCGGCGAATCAAGCGTTCGCCATTACGCTGCCGATAGTAGCCGATGCTCTCCATGGCTCGATCCAAGTGGCCACACAGGCCCTCAACCTGGTCACGCGTCGCCGGCTCGCTTTCGCTGCGCAAATAATCGACCCCTACACCGACATGGCTAAACAGCTCGTAGCTCATGACCTGCACCGCCATCGCCAGATTAAGCGAAAAATACTCAGGGTTTCCCGGGATCGTCACCAGGCGATTGCACTGTTCAACCTCCTCAATCGACAAGCCAAACGTCTCGTTGCCGAACACCAGCGCCACCTGTTCCCCGGCCCGCGCCCGCGCCACCATTTCCGGCGCGAGTTGACGCGGCAGCTCCAGTGGCGTCGACAGCTCGCGCCGGCGGCTGGTCAACGCCACGGCGATGGTCACGTCGGCCAGCGCCAGCGCCAGCTCATCCACCACCACCGCCGTGCGCAAAACATCCACGGCACCAGAGGCCAGGGTATCGGCGTGCTCGCTAGGAAACTCCTTGGGCGCCACCAGATAAAGCCGCGACAATCCCATGGTTTTCATGGCGCGCGCGGCGGAACCAATATTGCCCGGATGACTAGGTCGAGCCAGCACAATACGGATGTTCTTCAAAAAATCAGGCACTTCGGGTTTATTCATTTACCGTTTCACATTAAAATACGACCATATTTCAGAAGCCGGAGGACAATTCCTACCGGTTTCTTGTTCCTTAACCCATATATTACCAGTCGATGATCCTCTTTGAGAGAGGTCCATCCTGCAAGTTTAGAGGCTGTTCATGCACCCGATGCTCAATGTTGCGGTTAAGGCCGCCCGCCGCGCAGGCAATGTGATTCAGCGCGCGTCGCACAATCTCGATGCGATTCGCGTCGAAAAGAAAAAGCACAACGACTTTGTTTCCGACGTGGACCGCGCCGCGGAAGAAGCGATCATTGACAGCATTCTCGAAGCCTACCCCAAGCACGCGATTCTAGCAGAAGAGTCCGGCGCCAAAGGTATCGGCGAATCAGAATACGAATGGATCATCGATCCGATCGACGGCACTACCAACTTCATTCACGGCCACCCGCAATATGCCGTCTCCATTGCCCTGGCTCACCGCGGCCAAATTCAACAAGGTGTGATCTACGATCCCAATCGTAACGACCTGTTCACCGCCTCGCGCGGTGTTGGCGCCTTTCTTAACGACCGTCGCATTCGCGTTTCCAAACGCATTTCACTCAACGAATGCGTGATTTCCACCGGTTTCCCGGTCAGTGATCAGTCCTATGTTGACACCTACCTGGCCATGCTCAAGGAAGTACTGGGCAAAACCGCGGGCGTACGACGCGAAGGCGCGGCATCGCTCGACCTGTGCAACGTGGCCTGCGGCCGCGTTGAAGGCTTCTGGGAATTCAATCTCAAGCCGTGGGATATTGCGGCGGGTAGTCTGCTGGTGCAAGAAGCCGGCGGCATCGTCACCGATATGAAGGGCGAACAGGAATGGTTCGAAAGCGGAGATATTGTGGCCGCCAGCCCTAAAGTTCTGGCGCAACTGCTGCACATGCTGGCCCCACACGTAAAATAAGTCTGTTACCGGCTCTGAAACGCACTGCGTTCTCGGGCCGGTATTTACCCCCCGCCTGATCTCCAGCAATATTTCGCTCGTTCAGCCGCCCAAGACCATCAGATCATGGCGCCTTGTGTCGAACCTCGTGCTTCTCCGCCGCGCCACCCAATTGCTCAATCTGCAACCGAAGGCGTTGCAGCACGCCGGTCGTGTCCAACATTTCAGCTTCTTCGATACTGCCTAGCACCTCGCCACGGTACTGATCGGCAATCACCCCCATTTCACGCGCCAATTCGCGACCAGCCTCGGTCAATGACACCCGCTTGGAGCGGCGATCGCAAGCATCGGCAACACGTACAACCAACCCCTCGCCTTGCAAAGCGTCCAGTAGTCGCACCAGCGAAGCCGGTTCGATCCCGACCCGCAGCGCCAGCTCGCATTGCGCTAGCGCCTGGTCGGCGCGCAGTAATTTCAAAATCACCTGCCAGCGCGCGGTGGACTGACCAAAAGGCTTGAAGCGGTCATCAAGCGCGCTGCGCCAAGTCTTTACCAGCGAGCTCAGTGCTTCGACAAAGTTGTCGTATCGTGCATCCATGGTCATTAGCCGACTGATTATTTATATACTAACAATCATACCATAAGAATTTCATCTTCCTTCACTTCCTCATCGGGTTTACCACGGCAATTCACCATCAGGGCAACAGCCACTCGACGACAAAGACATACTAAACAACAAACACATATACCCTTTATTTTCAAAATGTTATCCGCTGTATCAAATCCACACAACAAGACATTTTACTTTGCAATTTAACAACAGTTTGTTTAGAGTCGAACAAGCATTTGCAGTTGAATAAACCAAAAACACCTTGGCCGTAACGGCCCGAATGAGGAGCGAGATCAATGAACAAGAGCATGATGGTTGGCACGCTGGTACTCCTGCCAGTAGCGGCGCTGGCGGATGTCACTCTCTATGGCACGCTGCAGGGCGGCATGGGACGCAACACCATTTCAAACGGCGCCAACAGCAACGCAATGAACGACAACACGTCTTTCATCGGCATCAAAGGCATGGAGTCGATGGGCAATGGGCTAAAAGCACTTTGGCAAGTGGAAAACCGAGTGCATCTGGACGGCAATAATGCGCTAGACACCTTCGGCTCGCGCGAAACATTTGTCGGTCTAGACGGGGATCGTCAGGGAAAAATTCGCATCGGCTATTTGAATAGCTCGCTAAATGATCTGTACACGGTAGACCAGTGGCAATACCTGAACAACATCAATCAGAGCAACACCGGCGACCCAAGCAAAAACAACGGCGCCAATGGCCTGTCGATACTGACCAACCCAGGTAATCGGCTGAAGAACACCATCCGTTACGACACGGCTGAGTTCGAGGGGTTCAAGGCCAGCCTAGCCTATGGTTTCGGCGAAAACAAAAGTAATACGCAAGGCATCAATTACGCCTCGGATATCTTTTCCCTGGGGTTCAACTATCACTTTGGTCCCTATTTCGCCAATTACGCCTTCCAACGCGAAGCTAATCCGCTGGGGCTGACCGCCGCGACTCCAGCCACCACGCCACAGAGTTACAGCGCCGGCGCGCAATCAGGCAGCAACGCCCAATCCGCCAATATTCACTACGCCGAATTCGGCTATAAGGACGATCAGCTATTACTGGCGCTGGGTTACCAAGTCGCCATCGGCTACGACTGGACAGACGCTTTCTCAGGTGACAGCAAGGGAAATTTTGGCAGCAGTGCTGCGCCGCGGTCCGCCGCGCAAGCCCGCGTGAAGACCCGACAGGCGGCGCTTTCGGCCGCATATCACACCGGACCCTGGGTGCCAAAGATCAGTTACGCCAAGGGTTGGGATCAATCCACCAACGGGGCCCATCGATCTAACAGTGGGTATCAGCAATACATTTTGGGCGTCGATTACCATTTATCGAAACGCACCCGCACCGGACTGTCTTATGGTCGTCTAAACTTCGACCAGAATGCACTCGCGGCGGTTAACCAGCATAAAACCACACTCACTAGCACCGCGCTGACTCTGCGCCACAGCTTCTAAAACGTAGCAAAGTCGGCTCCCGGGGCCGCTCTCGCGGCCCCGGGGATTAATTCAGCATTAGCGCCAAGCGACCGGCGTGTGAGAAAATCGGAGGCATAGCAGCCAGCGGCGCGGGATTGAATACGTCCCCGCCCTTTTTATTGCATGGCGCCCCTGTCCGAAAATTTGTCACGCCACTAGTGCGTACAGCTCTACGAAAGCAGTAACTCATGACCGAAGTCGCAGCCAAACATACCCCGGTAATGCAGCAATACCTGGCCATCAAGCGCGAACACCAGGATAAATTGGTGTTTTATCGCATGGGCGACTTCTATGAGTTGTTTTTCGAAGATGCGGAAAAAGCCTCTCGACTGCTGGATATCACCCTGACCACGCGCGGCAGCACAGCAGGCATTCCCATCAAGATGGCCGGCGTGCCCTATCACGCGGCGGAGCAATATCTGGCTCGCCTGATCAAACTGGGTGAGTCGGTGGCGATTTGCGAACAGATCGGCGATCCGGCAACCAGCAAGGGGCCGGTCGAACGCAAGGTCATGCGCATCATGACCCCGGGCACGGTCACTGATGCGGCGCTGTTGGACGATAAGCGCGAAGTACGCGTCCTGGCGCTCAACGCGATCAAGGGTACACTCGGATTGGCCTGGATCTCACTGTCCAGTGGCGAATTCAAGCTGATGGAAACCTCAATTGACGAACTGGCGAGCGAACTCGAGCGTCTGCGCCCGGCTGAGCTGGTACTGCCCGACGACTTTACCCTGGGATTACTGTCCGAACTGTCTCTGCCAAAAAAGAAATTACCGGCATGGCAATTTGATCACGAGTCCAGTCAGCAGACGCTGACCCGACACTTCGCCACACGCGATCTCTCGGGGTTTGGCGTGGAAGAACTGCATGTCGCGGTTGGCGCCGCCGGCGCGCTGCTCGAGTACGTCAAATCGACTCAGGGGGTCAATCCCGCGCATTTGGCAACGCTCGCGGTCGAACATCCTGGTGACCTGATTCGCATGGATGCCGCCACCCGACGCAATCTAGAACTCACCGAAACCATTCGCGGCGAAGCCGCGCCCACCCTATTTTCCTTACTGGATCGCTGCGCCACCGCCATGGGCAGCCGTTTGCTGCGCAGCTGGTTGCATCATCCGCTGCGCAATCACGCAACCATCGCGGCGCGCCTCGATGCGGTCCGCGCGCTCGTAGCAGACTATTCCCCGCTACTGGCGCAATTACGCGAAGTCGCAGACATCGAGCGCATTAGCGCGCGGATTGCGCTGCGTTCCGCGCGTCCGCGCGACTTGTCGGCGCTACGCGACTCCTTATGCAAACTGGGCGACACCTTGCCATTGCTCAGCAATCTGGACAGCGCGCTACTGCAAGAACTATTGCAAGCCTTGCCTTTGGCCAATGGACTGATCGCCGAGTTGTCGGCAGCGATCCTGCCAGAACCCGCCACCTTTCTACGCGATGGCGGTGTGATCAATCACGGATTTTCACCCGCGCTGGATGAGTTGCGCGCGATTCAAACCAATTGTGGTGAGTTCTTGCTACAGCTTGAGGCGCGCGAGCGCGAGCGCAGCGGCATTTCCACCCTCAAGGTGGAGTTCAACCGGGTTCATGGTTTTTATATCGAGGTGACCAAAGCGCAATCAGACAATGTGCCGGACGACTATCGCCGCCGTCAGACACTCAAAAACGCCGAGCGCTACATTACCCCGGAGCTGAAAGAGTTTGAAGACAAGGCGCTGTCGGCGCAGGACCGCTCGTTAGCGCTGGAGAAGCAACTGTATGAAACTCTGCTGGATGAATTGGGCGCGGCTATTGGCGTATTGAAGCAAGTGTCCCAGGCCGCCGCTATGCTGGATGTACTGGCGGCGTTCGCCCTCGCGGCCGACACCCGAAACTATGTCGAGCCACAGTTTGTCGCCACCACACAGCTAACGATTATCCAAGGACGCCATCCGGTGGTCGAAGATCAAGTCGATAGTTTCATCGCCAACGACAGCTGCCTGGAAGCCGCGCGCAAACTGCTGTTGATCACCGGTCCGAACATGGGTGGTAAATCGACGTATATGCGCCAGACCGCCTTGATCACACTGCTGGCGCATATCGGGTGTTTTGTCCCCGCGACCAGCGCGACCATCGGTCCGATCGACCGTATCTTCACCCGCATCGGCGCGTCGGACGATCTGGCCGGCGGACGTTCGACCTTCATGGTCGAGATGACCGAGACCGCCAACATCCTCAACAATGCCAGCGCGCAAAGTCTGGTACTCATGGATGAAGTCGGCCGCGGCACCTCAACTTTCGACGGCCTGGCGCTGGCCTGGGCCATCGCCAAGGCGCTGATCGAAAAAAATGCGGCCTACACCTTGTTTGCCACTCACTATTTCGAGCTCACTCGCTTAGCCAGTGACTACAACACCGTGGCTAATGTGCACCTGTCGGCGGTTGAGCACAAAGACCGCATCGTGTTTTTACACCATGTCGAAGACGGCCCGGCCAGTCAGAGCTATGGCTTGGCAGTGGCCCAGTTGGCGGGGGTGCCAGGCAAAGTGATCCGAGAAGCGCGCCGCTATCTGATTGAGCTTGAAAACCAGGCGGCCAGCACTCAGCCTGATTTATTTAGCAGTGCGCCCCCGATGCTCCCCGCCGAACCACACCCGGTACTTGAGCAACTGGCCGACCTGGATCCCGACGACTTGAGTCCACGCGCAGCTTTAGATCTGTTATTTGAGCTCAAACGGATGATGAAAAATACGGATTAACCCAGCGCCAAGTACCTGTCCCGTTTTGACACATCCGATCAAAAATCACCATGGATGGTAAAGAAAAGTTAGATTTTCACTGCATTTTGTGACTGATTGCCTACAATAAAGCACTGACTACCCCTTAGAGAACAGGAAGATATAATGCAGTCTCGGCTAGCGAAGGATAACCCCGGTTTACGCAAGATTTTTGGCCCTGGAACTGAAACCGGTGTGCTCACCCTGGCGGCAATCAGTCAACGCGCGCAACGTCAGTTGAGCAAATTCGATCTATTGGCGCGCCAGGAATTGGAACAGCGCGGCATTGCCGTCCCCCCAGGCATCGGTCTTCTGGGTTGTCCGCAATGTGCACTGAAGCTGGAGGGTGATCATCCACAGGCGGTGGAATTACAGCAATGGCTGGACGGTAATACCAAGATCGCCAAGTGTTTTAAGGAAGTGGAAGTGTTGTTCGAGCTAGTTCGCGCGACGGAAGCGCCCGGGCAAACCTTTTCCGCCGACAGCTGTTTTCATATCGGCATTACCCGTGCAGGACCGGTCGCTTATTTCCAAGATCATGTATGCTGCACCACAGATCGGCACGCTTGAGCGCGCCCAAACCAAACGGCATAGCAGACCTAGGCCCACTATGCCGTTCATCACAACTCAGCGATAGCGCTCTTGGTAGCGATTAGCAAAACGCATCTCTTCCGGATACGGATAAAAATCCTCAATATTGCCATCGCGGATTCGTTGCTGCTTTTTCAACCAAAACTCCGGGTCAAGCAAATCACGATGATATTTCAGAAAGCTGCGGCGAACATCGACGTCACCCAGTAAAAACGTCGAAAACTCTTCCGGAAATACATCGTTCTTAGCCACCGGATACCATACCTCGCCCGACATTTCCATCTCGGGGTTAGGCGCTTCCGGGATATGTCTAAAATTACAATCGGTCATGTACTCAATTTCGTCATAATCGTAAAAGATCACTCTTCCGTAACGAGTAACACCAAAGTTTTTAAATAGCATATCGCCGGGGAAAATATTCGCCGTCGCCAATTCCTTGATGGCATCGCCATACTCGCGTACCGCGTGCTCTTTCTCGACATCGCTCGCTGATTGCAGATACATATTCAGTGGCTTCATGCGCCGCTCAATATATACATGGTGAATCACGATTTCATCCTCGCCTTCTTCGATCATTGAAGGGGCCTGACGACGTAACTCTTCGAGCAACTCCTCGGTAAACCGTGCTTTAGGAAACGCCACATTGGAAAACTCCAGGGTATCCGCCATGCGCCCGACCCGGTCGTGACGTTTCACCAGGCGGTACTTGGCGCGCACCGTTTTGCGATCAATCTCTTTGGTGGCGCCAAAGACATCCTTGATCAATTTAAAAACATACGGATATGACGGAAGAGTAAATACCAACATCACCATGCCACGGATCCCAGGGGCGATAATGAAGGGGTCATTGGAATGCTGCAGGTGGTGAATAAAATCACGATAGAAAATATTCTTGCCCTGCTTCTGCAGACCCAGCATGGTATATAACTCGGCCTTACTTTTGGTCGGCAGCATGGAACGCAAAAACTGCACATAACCCGATGGTACATCCATATCCACCAGAAAATAGGCATGACTGAATGAGAACAGCACACCGATGCGCCAAGGTTCCAGCAAGATGGTATCAATACAGAGTTGACCCTGGGCGTCATGACGCACCGGAATCGCAAACGGATAGGTCACATAGCCGTTGATCACCTTGCCGAAGATATACGCGGTCTTGTTGCGATAAAACGCCGATGACAGCACTTGAATTTGTAAATTGGCCTCGATTTTGGGCCAGCCATCGGTCAGAAACCCACTGGCGCAACGCAACAGCAGCACCAGATCGCGTTTCAGATTGGCAAACGGCGGTTGCCAGGAAAAATCGGCGATGATCTGGCGCAGTACCTTGCCGATGCCGCCACTGGAGGGATAGTAGCTACGATAGGATGGCGGACTCGCTTCGATATATTCAGTGGAGATCACCGGGCGCAGAAAGATGAAATCATTATTGAAGTAATCGCGATGCAGAATCCGGGTAAACACCGAATTAAAAAATGTCTCGGCCAATTCTGGTTGTTTGTGATTACACAGCAGGCCGATATAATACAGCTTGGTCTGCTGCCAGATTTCATCGTCGAGCAATTCAGCGTGAAATCCTTCTTGCAGCAGCGTCACGGTTTCACTCACCCGCTGATCGTAGAACTGAATCCGGTCGCGAATCGCCTTTTGCACCCCCTGCCACTCCCCTTGCTCGAACAAGGTCTTGGCATTGTGGTTACACTCGCGAAACAAGCGATAGTGCCGGTCAAACCCGCCGATCAGCGCCAGGGCGATATCGCGCGCCACTGGATTGTAATATTCCGGAATCTGCATCATGCGCCCCTAGTGTCCGTTAAACCCCGCCTTTGCCGAACTTATGGACTTTTGTTCGTGACCCGACAGCGCCATTCATGCCAGTAGCATGCTTGAGCCGCGGTAAATCATCAAGGCTGACTTGAATCTGCCGCATCTCTCCCGGGGCTAAACCATCAAGACGCCATGGGCCGATCGCCACTCGTACCAAGCGCAGGGTCGGCGCCCCAACTTTGGCGGTCATGCGCCTGACTTGGCGATTTTTGCCTTCATGGATCGTCAGCGCCAGCCAACTATCCGGAATCGCCTTGCGAAAGCGCACCGGTGGATCACGCGTCCAGAGCTCGGGGGGGGCAATACGCTCCACCTGGGCCGGCTTGGTAAAAAAGTCTCCTAAATCGACGCCTTGGCGCAGCTGCTCCAGCGCGTCGTCGGTGGGGACACCCTCCACTTGCACCCAATAGGTTTTGGGTAATTTCCAGCGTGGGTCGGCAATTCGGTGTTGCAAACCACCATCATTGGTCAGCAGCAACAAGCCCTCGCTATCGGTGTCGAGCCGCCCGGCGGGATAGAATCCGGGCAGGGCGATATAGTCCTTCAGCGTGGGGTGCAACTCATGGCTTGAAAATTGGCAGATCACGCCATAAGGTTTATTGAACAGCAGCAGGTCCGGCATAGCAGTGGCATATGAAGTGGAATTACACGATAATAACAAGGATAGGGAAAGGCAGGAGAACAACAAGCACTGCTTTCCCCGCATCAACGCGTGGCTCCTGAACCATCGAGATATTCCGCCGACGGATAACGGCGCCACGCCAACAAACAGCAATCTACAACCATGATGGAGTAGGCATGAGCGTCCAATCTCTGATCAAGGTGCCGGCTGAAGGACAGAAAATCGTACCGGGGCAACCGACACCCAACCATCCTATTATTCCGTTCATCGAAGGCGACGGCATTGGCGTAGACATTACGCCGGTGATGATCAAGGTCATCGATGCGGCAGTGGCCAAGGCTTATGGCGGCCAAAAGAAGATCCACTGGATGGAAGTTTACGCGGGTGAGAAATCAACCCAGTTGTATGGCCCCGATGAATGGCTGCCGGCAGAAACCTTCGCCGCCCTGAAAGAGTATTCGGTTTCCATCAAGGGACCAATGACCACTCCGGTTGGCGGCGGCATTCGCTCGCTCAACGTGGCGCTGCGCCAAGAGCTGGATCTCTATCAATGTGTGCGCCCAGTGCGTTACTTCAAGGGTGTTCCTAGCCCGTTGAAACACCCTGAACTGACTGATATGGTGATCTACCGTGAAAACACGGAAGACATCTACGCCGGTATCGAGTGGCAGGCCGAAAGCGAAGCCGCGAAAAAGCTGATCAACTTCTTACAGACCGAAATGGGTGTCAAGAAGATCCGTTTCCCGAACACCTCGGGCATCGGCATCAAGCCGGTATCTCGAGAAGGCACTGAGCGCCTGGTGCGCGCGGCGATTCGCTATGCGATCGACAATGACCGCAAGAGCGTGACCATCGTGCACAAGGGCAACATCATGAAGTTCACCGAAGGTGGCTTCCGTGATTGGGCTTACGCACTGGCAAAAAATGAATTCAATGCCCAACCGATCGATGGCGGCCCGTGGTGCAGCTTCGTCAATCCGAAGACCGGTCGCACCATCATCGTCAAGGATGTGATTGCCGATGCGTTCTTGCAGCAGATTCTGTTGCGTCCGGCGGAATATGACGTTGTCGCCACGCTCAACCTGAACGGCGACTATGTCTCCGATGCGCTGGCCGCTCAAGTCGGCGGCATTGGTATCGCGCCGGGAGCCAACATCTCCGACCAGTACGCGGTGTTCGAAGCCACTCACGGCACTGCGCCCAAGTATGCGGGGCAGGACAAGGTCAACCCAGGTTCGTTGATTCTGTCGGCTGAAATGATGCTGCGCCACTTGGGCTGGCTTGAAGCCGCCGATCTGGTGATTCAATCAATGGAAAAAGCCATTGCCGACAAGCAAGTGACTTATGACTTCGCGCGCCTGATGGATGGCGCCCACGAAGTCAGCTGCTCGGCATTTGGCGATGCCATGATCGCGCGCATGTAATTGCACGCCGTTCCAATCAAGCCAGTGGGGTTTACTCCACTGGCTTTTTTTTCATTATGCGGGACGAGATCGATGCCGCAACCACCTGGGCGATTGAATAGAATATTAAGGCTGTAACTGATACAATTTCGCTTGGCATCAATGTGTTGGCGACTTTCGCTTATGCCAGCTTGGCCACTACCCCTCTTCAGCCATCGCAAAGGGACCCACTGAACACGTTATTTACGTCGGCGCAAATAACATGTTCAGAGGGTCCATAGGCGTGAGCTGTCGCATTGTCTTCGCGATACGTTCCACTCAACTGGCATGTTCCAGTTTTTAGCTTATCGTTGAAGCATACGCCCGGTGAAACCACCTCTAATAGTTAGACACTTATTCATGAATATAACAATTAGACAACTTCGCGCCTTGCTCGCGGTAGCCCAAGAAGGCTCGATTGCCAATGCCTCGGAAAAACTTTTTCTGACCCGACCCGCAGTGTCGCAAACATTGCAAGAATTGGAACGGCAGTTTGGACGAAAACTGTTTCACCGGGTAAGTAACCGTTTAATTCTCAACTCGGAAGGCAAACAGCTGCTGCCCTATATTGATGAACTGATCCAGCGAATCAACCAGCTGGAAAATTTCTTCAGCAGTAATTTTGAAAACTATAAAAACATTAAAATCGGCACCACCAAGACCATAGGTAATTACTTACTACCGGGCATCCTGCACCAATTCCATCTCGATCATGGCGCGGGCTACCCTTCGTTCTACATTGGTAGCACCACTGACTTATGCGCCAAATTACAGACCACCGAGCTTGATATCGCGATTATTGAAAGCGAAGTACAAGACCTATCGCTGATGAAGCGGCCATGGATCTCGGATGAAATGATTGTCATCGCCCCTCCCGACACCGCACTAGGCCAGAGCGGGCCAATGGAGATCAGTGATCTGGAGCAGCAAAGCTGGGTCGCGCGCGAGCAGGGATCGGGAAGCCGTGAACAATTCGATTTCTTTCTCGGTCATCAACTCAAGCACCCGCGCATCGCCATGGAAGTCAATGCCACGGAAGCGGTTATCAGTTCAGTAGCGCATGGCATCGGTCTGGCTTTCGTTTCAAAAATCGCGGCTGACCAAGCCATCGAAAATCGCCAAGTTTGGGCGCTTCCAATGAAAAATCGGTTTTTCCGCGATTTCTGCATTGCGACCTACAACGAAAAATACATTGGCTCCGATCTGCAGGTACTCCTCGACTATCTGAGTGCCTACAAAGAACGCCAAGCGCCACACTAATTCATGGACTAAAAAAAAGCCCCTGGCATGCCAGGGGCTGAGACTATCGTTCTGGCGGCAATGCCGCCATTCGTTTAGCGTTTCAGTACTTTCACCTTGTAACGGCCATCATCCTGCTTGTAGGCGCCATGGATATCGGTATCAAACCCTGGATAGTGCTTACCCACCTCAATGAGCATCAGCAGGAAATCCAGCACCGCAACGCTATCTTCGGTAATGACTTCACCAGGCAATACCAACGGCACGCCCGGAGGGTAAGGCAAGATCATATTGGCATTGACTTCGCCCACCAGCTCTTCAACGTAAACTTCTTCAGTCTCATTCTTCAGCACACGCTGGAACGCTTGATGCGGCGTAATTTCCTGTTGTGGCAAGACTTCGAACGCGTGGTACATCATTTCAGGCAGATTGAACTTGCGCATCAGTTTATGGATGCCTTGCGCCAAATCTTGAATCCGCATGTCTTCATAGAATGCCGGATGTTCCTTATACAGGCTCGGCAGCAGATTTTTGATCTTCAAGTTCAGATCATAGCCACGTTTGAACTCAGTCAATGCACGCAGCAACTTGAGTGACTTCGACTTGTCGATACCGATAGAGTACAAGAACAGCAAGTTGTACGGCCCGGTTTTCTCAACCACAATACCGTTATCATCCAAGAACTTAGACACGATAGACGCAGGGATACCCGTTTCTTCCAGCGTGCCTTGCTTGCTCATCCCCGGGGTCAGCAGTGTCACCTTGATCGGATCGAGGTACATGTGATCGGCATCGATGTTCTTGAAACCATGCCAGTTTTCCGTCGGCTTGAGTGGCCAGCATTCTGGTCCATCCAGATTTTCCGGCTGCCAAACATCAAAGAACCAGCCCTTACTCTCTTCTCGCAGCTTTTTAATTTCCTTACGGAAATTCATCGCGCGTTCCAGCGAGTTTTCGATCAGACGACGGCCAGAATTACCCTTCATCATCGCGGCGGCAATCTCGGTCGAAGCAACGATGCTATATTGCGGAGAAGTCGAGGTGTGCATCATGAACGACTCATTGAAAGTCTCATGATCCACGCTGCCCTTGATGTGAATCATCGAGGCTTGTGAGAACGCGGCCAGCAGCTTGTGTGTCGATTGGGTTTCGTAGACAACCTTACCCGGAACGGTTTCGCCGCTCATACCATACTTGCCCTTATAGATCGGGTGGAAGTTGGTATAAGGAACCCATGCGCTATCAAAGTGCATGTGTTTCACGTCCAGCGTCTTTTTGATCCACTCGGTGTTATACAACAGGCCATCGTAAGTACTGTTGGTCACCACGGCATAAGTCGGCCATGTAGCGTTCGGCGTTTCGGCAATTTTTTCTTCAATCACTTCGCGGGTAAATTCGCTCTTGGGAATACCACCCAAAATCCCGTATGCGTTACGCGTCGGACGGAAGTAGATTGGCGTGACGTTACTCATCATCATCAAGTGCGTCAGCGACTTGTGACAGTTACGGTCAACCATGATGGTACTGCCGGCTGGTGCGGCAAACATCCCAACAATTTTATTGGCGGTGGAAGTCCCGTTGGTCACAATGTAACTGTTGGTCGCATTGAATACCTTGGCGATATACTCTTCCGCTTCTTTGTGCGGGCCAGAGTGATCAAGCAACGAACCCAGCTCTGGCATCGAAACCGACACATCGGCCTTAAACACGTTGGGGCCATAAAAATCGTAGAACAAACTGCCCACCGGACTCTTCAGAAACGCGGAGCCACCCAAGTGGCCTGGCGTGCAGAAGGTATATTTTGCTTCTTCGACGTACTGGAACAGCGCCTTAGTGAACGGCGGCATGATGTCGTCGATGTAGCTTTCAATCCCTTGACGAATCTTGGCGAAGATATCCTCAGCCTGATCAAGATGATATTCAAAGAAATTCAGATTCAGTCGCAACTCAGTCAGCGAAACATCCAACACATTATTCTGGTTGGCAAAGCCAAACAGTGGAAGTTTTTCATTCAGATTACTGATCTCGCTACACAGATCGAGGCCAAAATCATCCCAGTCAAACAACACCGATGCCACCCGCGGATTCTGCTCAATGAGCTTCAGGACATCGCACTTGCTATCGGGGTAAACCACATCATAGCCAGCCTCAGCCATGACCGCTTGCAACTCTTGCATCGGCTCAGACTTAAACTGCGGTACCTGTTTATCTAGCAGAATCAGAATGGTCTTCATACACAACTCCCTCTCTTGGGTTTACTGCGTCCAGGAGGAGCGATCCCTCCCAAACGCGTGACTTACCGCCGGTCAGACAGCAGTGCCGAAATGGTTAGGCTATTGGATTAACCTTCTAGCATCTTGCATGACGAAACGACCGAGAGAGTCGGGTTTGAGACGGTCGATGACATCTTTACCATTTCCTGACTCAGCCAACACGGTCATTACGTTGCTACGATGACTACCATAATCAGAACTTTTATGTTTGTGGCGTAAATAACAAACTCACAAGCACAATCCCCGGTCTAACTAAGAGTAAATGTAGCTAACAACGGAAATTGCAGTTTAACTTTGAGAATGTACTTACCGCGACACAGGACAAAGTGTAGGCGCGTTCACTTCAAGTGAATATAAATTAATTATGAATCACTAATTAAGGCAAACTTACCCTCTAATGGTAGTAAATTCTATCTAAGTAGCTAATAAGATTTTTTAATCACGAATAATAGCCCATGACCAATCAACGCCAAGAAAGCAAGCAAGCGTTTGATTTGAATGGAAATAGCAAACATGCCAAAGACATTGGTCAATTGAAAACCTCACAGAAACAGGCCTGCCCGGATGAAAGCCGCCCATGCTTTTAGCATGACAGGCGAATAGCGGAAAATTATTGAGAAAAACACTGAATTATGCGTTTTTTTATGCCAGACTTGAGACGTAGGCAACGGAGGGGGAAAGCGATGTTTGGCCAGCTCTTAACAAGAAAAAACCCGCCGTTGGCGGGTTCTACGCTAATCCAGGTGGGAGATCAACCAGCCCCCACTCTAAACCTTAAGAGGTTAAACAGCCTGGATATTCGACGCTTGTTTTCCCTTCGGACCATTCACGATGTCAAAGCTAACACGTTGCCCTTCCTTCAGGGACTTGAAGCCTTGCATGTTGATAGCCGAGAAGTGGGCAAACAGATCTTCACCACCTTCGTCCGGGGTGATGAACCCGAAGCCCTTAGCGTCGTTAAACCATTTGACGATACCAGTTGCCATTTCACTTCCTTGCATAAACAGGCGGGTGAGGCCGAACAACAAAAGCTTAATGTTTGCCATTTTGCAATACAATTAAGCCAAGCACCTGCCTGCATTTCTACGCAACCAATGCAAAAGCGTCAAGTCATAAGTTAAAAGATTTAAAGGGACTTGAAAAAAACCGCAGTGGAACCAAAATTGAAGTAAGCGAGGAATTTGCCGAAAGCCGACATGTCAACGCAGTACAGAGAAGACGCTGAAAAGTTGGCGTCAAAGGAACAGACCACTCCACCGCCGATGTATAAGGTGTTGTTATTGAATGATGATTACACCCCGATGGATTTTGTAGTGGAGATTCTACTGCTGTTTTTTCATAAAGGCAGGGAAGAAGCCACAAGAGTCATGCTCCAGGTACATACGCAGGGCCATGGCGTGTGTGGCATTTATACCAAAGATGTGGCAGCAACAAAGGTTGAGCAGGTGTTGCACTTCGCAAGAGTGCACCGGCATCCGCTCCAATGCGTGATGGAGGAAAACTGATGATTGCCCAAGAGCTTGAAGTGAGCCTGCATATGGCATTTATGGATGCCCGGCGGAAGCGGCACGAATTCATCAGTGTCGAGCATCTACTGCTGGCCATGATTGATAATCCCTCGGCCGCCGATGTGCTACGCGCATGCGGCGCCAATCTGGACCAACTGAAGAAACAACTTACCGACTTCATCGACGAGCATACCCCCACGGTACCCGGCGAAAACGAAGTCGAAACCCAACCGACGCTCGGGTTCCAACGCGTTATCCAGCGCGCGATTCTGCATGTACAGTCTTCAGGCAAGAAAGAAGTGACCGGAGCCAATATCCTGGTTGCCATTTTTGGCGAAAAGGACTCGCATGCTGTCTATTACCTCCATCAGCAGGGTATTTCGCGCCTGGATGTAGTCAATTTTATTTCCCACGGCATTACCAAGCAACGCACGCCGCAACAGCCTAGCGAACCGCGCGAGGGTAATGAAGCGGATAGCGAAGAAACCCAAAACGCCAGTAGCGGTGGCGCGCTGGACAATTACACCCTCAACCTCAATGCCCTGGCGCGCGAAGGCAAGATCGATCCACTGATTGGTCGCGAGCTTGAGCTGGAACGCACGGTTCAGACACTGTGCCGTCGCCGTAAAAACAATCCGTTGTTAGTGGGCGAGGCCGGAGTCGGCAAAACCGCGATCGCGGAAGGACTGGCGCGGCGCATCGTCAACAACGAAGTCTCTGACGTATTGAAAGACGCCACAGTGTATGCGCTCGACATGGGCGCACTGCTGGCTGGGACCAAGTATCGAGGGGACTTCGAGCAACGACTCAAAGGCGTGATCAAGCAACTGACTGAAGATCCGCATGCGATTTTGTTTATCGACGAAATTCACACGCTGATTGGCGCTGGCGCGGCGTCGGGGGGCACTCTGGATGCATCCAACCTGCTCAAGCCGGCATTATCCAATGGCAATCTGCGCTGCATCGGCGCAACCACGCACAATGAATACCGTGGCATTTTCGAAAAAGACAGCGCGCTATCGCGACGTTTCCAGAAAATCGATGTCGCAGAGCCATCGGTCGAACAAACTGTCGAGATTCTAAAGGGCTTGAAATCACGCTTCGAGTCGCATCACGGCGTGCGTTATACCGTCAGCGCGCTGATCACGGCGGCGGAGTTATCCGCGCGCTACATCAATGACCGCCACCTGCCGGATAAAGCGATCGATGTGATCGATGAAGCCGGCGCGGCGCAAAAAGTACTGCCCAAGTCACGGCAGAAGAAGGTGATCAATAAGTCCGAGATCGAGGAAATTGTCGCCAAAATTGCGCGTATCCCGGCAAAAACCGTCTCGAGCAATGACAAAAGCGTTCTGCGCAACCTGGAACGCGACCTGAAGAACGTGGTCTTTGGCCAAGAAAAAGCCATTGAGGCCTTGTCCACCGCCATTAAAATGTCGCGCTCTGGCTTGGGTAATCCACAGAAACCGATTGGTTCGTTCCTGTTTTCGGGACCGACGGGTGTTGGCAAAACCGAAGTGGCGCGCCAACTGGCCTATGCGCTCGGCGTGGAGCTGCTGCGTTTCGACATGTCGGAATACATGGAGCGTCATGCGGTATCACGTTTGATTGGGGCCCCTCCCGGCTATGTCGGCTTCGAGCAAGGCGGACAGTTAACCGAGGCGATCACCAAGCATCCTTATTCGGTGCTATTGCTCGATGAAATCGAAAAAGCCCACCCGGATATTTTCAATGTGCTACTGCAGGTCATGGATCATGGCACCCTGACCGATAATAACGGGCGCAAGGCTGACTTCCGCAACGTGATATTGATCATGACCACTAACGCGGGCGCCGAATCTCTATCCAAGCCAAGCATGGGCTTCACCAACGCACGCGCCACGGGTGATGAACTAGCCGATATCAAGCGGTTATTCAGCCCGGAATTCCGCAACCGTTTGGATGCCACGATTCCGTTTGGCATGTTGGACGAAAGCATTATCTTGCGGGTCGTGGAAAAGTTCTTGATTCAGCTGGAGCATCAATTGTCGGAAAAGCGGGTGGATATCCATTTCACCGATGGATTACGCGCCTATCTCGCCAAGAATGGTTTCGATCCACAAATGGGCGCGCGCCCAATGGCGCGTCTGATTCAAGATACGATACGCAAAGCGCTGGCGGACGAGCTGCTGTTTGGCCGACTGACCGATGGTGGAGAAGTCACGGTCACCATCAACGACGAAGGCAAGGTTGCATTGCAGTTCAAAGAAGAAGCTGTAGCCGAACCGCTTTAAATTTAGCGTGATCAGCAACCACGAAGCCGGCGGAATCCCCGCCGGCTTTTTTGCGTTCAAAATCCGATAGATTGCTAACCGCGAGGATGATGCTGGCGATGTAACTGACTGAGTCGCTCACGCGCGACATGGGTATAGATTTGTGTGGTGGAAATATCGGCGTGGCCAAGCAGTAACTGAACCACACGCAGATCAGCCCCATGATTGACCAAATGAGTGGCAAATGCGTGTCGCAATGTATGCGGACTCAGGGGGGGTAACCCTTGGCGGCGCGCATATTGCACGATCAGGTACCAGGCCATCTGCCGCGTCATTGCGCCCTTCTGCCGGGTCACAAACACCGCATCGCATTGAGCTCCCGCGAGTAGCATGGGCCGCGCCTCTCGTAAATAGCGCGCCACCCAATCCAATGCAATTTCGCCCAATGGCACCAGACGTTCCTTACTCCCCTTGCCTATGGTTTTCACCAAGCCGCTGACCAAGTCCAACTGTAGCAGGGTCAATCCAACCAGTTCGCTAACGCGCAATCCTGTGGCATACAACACCTCAAACAAACTCCGATCGCGCAATCCCAGTATGGTATCCACGTCCGGCGCGGCTAACAGTGACTCAACATGCGCTTCGGATAAAACCTTGGGTAAGCGCAGCCCGATCTTTGGCGCGACCAGCTGCGCGGCGGGGTCGTCCTGGCGCAGCCCCATTTGCAGGCGGTACTGATAGAAACGTTTAGCCGTACTGAGTAAACGAGCGCGAGTTGCCGGTTTTTCATTGTCACTATCGCGCAGCAAGGCCCGCTCCAGAACCGCCCCATCCGCATCGGACAACGTACCTCCCTCTAGCTCCACCCGCGTGCTCAATTTAGCCAGATCTCGCCGATAGGCCGCCAGAGTATTACGCGACAAGCCATCGCTAAGCCACAGATGGTCGAGAAAACGATCAATTTCATCGGCTGGATGACTGGGGCTCAATGCGACTCCTTGATCCACCATCGATAAAATGGCGGAGTAATGACATCGAGTAGGAGGCGGAATGACTTCAGCCGTCCTCTCACACCACCGTACGTACGGTTCCGTATACGGCGGTTCATTAAACACACTGGAAGCGCCGCAGGGTATCCAGCAGCGAAACCAAACCTAACAAGCTAAACCAGCGTTTCGGATACGCTTCATTCATGTGGCTTGCCCCCGCGTTCCACCAGGGACCGAGTTGGTTCTGCGCAGAACCTCGCGCCCGATTTTCTGATAGACCTTGCTTCTGTAGCATGCGGGTTCTGGTGAGAGGGCGTTTCCACTGACGCCATAGAATGCAGCGCAGTTCCCTGCGTATCCACCCATCCAGTTCCTGCAATACCCCGCGCACTTCGGTCAGTCGGTAATACGACATCCAGCCACGCAGCACAGGGGCCAACGCATCAATCGTCGTAACGATATTCCTCCCTCGTCCGATGCGCATCAGCTCCCGAACCCGCGCTTTCAGCCGTTCCAGACTGCTTGGCGCGATCTTCACCCTCGGTTGCTTGTGCCATGTAAAGCTGTACCCCAGAAACTTGCGTTGCCAAGGACGCGCTACCGCGCTTTTATCGCGATTCACCTTCAGACGCAGTTTGCCTTCGAGGTAGCGCCGAATCAGCTTCAGCACCCGCTCATCCGTTACCTGCCGGGCCAACCGTGACATCAACATGTCGTGGTTAACTCGGTCGAAGAATTGCGCCAAGTCCAGATCGACCACCCAGCGACGGCCTGCGGCGAGGTATTGCTTTGCCTGAGCCACCGCCTGCCAGGCATTGCGACCGGGTCGAAAACCAAAGCTCGAAGCGGAGAATCCCGGCTCGAACAACGGTTGCAGGATTTGCAGCAGCGCTTGCTGGATCAGACGATCCAGTACGGTCGGAATTCCCAGGGTTCGCACCCCGCCATTCGGCTTGGGAATCTCAACCTTGCGAATCGGTGACGGCATGTAACTACCGTCCAGCAACGCCGCGCGCACGCTTGGCCAGTATTGTTGCAGCCATGGCTTCAGTTCCTCGACAGGCAATCCATCCACGCCCGCCGCACCCTTGTTGCCCATGACCCGCTGATACGCATTCAGCAGATTGGTTCGTTCCACGACAGCCTCCATCAGCTGCCGCGCTTCCGCTTTCGTTTGCCTATCGGTCACCGTGACTCCCTCGGCACCCAGTGCGGATTCAGTCGGCTTCCGGCCTTCCTCTTCGATCCGGGTCGGCGTTATGCCTGTTGTGGCTTCGTCGGTAGTCATCGAGATCAGACGTCCTAATCACGGTGTTAATGTTCAGCCCTTCGTCGCTCCGGTCTCAGCGACGACTATGGCCTCGGCTGACTTCTGCTGATCCATCCCGTCGCCTCTCGGCGCCCGGTAGCACACAATGGCAGACCAGCAGACCTCCCCGTACATGGGTAATGCGCGCGACCTTCCCGCTTATGCCCGTCGGATATACGTCGTCACGTTCCTGTGCAAGTATTGGGCTTTAACGATAATCGCCGTCTCACCCCGTTACGCCGCCTCATCCGCTTCCTGTTCGTCAGGCCAGCGATTTGCCTTCAACTTCCTTCAGATTCCGCCTCACGATGGACACCCTTGCCGTTCGGCTAACACTTCCCCTTGCCGGGTGTGTAGAGGACTTACACCTCCAAGTCACCAGATTGGCCACCACAGCCAGTCCAGTTGCGCTTGCGCGCAACGCGCCCTGCCGGGCGCACAATAAAAAAGCGCAAGGCGGAAGCCTTGCGCTTAATCATAACGAAAAAACTTCGTACAAGCTTATTTCTTGTACGACAGTTTTTCTTTAATCCGTGCGGACTTACCGGTACGACCACGAAGGTAGTACAGCTTGGCGCGACGAACGTCACCACGGCGCTTAACTTCGATAGAAGCAACCAGCGGGGAGTATGTCTGGAACGTACGCTCAACACCTTCGCCAGCCGACAGCTTGCGCACGATGAACGAACTATTCAGACCACGACTTTTCTTGGCAATAACCACGCCTTCGTAAGCCTGCAGACGCTCACGGTTACCTTCTTTCACCTTAACTTGGACGATAACGGTATCGCCAGGGGCAAAGGCCGGGATGGTTTTAGCTAGGCGAGCAATTTCTTCTTGCTCTAGGATTTGAATCAGATCCATCTGTACTACTCCTGATTTTTTGCAGAGTCTTGTTCCTGCTGAAACTCAGCCAGCAGCCGAGACTCCTGTTTTGTCAACTTCCGCCCTGTGAGCAGATCGGGGCGTCTCAGCCACGTCCGACCCAGAGCCTGTTTCAGCCGCCATGCGGCAATCAAGGCATGATTTCCGGATAACAGTATCTCCGGTACGCGCACACCTTGGTATTCCTCTGGCCGCGTGTAGTGCGGACAGTCCAGCAAACCTGTGGCGAAGGAATCTTCGTCCGCCGATTGCGCGTCATTCAATGCGCCAGGCAACAAACGCACAATGGAGTCAATCAACACCATCGCCGCTAACTCGCCTCCTGACAACACGTAATCGCCGATTGAGATTTCCTCATCGACTTGGCGCTCAATCAAGCGTTCATCAATACCTTCGTAGCGGCCGCAGAGTAAAATCAGACCCGGTTTCGCCGCCAGCTGCACCACTTTTTCATGGTTCAACCGACTACCCTGTGGCGATAAGTACACCACATGGCTGCGCTCCAGACCCAACAACGCTTGACGCGCCTTTGCGGCGGCCAGCGACTGCTCCAACGGATCGGGTAACATCACCATCCCCGGACCACCACCATACGGTCGGTCGTCAACTCGGCGGTAATTATCCAGCGTAAAGTCGCGCGGATTCCAAGGCTTGAAACCCCAGATACCCTGCTGCAACGCACGGCTGGTGATGCCACTCTCAGTGACCGCGTCAAACATTTCAGAGAACAGCGTTACCGCATCGATCTGCATCAGTAATCGGCGCCCCAGTCAACCACAATGCGGCGCGCCGCAAGGTCGACGTCAGCAATCACGGCAGCCACAAATGGAATCAGACGACGCTGCTCTTTGTCATCCACCACCAGTACGTCGTTTGCACCGGTTTCCATCAGCTCACTGACCGTCCCAAAGGCTTCGCCCTGCAGGTTAACAACTTGCAGGCCGATCAGATCATTCCAGTAGTACTCGTCCTCTTCAGCCGCGGGCAGTTGATCGCGAGGAACGGCAATTTTCATGCCGCGCAATGCATCCGCCTGATCACGGTTGTCGACACCGGACAACTGCGCTACTAACTCCTTGGGATGAACATGTCCATCCACGAAGGAGTACGCCTTCCATTCGCCATCCTTGCCCAACCACCACTGAGGATAGTCGAACAGGCTATCAGCGAATTCAGTTTCAGCATGCACCTTGAGCCAGCCGTGTACGCTAAAAGCGCCACGCACATAACCCATGATGACGAGATCGTCGTTGCGCATGCGTCTTTCCGTATTCTGAATCAGCGAATCAATCAGGCTGCAACAGCCGGTTTTTCCTTCAGCAGGCGAGCCACGCTATCGGAAACCTGAGCGCCAACGCCAACCCAGTAATTGATGCGATCCATGGTGAAACGCACGCGTTCTTGCTTTTCATTGGCAACAGGGCTGTAAAAACCCACGCGCTCAATGAAGCGACCGTCGCGACGGTTACGGGAGTCGGTCACTACGATGTTGTAGAACGGACGGTTTTTGCTGCCGCCGCGAGCCAGGCGAATCACTACCATTGTAGAGTGTCCTTGAATATAAACGGATCAGTAGAAAAGCCCACGATTTTAGGGCAGTTTTCCCTTATCTGGCAAGCGCTTATTCGACCCGCGCGCCAGACCAGGGGTTACAGCTGTTTGGTGACAATCGTCAACGCCCGGTCTTCCGGGTGCGTTTCGACACTAAAGCCCAGTTTTCGCATCAGTTTCAGCATGCCTTTATTCCCCGCCAGCACTTCGCCGCGCATGATTTTCAGACCCTGTTCCTCGGCCGCGGCAAATAGTGACGACATCATCAGGTGACCGATGCCATGCCCTTGCCAATCGTCAGCGACCACTAGGGCGAATTCACAGGCTTCATTGTCAGGATCAGTAATAAAACGCGCCACGGCCAATTGTTCTTCCTGTCCATTCGCCCCTTCACGGGTCATGGCCAAGGCCATTTCACGGTCGTAATCCAGTTGAGTGAATCTGACCAGCATGGTTTGCGACAGCTGTTTGATGCTCGACATATAGCGGTTGTAGCGGCTTTCCTCCGACAAATTACGCACAAAGGTCTGCTCTAATTCGGCATCTTCCGGTCGAATCGGCCGAATGATCACTGCGGTGCCATCACCGAGCTCCAGGTTTTTAACCATATGAATCGGATACGGCATGATCGCCATATGGCCGTAACGCTTACCATCCTCTTTAACCGGCGCGACCACGATACGCGCATCGAGTGCGATTACCCCTTGCTCATCGGCGACTAAGGGGTTGATGTCCATCTCTAGAATGTTGGGCAGCTCACACACCATTTCAGAAACCCGCAACAATACCGACACTAGAGCTTCTTGATCGACCGGCGGCATATTCTTGAACGAGCCCAGCAGCATGCCGATGCGCGTTTTGGCGATCATGCTATGCACCAGATAGTCATTCAGCGGCGGCAAGCCCAGCGCGCGGTCATGCATCACCTCAACGGCAATCCCGCCGGCGCCAAAGGTAATCACCGGGCCGAAGGCGCGATCATGCATCACGCCCACCATGGTTTCGCGCGCAAACCGCCGCTTACGCATCGGCTGCACAGAAATCCCTTCGATGCGCGCGTCCGGCCGCGAACTGCGGGTTCGTGAAATAATCCCGACAAACGCGGCGCGCAGCGAGGTTTCATTACTGATATTAAGCTCGACCCCACCGACATCCGATTTATAGAAAATATCCGGGGAGTCTATTTTCAGAACCACGGGGTAGCCAATTTCCTGAGCCAACTGCACGGCATCATCTTCGGTCTGCGCCAGGAGAGTGGGGTTAACCGGAATATTAAAGGCAGCCAGCACCTGTTTCGACTCCCGCTCCGACAAGATGGTGCGCCCTTCGGCCAGCACGCTATTGATCACCGCGCGCGCGCCGTCGGCATCGTGCTCTTGACGCTTACCTTCCAGCGGCTGAGGAGTTTGTAGCAGCAACTTCTGATTCTGTTGGTAATTGGCCAGGTTACGGAACACTTCAATCGCATATTCCGGGGCTCGAAAGTGGGCGCATTTGGCTTTACTGAACAATTCGCGACTCTCGGCCACCTTGGATTCGCCCAGCCAGGATAAAAACATCGGCTTACTGGATTCGCGCTGCAGACCAATCATCAATTGCGCGGTTGTCAACTGATCGGTTCCAGCCTGAGGGGTAAAGATCACCAACACGCCATCGACTTCCGGATCATCCAGACAGGCTTTGACCGCCGTGCGAAAACGCATCGGACTGGCATCGCCGATAATATCCAGCGGGTTGCCGCCCGACCAGTTGCGCGGCAATACCTGGTTAAGCAGACTAAGAGTGGGTTCAGTCAGGCGCGCTAACTCGACGCCATAGCTGACAACGCTATCCGCCGCCAGCACACCAGGGCCGACACCGTTAGTCACAATCGCCAAACGATTACCACTGACTCTGAAATTAGCCGCCAACACTTTGGCTGCGGTAAATAGTTGGGCAATGGTATCAACCCGCAGCACCCCCGCGCGCGATAGGGCCGCGTCGAACACATCGGCGCTGGCGACCAGATTGCTCGAATGCGACAGACCAGTGACCACGTCCTCGTGACGTCCTGACTTAATCACTACCACCGGCTTGGTGCGCGCGGCCGCGCGCAACGCGCTCATAAAGCGCCGTGCGTCGTGAATGTGGTGCACGTGCAACAGAATGCCGTGGGTAAAGTTATCGGCGACCAAATAATCGAGAATTTCGCCAAAATCAACATCCATCCCCTCCCCGACCGATATCACACTGGAAAAACCAATGCCCTTGCTATCGGCCCAATCCAGCATTGCGGTACACAAGGCACTGGACTGCGACACCAGCGCCAAGTTGCCGGGTCGGACTTTACTGGTGTAGTTGCTGGCATTAAACCCCGCGACCGGACGCATTAGTCCCAAGACATTGGGGCCCAGCACCCGTAAACCGTAATGCCGTGCAATCTCCATCGACTCGCGCAGAATTTCGCGTTCCAGATGTTCACTGTCGCCAAACTCCTTGGCCAACAATACCGCTCGGACCCCTTTTTTGCCGCAATCGCGCATGATGGTCGGCAAAGTGCGCAGCGCGGTGGTCACCACCGCCAAGTCAATTTGATCTTCAATCTGTCGGATTGTCGGCTGCGCCGGCACCCCTCCCACGACTTTATGGTTCAAATTCACCGGGTGCAGCGTACCCTGAAAATTCCCGGCCAACAGGTTGGCAAACACCGCCTGCCCAATGGACCCCGGGGTATCGCTAGCCCCGATCACAGCCACGTTGCGCGGAGAAAACAAAGAAGTCAGGTAGTGGGGTTTCATCTGAAGTTATCCAAGGGGTCGTATTCAATCCGACGCCGTCCAGCGGACCCAGACTGAGGACCGCAGACGAACCTCATAGAGCTTATATGACATTCAATATACTTATCGAATATTATCATTATATCTATCAGCAAGATCATGCTAACGGGTAAACATCCCCAGCCACCCGGTTTTCAGCCGCACTGACGTCGGCGAGAGGTGCGGCCGAGTGGCGGACAACACTCAATATTGATAACCTACGCAATTAATCCTTAGCGCATGTCGCATGCCACGAAGAGATTGCATATCATGCCAAAGCACGTCGTCACACTCGCTCATTACTACACGCAACCTGAAATTCAGAAGATGGCCGACAAAGTCGGCGATAGCCTGGAACTGTCGCTATTCGCACGCGAGGCCAAGGCTGACACCATCGTCTTTGCCGGGGTGCGTTTCATGGCGGAAACCGCCAAAATTCTCAACCCGGGCGCGCGAGTGATTCTGCCGCACGAGGGCTCGACCTGTTCGCTGGTGACCCAAACCGATGTGGGCGCATTGAAAAAGTGGCGCGAAAGTTATCCTGATCATGTCCATGTGTCCTACATCAACTCCAGCGCCGAGCATAAAGCACTGTCGGACTGGATCGTCACTAGCCGCAATGTAGACGATATCATTGCGCACTTGTATCAACAGGGGCAGAAGGTGATTTTTTCGCCCGACCGCAATATGGGAGCCTATCTTAACTTCCAATATGGTTATGACATGCCTTTATGGTCAGCCGTGTGCGAAGTTCATGACAAATTTAATAAAGCGGCGCTGGAAGAAGCGTTCGAAGCCTCGGAAGGCGCACACCTGATCGCCCATCCGGAAAGCCCTTTACCGGTACTCCAGCGCGCCGAGTACGTGGGATCAACCTCGGGCATGCTCAACTGGGTGCGCGCATATCAAGGCAACCCCAAGGAAATCATCTTCGTCGCGACGGAAGATGGAATTTTGTACAACATGGGTCAGTTGCGCCCTGATCTCGACCTGCGCCAAGCGCCGATTTATGCCGGGTGTCAGTGCAATTCCTGCCCCTATATGAAATTGAACAGCCAAGAGGCGGTCATACAAGCGCAACAGGGCGCGGGGGTCGAAATTGACTATCTTAGCGACGAACTGATGGCCGCTGCGCGCATTCCTATCGAACGCATGCTGGACTTCAGCCAGCGCTACTACGCTTAGCCCTCACCCGCCAACTGGCGGGTTTTTTACGGGTAGCCATCCTCTACGCTGTCAGACTGTACTCTGCGGCGCTACAATCTCACAGTCTCGTCAGGAATCAACACATGAAGTTTCTCATCAGCAATGACGACGGTTATTTTTCTCCAGGAATCGCCGCACTGGCCCAAACCTTGGCGCGCCACGGAGAAGTGGTCGTCGTCGCTCCAGAACGGGATCGATCCGGCGCTAGCAATTCCCTAACCCTGGACCGACCGTTGTCGGTACGTAAAGCGGCAAGTGGATTTTTCTTCGTCAATGGCACGCCAACCGATTGCGTCCACCTGGCGGTGACGGGCTTGCTCGACTTTCGTCCAGATATGGTGGTATCGGGTATCAACCACGGCGCCAACCTGGGTGAAGACACCTTATATTCCGGCACTGTAGCCGCCGCCACCGAGGGATTCTTACTCGGGATTCCCTCGCTGGCGGTATCGCTCATCGGCCGTTCGCCACTACACCTTTCCAGCGCCTGCAACGTGGTCGACAGTCTGGTCACACGCTTCCAGAATCAGCCGCTGACAACGCCCGTACTCTTAAACATCAACGTACCGGATCTCCCGCAAGAACAAATACAGGGCATGGTCGTCACCCGGCTGGGAAAACGTCATAAGGCAGAACCTGTAATCAAGGCGGACAATCCACGCGGAGAAACCGTATACTGGGTCGGCCCGGTAGGATCGGCGCAAGATGCAGGCGAAGGCACGGATTTTTGGGCCATCGCAAATAACAAGATCTCCATCACTCCGTTGATGATAGATCTGACGGCCTACGGCCAACAGGATGGGATCAACTCATGGCTGCACCACTGACACAGCAACGTCAGGATTACGGCATGCTTTCCGACCGCACGCGCATGCGTATGGTTGATCGACTTCGTCAGTCGGGTATACGCGATGAGCGTGTCCTGGCGGCCATGTTCGAGGTTCCGCGCCACTTATTTGTCGACCAGGCGCTGGCCACTCGGGCCTACGACGACGTCTCGCTACCGATTGGTCAGGGACAAACGATTTCCCAGCCCCTCTCGGTAGCGCGCATGACCGAGCTACTGTTTGCCGATCGCCCGGCAGGAAAAGTGTTGGAAATCGGCACCGGCTGCGGCTATCAAACGGCGGTACTGCTTAAAATGGGCGCCACGGTGTATTCGATTGAACGTCTCGGCGCCCTGCTGGACAAAGCCAGATTAAACCTGCGCGCGGCTCGCTTGATTCAAGCGCGCCTCGTGCATGGCGATGGCCACTTCGGCGTCCCCGAGGCCGCGCCATTTGACGGCATCATTATGACCGCGGCGGCTAAAAGCGTGCCCGAGGCGTTATTGGCGCAGCTCGCGCCCGGCGGTCGATTAATCATGCCAATGGGCGATAGCGAGCAGCATCTCTGGCATATTGAGAGTACCGAACAAGGGCTGCAAAAAACCAAACTGGACGCGGTAAAATTTGTCCCGCTACTCCCCGGTCGCAGTTAAAACAGCATAAATACCACATTAGTATTGTTTGACAATTTACAACTCATTGCAGATAGCATATAAAAACTCAGAATGTGTAAACAGCTTACAAGACTGGCCGGTTTAGTGATTGGCCTATCGGCCGCGGCACTCACCGGCTGCAGCAGCTTCGTGCAGCAAGCCGCACCGGTTGAGGCTCCTTCACAAGCCTCGACCTACCGCGCCTCCGCCAGCCCTGCCAATAGCGCAGCAGTGGCGCCGCAGCCTGAAGCGCAAGCCAGCCCCTACCGCGCCGAGAGCGCGTTACGGCCGGCGCCAGTAGCGGCCAGAGTAGTGACGGTGTCAAGCGACGATGGTAAAACCCATGTAGTACAACCCGGCGAAAATTTGTTTCGGATTGCGCTGAGCCATGGACTTAAATACAAAGTCCTGGCCAGTTGGAATAACCTGGCAGATGATAATATTCAGGCTGGGCAGGTACTACGCTTAACGCCGCCCCTATCCGATCAGGCGCAGGTCAGCGCGGCTCCAGTGGCGCAGAGTACCGGCTCCCGCTCAAGCGTAGTGCTCAAGGCCTACCCTAAAGCAATCAAACTACCGTATACCGCCAGCGCGCAACATGCGATAGCGGCACAGAGCGAAGAACCCGTCAGCCCGGACACAGTGTCAGGGCACACAGACAGCAGTGCAGGGACCGCGAAAGCAGCCACTCCAGCGCCAAGCATGGATGCGGCGCCTAAGACCAGCACTGGAGACGACAACGTTAGTTGGGCATGGCCAGTCAACGGTAAGGTATTGCGCGGGTACTCGGACAGCAATAAAGGCATAGATATCGGCGGGCGCATGGGTCAAGCGATCCTGGCGGCAGGCGATGGCAAGGTGGTCTACAGCGGCAATGGACTAAGGGGATACGGAAAACTTATTATCATCAAGCATAATAAATCTTTTTTATCGGCGTACGCTCACAATAGCCAGCTATTGGTTAAAGAGGGCCAAACCGTCAAAAAGGGTCAAAAAATCGCCGAAATGGGTAATAGCGACGCGGATCAAGTCAAACTACACTTTGAAATCCGCCGCTTTGGTAAACCCATTGATCCGATGCAGTACCTGAACAGCACGCCCTGAGCGGGATTGGTTCCCGCGTCGGGCATACACTAGGCGGGGGAATCATGAATAATGAACTCGAGATCCTTGAAGAAGAGGAAACCGTAGAAGAAGTCGCCGAAGAAAGTGTAGCCGAGGAAGCCGAGGGTGAAGAAAGCCCAGAGGTGGCCATCACTCACGATGAAACCGCCGACGTCACGCAGATCTATCTAAACGACATTGGCAGCAATGCGCTATTAACACCGCCGGAAGAGCTGGCGCTGGCACGCAGAGTTGTTGCCGGGGAGTTTGAAGCCCGGCAAAAAATGATCGAACACAACTTGCGCCTGGTGGTTAATATCGCCAAGCACTACATCAATCGCGGTCTGGCCCTGCTCGATCTGATCGAGGAAGGGAATATCGGCCTGATGCATGCGCTGGAGAAATTCGATCCAGAGCGCGGTTTTCGCTTCTCAACCTATGCCACTTGGTGGATACGCCAAAGCATAGAACGAGCGATCATGAACCAATCGCGCACGATTCGCCTACCGGTGCATGTCATCAAAGAGTTAAACGTCTATCTACGCGCTTCGCGCCACCTGGAAAGCCAGGCCGGGCGAGAACCAACGCTGGAAGAGATTGCCCATTTGGTGGATCGTCCGGTCAGCGATGTGCGCCGGGTGATGAATCTGAACGAGCGCATGGCCTCGCTCGATGCCCCGTTGGACATTGATCCGATGCTGTCCATCGGTGAGTCCATTCCAGACGAGCAACATGATGAACCGGACATGCAGCTGCACAACACGCAGCTGGAGCGTTTTGTTCACGAGTGGATGGATCAACTCAACGAGAAACAGCGCATGGTGATCGAGCGCCGCTACGGCTTGAACAACCATGAAATTTCGACGCTGGAAGACTTGGCCGCTACCCTGAATCTGACCCGTGAACGCGTGCGCCAGATCCAGATCGAGGGGCTGGAGCAACTACGGCGCATCCTGCGCCGCAAAGGAATCTCCAAGGACTTTTTGCTGTAACACAGCATGCCGCCGCACTTCGTCACCCACGCCATCAGGCGAGGGTTTGACGTTCTGCGGCGGGTTCAATCTGGAGCCCCGCCCAATACCCGATAAAGTCGCACCCAGCTTTCCATCTGCGTCACACGTAACGTCAGTTGTCGGTCTTCGACCGCCAGGCGCTGAATGCGCGCCGCGTACAGTGTTTGTCGAGAACGGTCTCCCACTTGGACCCGCAACTCGGTTTCAGCTTCGGATTGACGGGCTAGAACCAGATCTCGAGCTGCGCGCTCCACATCTTCACGCGCGCGCCGCTCTTCGCGTAGCGCTTGATCAGCCTCGCGAAGCGCCCGATGGACGGTTTTTCGATACGCCAGCGCTTCACTCCAATAGTCAATCTCGGCCTGCTGACGCCGAATATTGAGGTTACGCCAGTCAAGAACAGGCAACGCCAAGCTGGCCAATGCGCTGGCATAGGGCGCAGCCAGAGCTTGCCCCAACGCAGAACCACCACCCCCTAAGCTGCCAGTCAGGGTCAACCGTGGCAGCATGTCCGCGCGCGCGCGATCGACCAAGGCCAATTGACGCCGTAACGCTGATTCTTGGGCGGCAACATCGGGACGCCGCGCCAACAGATCCACCGGCAGGTCGGCCGTCAGCATGGGCGCGCTTGGCAGCGGCCCCGGTTCCAGTTCGATGATGGAGGGTCGATCCAGCCACTCTGCCAAGCGCTGACGCGCCTCCAGTTGCTGCCGTTCTAGCTCACTAAGACTTTGGCGCGCCAGCAACACCTGCTGCTGTTGCTCCCAGACGCTGCGCGGCGCGCTGGCCCCGGCTTGCGCTTCCAGCTCAATCGAGGCCAACAGCTGCTGCTGCAGCCGCAAGGTATCGCGCGCCAGATGCAGCCGCTGAGTTAAACCACTTAACCACCAATACCCGGAGGCCAGTGAGGATGACAGGGTCAGGGCCAGAGCCTGCCTATCATACTCACTGGCGACAGCCGCCATAGCCTCGGCGTCATGCCCGCGCGCCAGCCGTCCCCACAGATCCAACTCGTAGCCCACCGATAACTCGGCGCCAAAGCGCCGCGTAGCTAGCGCGCCATCCAGCGGCTTTTGGCTTTGACCGCTGAGAGTGGAGGAGACCGCCGGGTCGATCCGACCTTGCTCCAGACGCAAACGTTGGACCTTGAGCGCCCGCTGGGCCAAATCGACATTGCAGCGCCGCGCCTCTTGTAATAGAGCCAACAGTTGCGGATCGTCGAAACGCCGCCACCAGGGATCAACCTCGGACACACCAGCGTTATTACACGCGGTTGATGGTGCCACGTAGGGCGTCGCGGCGCAGCCCACCAATAACAAACACAAAAGTCCTCGCAGTAGATCTCGAACCATGGCTTACTCCCGCGCCAAAGCGTCTATGGGGTCAAGTCGCGCGGCATTTCTAGCGGGCAAAAAGCCAAACAGCACGCCGATCAACAGCGAGCAGGCCACGGCCAGCAACACCGCACCCATGGTAAATACCATTTTGAACGCATCGAAAAACCAGGAGAACAGTGCGCCAATAGCAAATGCCAACGCGATCCCAAGCACGCCGCCCAGCAAACACACCAGCACCGCCTCAATCAAAAACTGCAGCAGCACATCACGCTGGCGCGCCCCAACCGCCATACGAATACCGATCTCTCGTGTACGCTCAGCCACCGAGACCAACATGATATTCATCACGCCAACACCGCCAACGACTAAAGAAATCAAGGCCACCGCAGCTAAAAGCAACGAAAGGGTGCGCGTGGTTTTTTCCATTGATTTCAGGATGGTATCCAGGTTTTCACTAAAGAAATCCTTGCGTCCATGCAGCTGACTCAACAGTCGGGTAATCTGGCGCTCGGCCAACAGCATGGGCACGCCGTCCTTCATCCGCAAAACCAAGCTATCGAAGTGACTCTGACCAAATAACCGGTTGGCGGCTGTGCTATAGGGCAACCAGATATTCACCTGATTGACACTCCAGCTATTCGTTTCCTTGCTGGCCACACCAATCACCTGCGCCGGCATGTTTCCGATCAGCACCACTTGGCCCAGCACATCCTGACGCGCGCCAAATAACTTGCGCCGCGCATTCTGATCGATAACCACCACCTGCCGCTGCTGTTTGACATCCTGATCAGAAAACCCGCGTCCCAATGAGATCTCTTTTCCCCGAACCCGGAACAGTTGCTCACCACTACCATGCGCATAGACATTCAGATCAGCGTTTCCCCAGCGTAAGCGCATCGCGCGCGACGTCACCGGCGTCACACTGTCGATATACGGCTCGGCGCGCAACGCGTCCAAGTCGCTGGGCAGCAGGCTACGGATACTTTCCGCCTTATCATCGGCCCAATCGTAGCCGCGATAAATTGAAATCGTATTCGTGCCGATGGCGCGGATATCTTTCAATACCATCTCGCGCGCACCCTGTCCCAAGGCCGAAATCGTCGCGACCGAGGCAATGCCAATCACAATCCCGAGCATGGTCAAAGCACTACGCAGGCGGTTGGCGCCAAGCGCGAACAGCGCCATCTTGAACGCGTCGCCCCAACGCCCCCAGCCTGGCAGACTGCCGGGTGTCGGCGCATTTGACATGACTGCAGGCTCACCCGACGCCGCGCGGGGTTCGGCTTCTGATGGCATGTCGCGGCGCTCATCACGCACCAGCACGCCATCGGACAACTCGATGATCCGCTCGGCGCGCGCCGCCACTTGATGGTCGTGCGTGACGATAATCACCGTGTGCCCCGCCAGATTGAGTTCGCGCAGTATCGCCATCACCTCCTGACCACTGCGACGATCCAGGGCGCCGGTCGGCTCATCCGCCAAGATCACATTGCCACCGTTCATCAGCGCGCGCGCAATACTCACGCGCTGCTGTTGGCCACCAGACAATTGCCGTGCGCGCTGGTACCAGTGCGCCGCCAAACCCAGGCGCTCCAGCAGCGCGCGCGCGCGCGCTAGCCGCGTGGCCTGCGGCATACCGGCATACACCGCCGGCATTGCCACATTGCCCACGGCATCGAGATGTGGCAGCAGATGGTAACGCTGAAACACAAATCCAAAATGCTCGCGCCGCAACGCGGCCAATTCATCCGGCGCAAGCTGCGCCACATCGACCCCGCCAACTCGATAGCAGCCCGAACTCGGTCGGTCAAGACAGCCAAGAATATTCATCAAGGTCGACTTGCCCGAGCCTGAGGCGCCGACAATCGCCAGCATCTCACCCGCGCGCACACGAATATTCAAGTCACGCAGCACCTCGACCGCGCCGGCTGCGGATGCAAAACGGCGTCCGACCCCGTCCAACTCCAGTAACGCTTGAGTCATGCGACTATCCCATAGAGATACTGATGCCAGCTCCCGACTCGTCGGGAGGCGAGGTAATGATCCGTTCACCCTCTTGCAAACCGCTAAGCACCTGCGCATGGGTACGGCTCATCACCCCAACCGTGATCATGCGCTGTTGGGCAATCCCAGTACCCGGACCCGTGCCTGGCAACACCCGCACCGGGTAACGCCCATCATCGGCTTGTTTGCCCAGTGCGCTCAGTGGCACTTGCAGACTATTACTGACTTGGCTCAAAACCACCGCAACCTGCGCCGTCATTTCGATACGCAGCGAACGATCTGGGTTTTCGACGTCAAACAGCACGTTATAGAACATGGCGTTGTTGATTTTTTCCGGCGACGGCTGAATTTCACGCACGATTCCGTAATGGCGTTTTTCCGGAGAGCCGAGCAAACTGAAATAGGCGCGCAGTCCGGGACGAATGCGCACGATATCTGCCTCCGACACCTGCGCCCAAACCTCCATGCGCGACAGATCACCCAGCGTCAGAATCTTCGGCGCCTGCTGGGCCGAGATCACAGTTTGGCCTTGTTTGGTATCGATCTTGAGCACCTCACCGTCTATCGGCGCGCTAATGCGGGTGTAGGTCAGCTCCGTCCGCTGGCGCTCGATTTTGTAGCGAGCCTGGGCGATTCTCGCCTTGAACATGGCCTCATCGGCGAGCGCGCTATCGCGCGCCTCCACGGCGCTTTGCCATTCTTTATCCGAGGACACCTCATCGCGACGCAAGCGCTCCTGACGCGCGAACTCACGCTCGGCCCGGGCAAGTTTGGCGCTCGCGCCACGCTGCTGGGCCCGAAGCGCATCCAGCTCCGCCCGCTGGATGCGTAAATCGGTCAACGCCAACGCCGGATCAATTTCCGCCAGCAACTGCCCAACGCGCACCCGCTCGCCCAGTGCGACTTTCAAGGTTTTCAACTGCCCACTCACCTGCGCACCCACCTCGACCTTGCGAATCGGTTGCAGTACGCCGCTAGCCAATACCGCATCTTCAATCGAACCGCGCTCAACCTTTTCGCTTAGATAGACGGGGGCTGGAGTCTCACCACGCATAACCCAGTACAGACCGGCGAAAAAACCAAGCAACAGCATGACGGCCAGCCACCAGCGTAAGGAAAATTTAAGTTTCATGGTTTTCGCATCAAGACCCGCTACCGATCGAGACGTTCTGACCGGTGGGAAGCGGTAGAAGTTCTAACCTCGCTTCAATGCGGCATGGACGGGGGGGGCCAAAAACCAATCTCAGCAATGGCAATGGAGTTATGTATGCATACGGATTGATTTTGGAAGCCGTTTCAAGCACTATTTATTAATATTGCATGTGCTTGCGACAGATAGGTAACCGAGGATATCGCGTGTTCACTTGGCTCAAGACTCACTGGCATCGTACTGGCCTGACGGCTTATATCACCCATAAAGACTGTCTGCAGCACAATATGGGGGTCGGGCACCCAGAATGCCCGGAGCGCCTGATTGCAATTCGCGATCAACTGATGGCTGCACAAATTTTCGATACCCTGCAAGAAGTTGAAGCGCCGGAAGTCACCGAACAACAATTGGCGCGCATTCACCCTCCGCGCTATGTCGAATACCTTGAAGCCAGCGCCCCCACGGTCGGCACTTCACGCCTCGACCCGGATACCGCCATGTCCCCCGGCACCCTGATGGCGGCGCGGCGCGCGGCCGGCGCGGTGGTACATGCGGTCGAATTGGTCTGCGAAGATAAGGTCCCTAACGCCTTCTGCGCAATCCGCCCGCCGGGTCACCATGCCGAAAGCGCAAAATCCATGGGATTTTGCTTCTTTAATAATCTGGCGGTGGGCGTGGCCCATGCACTGGCGCATTACAAATTTGAACGGGTCGCCATCATCGACTTCGATGTACACCATGGCAATGGCACCGAGGAAATTTTCCAGGACGACCCGCGCGTGATGATGGTGTCGATCTTTCAACACCCGTTCTACCCCTACTGTGGCGACAAGCCGCTCAGTGAAAACATGCACAATGTGCCGATGCGCGCCGGCAGCGGTGGTGCCGAATTTCGCGCAGCCGTCGAATCGGTGTGGCTACCGAAATTACATGAATTCCAACCTCAGATGCTGTTTATCTCCGCCGGCTTTGATGCGCATCGCGAAGATGATATGGGCTCAATGGGACTAGTGGAATCCGACTACGAATGGGTCACGCGTCACTTGGTGCAAATCGCCGATCTCTACTGCCAGGGACGGATCGTTTCAGTGCTGGAGGGCGGTTATGATTTATCTTCGCTCGGACGTAGCGTCACCGCGCACATTCGCGTGCTGTCAGATGGCTGAATGCAGGCGCGCGCGCGGCTAAAGCCCACCTCCGTCATCTTCACGCGCAGCGTGGAGATCCAGGCTTTTCGCTAGCGATACCGCAAGTCCGCTGGATTCCCGCTGCGCGAGGATGACGACTTGAGGCCGGCAGCCTGGGCTTCCATTTCATACCATTTTTTTCAGAATGTCCTGACTGCCTCGCTTTATTGTCTTTCAGTCTCTCTCTGGGTATGGTTTGGTTTGCGGCGCGATGTCGCAAAGGCGCGGGTCCGAGGTGCGTGCAACACCGCCGGACCCGCTAACCAAACCAACTCAAGAGAGGAGTTTGTATGGCTAAGGTCGAGTGTAATCCCTTCTTCAGTAGCGCTTCAAATCAGTCACCACGCCAGGAACAGCTTTTTTTGCTGATTTCGCAGCTGTGCGCGCCACGTTCGCGTCATCCGCAGCCTGACGTGTGTCGTTTAGTCGTCGATAGTCGCCTACAGTGGGCGGTGGCGCCGATTGATGGCGAATCCTCATGGCTGTATCTACCCGAGGTCGCGCGGGCGCGTCACATGGCGGGTTGTCTAGTGTTGAGCGCTGCTTAAGTTATCCATCGGAGGCGGGGCCCGCGCAGGCCCCGGTTCGAGTTGGCCAGCAACCGAATACCGCAAAACGTCGTAAGCCTCGGGCGATTGCGACCTACGAGCTGTATCAGTTATTCCGATGGTGGGGACTATCGGCAACAAGGCTAAGCACTTCGGTGCAAAGCCAACCGATACTTATGGCGACTTCGGTCGCCGTTTCCTTTGCTTGCCCTGATCGAAGGCCCTGAGCGCCATCACAAAATAGAACCCGTACAGACCGATGGTTTAAACCGACCATTTGACTACAGAGCAGTAGTGCTGTGGATATACGGCGCGAATGAAAAGAGGAGAGGAGAGGAGAGAAGAGAAGAACATCAGCGCGACCGCGGAACGCGGCCGCGCGCATACGGCGAGCTTAGGCGCCGATTTTCTTTTCCTGATGGGTCAACAGTTTGACCAGATTGTCCCGATGGCGATAGAACACCAACAGACCGATCACCAGGGTAATCCCCAGTTCAGGGTTGCCGCGCGGCATCAGAAACACCGCGAAGAGCGGGGCCAGCCCCAAGGACAGCATCGCCGCCAGCGACGAGTAGCGCGATACGGCGGCAACCAAAAGCCAGGTCAGTACCACAATCAAGCCCAGCCAGGGGTTCAAGCCAAACATCACGCCCATGGCGGTCGCCACGCCCTTGCCGCCCTTCAGATTGAAGAACATCGGCCACATATGCCCCACCACCACGGCCAGAGCCACCCAGGCCACGCCCGCCACATCCACACCATAATGCGGTCCGACATACTTGGCGACCAATACCGCCACCAGGCCCTTCAGCCCGTCGCCGAGCAAGGTCAGAATCGCGGCGCTCTTTTTACCGCTGCGTAAGACATTGGTCGCACCGGGGTTGCCCGAACCATAGCTGCGCGGATCTTGGATGCCCATCAACTTACTGACAATCACGGCAAATGACAGCGATCCCACCACATACGCGCCTGCAATAAAAGCAAAGACTGTCGGACCCATGTTATATCCACTAGAATGCAAAGTCTCAGATTCTACGGTATCAAGCGGCAAACCCCAACAGCCGTAAACGGATGGACATCATTTTTTTGCGCGAAATGCGCGCCGAGACCATTATCGGCATCTATGAATGGGAAAAGGTCACACCGCAAACCATTGAAATCGACATGGAAATCGGCATTCCCAGTGAAACGCCGTGCCATAGCGACGACATCAGCGACACGATCCACTACGGCGTCGTGGTTGAACGCTTGCGCGCGGCGCTAGCAGAGCGTCACTTTCTGCTGATCGAAGCCCTGGCCGAGTATATTGCTCAGGTGATACGCGATGACTTTGGCTCGCCATGGGTAAAAGTGTCGGTCAGTAAACTAGGGATTTTGCCCGGGGTGAAACGCGTGGGGGTCATGATCGAGCGCGGGCAGCGCCCTCGCTGACACACCCCGCGCCCACTGCCCGCCCAGACCCCTCTCTGAGGGCCCTTTATTCGTCGCCTGGCACCGGCTTGATCAAGCTGGCGGCCAGGCGTGCCTGCGCGCGCGCGTTATCCACCGTCTCAGCGCGGGCCACAGCGACCCCCATGCGTCGCCGCGCAAAGCTTTCAGGCTTACCGAACAGGCGCAGGTCGACTCCAGCCAGCGCCAGCGCCTGATCCACCCCCTCGAATGCGATGCCAACCTGGTCCAGTCCACCATAGATCACGGCGGATGCGCCCGGGTTCTGCAAGCTAGCGTCCACCGGCAACCCCAGAATCGCGCGCGCATGCAGCTCGAACTCGGAATAACGCTGGGTAGCCAAGGTCACCAAACCGGTATCGTGGGGTCGAGGGCTAACCTCGGAAAACCAGACCTGATCGCCTTTGACGAACAATTCAACACCAAACAAGCCCAATCCACCCAACGCGCCGGTAACGCGTTCGGAAATACTGCGCGCGCGCTCCAGAGCCAGTGGCGACATCGGCTGCGGCTGCCAGCTTTCAACATAATCGCCCTGGCGTTGCAGATGACCGATCGGCGCGCAGAAATGCGTGGCCACGCCTCCGTGGCCATCGCTGGCGCGCACAGTCAACTGGGTAATTTCATAGTCGAAGTCAATAAACCCCTCAACAATCACCCGGCCCTTTGATACGCGACCGCCCTGCTCGGCATATTGCCAGGCAGCGGCCACATCCTCCGGCGCGCGCAACAGCGACTGGCCCTTGCCACTAGACGACATCACTGGCTTGACCAGGCAAGGGTAGCCTATGCTCTGCGCCGCGCGCTGCAACTCCTCCAGGCTACCGGCAAACTGAAACGGCGAAGTGGCTAGACCAAGTTCTTCCGCCGCCAGACGGCGTATCCCTTCGCGATTCATGGTCAGGTGCGTCGCCCGCGCAGTGGGTATCACGCGGGCCAGACCTTCCTGCTCAATGCGTAGCAGTTCGTCGGTGGCAATCGCCTCGATTTCCGGCACGATCAAGTGCGGCCGCAACCGCTCGACCAGGCCTCGCAAGGCGGAGGCATCCGTCATATCGATCACATACGAACTGTGGGCGACTTGCATCGCAGGGGCATGCGCATAGCGATCGACCGCGATCGTTTCCACACCCAGGCGCTGCAGGGCAATCACCACCTCTTTACCGAGTTCGCCACTACCCAGCAGCATGACTCGAACCGCGGAACCTGACAGGGGGGTACCAATACGCATGATGCACGCTCTCCGCAAAATAAAATCGGCGCGATCTTAGCACGTCGGCTTAATCGCAAACTTCCATATGAAGAAATCTAAAACTCTGCGGGCTCATGAGCCTAGAAATTCGAAGTCGATCGGAGCGGGCCGGCCGCTGATAATCTCGGCCAAGGCCCGCCCGGAGCCAGGGCCCTCGGTAAAACCCAGTGTACCGTGTCCGGTATTGAGAAACAGATTGCGGTGACGCGAACTGCGTCCAATCAGTGGAACATTCCCCGGGGTCGCCGGTCGCAACCCACTCCAGAACCGCGCGCTATCCCAGGCGCAGCTGTCAGCGGCAAACAGACACTGCGCCCGCTGGATCAACGCGGCGCAGCGCAGCGGATTCAATGCATGCGAATACCCCGCGAGCTCGGCGGTGCCCGCGATACGTAACTGGTCGCCCAAGCGCGAGATCACAATCTTGCGCGCCTCATCGGTAATACTGACTTGCGGCGCCAGTTCAGGCCGCATAATCGGAACAGTAGCCGAATACCCTTTGCTGGGATAAATCGGCAAACGCAAACCCGCGCCACGCGCGATCTGGGCGGAGAAACTACCCAAAGCCAGTACGTAGGCATCAGCGCGCGCAGTGTCATAGTGACCTTCAGGGCGCGAAACCGACACCCCCAGCACCCGATCAGCGTCACATTCCAGAGCGTTAACCCGGGTGTTGTAGTGAAACACCACGCCAGCGCGAGCCGCGCGCTCAGCCAATTGACAGGTAAACTGATGTACGTCGCCTGACTCATCGTCCGGACACCAAGTCGCGCCCGCCAGCCGTGGTGCAATCGGAGCCAGCGCCGGTTCCAGCGTCAATAATTCGCGCGCGCCAATCACTCGCTTATCGATCCCATGCGCCTGAAACAGGGCGCAAGCCGCCGCGGCCTCATCCATCTCACGCGGCGTCTCGATCAAGGTGACAATCCCACGCGCCAAATGCTGGTACTCGACCCCCAGTTCGGCTCGCAGTTGGGCAAAGGTCGCCCGACTATAACTACCCAAAGTCACCATCTGGCGCAGATTATGGCGAAAGCGACGGGGACGGCACTGTAGTAAAAAGCCCAGTATCCACGACCACTGCGCCAAATCCAGACGCGGGCGGAACAACAGGGGTGAATCGGGTCGTGCCAGCCATTTTAGAATCTGCCACGGAGCGCCAGGTTCGGCCCAGGGCGCTGACTGGCTCACGGAAATCTGGCCGCCATTGGCAAAGCTGGTCTCACGCGCCGGACCACTGGAGCGCTCAATCACTTCAACTTCATGACCGCTTTGCGCCAAAAACCAAGCGGTTGACACCCCAACCACTCCCGCCCCCAAAACCGTAACCTTCATACCACCTCTCAGGCCTTGGCAGCGTGCTCATACACCGTCTTGCCACGCAAATGAAAATACTCGCCGGCAAAATAGAAATTTTCGGAATGTCCAACAAATAACAAACCATCGCTTTTGAGTAGAGGCGCGAAGCGCTTCAACACACCGAACTGGGTATCTCGATCAAAGTAGATCATCACATTGCGGCAAAAAATCGCATCAAACTGCTTATGCACCGACCACTGGGTATCAATCAGATTCAGGCGGGTAAAAGTAATCATATTGCGCAGTTGAGCTTTGGCCTGAAAATTACCATCCGGCAATTTATCAAAGTACTTGCTGGCATGCCCGGCAGGTAGGCGCGCGACTTTATCGGCCGGGTAAATCCCCTTGCGTCCGGTCTCCAGCACACTGGTATCCAGGTCCGTGGCCAGAATGCTAACCTTGCCCGCGGACAAACCCGCCTCCAGCGCTGTCATCGCCAACGAATAAGGCTCTTCCCCAGTCGAGGCGGCGGCGCACCAGATCGCAAGCTCACCGCCACTACTGGCTTTGCTTTTCAAATGCGCGGCAAGAATTGGGAAATGGTGCTCTTCGCGGAAAAAGAACGTCAGATTGGTGGTCAGGGCATTAACAAACTGTTCGAACTCTCGCTTTCCAGGCGATGATTCCAGCAAATCCAGATAGGCGGAGAACCCGGTTAATTTGAGTTCGCGGATACGGCGAACCAGGCGCCCATACACCATATCCTTCTTGGAGGTGTTCAGCGAAATCCCAGCTTCCTTGTATATCAATTTACGAATGCGTTCAAAATCGCTATCGCTAAACGGAAATTCACGGGCGTAATCGAGCTTGGGCAGCGTGCTGACAGGCAACTTGTCCATGACACTCCAAATAAAAAAAGCCTGGGAATATCCCAGGCTTTAATCATATCCCAAACTACTTAAACCGAAAACGAAGAACCGCAACCGCAGGTCGTTTGTGCATTCGGATTTTTGATCACAAACTGCGAACCCTCAAGGCTTTCCTGATAATCGATCTCGGCGCCTACCAAATACTGATAGCTCATCGGATCAACCAGGAAGGTCACGCCATCGCGTTCGATCGGCGTATCGTCCTCATTCACCAGTTCATCAAAAGTAAAACCATACTGGAAGCCGGAGCATCCTCCGCCCGTCACGAACACCCGCAGCTTCAGATCGGGATTGCCTTCTTCGGCAATCAGGTCACGCACCTTGTTACAAGCGCTGTCGGTAAAAACGATCGGGGACGGCATTTCGATAGTGTCAGTCATAATTAACCTCTAAAGCGATAGGGCCGGGCAACGGCTTCCCTACTATTTTAGTCGGATATTGTGCCACATGGCGAGCACAAAATATCATGGCATCAATGGCATGACATCCAAGCCGGCATTTTCCGCAAAACCAAACATCAGATTCATATTCTGCACCGCCTGTCCGGCGGCGCCCTTGACCAGATTATCGATCACCGACAACACCACCACCACATCGCCCCCCTGCGGACGATACACGGCGATACGGCACAGATTGGCGCCGCGCACCGAGCGGGTTTCCGGCACGCTGCCCGGCGGCATCACATCGACAAATCTTTCGTCGGCATAACGCTGACTGTATAGCGCCTGCAGATCGACCTCTTGCTTCAGGCGCGCGTACAGCGTGGCATGAATGCCGCGGATCATTGGCGTCAAGTGCGGAACAAAGGTCAAGCCCACCGGCCCGCCAGCGGCACGCGCCAGTCCTTGACTGATCTCCGGCAAGTGGCGATGGCCTGCCACACCATAGGCGCGAAACGAATCACCAGCCTCCGGCAGCAAACCGCCGACCTCCGCCTTACGCCCCGCGCCAGACACTCCGGACTTACAGTCGGCAATCAGCGCCGTCTCATCGACCACACCAGCTTCAATCAGCGGTAGCAGCCCTAATTGTACCGCTGTGGGATAACAACCCGGATTGGCCACTAGGCGCGCCGAAACCAACTCGCGACGATTCACTTCCGGCAAACCATAGACCGCCTGCTCAACCAGCTCAGGCGAGGCGTGACTCATGCCATACCACCGCCCCCACTCGGCGACATCGCGAATCCGAAAATCCGCGGACAGATCAATGACACGCACCCCGGCCGCTAACAGGCGCCCCGCATCATGCATAGCCACCCCATTGGGCGTGGCGAAGAACACCACATCGCACTCTTCCAGCGCGCCATCGTCCGGCGACGAAAACAGCAAGTTACAGCGGCCGCGTAAGCTCTGGAACATCTGGTCAACGCGCATGCCCGCTTCCTTGCGCGACGTCACCGCATGTACGCGCGCTTCAGGATGCAGCGCCAGCAAACGCAACAACTCAACCCCGGTGTAACCGGTTCCGCCCACGATGCCAACTTTGATCATCCATGTCACCCAAACAAAAAACAACGTCGCAAAAACGATATTTTATGGATGCTTGAATCATATGGCAACCGTTAATCTAGCGGACCCCGACAGGCCGCTTGCGCAAGCGCACAAACAAAAAGCCGCCCGGAGGCGGCTTTCGGCAGAACAGACTCGGCGAATTAACGCTTGGAGAACTGTTTGGCGCGGCGAGCTTTACGCAGGCCGACTTTCTTACGTTCAACTTCGCGGGCATCGCGGGTCACATAACCAGCCGTGGACAGCACTGGCTTGAGCTCGGAATTGAAGTCGATCAGAGCGCGCGTAATACCGTGGCGGATTGCGCCGGCTTGGCCGGTTTCCCCTCCACCAATCACGTTTACTTTGATGTCGAACGACTCGAGGTGCTCGGTCAGGGTCAGCGGTTGGCGAATCACCATCCGACCGGTTTCACGGGCAAAGTATTCATCAACCGGCTTGCCGTTGACGATAATTTGGCCATTACCCTTTTCCATGAACACACGCGCAACCGAACTCTTGCGACGGCCGGTACCGTAATAATATTTACCGTTCATCATTTAGCCTCAAAAACTGATTTCCAGCACTTTCGGCTGTTGGGCCGAATGCGGATGCTCGCTACCGGAGTACACCTTAAGCTTCTTGATCATGGCATAACCCAGAGGACCCTTCGGCAACATACCCTTAACGGCTTTTTCAAGAACGCGTTCAGGGAACTGTTGTTGCAGTTCGGTGAAGGTACGTTCACGAATACCACCCGGGTAGGTAGTGTGACGGTAGTAAATCTTGTCCTGTGCCTTGGCACCGGTCACGCGGAGTTTGTCGACGTTAACGACTACAATGTAGTCGCCGGTATCAACGTGCGGGGTAAATTCTGGCTTATGCTTGCCGCGCAACAAGTGCGCGATTTCAGCAGCCAGACGACCCAGCACCTTGTCGGAGGCGTCGACCACGAACCACTCGCGCTTTACCTCATGCGGCTTGGCAGAAAAGGTCTTCATGGAACTCTTCTCATCGTAATTCTTGAAAGTTACGGATTCTATTACACCGTTGTTTCACCTGTCAAACCATTGTGAGAGAAGATAAAAGATAGCCGGGGCAAATGACGCGCAAAAAAAGGCGCAATCGGTTGAGATCGCGCCAAGTTCCACCTTGTAAAGGAGGATGGAGGAGACAACACCAAAACGCCTAAGCGCCCGATGTGTACCCAATTATTGGCATGCCATCCAGATTTAGCAAGATTTTTTTGTGCAGTGCAGTATAAAAAGACGGAAAATCAATTTAGCACGCCTCAACACCATGGCATCGAGCTGAAAAATCAGCCTGATCTATAACTGCAGCGCGGTTTCCAGTGCTATTTCAACCATGTCGCCAAAACTCTTCTGACGCTCCTCTGAGCTGGTAGCCTGCCCGGTTGGGATCACATCGGACACGGTTAATATCCCTAATGCACGCGCGCCATATTGCGCTGCAACACCGTAAATCCCGGCCAATTCCATTTCAATCGCCAGCACATTCATCGTCGCCAGCTTGCCGAGCAACTCAGGCTCAACCGAGTAAAACAGATCAGCGGAAAATACATTACCCACCCGCACCGACTTACCCAGGCGCGCGGCGGTATCCACCGCTGCGCGCAGTACGTCGTAGTCGGCAATCGCCGCATAGTCGTGGTTCATCAGGCGCATACGGTTCACTTTGCTGTCAGTCGACGCCCCCATGGCGACGATCACGTCGCGCAGTTGCAGTTTGTCGGTCACCGCGCCGCAAGAACCCACGCGAATCAGGGTCTTGACCCCATAATCCTTGATCAGTTCGGTCGCATAGATACTGCATGAGGGAATCCCCATGCCATGGGCCATCACTGAGATACGCAAACCCTTGTAGTGGCCGGTATAGCCAAACATATTACGGACCGCGGTGACCTGACACGCGCCATCCAAATAAGTTTCGGCAATCATTTGCGCGCGCAGCGGATCGCCAGGCATTAATACAATTTCGGCGAATTCGCCGGCTTGGGCACTGATATGCGGTGTAGGCATGAGTATTCTCAATCAAGAAAAGAAGTTCCATAGTCCATCGGCGAGAGGCCCAGGTGGCGCGCCACGGTCTGTCCAATATCGGCAAAGGTCGTGCGCGCGCCGATGGCGCCGGCGGGCACCTTGGGGCCAAGGCATAGCACAGGAATGTATTCGCGCGTGTGATCGGTCCCGGTCCAGGTCGGATCGCAGCCATGATCGGCAGATAAAATCAGAATATCGTCGGGCTGAAGCAAGGCAAGGATCTCAGGCAGGCGCCGGTCAAAGGCTTCCAGCGCCGCCGCGTAGCCAGCGACATCGCGCCGATGACCATAGCTTGAATCGAAGTCGACGAAGTTGGTCATCACAATGCTGCGTTCTTGTACTTCGCGTACTTGCTGCAAGGTTGCGTCCCACAAGGCGTCGAGTCCGGTGGCCTTCACACCCAGGCTAATTCCGACATGGGCATAGATATCCGCGATTTTACCGACCGAAATCACCGTGCCACCATCATCGGTCAACTTTTGCAGCACCGTTGGCGCCGGAGGCTCAAGCGCCAGATCCTTGCGATTGCCGGTACGGGAGAACTGACCACGGCCACTACCAAGAAAAGGTCGGGCGATGACCCGCCCGATATTGTAGGGCTCCAGCGCGGCGCGCACGATATGGCACAACTGATACAAGCGCTCCAGGCCAAACGTCTCTTCATGGCAAGCAATCTGAAACACCGAGTCGGCCGAGGTATAAAAAATCGGCTTGCCCGTGGCCATGTGCTCCTCGCCCAAGCGATCCAGAATTTCAGTACCGGAAGCATGGCAATTTCCCAGATAGCCCGGCAGCGCGGCGCTTCTGACAATGTCGTCCAGTAATTCCCGCGGAAAACTGTTCTCCACCTGACTGAAATAGCCCCATTCGTACAGCACCGGCACCCCGGCGATTTCCCAATGCCCCGACGGCGTATCTTTGCCCGACGACAGTTCTTGCGCATAACCGTAGGCGGCTTGTGGCACGCTACGCGCCACGCCGGCGGGAAACTCCCCGCACGCCAGTTCACAGGCATGCGATAAACCAGCCAAAGTCAAATTGGGTAAAAACAATGGACCACATCGGCCACGATGGTCCAACTCGCCGGCCGCCGCCGCGCGCGCGATATGTCCCAGGGTGTTACTACCCACATCGCCAAATTTTTCGGCATCCGCTGCGGCACCAATGCCCAGCGAGTCCAAAATCAGAATAATCGCTCGTTTCATCGTTACCTCACTTCAAACAGGACGGACATCGCCGACACGCAGCGTACGATAAACCGCGGGCGGCACCACTACATCCGCGTGTTCAATCGTTACCGCGGCGCAAACGCGGCGCTCAGCCTCGAGCAAACCAGCCTCACTAGCGGCATGCACCAGTGCCAGCGGCGTATCCGCGCTCAGCGTTTGCCCCAGTTCCACCAAATCGGTCAACCCAACGCGATAATCCAGAACGTCAGTGGCGCGCTGTCGTCCACCGCCCAGCGCGCACACGGCCATCCCCACAGCGCGGGTGTCGATCGAGCACACGCGACCTGCATTTCGCGGATAGACCGCGCGCACCAGCGGCGCAGGCGGGAAATAAGAGGAATAACGCTCGACAAAGTCCGCGGGTCCGCCCATCTCGCTCACCATGCGCGCAAAGATTTCCGCGGCACGTCCGCTGTCCAGACTTTGCTGCAAACGAGTCAGCGCATCGGCATGATCGCGAGCCAAATCACCGGCCAGTAACATTTCCGCACAAAGCGCCATCGTAATTTCGTGCAGGCGCGGCGAACGCATCTCGCCGGTCAAATAGCGCACAGCTTCAGCGGTTTCCAGCGCGTTACCGGCTGTGCTCGCCAAAGGCTGATTCATATCGGTCACCAGGGCACTGGTCGCCACGCCGGCGCCATTGCCCACTTTAACGATACGCTCAGCCAATGCCAGAGAACGCTCAACCGTGGGCATGAAAGCCCCGCTACCGGTTTTGACATCCATCACCAGCACATCCAGACCCGCAGCCAGCTTTTTGGACAGAATCGACGCGGTAATCAGCGGGATCGACTCAACTGTCGCGGTGACATCGCGCGTGGCATAGAACCGCCGGTCGGCTGGCGCCAGATCATCGGTCTGTCCGATGATGGCAACCCCGACCTGTTTAACCATGCGGCGAAAATTATCAGCATCCGGAAACGGGTTATAACCTGGGATCGCGGACAGTTTATCCAGGGTCCCGCCAGTGTGGCCCAGACCGCGACCGGAGATCATTGGCACATAACCTCCGCATGCCGCCACCATTGGTCCCAACATCAAGGACACCACGTCGCCAACACCACCCGTGGAGTGCTTATCCAGCACTGGGCCAGGTAAATTCAAGTCGCTCCAGCGCATGCGCCGACCCGAATCGCGCATCGCCAGCGTCAGACTCACGCACTCGTCCAAGCTTAAATCGTTAAAGTAAACCGCCATGGCAAACGCTGAAATCTGACTATCGGCGACACTGCCATCGGTAATCCCTTGAACAAACTGCTGAATCTCGGCACTACTGAGCACCTGCTTGTCGCGCTTTTTAGCGATAAATTCTTGTGGCAGAAACATATCTGCTCCCTTAAAGCCACCGCACAGCCAGGCCGGCGACTTCACCAATCTGTATCAATAAACGGTTCCACCCACGGGTCCGGCGCCAAAGCCCAACGCCGACTCCAGGCTGGTCAGCAGACTTGAGGCGCCAAAACGGAAATGCGCCGGGCTGACCCATTGAGCGCCCATGATCCGATCAGCCAAGGCCAGGTACTCCGCAGCCTCGGCCGCGGTCTTAACCCCTCCGGCCGCCTTGAAGCCGCAGTCACTGCCACTGTCATGAATCACTTGCAGCATGATTTCGGCAGATTGCAATGTGGCATTGACCGGTACTTTCCCGGTCGACGTCTTGATAAAATCAGCCCCGGCGTCCACCGCGATCTGACTTGCCTGACGAATCAGCTCCGCGCTGCCCAATTCGCCGCTTTCGATAATCACCTTGAGTCGATTAGCGCCACAGGCCTGCTTGCACGCCTTGACCAGTCGCGCGCCAAGATCGGCATTACCTGACATCAACGCCCGATACGGGAAAACCACATCCACTTCGTCGGCGCCAAACGACAGCACTGACTGGGTTTCCTCCAGCGCCTGGGCCACATCGGGATTGCCATGCGGGAAATTGGTCACGGTTGCCACCAAAATCTGCGGCGTTCCCTGCTCGCGCAGGGTTTTTTTCGCTAGGGGAACAAAGCGTGGAAACACACAAACCGCGGCAACCAACCCAGCGGGACCCGCGGCCTTACGGCACAAATCGGCCACCCTGGCGTCGGTATCGTCGTCATTCAGGGTCGTCAGATCCATCAAAGACAAGGCGCGCTGAGCAGCCAACATCAGATCGGACATCTCGTCCCTCTCTCAGTATTCAAATGTGAACCCTGCGCCACAAGCGCAAGGCAAAAAACCGATGCGGTTCATTATCTTCATATCAAGATAATTGCGCCACTATCACAACCGCCGTGCGTCCAGCACGCCGGAAACTTCCATCACGTGCGATAACACCCGGCTAATATCGTTCACCTGGCGTACTTCCACGGTAAAACGCATACGCGCATGCAAATCGCGTGATTGCGTATTCACCCCGATCACGTTCAACTTTTCTCGCGACAGCACATCGGATATGTCGCGCAGTAGCCCATGCCGGTCCTGCGCTGTTACTTCAATATCAATCGGAAAAATACTATTCTTCTGTTCGCCCCAATCCGCGGCAATCAAGCGCTCCGGCGCCTGCTGCGACAAACGACTGAGCGTCGGACAATTGGCGCGATGAATCGAGATTCCGCGCCCTTTGGTCACAAAACCCATGACTTGATCCGGTGGCGCCGGCTTGCAACACCCAGCCAGTACCGTCATCAGATTATCCACCCCCTCGATCAGGATGCCGCCAGAATCGTGTCCGCCCTTGCTGGCCTTGACCAAATCCTGCGCAGCCACCTCGCGTGGTGGTGGCGGAGCAAAGCTCTCCAACGCCTGAGCCACCAGGCGTAAAGTCAACTCACCATGCCCGAGCGCAGCATACAGCTCGTCCAGCCGCTCGTAACCCAGTTTTTCCGCCAGTGCGCCTAAATTGGGACGGATATGCGCATGGCGGACTAATTCACGCTCAAACAACTGCCGTCCGGTTTCGCGTACCGAATCGGCATTTTGCAGCCGGATGTATTGGCGAATTTTGGCAATCGCCCGATGGCTCTTCACCCAGCCATCATGCAACCAGTTGACACTCGGCCCGCCTTCCTTGGCCGATAAAATCTCAACCCGCTGGCCGTTAGCCAACGGCGTCGACAAAGGAACAATCTGGCCGTCCACCTTGGCGCCACGGCACCGATTACCCAAATCGCTATGCACCGCGTAGGCAAAATCAATCGGCGTGGCGCCGCTAGGTAAAGCCAGCACCCGGCCCGCCGGTGTCAAAATATAGATGGTGTCGGCAAACAACTCGGTCTTAAAGGCATCCGCCAGTCCTGAGCGATCAGAAATTTCTTCTCGCCAATCCAGCAGCTGGCGCAACCAGGAGATTTTCTCCTCATATTGCGCATCGCCCTTGCCACCTTCCTTGTAGCGCCAGTGCGCCGCCACGCCAAACTCCGCGTGTTCGTGCATCTCGAAAGTACGAATCTGTACTTCAATCCCCCGATCCTCCGGACCAATCACCGCAGTGTGCAAGCTACGGTAATCATTAGCCTTGGGATGGGAAATATAGTCGTCGAACTCACCGGGAATCGGCTGCCACATACTGTGAATCAAGCCCAACACAGTAAAGCAGTCAGGCACAGATTCGACCAGGACCCGAACCGCGCGAATATCATAAAGCTCGGCGAAATCCAGCTTCTTTTTACGCATTTTGCGCCAGATGCTGTAAATATGCTTAGGCCGCCCAGCCACTTCACCCTTGATTCCCGCCTTCTTCAACTCCGCGCGCAAAGCATCAAGCACACGCTCGATGTAGTCGATGCGCTCCAGCCGTCGCTCATCCAACAGGCGCGCAATCTTTTTATAGCTCTCCGACTCCAGATGGCGGAAACCCAAGTCCTCCAGTTCCCACTTGATCTGCCACACACCCAGTCGATTGGCCAGTGGCGCGAACACATCCATGGTTTCCTGCGCAATGCGCCGACACACCGGTACATCGCAATGCACCAGGTAATGCATGGTCTGGGTTCGCCATGCCAGCTTGATCAGCACCACCCGAATATCCGCCACCATCGCCAACAACATCTTGCGCATGGTCTCGGCCTGACGCGCTCTCTCTTCAGGAGTGTCCAACTGATCGATATGCGCCAACTCGGTCAAGCGGCGCACTCGGCTCACCCCCTCGACCAGCATCGCGACCGTGGGATTAAAGGTCGCGCTCAGCCACGCGGCGCTGTCGGCGCGATAGTCGGGAACGCAAAACAATAAGGTGGCGGCGATCGCATCCGGCAACAGATTTAGATCCGCCACAATGGCGGCGGCCGACACCGCGTGATTAAAAACGTCTTCGCCCGTCACCGGCAACGTGTTTCCGGTATATAAGGCGCGTGCCTCGGCAAACGCGCGCGCCAGCATGGCGCGCTCGCCATCGGTCAGAGAAGTAGACAGATGTTCCAGCCACTTTATCGGGTCGGCGGCATCGGCCAATGTATCGGCTACGGAGCGGACAACAGATACCATGTTCTATTCAGTGCCTTGCAAGATAAGTCTTTAGATCGGGCCAGAGGCCAATTTTTGCAACAGCCGCTTCACCGGCGCCGGCACACCGGCTTCGGCCGCGGAGGACAGCGGCAACCAACAGCCGGATGACTCGCGCGCGCAAAGCGCCTGGCGCGCATCGAGGCGAATCGGCTGCGGCGTAATAATCAGGCGAAAATGGGTAAAAACATGCTCGACTTCAGGCCAACTGGGCAATAGATCACCCTGCCCTTCACTATCGAGCCAACGCTCGGCCTCAACTTGATCCTGGCACTCGGGCAAGGACAATAATCCGCCCCAAATACCACTGGGAGGACGTCGCTCGAGATAAATTTCTCCACGATGCAACGCTAGCAACATCGTGGTATGTCGCGTCGGCTGAGCTTTTCTTGGGCGTGGCGTGGGGAGGAACGCTACCGTGCCCTGTTTTTCGGCAACACATACGCCACGAATCGGACACAGTGTGCAATCTGGACGGCGCCGACACACTGTGGCCCCCAAATCCATCAACCCCTGGGTATAGGTCGCGATGCCCTCTTGTGGCAGCAGGTTCTCGGCCAGTTCCCACAGCCGGTTTTCCACCGCCTTTTCGCCGGGAAACCCTTCGATCCCATAGACACGGGTCAGTACGCGCTTGACGTTGCCGTCGAGAATGGCTTCGCGCGCGCCAAAGGCAAAGGCGGCAATCGCGGCGGCGGTCGAGCGGCCGACGCCGGGCAAACTTTCAATTTCTAGGCGCGCGCGCGGAAACAGCGCGCCAAACCGCTCCACAACCATCTGCGCCGCCCGATGCAAATTGCGCGCGCGACTGTAATAGCCTAGCCCGCTCCAACAAGCCAGTACATCGTCAAGCGGCGCCTGGGCCAATCGTTCGAGCGTTGGGAAACGTTGCAAAAAGCGTGAGTAGTACTGCAGCACCGATGAAACCTGGGTTTGCTGCAACATAATTTCGGACAACCATACCCGGTAGGGATCGGACACCTGCCAAGGGAGATCGTGGCGACCATGGACAAGTTGCCACGCCGTAATTCGCTCGGCAAAGGCCATTTCAACCATGTTAGGAACCCGCCATGATTTGTTTTAACCGGCTATGTTAGCGCAAAGCCGAAACAGTACCAAGAAGGTATGCTGAAAATCCGCTAAAATAGCGAGTTGAACATTATTAAGGAATTCACCATGGCTACTTTTCGCTCGCGCCAACGCGCCAATCAGCGCCGCGACGTCAAGCGCGAACCCCGGTCGGCTCGCCCTGAAGAGGGAAAAACGCCTGTGGATCCCGCATCACGCGCGCGCCCGGACGCCACCAAGCGTCCCGACGCCCCGCGCTCCAATACACCACGAACTGACAGTAAACGCCCGGACACCCGGCCTAAGACACCGGGTAGCCGCGACACCACGGCGCGCGCGCAGAGCGAGCGCAAACCTAGTGGTCCGCCACGCAGTGAAAACCCACCGCGCCATGGAGCGGCCAAGCCCTTTGACAAGCCATTCAATAAGCCTCGCGCGCCAGAATCGCGCCCGGTTGAACCCGAAGCCCCGGCGTTGACTCCGCCGCTGGCCGCGCCGCGCCGTCGTTTCATCACCCCGGCGAGTGAAGCGCCCGAGCCGGCCGCGCGTCAACCTGAAGCGCCGCGCGAGTTCATCCCGGCGCCTGCCGCAGCGCCAGCGCAGCAAGTGCCTAGCAGCCCGACCACGCCGCGCCGCCGCTTGATCACTCCAGCGAGCGAAGCTCCGGAACCGGCACAACATCAGCCCGAGCCAGCGCGAGCATTCAGTCCGTCGCCCACCATGGAAATAGAATCGGAGGCACCGGTTGCGCCAAGCACCCCGGCCATCCCCACTGGGCCGCGACGTCGATTGATCACTCCGGCGAGCGAAGTGGTTGCGCGCCCAGCCCCCACGGAAACGGATAGCGCGCCCAAAGTTCAGGAACAAGAAGCCGAGCCAGAGCGCCCGGTGCGCGCCGGACGCATCATCCAGCCCAACCCGCACGCGCCGGTGCAGCGCCGTGGTCTGCCGACCAATGAACGGCTGCCGACCGAACGCCCGGCCTTCGAGCGACGCTCGGCTGAAGCGCGTGTGCGCCATGATGCCCCTGTGCTTGGGCTAGCATTGTTTACCTCCTGCCCACGTGGTCTCGAACCGGTACTACAGCAAGAACTGCAACGCATGGGCGCCAGCGAAATCGCGGTAGTGGATGGCGGGGTCAGTTGCAACGGCGCGCCAGACCTGATGATGCGCATCAACCTGGAAAGCCGCGTGGCAAGCCGGGTGCTGTTGCGCCTAGCGCAAGGACAGTATCAAAGCGAACGCGACGTCAACGCCTTGGCAATGCAGATCGACTGGCCGCGCCATTTCGACGTCACCCGCACCATCAAGGTCAAGACCGATGGCGTGGGTGCTAAAGTTAAAAGCCTTGATTTTGTCTCGCTGACAGTGAAAGACGCAATCTGCGACCGCTTCCGTCAGGCCCAACTCGGCCGCCCGAATGTCGACACGCGCGCTCCCGATGCGCGGATTCAGGTATTTTTGTCCCCGAATCAGGCAACCATCTACCTCGATAGCAGTGGCGAACCGTTGTTCAAACGTGGTTGGCGCAAAGAAACCGGCGAAGCGCCGCTGCGAGAAAACCTGGCGGCCGGCATCTTGCTGCTCGCGGGCTATAACGGCGAACAAGCACTGATCGATCCGATGTGCGGCAGTGGCACCTTTCTGGTCGAAGCGGCGGAAATCGCCCTGAATCGCGCCCCGGGCCGATCACGTGACTTTGCCTTCCAAAAGTGGCGCTCGTTTGATCCCGCGCTATGGCAGCAGTTGAAGCAGGCTGCGGCGCAAGCCGAGAAAGCGCCACAAGCGCTGGCGATTCAAGGCAGCGACAACGACGGGAAAATGATCGCGATTGCGCGCGCCAATCTGGAACGCGCCAACCTGCAACACCTGATCACCCTGGAAACCAAAGACTTGTTTGATGTACGGCCGAATGCTGAAAATGGCCTGATTGTCACCAACCCGCCATACGGTGTGCGCATGGAACAACAAGAAACACTGGAAGCACTCTATCCGCTGATCGGCGATTGGCTCAAGCAACATTTTGCCGGCTGGACCGCGAATCTGTTCAGTGGCGACATGAACCTAGCCAAGTTGATCCGCCTGTCGGTCAAGCGTCGGATCCCGCTTTATAACGGCTCGTTGGACTGTCGTGTATTCGTGCTGCGGATTATCGCCGGCAGCGCGCGCGAAGAAAAAGTCTGACATCTTCGAACGAAAGCTGCCAGAAGCCCGCGCTAGCGCGGGCTTCTGTATTATCGTTGACGCGCGACATAATGCTGCGCCAACACAAACAGCACCCCCACCGCACCGCCCAGCAGCACATCAAACACCCGCTCCGCCGCGACCAGCGCTCCCTGATTGGCCAGCATCAAGGCACACGCCACACAAGCGCAGCGCGCGCCAAAGCCAACACAATAGCGCTTAAACGCCACTAACGTCAGTAACGACGCCATCACCACCAAGCCATAGGGTTGCGCGCCATGCGGCAACAGCCATCCCAGCATGACGCCTAGCGGCACACCCAATAATGCGCCGCGCGCGCGATCAAACAGTTTCAGTTGCGCGCTGGCCCGATCTCCTGTCACCACGCTGGCGGTCGACCAGATCAGCCATTGCAAATGCTCAAGATGTAAAAACAGCGCAATAACCGCGGCGCTACTCACCGCCAGAAGCACCACGGTGACCGCTGCCCCGACCGGCACCATGGCGCCTAGATCTTGCGCATGGCGCAAGTGGAAACGGGTAGACCACAGGCTGGCGGAACTTGAGCGAGGCGCTCGCCACACATCCAGCAACGAAAGCAGCAGCACGGGGACAATACACAGCGCCAAGTAGGGCAACACCTGCAACGCCCGTGATACCAGCCTATCCGGCGGACAGTTCTGAGCGATTTCGCAGGCTAGATATAACGCCGGGATAAAGATGAAATTCCCCAGTGAGCGCAACTTGCGGCCATAGGCCATCAGCCCGACCGTCGCGGCGGCCATTGAGGCACAAACCACAATAAATAGCGCGGGGATGTGCAACGAAAATAACAAGGCCATAAAGCACAGCAGAGTCAGAACGCCGTGCAGCAACACCCCAAGCGGCGCCAAGCCCACCCGCTCCAGACCGATAAGAGTCGCCAACGCAATAATCGCCGACTGTAGCCATAGCCGGTCCCCGGACCACCAAAACGCCACCAGAACCGGAAGCGAGACAAGCAAGGCTCGCCATATCTGACGAGTATGCAACTCGCGCGCCAGATAGGACGACCATGAGGTAAGAGCTGGAATTTTAATATTCATGAAGTCCGGGTGACGACCAACAATAACCATGGATCTAATATATTTATTTATATCACTACTAATGTTAAATCGAATAATTCCGAATGTTAGACCACAAAGCAGTCGCGGTGCTGGTAAAAAAACTCCTGCAAAAACTCAACAAATACCCGAACCTTCCCTGGAACATGGCGCCGTACCGGGTAAACCGCGTACAACTCCAGATCAGACCAGTGAAAATCAGTCAAAATTTGCTGTAATGAACCATCCGCCAATGGCCGCTCCAGCAAGAAGCGCGGCTGCAGGGTAATCCCGAGTCCATGCTTGGCCGCATCCACCAGAATATCGCCGTTATTCGCGCGCAGGCTGCCATGCACCCGCACTCGCCCTTCTGAACCGTCTTCAAGCCGATAGCCCCAAGATCCCGACTGATCGGTCAGGGTATAAATCAGGCAATTGTGCTCAGACAACGCTTGTGGATGCTGCGGCGTGCCATGAGTCCGCAGATACTCCGGCGAAGCGCAAACCACATCACTGACTGACGCCAGACGACGCGCAATCAAACTGGAATCGCCCAGGCGGGTAATGCGCAACGCTAAATCATAGCCCTCCTCCACCAGATCCACGCGCCGGTCGCCCAAGGACAATTCGACTTCGATATGCGGATACAACAGATGAAACTGGGTAATCGCGCGCCCCAGAAAGCGCTGACCAAAAGACACGGGCGCCGTCAGCCGCAGCCGTCCAGCCGGGCGCGTCGCCCCCTGCGACAGGCGGGCATCCAGTTCGTCCAGCTCGGACAGTAGGAGAGACGCCTCGGCCAGATAACTTTCGCCCTCGGCGGTCAAGGACAACCGGCGCGTCGTCCGATGCATCAGCCGCACCCCAAGCCGTCCTTCCAGCGCAGCCACCAGTTTAGTCACCATCGCGCGCGACAATTCCATACGGTCGGCCGCCGCGACAAAACTCCCCTGCTCAGCGACGGTAACAAAGGCGCGAATTTCTGAAAACCGATCCATAGTTTCACCAAAAGAAACAATTATTTAATTTATACGCTATTTATTCACAAAAACAATCATGGTCAAATCATCCTCATGACAGCGTAGCGCTTTAGCAACGCAAAACATCCAGGAGTTCGCCATGTATAGCCATCCCAAACTTTCCAATCTGATTCTGCGTCTGGCGCTAGGCCTGATGTATCTGGCGCATGGCGCCACCAAACTTTTGGTCTTTACCCCATCGGGCACGGCCAAGTACTTCGCCAGCCTTGGAGTCCCCGGCTTCTTCGGTTACCTGGCGATCATCGGCGAGCTCGGTGGCGCGGCGTTGCTGTTGAGCGGCTACAAGTCCCGCTGGGTGGCCCTGGCGCTCACACCGCTATTGCTTGGCACCATCCTTCTGGTCCATGGCCACAATGGCTGGATGTTCACCAACCCGGGCGGTGGCTGGGAGTACTCCGCATTTTTGATTGCCGCCTCATTCGCCCTGTTTTTCCAAGCGCAAACCAGCCCGCAACGCCCCGCCTGACCCATGGCGCCCCGCGAAACCCAATGGTTTCCAACGGGGCGTACAGCCCCAGACCAAGAATTATCCCACCGATCCAGGGCCATACAGCCAGTCTTTCCCCACGCTTCACCAGTATTTCGTCATCACACACAAATCCAAGCTTGCATTTAGCATATTGCGCGGCGCAACATGCTCTATGAAAATATGAGATGACGGCTACACTTAAGCTAAGAGAAACCCGCGGGGAAGGGCTTGTTATGGATAAAAAAGTACATCAGCAAGAGCAGCCAGATTTCAAACCATCGCTGCCTGAAGAATTATATCGCGCGGTCGACCCATTTGAGCTTGGTCCCATCATCAACAAAGCTCAGATCGCTTGGCTCAATCATCCCAAGGAATGGATCAGCGCGCTCAGCGTATGGGGTAACGATGCCTCGCGCTGGCAAGCACAATATCTGCGCCGTCTGCTTGGCGAACAAGATCCGGATGAGTTCACCCCCAATCCGCACGATGAACGCTTTAGCGATCACACGTGGCAAGACGTTCCAGCCTGGGACATGATGAAAGAGTGGTATTTGTTCAATACCCGCTGGCTGCAGGACACGCTTTATGCCACGCCCGATCTGACCGACAAAGAGCGTAATCTGAGCGCCTTCTGGCTGCGCCAAGTGTTGAATGCGCTGGCCCCGACCAACTTTCTGGCGTTCAATCCAGCGGCTCTGGAGCAGGCGCAACAAACCCATGGGCAAAGTCTGCGGGATGGCATGCGCAATTTCCTGCGCGACATGGAGCATGGCGATATTGCCATGACAGACCGCGACGCATTCCAAGTCGGAGTCAACCTGGCCACAACGCCCGGGGCAGTGGTCTATCGCAATCACTTATTGGAAGTGATTCACTATCAAGCCACGACGGAGAAAGTCCACGCGGTCCCGATTGTGATCGTTTCACCGTGGATTAATAAGTACTACATCCTGGATCTGGACGCAAAAAAGAGCTTAGTACGCTATCTGGTCGACCAGGGGTTCTCGGTCTTCATCACCAGTTGGAAAAACCCCAGAGGCGAGGCGCGCGAGCTTGAGTTCGATGACTACATTTATGATGGCATCGATCGAATCGTAGATGTGGCTTGCAAAATCAGCGGCAGCCCGCGGGTGCAGTTGACCGGCTATTGCATCGGCGGCACCTTGTCCGCAACCTATCTCGCCTGGCTGGCGAAGCGCGGTCAAGCCGACAAGATCGCCTCGGCCACCCTACTGACCACCCTGACCGATTTCTCTCGTCCCGGCGACATCGAAGTCTTCATCGACGAAGAAGGGCTGGATTTCGTCGACCGTAAAATGGAGCAACATGGCTATCTGGATGGCAAGGACATGGCGGCCAGCTTTCGCATGCTGCGCTCCAACAGCCTGATCTGGAATTACTGGGTTGGTAACTATCTGATGGGGGAAACCCCGCGCGCCTTCGATATTCTGTACTGGAACATGGATACCACGCGCATGCCGCAAAAAATGCATAGCTATTATTTGCGGCAGCTCTACTTCCACAACCGACTGGTACAGCCCGATGCCTTGACCATTGCCGGAGAACCGATTGACCTGAGACGGATTGAAACCCCGGTATTCATGGTCTCGACCGAAGAAGACCATATCGCTCCGTGGAAGCAAACCTGGAAACTACCGCATTTGTTGAGCGGGCCAGTCACCTACACCTTATCTTCCTCAGGCCACATTCTCGGCATCGTCAACCCGCCGTCACCAACATCCAAACGGCATTACTGGCAAGGGGTGCCACAAAAGGGCGAAAGCAGCGAATACTGGCAGGCGCATCACGAAAGCCATCCAGGATCTTGGTGGCCGAGCTGGATCGAGTGGTTAAAGCCGGAAAGCGGGGAATTGGTGGAATTCCACCTCAGTGACAAACACCATCCGAAATTGTGCGACGCCCCGGGAACCTATGTTCTAGAGTAGACCGCCGTCAGGCGAACTCGCCCTCCCTTGCAGGGCAAGGGAGGGCGAGTAGTCTGCATGCCACACTCTTGGCGCTTAGCGCGACCACACCACCAGGCAGTGGTTTTTCTTGCCGCGACGCAGCAAGGTATAAGCGCCGAAGCGACGATCGCTATCTTGCAGCTCATAGCTCAGATCGCCGAGCTTGACACCGTTGACACTCACCGCCCCACTTTCAATGAAGCCACGCGCCTGACTTTTCGAACTGGCCAGCCCGCCGGCGACCAAGGCATTGATCAAACCGCCATCAGCGCGCGCCAGGCTCACCGTGGGTAAACCATCCAACGCCAACTGCTCAAAGTCATCTTCGGTCAACACCGCCTGATCTTCAGAGAACAAGCATTGGCTAATACGTTTTGCCGCCTCGACACTGGCGAAGCCATGCACCAGCTCGGTAGCGCGCTCAGCCAGAATGCGCTGTCCTTGCGGCGCGCCGCTCGCCTCTTGGTCAGCTTGTTGCGCCGCTTCGATCTCCTGCTGCGACATAAACGTGAAATAGCTCATGAAGCGATACACGTCCGCGTCAGCGGTTCCCAGCCAGAATTGATAGAACTTGTAGGGTGAGGTTTTTTTCGGATCGAGCCAAATGGCTCCCCCCTCTGTCTTACCGAATTTAGTCCCGTCCGCTTTGGTCACCAGCGGCTGAGTCAAGCCAAACACGGGCTGACGGTTGATCCGGCGCGTTAGGTCAATCCCGGCCGCGATATTGCCCCACTGGTCAGAGCCGCCAATCTGTAATTGACACTGATGCAAGCGGTTGAGCTCAACAAAGTCATAACCTTGCAGCAAGCTATAGGAAAATTCAGTAAATGAGATGCCGACTTCATCACGGTCGATCCGTTGCTTGACCGACTCTTTGTTGATCATCGCGTTGACGGAAAAGTGTTTACCGATATCGCGCAGAAAGGTCAGCACATCCATCGAGCCGAACCAATCGTGGTTATTCGCCATGACGGCGCTATTCACGCCACAATCAAAATCGAGGAAGGGTGACACTTGACGCCGAATTTTCTCCACCCATTCAGCCGTGACTTCCGGTGTATTCAGCTTACGCTCAGTGGCTTTAAAACTCGGGTCGCCAATCATTCCAGTCGCGCCGCCTACCAAGGCGATCGGGCGATGCCCGGCAAGCTGGAAGCGCTTCAGTGTCAACAGCGGAACCAGATGACCAAGATGCAAACTGTCGGCAGTGGGGTCGAAGCCGCAATACAGGGTCACCATGTTTTCAGACAACAGCGCTTCAAGCGCTTCGGAATCGGACACATGGGCGATCAAGCCGCGTTCCTGCAATTGGCGAATCAGGTTCGGTTGAGACATGAAACAAATCCTTACATTGAGTCAGGGCACTAAGGATCCTAATTTTACCGGATAAACTCACCTTCCCGCAGCCAATAGATCATTATCAAGTTCAAATTGAACGGACTATGACTAAATAGCGACGTGGAGCTATAGTAAGCACAGGTTGGCGGCGAGGGATCCTCCGCCACCGTAAAAATAATCTCCAAATCAATCAGGGGACCTCACTATGAACACCTTCATCGACAGAGCCACACAAGACATTCTCGAACTGCACGCGCTCATCGAATCATGGTACGGCGGGGAGAGCAATCTTGAACCCGCGGAGCTGGAGCGTGTCGTCGGCCATCTGCACCCGGACTTCATCATGATTGCCGCCGCCGGGCGCAAGCATGGCCGCGAGGCCTTGGCTAAACGACTGCAAGATCGGCGTGGTAGTCTCTCCGGACTCGATATCAGTATTGTCGATCTGGATTTACTCTATGCCACGCCTGAGCTTGCGATCTTTACCTATGAAAATCAGCGGCGCTGGGAACACCATTTCCAGCGGAGAATTTCCACCGCGGTATTCACCCGCGCAGAGGACGGCCGCCCACAATGGCTGCATCTGCAGGAGACCCTGGTCGAGGATGAATAGTCGCTGGCATGACGCGGCGCAGAGCCACCGACTGGCTGCGCGCCGCGTCATGCACACCAAGTCAATGCGAGCATGGACTAACGTTGCGCCGCCGCAATCAACTGCTCACGAATCGTTTGCATATTCGCCGGCGAGAAGCGCCCAAGTTCTTTGCGCATCGTAGTACCAATGTCGGTGCCGGCATTCATCGTGGAGTGCCCCCACCACCCGTCCTCGCGCTTAATTTCAGCTTGTTCATGCGTCGCGCCCAACGTATGTCCCAATTCATGCGCCACGGTATTCTGATCACTAGTGGCAATCGCAACATCCTGGCTTAGTTTGGAAACACCCAGTACCGAAGAATTAACTTGGTTTGCAGTCAAGAGCATATATTTCTGATAGGGTGCCGCCGCTCGTACATAATTCCGCGCCTCGTTCCCCCTCAAACTGGATTCAAAGCCATTGAGACTCTGCCCCGACGAACTGTTCTGATACGCGTAATTCGTGACTCCAGCAATGTTGCGTACGAATTTGACCGTCACCTTGGCCAACGCCGACACCGAAACATTATTGATCAACTCACCGGCGACCCGCTTAAAGTACCTCTCGAACAACTCACGATCATTCACCTGCCCAATCTCGTCGTGCACAAACACCGTCACCACCAGATCCCGTGAAGTCGGTGCTTCAGGGCGACCGGACCGAGTGGCGGAAAAAACCGTGCGCCCCAGCGCGATTAACGCCTGGGCCGGTAGCGTATTCATCGGCTGCGCCGTCTCTTTTGCCTCTTGCAGCCCCCGCTGCAGATCCCACCATTCTGCATCGCCATACCTAAGATTCTCAGGCATCTCCATTCGATACAGAAGCGGATCGGGTGCCACTCGCGGCGCGATTTGCGTGGCCCAGCGCTGGGCTCGTTCCAGGTTGGCTTCATAGGTCGCCCGGTCGGCAGAGGCCGGCTCTGGCAATAACATTTGCATCAGTTGGTGCGCCACGATCCCGGTGACCTTGGACTTGATGCGCGCCAGCGAATGATTGGGAACCATCTGATCGCTCACCGTGGGGAAGCGCAGATCGGCCAACAGCCCGTATAGCAGGCTAGCGCTCAACTGCAGCTGCCAATTCTCGCCCTCTGCCTGAAGCGCGCGCGTCTCCGAGCCATACAAACTTCGGGCCAAACTGGTCATCATTTCAGCATTTTCACTAAAGTCCAGCGAACGGCCCAGCCGCTCATACTGCAGCAGCAGTGCGCGCGCGCTGGCGTCGGGCGCGCCCATATACGCGCGAAACGCCTGAATCTTGCGCGCGGCGTGGGCCTCGGGCGAAATGGGGAGCTGCGTACTGGCGCGCGCCATTCGTGTGATACGCGATGATGGCGAATCAAAAGATTGATTGGCGAGCCGCTCGGCTTGCTCCTCGAGAAAATTGCCTGAGGGCACCATCGGCGGGACCGGGATTCCGGGGATGGCGGCCATGCTCGCTTGCGGCACGGGAAAACGTGTGGGGCTAGGACTAATAACTGACATACTGCTCTCCGTAAGTAATTGATTACAACGGAGCCAGAATAAAATCATTCAACTAGCGAATCTTTCGAATTTCACCCATAAGATTAATCTCAAATAAAACGGGAAAAACCCCAAATATCTACAAGCTAGTGCGTGCTTCCCTGCGTCACTCTCGGCTGCGGATTCGATGTTGCGTTACCCGGGCCGGGCTTTACCGACTTCTTCACCGAGCTGCCCACGGTTTTTACCCCATGCTTAACCCCGGTGCCGATAACATGCGCGCTATGCTTGAAGAAGTGACCAGTTGCCTTGGCGCCATGCGCAACCGCATGGCCGAACGATGCGCCGCCTTTTTTGATATCCGACCCCACATGCTTGGTGCCCACGGCAATCTCATGGCCAGCGGTGGTGGCGTCATTCTTGACCTTGGTCCCCACACTACTGCCACCGGACGCTTCAGCGGCCCAGACACTGGAACTGGCGAGAAGAGCCATCAAAACAACCATGCTTTTATAGTTTTTCATGTCATTCCAAATAATTAAAATAAATAATTTAACTTTGACAACTCAACCGCCCACGTGTTCCCGCTTCAGGATATCGCGCAGGGTGAAGGTGGTCAGGCCTTGCGCCGCAATCGCCGCCAGCAGCCGCGGCAACACGGCGACAATCACCGGTGTGCCATCGCGAGTACGCGCGGCATTGCCGTCGTGTAGCAATAAAATATCGCCGGCGGCCAAACCACGTAACAAACGGCGCAACACGAGATCGGGAGAGCGCTCGCGCGTGTCATAGCCGCGGCGCGTCCAACTGGCTAGACGCAGTCGGCAGCGGCGTAATAAATAGTCGAGAAACGGGTTGCGCAGACCCGCTGGGGGGCGAAAAAACACCGGCCGTTGACCCGTAATCCGCAGTAACGTGTGTTGCCCCCGCTGAATTTCACGCGCCATGGCACGCGGTCCGGAACAAGAAAAACGATAACCATGGCGCTGGCTATGATTTTCCACCGCATGGCCACGGCGCACGATTTCACGGCACAACTCGGGTTCGGCCATGGCGGAGCTACCAATACAAAAGAAGGTGGCGCGCGCCGAGAAACGATCCAGAATATCCAAAACTTGCGGAGTCACCAGCGGGTCCGGGCCATCATCGATGGTCAACGCGATAGCGCCGCTCGTCGCAGCAAGCGGCAAACGATTCCAGTTTGCGCCCAACAGGCGGCAGCGCGGCAACAAGCCCGCAACACAGAGCACCAAGTGGTTAAGAAGCAGCAGCGCCAGACACAGCGGCCAGTCGCGGACTCGCCACACCAGCCACAGCAGGACCAGCGCATGCAACAGCAAGGTCAGCGCGATGGCGCGCGACATCCACCCGCGGATCCCGCGCCGCGCAGGTTCTCTTCTCTTGCGCAGATAGGTCATGTCCATCCTGTTCAGTCCCGCGGCGCCTGGGCTTGGCCATTGAACGCGCGGACATCACTGGCCTGCCAAAAATCGAAAAAGTTGAACCAATTATACGGCGCTAACCGACAGTACTGTTCCAATAACATGACATAGCGTCCAACCGCCTGGTGGATTGCCACTTCACGCTGTCCCGGCGCGCACGCGCTAAAATCCGCCAGCGGCTCAAAATGGATCGCGTAACGATTAGCGCCCAAATAGAGTCCAGCCATAAAGACCACCCGGCGGCGCAGCAGAGCCGCCAGGCGAAACGGCCCGGAAGGAAAAGTGGCCGGCGTCCCCAAAAACCGCTGAGACATCAAGTTATCCTGATCCAAAGAGCGGTCGGCCAACATCCCGATACTCACCCCTTGCTCCAGGCGATCGCTGAGCCGCAACATTGAATCGATCCCGCCCAAAGCGACGATATCTGGCTCCATGCCGGGATTGAGGGCGGACAATAAGGCATTAATCTTTTGTGCATTATCCTGGTACATCGCCATGGCGAGCGCAAAGCCCGCCCGCTGTTGCCCCAGACAACGCAAGGCTTCGAAACTACCCAAGTGCGCCCCGAACAAAAACACCGCGGTCTCGGGTTCAGAACTATCGGGCAAATATTGAGCGCCGTGCACCTCAATATCAAATAAGTCGTAGCGTTGATTGACCAGATAAAGCCGATCATGGATTACGCTGGAGAAGCTCAAAATATGATGATAAATCATGCCCCAGCTAGGGGAATGCTCCAGCACGCGCGCAAGATAGTCGCGCGAAGCCGTGCGCGTCGCGCGCGAGAACAGCAGAAAATAGCCGGCAATCGGATACAGCAGTATCCGGCTGGGGCCGCGCCCGATAAACAACGACAGCCGCGCCATCCAGCGCAACAGGCGCTGACTGCCGTATTCGCGTCGCAGCACCCACTCGGGCGTGGCGGTATTCTCCGTGTTGCGCGCCATTAGCGCGCAGCCTGTTCACGGCAAGAAGCGGCCAGGGCCTGCAACGCCACCAATGTCAGCTTGCCATTTTCATTACGCGGCAGAGCGGACACCAAAAATAAGGGGCGAGGAACAAACAGGGGATCCACTCGCTCGAGCAAGGCGGCTTTCAATTCGGCGCGGGTGAGTCCTGGCGCGACAACAAAAGCCATCAGCCGAGTGACGCCATCCACCGTCACCGGCGCCGGCATGTAATACGCGCCGTCTAGCACCCCGGGAATTGCCGTCAGCTGATAATTCAAATAGCCCAGCGAGCTACGCTTGCCCGCAATATTCACTAGGTCCGCGCTGCGACCGTGCAATAGGAAGCGCTCAGCGCTCACCGGCTCCAATACATCCTGCAACTCGACCGGGCACTCGATATGCCCGCCCGACACCCAGAAATGCTCGGCGGCCACCCGCAAGCGCAGTCCATCATATAACCGCCATTCCGCGCTATGCGCGGGGTGTCGCGAGGCCACTTGCCCGGTTTCGGTACTACCATAAATCTCAAACACCCGCGCGCCGCAAAGTGTCTCCGCGCGCAAAGCCAAGGGCTGCGACAAAGGCGCGGTCGCCGACACAATATTCTCAAGCGCGGGCAGATGGGTTGCGCCATCGAGCCAGTTGCGCAGATGAAACGGGGTGGTCACCAGCGTTCGCGGCTCGGGCAGCGCCGCGAGCGCGGCACTGACATCCGCCGGATAAAAGGGACGAGCGGCATCGAACGCCGCGCCGCTTTGCCAGGCCATCAACAGACTCACTTCAAAGCCAAACATATGCTGAGCCGGAACCGTCGCCACCAGAGCATGGCGCCGACCATCACACAAACCAAGCCGCACGGCGCCCGCGCGCACCGCGCGCACTAATCCGGCCCAAGTCTTGGCATGCGCCTGGGGCGCCCCGGTTGACCCCGAGGTAAAAATCCAGGCCACCTGTTGCGCGCCATCAATCCGCGGCACTGGGTCCAGGCAATTCCACTCTTCGAGCGCTGCGGGAAACACCAAGGTCGGCAGTTCGTTACTCAAGTCTGCATCGTCGGATAAACAGTAAACGTCGGGCGCAAAGGTACGCAGGCGGCGCAACATTTCTGGTGTCAGGGCCGGGGGCAATAGGCAAACCTTCCCGCTGAGCAATGCCGCCGCCACGCCAATGGCAAAGTGATAGCGATCGCTACAGGCGTTCAACAAATGTTGCCCCGGCGGCAGTAACGCCGCCAGTTGGCGCGCATCTCCCATAAAACGGGCTCGGGTCACGGGCTTGCCCGCGCGGTAAGCGACTATGTCTTGCGCTCCGGCATGGGCCAACAGGGGGTAAGTTACGCGCTGAGTCACAAGGTACGATGGACCGAAATATAGCGAGCCAAGCTCTGCAGGGAGGAAAAAATCGTCTGATTTTCAGCGCTATCCGAACGTAGCTGGAAGCCAAACCGCTTGGACACGACCAAGGCAATTTCCAGAATATCCACGGAGTCCAGGCCTAAGCCATCAGCGTATAGCGGCTGCTGCGGATCGATGGATGCGGCATCCATTTCAAGATTCAAGGCCGTAACGATCAACTGCGCCAATTCACGCAAAAGATCGGAGTCCACACCCTCGTCCGAGGCGGACAGGGGACTGCTTGTCGCGTTAATAACCATAGAATAAAACTCTGTACTCCAAAAAACATACTGAAATCATGAGGATAAATCATCCGCAATTCTAAGCGGGCGATATTTTATGGTAAAGCAAAATCCACAGCAACCGCCCATACACCTACAGATAACCAGGCCAAGACTGACGGCGAGCGCAAACCGCCACGCATGCGTACAATCAGATCATTCACACTGTGCCACTCAATCCCGGAACTCCCAGTGAAACCCCTGCTCATTTCTCACTTCACGGCCACCAGCGCCATTGGCCTAGGTTGTGCCGCGAGCTGGCACACACTGTGCCAGCAAAAGAGCGGCCTGACGCCCTGTGCGTTCGCCGATGTCGCACTCGACACGTACATCGGTGTGGTATCCGGCCTGGAGCATCCTTCTCTGCCGGCTGAACTGTCAGAATTTGACTGCCGCAACAACCGACTCAGTCAACTGGCGCTAGAGCAAGACCAGTTCAGTCAGGCCATTGAGCGCGTGAGCCAGCGCTACGGTGCCGCGCGCATTGGCGTATTTATCGGCACCAGCACTTCGGGGATATTGCAAACCGAACTGGCCTACCGTCAGCGCGACCCACTCAGCGGCGCCCTGCCCGAGGCATTCAATTACCGCGGCACACACAGCACTTTTTCCGTGGCGCAATTCGTACAAAGCCGGCTAAAACTTTCGGGTCCGGCATTGGCGGTGTCTACCGCCTGCTCATCCAGCGCCAAGGTGTTCAGCTCGGCGCGGCGCATGCTGGAAGCCGGCTGGATCGATGCGGCGCTGGTGGGCGGCGTCGACTCGCTGTGTCTGACCACACTGTATGGCTTCAACTCTCTGGAACTCCTATCGCCACAGCCATGTCGCCCCTATGATCGCGCCCGAGACGGAATCTCGATTGGCGAAGCAGCGGCATTTCTACTACTGGAGCGGGTGCCGCCATCGCTGGACGCCAACGCGATACTACTCAGCGGCTGCGGAGAATCTAGTGACGCTTACCACATGTCTACGCCACATCCACAAGGGCGTGGCGCAATCCAGGCAATGATCCAGGCGCTGGAGAGCGCGAGCCTCGCGCCAGAGGACATTGACTACATCAACCTGCATGGCACCGCCACTCCAAGCAACGACAACGCCGAAGGCGCCGCGGTGGCCCATTTATTTGGCGCCAATACGCCCGCGAGCTCCACCAAGGGCGCAACCGGCCACACTTTGGGCGCGGCGGGAGGACTGGAGGCGGTCATCTCGGCGCTGGCGCTGACCCACGGCATCATGCCCGCCGGCATCAACACGCAAACTCGCGACCCCGCCATCGACATTCACTATCTACTCGAGCCGCGCCCGCAAGCCCTGCGCCATGTATTGAGCAACTCATTCGGCTTTGGCGGCAGTAACTGCAGCTTGATCTTCAGCCGAGCCAACTAAGGACCCTCTAGACCCTATGCAGCCACTCTGCGCAACCATCGATGGAATCGGTTTGATCGGACCCGGCCTGACTTCATGGCCCGAAGCCAGAAGCATTCTCAGTGGCGCGAGCGACTACCGACCACAAGCGACGCAAATCCCGCCAGCGCTATTATTGCCACCAGCAGAACGACGTCGCGCCGGAACCGTGGTGCGCCTGGCCCTCGCAGTGGGTCAGCAAGCCTTGTCTACCCAAGATTCAGACCAAAAAAATATCCCCATGGTATTTGCCTCATCCGGCGCGGATGGACTTAACTGCCACGAAATTTGCACCACATTAGCGTCCAGCGATCGCCGACTGTCTCCAACCCGTTTTCATAACGCCGTCAGCAACGCCGCCGCCGGTTATTGGAGCATTGCCACCCATGACGACGCTCCCTCTATCGTCGTCAGCGCGTTTGACACCAGCTTTGCCGCCGGGCTGGTGGAAGCCCTGTGCCAGGTCACCATAGCGCGCACGCCTTGCCTGCTGATTGCCTATGACGCGCCTTATCCCGAACCACTCAATAGCGCGCGACCGATTCTCGACTCTTTCGCCATCGCCCTACTGCTGCGTCCAGAACGCAATGCGCGCAAAGCCGCCATCCGCGCACAACTGAGCGCGGCCCAGACCAACCGGCTCACCCATCCAGCGCTAGAAAATTTGCGCCACACGATCCCGGCGGCGCGCGGCTTGCCACTATTGCAATGCTTGGCATCGGGACAAAACGGACGCGTCGTTCTGGACTACTTGACCGACAGTCGCCTGGAGATTGAAATCGACATGAATTTATGACCCAACCTAGTGACGCCATGCCCTACGCCACAACAATAGCGGCAAACGCAGCGCAAAACCGCAGAGCAGGCGCGCATGCATCCAAGTCAGCAAGGTATTGTCTCGCCAATAGTTGAAGTGCGACACCCCTCCTTCACTACCCGAAAAATACGCCACTGGCGCCGCCAGATTGATCGGCTGCACGCCGCGCCAGCACAAGCGCACCACCACCTCGGGATCAAAGTCGAAGCGACGCATCCAGCGCTGTTGACCCATCAATTGCCGCAATGGCTCAAGTGGGTAGACCCGAAAGCCAAACAACGAATCGCCGACGCCGGCACACAGGGTTTCCAGCGACACGAGACTATTGGACAATTTGCGCCCGTTGACCCGCAGGCGCGGCGCATTGGCTGAAAACACCGGCTTGCCCAGTACCATGGCGCGCGGCGCGCGCTGCGAGCAGGCCATGAACTCAGCAATCATGCTGGCCGGATGCTGCCCATCCGAGTCCATAGTCAAGACATGGGTATAGCCCTGGCGCGCCGCCTGTTCTATCCCGGCCAGCACCGCGCCGCCTTTACCCCGATTCTGCGGCAACACCATCACCTGCAAGCGCTCATCCTCCGCGGCCATGGAGAGCAATCCTTCGGCACTGCCATCGTCGCTGCCATCCACCACCACCCAGACTGGGCTCCACTGCGCTAAGGCGGCGCGCACGGTGTCATAGACCTTAGGGCCGGGGTTGTAACTGGGGATCAGTACCAGATGAGTACGGGAAGTCTGTGGCAAATCAGTCATGCTCGGCCCCACTGCTGAATGTAAATTGGCTAGGCATCGGCGCGCGCTCGGCGAGCTCCCGCTGAAAATAATCGTCAAGCTGCGCGGTCAGCCACTGAGCATCTCCCCGTGGCATAAACCGTGGCCCCAGGCGAATGCGATAGCAAATCGGAAATCGTGGCAACCGGGTCAACGGCCACCCTTTAGTCAGAAAGAGGGAGTCGGTTTCAATCAGTACCGCCTGGACGGCAACTTGGGCGCGGCTGGCAATCAATCCCACGCCCCCCATCAACGGACCGATCGGCTGGCGACTACTGCGCGTCCCCTCGGGAAACATCAACAACTGCTGTCCCTCTTTCAACGCGACCACTGACTGATGGGCCATGCGCAGCATGGAATCATTAGAGATATAGCCCGCCATGCGCGCGCCCGCGCCAAGAAACAGGTTATTCATCAGTTGCGACTTCATGATGCAGACGACCGGCAGCCGCGATACCACCATAACAGCATCCAGTAGGCAGGGATGATTTGGCGCAATAATCAATGCCCCTTGTCCGGCCAATTCATCCATCGCGCTCAGATCGAAACGGCACGCGCCAAGCCACACCAAGCAGCGTAGATAAGCACGAAATCCTCCGGTAATGGCACCGCGCCCGATGCGCGCGCCAAGCGCGCGCGGCAGTACTGAATGCAGCAACAAAGCCCACGGGGTCCAGGCAAGGCAGATCGCGCCCAGCAAGCCCAGGCCCAAATACAGAACCAGAGACTGAGCAAGAAAAGACAGTGCGCGGCACCGCGATTGTATGCGGGAGAAAAGCACCATTGTCAGTTAGGAATCCTCTGAATAAGTTATTTGCAGATGTAAATAACTTATTCAGAGGGTCCTTAGGGTCCAGCGTCCAGTAAGTTAGGAAGGATATCGGGCTGCATTATATCGTAAGCAAAGCCTGTAGCCATACGGATCTAGCCGGCAAACCGGTCATAGCGAAGATATGACCGGTTGAACCAATGGCCTCGATGCTTGCCTGATCGATAGTTAAACTGCTACTATATCGAGAATGACTATCATTAAGATTGAAAACATTAATGTCCCACTTATGTGATTCTAAAAATACCGACACCGGCCTGGCGCCGCTGCATTTGCTGCCGAGGGGCGCGCGCGCGCGGATTGTCGAAATTGCCGCTCAACGGGAATTCGGGGCGGAAGATCATCAAGTGACCCAGCGCTTGAAAGAACTGGGATTTCTGGCAGGGGCGCAGATCAAAGTGATTGGCTTCGGTTTATTCGGCAAAGATCCGATCGCGGTACAGATCAATGGCACTAAATTTGGCCTGCGCCGACGCGAGGCCGAAAAAATCATGACGCAACTTCTGCCGGTCTGAACCCAATGAGCGACAGCACTTTGCGTTTTGCCCTAGTGGGCAACCCGAACTGCGGGAAAACAGCCTTATTCAATAGCTTGACCGGCGCGCGCGCCAAGGTCGCAAATTACGCTGGCGTGACCGTGGAAAAACGCATCGGCCGCCTGACTCAGCTCGACCGTCCCGCTGAACTCATCGACTTGCCCGGCACTTACAGTCTGTATGTCGCTTCGCCCGACGAACAAGTCGCGCGTCGGGTACTACTGGGTGAGATGGAAAACGAGGTTCGTCCCGACGCGCTAATCGCGGTTGTCGATAGTACCAATCTCAAGCTGGGCCTGCGCCTGGTACTGGAGCTCAAAGCACTGGGTCTGCCGATGATTCTGGCGTTGAACTTGGCGGACTCCGCCGAGCGCCGCGGCATTCGCATCAACGTAGAGGAACTGTCTCGTCGTCTGGACATGCCGGTAGTCGAAACCGTCGCGGTGCGCCAAAGCGGCGTTGCCGCGTTAAACGCGGCTATCCGGCAGGCGCAACATCAACCACAGCGCCAAGCCACGCGGATCGAACTGCCGCAAAGACAAGAGCAAGTCGAGGCACTGTACGCGCGTATCGATACCCTGCTCTGCGGCTGCGTCAGCGTTCCGGACCATCCGCCGCGCTGGCAAGAAACCCTGGATGCGCTAGTCATGCACCCGGTGATCGGTCTCATTCTGCTCGCCACCATCCTCCTGTTGATTTTTCAAGCGGTGTTCGCTTGGGCAAGCCCGGTGGTGGATGCGATTGATGGGTCAGTGCAATGGTTGAGCACAACCTTGACCCATCTGTTGCCCGCGGGGATTTTGCAAGACTTTATCGTTAACGGCGTCCTTGCCGGTTGCGGCAGCGTGCTGGTTTTTCTGCCACAGATTGTGATTCTATTTGCCTTTATTCTGGCGCTGGAAGACTCGGGCTACCTGCCGCGCGCCGCCTTTTTACTTGACCGACTGATGCGCGGCGTTGGACTGTCCGGCCGTTCGTTCATTCCTTTGCTATCCAGCTTCGCCTGCGCGGTGCCCGGCATCATGGCCACGCGCTCAATCGCCGACCCCAAGGAGCGGTTGATTACCATCATGGTGGCGCCACTGATGACCTGCTCGGCCAGATTACCGGTATACGCCCTGGTGATTGCCGCGTTTATTCCAAAACACACGGTGCTTGGTCTATTCAATCTGCAGGGACTCACGCTGTTTGCCCTGTATGTCGCGGGGATTCTCAGCGCCGCGTTGGTCGCCTGGATCATGCGCCGCCAGCACACCAGCGACGACCATTTTCCCTTACTGCTGGAACTGCCCAGCTACCGCTGGCCCAATGCCTATCACTTCCTGCTCGGATTGAAAGAGCGCGCCTGGATTTTTATCCGCCGCGTCGGAACCGTGATCCTGGCTTTGTCGATTGTCCTGTGGTTTCTCGCCAGCTTCCCCTACCCGCCAGCCGCAGCCAGCGCGCCGGCGATCGACTACAGCTTTGCCGGCATGCTGGGAAAATTCATCCAGCCGGTGTTTGCGCCACTCGGCTTCAACTGGCAAATGTGTGTAGCGCTGATTCCCGCCATGGCGGCGCGTGAAGTCACGGTTTCAGCACTGGCCACCGTATACGCGGTTGGCGGCGAAGCGGCGCTCGGCAGCACCCTGGCGCACTCCTGGCCGCTGCCGGTGGCATTGGCTTATCTCGCCTGGTTCGTCTACGCGCCGCAGTGTCTATCGACCATCGCGGTGGTTAAACGCGAAACCAACTCGCTCAAGACCACCACGGCATTTATCGTTTATTTATTCGCCCTCGCCTACTTGGGCGCGCTGGCAACCCACGCGCTCGCCATTGCCTGGAGCTAAGGAGTACCACGATGTTGACTCATGGAATACAAAACTGGATCGTCGCCCTGTGCGTCATCCTGGCCACAGCGACATTGCTACGGCGTTATCTGAAAAAAAGTTCGGCGCAAAATACCGAATGTGGGAATTGTGGCGGCTGCAGCGGTAAAATAGGTAAGCGATAAGCTCAATCGTTCAACTCGGAGCGCTTCATGCCAGACCAAGAGCAGACATTACGCGCACAGTTTGACTTGCTGCACTCCGGCCAAGAGAGTGTTCAGGCGCTCACTCTGTTGGACATCGGCGACGAAACCACCGAGGTCATCAGCGCGTCGGGCACGTCCGCCCCAATACGACTGACCTTGGCGATCGGCGCGCAGAAAACCGCGCGCGAGTTCCTCTCCCACACCCCGCCCAGCGCGGCGGACATGGAGCGCGCCATCATGGACGTCGAGGATCAAGTGGCGCGCGCCAGCGCGTGTCTGCCACCCGACTCAACCCTGTTTGCCATCTCGGCGCCGCTACGCGAGATTGCATTACTGGCCGGAGCCCCGGACCAGAACCCCACCCAACTGTCACGCGCGGCGCTGGAGCAAACCTTCGAGCAGTTGGCGCAAGCCTCGATGGGCGCCCCGGCTCGTCGTGACTTGCCCAACACCCCGGAATTCGCCGCTCGCCTGCTGATTTTGCGCGAGTGGATGCACCACTTGCGATTTGCGTCGATCACCCTCCTCAGCTAGCAGGCGCTTGTACGATCATGTCTAGGCATTGCCTTAGGTGATAGGTATGGCGCGACACGGGCAGCACCCGCGCAGGCGCAGTCCGTGTCGCGCGCCGAGAAGGTTTCTCGGCCAAAACCGATGTCTGAGCTATATCTAAAAATAGAGAGAACAACACATCAACCGGGAGACGTGCATGAAACAGCATTGGCTTAGCGCGATGGTCCTCTGTGTGCTACTGCTGGTTCCCGCAGTCACTGTCGCCGGACAATTGAACATTGTCGGCACCTATGCGGGCGAGGCAACCACCCTCAGCATCGCCACTTACTCGGAAGGCAATGAGATCATCGCCTTGCTGGGCATATCCCGTAAAGTCTCGATCACCTTCACCAAGCAAGAATGGAATGCCTTCCTGGCGATGTGGCACCAGGCAGAAAACGCGCGCGGCGGCTCTTTCGACTACATTGGGTCGTACAAAGAAACCGGGACCACCTATCAGTCGCTACTGACCATGAGCGCCGGACCCGGGGTGCAACTGACCATCAATGACCAAGCGGGAACCTACACCTACACCCTGTCGCCGGATAACTATCCCAGTTTCGACGCCGACATTCTCAGGGTCAATCAAGCCTTGGGCTGTGGCCCTGATAGCTGCCCGGACGAAACCCCCAGCACAAGCAAATAAAATGAGGGCCCCGCTGAATATCTGATTCTGAGAGGCCCTACGCGCAACTCGCTTCGGCTTAAGCGCCTTGCGCCAAAGCGCGCAGCGAGGCGGTTCGCGACGTCGCGCACGGCACCCCGTCGCTCTCGCGGCACAAGACCAAATCGGCGATGGTCAGCACCGGCATGCCATGGAGTTCAGCATAGGCCACCGTGTCCTCGCCTCGCATCATCGAACCATCAGGCCGGGTCAACTCGCACAGCAGCGCCGCCGGGGCTAAACCCGCAAGCCGAGCGAGTTCAACCGCCCCCTCGGTATGACCGCGCCGCGCCAGAACCCCGCCGGGATCGGCGCGCAGCGGAAACACATGGCCCGGGCTCACAATCTGGCGCGGATCGCCGCGTAGCGCCGCGCGCACGGTACTCACCCGGTCAGCGGCGGAAATACCGGTACTAATCCCTTCGCGCGCTTCAATCGAAACCGTAAAAGCCGTGCCATAGCGGCTGCGATTATTGGACACCATTGGCGCCAAATCGAGCGCGGAGATCAGTTCGGGCGCTAAGCTGAGGCAGACAATACCGCTGCAATCACGAATTAATTGCGCCATGCGCGCCACGGTGACGCGCTCGGCGCCAATGATCAGATCGGCTTCGTTTTCACGATCAACATCATCGAGCAATGCCACAAACTGACCGGCGGCAATCGCGGCGACGGCGGCATTCACCCGCTGAATAGGTGTAGTGGATTGGAAATACTGGTCGAACGACAACATGATAACGCTCCTTAATAGGGTCAAGAAGCGTCCAGGGCGTGGCTCAGCCCACTACCTTAAAGCGCGGACCAAGCGAGATACGCGAGCGCCGCCCGCCGGCAGCGCAGGCAGCGACTCACGTTCGTCTTCTTTCATCCGGACTATACCGTCGGCCCCGGCATTGGTCCGGGTCTGCTGACCTCGCAAACATTCGCGAGCGCTCGCGGGCTCGGCGCCTCACGGCCTCACTGGCCGTTTGACGCCCTACCGCCGGTGGGGAATTACACCCCGCCCTGAAGACGCATCGCCGCGTTTGCGGCGATAGCGTCATCTTAGTCGCGCGCGCGCGTCAGAACAACCCGCGCACTGAAATGGGATTAACGCGAATGCGCCAATTCGCGATAAATGCGCTCAACATCGGCATGCTGGCACAGCCCGGTTCCAGCGCTCAGTAAGGCGGCCGTGGCGGCGGCCAGCGCGTATTGGAAAACTTCATCCAAGTCCGCATTGCGATTCAGGGCCCAGACCATGCCGGCCACGAAACTGTCGCCGGCGCCTATGACGCTGGAAACCCGCACCGGCAGCGCAGGCGCGCGCAAAGTGCGCTCGGCGCTCACCAATAAGGCTCCGTTTTCCCCCAAAGTCAGCGCCACCATTTGCGCCCGCCCCGAGTCCACGATCTCTTGCGCGACGGCGCGCCATTCACGTTCGTCACTCAAGGCCTGGCCAGTCAGGGCGCGCAGCTCGCTCAGGCTGGGCTTGACCAGATAGACCCCGGCATCCAGCGCCGCGGCGAGCGCCGGACCCGAGGTATCCAGTACCACTCGAGTCACATCGGGATCGACCGCGCTAGTGATTTGCGCATAGGTATCCACCTCGGCGCCCAGCGGTAAGCTACCGCTAAGCACCAGATAGCGCGGCGCCACGGGCAGCGCATTCAACTGATCAAGGCAACATTGCAATTCGTCCGCTGTGACCTTCGGCCCCGGCAAGACAAAACGAAACTCGCGGCCGCTTAAGCTTTCGTGCACCGAAAAATTCTCACGCGTCTCACCCGCAATCTCGACCCCGGTATTCGACACCCGCTCAGAGGCCAGCAACTGGCGCAGCATCTGGCCAATCGCGCCGCCGGCCAGATATAGCGCGTGGCAGTCACAGCCGAGGCGCTGCAATACGCGCGCCACATTAATTCCACCCCCTCCTGGATCGCGCCGCGCCGGGCCGCATCTAAGCTTATGAGTGTCACTCACATGATCGATCGAGGTCGCCACATCCACTGCGGGATTAAGCGTAAGCGTAACAATATCGGCCATTTTCAAGTCCTGGCTAACTCAAGGGATTAAGTTTGCCGCGCGCGGCAAGATACGCCACTGGGCAGGTTATCAGCATGCCCGCTATCGTTATGCTTTTCCAGTCGCAAAACAGATACACTTGATTGCGCGCCGTACCCCACCATGAGGATAGCTTGATGGCCCTGCATCTCTGGATCGGTTTTGCCCTGGCCTATTTGGCCACCACATTGTCTCCCGGCCCCAACGTGCTGCTGGTGATTCGCAACAGCGTGCGCTTTGGCCGCTCATCCGCCGCGATGACCATTCTCGGCAATCTGCTGGCCCAGTTACTGGTGGTGTTATTAGTCGCCTGTGGCGTCGGCGCTGTCATTGCCGCACTGCCCCCATTTTTTCTGGTGCTAAAAATGGTCGGCGCCGGCTATCTGATTTGGCTGGGCGTGCGTCAGATCAGCACCACCCACGCTAGCGCCTCGGTGTGCGCTACGCCAACAACCTACCCCCACATGTCGCAAGCCAGCATTTTGCGTCAAGCGTTTTTGGTATCGTGCAGCAACCCTAAAACCCTGATTTTCCTGTCGGCCTTTATGCCGCAATTTATCGACCAGTCCCGACCATTGGCCGGCCAATTCGCCCTGATGTATCTCACCATTTCCGCCACCGTGCTCTGCGTGCACTTCAGTTATTCGCTGACAGTCAGCCGGCTGGAGTCCCGCATGCGCAACCACGGCTTCATGCGCGCCATCAAGTATCTTGGCGGCTCGCTATTTGTCTTGCTTGGGCTGCGGCTGATGGCCAGCGAACGCTAGGAGCCCTGGATTGCGCCTCGGCGAGCGACAAGCATCCCATTTGGCGTATGATTTAACCCTTGCTCCGGGCTAGCAGTCGCCCATCTATAAGGAACTGATCCGATGTCTAACGGTTTTTCCGTGTCGCGCATGCGACGCTTAAGAAAAAACGCGTCGTTGCGCACGCTGTTTCAAGAAGCTGAATTCACGCTCGATGATCTGATCTTGCCGATTTTTGTTGAGGAAGAGGTCAGCGATTTCGGCGTGATCGAGGCCATGCCGGGTGTATTGCGCATCCCTGAAGCTCGTCTCGCCAGTGAAATCGAACGCTATGCGCGCGCCGGTATTCGCGCGGTGATGACCTTCGGCATTTCGCATCACAAAGATGCGGTGGGCAGCGACAGCTGGAATGAAAACGGTCTGGTGGCGCGCATGGCGCGCACCTGCAAGCAGGCGGTACCGGAGATGATCGTCATGTCCGATACCTGCTTTTGCGAATACACCACCCATGGCCATTGTGGCGTACTGCACGGTGACACCGTGCATAACGACGACACCCTGGTAAACATCGGCCTGCAAGCCGTGTCCGCCGCGCGCGCCGGCGCAGACATGATCGCGCCGTCCGCGATGATGGATGGTCAGGTGCAGGCGATCCGCAGCGCGCTTGACGCCGCCGGACTATCCGACACCGGGATTATGTCGTATTCGACCAAATTCGCGTCCGCCCTGTACGGCCCTTTCCGCGAGGCCGCTGGCAGTCAGCTCAAGGGAGACCGCAAGAGCTACCAAATGGATCCGATGAACCGGCGTGAAGCGGTGCGTGAATCGTTGCTGGACGAGCAAGAAGGCGCCGATGTCCTGATGGTGAAACCGGCGGGCGCCTACCTGGACATTATTCGCGACATCCGCGAAGCCTCGCGCCTGCCTCTGGCTGCATACCAAGTCAGCGGGGAGTACGCGATGATCAAGTTTGCCGCCGCCGCGGGCGCCATCGACGAAGCGCGTGTGGTGCGTGAAAGTCTGGGCGCCATCAAGCGAGCCGGCGCAGACCTGATTCTGACCTACTTTGCGATGGACATTGCCGAACAAGGCATTTAATCGTATCAAGCGCGAGCCGCTCGCGGCTCGCGCTTAGGATTCTGATGCCGAATCAGCGCCATTGATCGGCAATCGACTGATATTCCCCATTTTTTACAATGGTTGCAAATCCAGCATTGAAATCGTTGAGCAAGGCGGCTGCATGCGGATTGTTTTTAGAGAACACCACATATAACCCGGGCTGACCAATCAGCCCAATGACCTTGAATTTGCCGCGCAGAACTGGATTTTTTTGCACAAGAACTGACGCCACTTTTTCATACAGCACCATGTAATTTACACGCCCGGACACCAGTTTACGCAGACCGTTAATATCTTGATCGGACACGCTGCGCTCAATTTTCGTATCGGCATCGAACGTTTCTCCGTACTCGTATTCATTGGTCACCGCAACCAACTTTCCCTCAAGATCAGTTGATGTAAGATTTGATTCGGTGCTGCTCGCCGGGCCATAAATATTAATCCGCGCCAAATACAAGGGATGATCCGGCCAAAGGTAATGGACTTCGCGCATGCTGTTGCGCACGGCATCAAAACACGCGGCCAAGCTCCCCACACGTGTTTCAGCCATGCAGCGTGAATAGGGTACCGGCTTGAAATGGGCCTCAATACCCACCGCGCGAAAGGCGGCGACCACAATATCTTCCGCCAGTCCGCGCGGCGCGCCGTTGACCACCCCGGAATAGGGATACCAGTCATCCTCGGCGCCAATCAACACTGACGTCACGCGGGCCGCCTGGCAGAACCCCGATAGCAGAACCAGGAAACCAAAGCAGAAGGACTTGAAAACCATGGGGTATCTCCAGAGGCGGCGGCGACCCGAATACCTAGCGCGATATTCAGTTGAATTGTAGTTCATAGCGTAAAACACCGGATGCCATCACGTTCATCCATGCGCAGCCCCACCGACAGACGCTAAACTGATAAATCGCTAGACGCCCCATTAAGATGTATTTAAAATACATCTACGTAGCATCTATTTCAGCCTGGCTTCCATGGACATGGCCAACAGTGTTGGCGCTTGCCGTTTGCCGGGCTCGCCAAGGAACCCCCATGTTTAATTCCAAGCTAAAAAGGGCATTACTCAAAGCAACCGAGGACAATCATCGCCTCACGCAGACCGTACAGTCTTTAGAAGAAAAGCACCGTCAGAGCCACGATCAACAAATGGCAATCCAACAGAGATCTGACCGTCTGGAGCAAAGAATCAGCCTGTTGGACGGTGTACTGAAGAACATCAATCAATTCGGTGAGTCATTAACCGGGATTAGCCATTCGTTTCTTGGCTTGTCCACCCAACTCAACCAAGACGCCATCATCGCGGACACCTCCGCCGCCGAATCCGAGACCAATCGCTCAACCTTTGAAGGTATGGCGGCCAATTTGCTGGCCATGGTCGAGCGCATTCGGGTCGCCAGTGTGAGTGTCGTTGGACTGTCGCAACGCGCCAGCGAAATTGGTGGCATCGTCAACTTGATCCGTGAAATTGCGGAACAAACCAATCTATTGGCGCTCAATGCCGCGATCGAGGCCGCGCGCGCCGGCGAAGCCGGTCGCGGCTTTGCCGTAGTGGCGGACGAAGTCCGAAAATTGGCGGAAAGAACCGCGCGCGCCACCACGGAGATTGGCGGACTGGTCAGCGGCATCCAACAAGAAACCAATAACGCCAAGGCCGTGATGGATATTGGAGCGAATAACGCATCGCGGCAAAGCGGAGAAAGCGCCGCCGCAATGCATGCCATGCAACGCCTGTTCGAACTATCACAGCAAATGCAGCGGGGCATCTCCAGCTCATCACAGATTGCCGAAATCGAACTGGCGAATATTGAAGAACTCAGCCTCAAACTGGAGGTGTACAAAGTACTCCTTGGACTTTCCAACCTGCAAGCCAGCGATATTCCGGATGAAACCCAGTGTCGACTTGGCCGCTGGTATTACCGCGAAGATCAGCGCGCCGACTATGCGCGCTCGGCAGACTATAGAGCGATGGAGGCGCCGCACCAGGCGGTGCATGACTACGCCAAAAAAGCGATCGCCTGCTATCGCGCAGAGGATATTGATGGCGCCTTGCAAGCGCTGGGCCAGATGGAAAACGCCAATCTGCAAGTGATGTCCAGGATGACTCATCTGCTGGCGGGGTGATCTCCGCGCGACACAACCATTCAAACTTTGACAATGTCAGCGCATTCACTAATCATCGCTAGCCTCAGGTGCCCTGTGTCGCAAAGTACGGGGAGAATCGGGAAGGCGGTGCAATGCCGCCACGTGCCCAACGCTGTATGGATGATGCTTCGGCAACCCGCCACTGGTGCAAGCCGGGAAGGCGCCGACGGCAGTTGACTCCGAGTCAGAAGACCGGCCTGAGACATTCGCGCGCTGCACGGCCAGGCAGAGTGCTATTTTTCACGCAAGGGGAATTGCAATGAAATTGAACCAGGCCAGTCAGGACATCCACACCTTCAGCGACCAAGCGCGCGCGGCAATCTATCAAACCATCTTTTCGCGCCGCGACGTGCGCGGCCAGTTCCTAGCCAAAGCGGTGCCGGACGATGTGTTGAGCCGTATCATTACAGCGGCACATTACGCGCCTTCCGTTGGCTTCATGCAGCCATGGAATTTCATTGTGGTGCAATCTAACGAAGTCAAGCGCAAGGTACACGCCGCATTTGCCGAAGCTAACGCACAAGCGGCGGAGATGTTCGTGGGCGATAAGCGCTCCACCTACCAGACGCTCAAACTCGAAGGCATCCTGGAGTCACCGCTCGGCATTTGCATTACCTGCGACCGTGAGCGCACCGGTCCGGTCGTGGTGGGTCGCACCCACATGAAAACCATGGACCTTTACAGCAGCGTCTGCGCGGTACAAAACCTCTGGCTAGCCGCGCGCGCCGAGGGATTGGGTGTGGGCTGGGTCAGTATTTTCAATCAAGCGGCATTGCAGACCGCCCTTGGCATTCCCAAGGGAGTCACCCCGATTGCATATCTGTGTGTCGGCTATGTCAGCCATTTCTATTCCAAGCCGGAACTGGAAACGGCCGGTTGGCTGCCACGGCTACCGATTGAAGACTTGGTGTACTTCGATCAGTGGGGGCAGAGCGATGAGCAACATCCGCTAATCGAAAAGTTGATCCAAGATCAAGCCTCGGCCCAAGAGGCGGCCAACGCCAGCGCGCGCCAACAGGGGGGCAGCGTACACGACCTCTGAGCGTTGCGAGAGCCCGACGGGCGCGGCGGATGCCGGTCACCATGACCGCTTTAGCGCACGCTGCGCCGCCACCCCCACCAGCCCCAGTTCTCTGGCGTTGGTTCACACCAGAAATCGCTGGTAGCCCGGGTTGGCGCTCTCCTCCCAGCAGGGGTAGCCCAGTGCCGCCAGAAACTGGTCAAACTGCCCGGCCTCAATACTCGGCACTTGGATGCCAACCAGGATAGAGCTATAGTCCGCCCCTTGGTTGCGATAGTGAAACAGGCTGATATTCCAGTTAGGCGCCATCGCTGATAAAAATTTCATCAACGCTCCCTGCCGTTCAGGAAACTCAAAGCGCAGCAGCCGCTCATCAGGCACCCGCATCGAGCGCCCTCCCACCATATAGCGGATATGCTGTTTGGCCGACTCGTCGTCACTCAGGTCGACGGTGGAAAAACCATGCGCTTCGAAGGATTGCACCAGCAGCTGGCGCTCGCGGCGCTGGCTGATCTGCACACCGACCAAGATCTGCGCCGAATTGGCATCGGACAAGCGATAGTTGAATTCGGTCACACTCCGCGTTCCCATCAGTTCACAGAACTGCCTAAAGCTGCCACGGCGCTCGGGAATGGTCACCGCAAATAAGGCCTCCCGCTCTTCACCAACCTCCGCGCGCTCGGCAACGAAGCGCATACGATCGAAATTCATGTTGGCGCCCGAGGTGATGGCGACCAAGGTCTGATTTTCACGCTGGGTACTTTGTGCATACTGTTTAGCACCGGCAAGGGCTAACGCACCAGCGGGTTCGAGTACACAGCGCGTATCCTGAAACATGTCCTTGATTGCCGCGCACAGCTCGTCGGTACTCACAATCAAAACATCGTCAAGAAAGGCGTGGCACAAACGAAAGGTTTCCGCCCCAACCAACTTCACCGCTGTGCCATCCGAAAATAATCCGACTTCACTGAGCGTCACGCGCTGGCCTGCCTTGAGCGACTGCGCCATGGCGCAGGAATCATCGGTCTGGACCCCAATCACACGGATCTCGGGGCGCAGCGCTTTCACATAAGCCGCAACCCCCGCCGCCAGGCTGCCGCCGCCAATCGGAACAAAGATGGCATCAATCGGCTGTTGATATTGACTCAGGATTTCCATCGCGACGGTACCTTGACCCGCAATCACGTACGGGTCATCAAACGCGGGAATAAAGGTGAGATTCTGCTGTTGCTGCAGCTGGAGCGCATAGGCGTAAGCGTCGCTATACGACTCCCCAAATTGCACCACTTCGACCGTGGGTCCGCCGTGCTCGCGCGCCGCGTCAACCTTGACCTGCGGCGCGGTCAGCGGAACCACGATAATGGCGCGCCCCCCTAGCCGGGCGGCGGAAAGCGCGACACCTTGCGCGTGATTCCCCGCGGAAGCGGTAATCACGCCGCGTTTTAGTTCCTCGGGGGAAAGATGCGCCATCTTGTTGTAAGCGCCGCGCAGCTTGAACGAGAAAACCGGTTGCTGATCCTCGCGTTTCAAATAAACCGAATGCCGCAGGCGCAGTGAAAGATTTTTAGCTAACTGTAACTCGGTCTTGCGGGCAACATCGTAAACGCGCGCGGTCAGGATTTTTTTCAGGTAATCCGTCTGACACGACTGAACATCGTCGACATTGGCAAACAGAGGGGATTGATCTAGAGGCATGGCAGGCTCCTGTGAGATCGTCCCAGGAAGCGGAAAATAAACAACCCGCCACTTGGGGCGGGTTGTTTTAACTTGCATCGGCTGCGCGCTAACCCACCATTCTCGGAATGGCGGTAATAATCATTACGCAGCGGATTTGAAATAAGTTCATGCCCTTAGCATCATGCACTTGCAATAATTTGTCAACCTTCACTTTAAGCCCCCTCTCTAAGACGTGATAACCGATTAAGCCATGGCATAATCAATCACAATTTCATCGCGCTACGGATCCGCTCATGAACATCGTCGTCATCTTCCCGACCGCCACCGAAGCGCGCCGGTTTAACCGCCCCGGGGTGACCGTGGTCATCGGCGGCGTCGGGCTCACCGCGACCGCCTACTCGACGCTTAAAACCATCCAGCAACACCAGCCAGAGGTTCTCATTCTGGCCGGGGTGGCCGGCATGTATCCCAAGGCCCCGCTCGCAATTGGCGACACGGTACTAGTGAGCAGCGAATGCGAAGCCGACTTAGGTTTTTTTACCGTGGATGGATTTGTGCATCTGTCTCAGCTCGCCATCGACATGGAGTTCGAAACCCGACATACACTGACTTGCCCCTGGATTCCGACGGAACCGCCGTTAGCTCTGGCCAAGAGCTGCTCGCTGAACGCGGCCATGGCGCCGTTTGTCGACATCACGGGGATCGATATCGAAAACATGGAGGGCGCGGCCTTTTTCCATGTTTGCTTGCAAGAGCAACAGCGCTTTTATGAAGTCCGCTCGATATCGAACGTAGTGCAGCCCGGAGACGATGACTGGGATTTAGAGGGGTCGGTGCGCAATCTGACCGACGGTCTGAACCACTTGATCGATGTCCTGCAGTCAGCACCCGCCTAGCACGGGATCACACATGCGACGTGAGACTTTAATGGTCCTGATGGTTGGCATCCCAGTCCCAACTCACGCCGACTAAGGTTTGCCAGCCGGCGGTGTGCTGTCCGCCTTGATCCGCGACCCAGCGGCTGCCGACACCAGTGACCAGACTCCAGTCCTGCCAGATCGGATGCTCCACCACCAGCAGCAAATTACTTTGCTCCAGTTGCCAATGGCCACCGCTGTTTTCATGCTCCAGTGACTGGCGCCGTTGGCTATCGGCGACACTGGCCCAGCCCCACAGCCGCAGTTGATACAGCCCTAGCGCGCCGATGGGCTGATCCAGATTGACAACCAGCAGATCGCCAGGGTTGCTTGGCCCCAAGCGTGTCGCATAGCCAACGGACACAGACCCGTTGCCCGGCAAATCGAAGCCGTAGCGCGCCACGCCCAGATTTTGCCCAACATGACCGCCCAGCACCCAAATCGGTTCATTCGCCACCCCGAGAGACACCCAGCCGGCGGGCGCCGGCAGCACCCACCCGCCCTCGCCATCCTGCCAATAGGCCGCGCCATACGCGGTCGGATACAGTGCCTCAATCCCGCTTTGCAGTTGCGAAGAACTACCGCCATCCGTCTGGTGCGTGGCAACGAAGGCACTGATCGACAGAGTCGGTGTCATATCATCGGCCAGGCAGGGCAGCGCAACGAGCGCCAAGATACAGGACAGAATGATTTTCATTGGGTTTCTCTACTGTGTCAGCCAAGGACCGGTAGGAGCGGCTCAAGCTCAGCCATCATCCACAGATAAATAGAAATACAATTTCAAATTCTACATTGATAAGTACCCTCTAGAAACTGATTGTAAAAATCGGAGGCGTAGGTTGGTGGTGAGCCGTAGGCGAACCCCAACGAGATATCTGCCGGATGCTGACAATGTTAGTGGAATGGACACCCCCAACCAAAACGGCATCAATGTGCCAAATGGCAGCTTGCGGCGGCGCTCATTACTGGGCGCGCAAGCTGAGGTTCGCTACGCTCACCACCAACCTACGAACCCAGACTGACCGTCTTAGCTTTTTAAAATAGCTTTCCGCGCAACTGATCAAACAAAACCATAAATCGGTTATCAGCGCAGACGCGCTAAGATTTTGTCATCCAAGACACAATAAGGGGTAACTAAGCCGAGACTGACGGCAACCAAGCCGTTAGCGCAAGCGTTGTGGCCGTCATGTTGCTCGCTCGCCCATGGCATCAAATAAAGTGGCGCTATCCACCAACCGCGCCGCGCGCGCTTGCAAGCTACGAATGCGCGCCGCGCGGAAATTCTGCTCGGCCTCCAAGGTGTCATCAAATGCCACAGCGCCAAGCTGGTAGCGCATCAATCCTTGTTTCCAGCGTTGCTCAGCGGCAGCGCACGCCGCTATCGCCTGAGTCTGGGCCTGGGCATCCTCCTGCAAACTGGCCAAATTATCGGCCACTGAGCGCAAGGCATTCAGTACAACTTGCCGGTATTGCTCAACCGCGGCTTCGTATAATGCCCGCGCCTGATTTTGTTGCTCCAATAATGCCCCGCCATGAAACAAGGGCTGACTCAGCGAAGCGCCCGCGCTCCAGATCAGCCCCAGTGGCGAATTCAGCGTCGACCAGTCATAACCGCCACGGCCGTAAGACGCGGTCAATGATAGCGTAGGAAACCTGGCGGCGCGCGCCGCGCCGACCTGCGCCGCCGCCGCGTTAAGCGCGGCTTCCGCGGCCAGAATATCCGGACGTTGATGTAATAATTCAGAGGGCAGCGATACCGGCAACTCACTGGGCAAATGCAGTTGATCCAGAACCAGAGGTTGAGGCGCCGCCTCGGGATTACGTCCCAGCAACACCGCCTCGGCATGACGTAGCTGCAGGATTCTGGCGCGCAGACCAGGCAAACTTTCCGCCAACTCGGCCGCCTGCTGTTGCCCGGCCAGCATATCGGCCATGGCCGCCCCGCCCTCCTGGTAGCGCAGCGCAACTTGCCGCGCCTGGAGCGCGCCCAGTTGAACCTGGCGCGAGGTTTCATCCAGTTGCGCTTGCAGCGCGGCGAGGTTAATCGCCAGCAACACGATATTGGTGGCCAGCGCGCGCCGGCTCGCCGCCAATTGCCAGGCCTGCCCGCGGACTTGCCCCATCAGCGCTTGGTTGGCGAGCGTGGCAGCGCCAAGCAGATTAAAGCTCCAGCTGGCGCTCACCCCGGCGTTGAACACACTGTCCTGATAGGTGAGCGGCAACTGCCCCAACTGATTTAAAGTCCGCTGATCCAGCTTCCCAATTGAAGCATCGACTGTCGGCAGTTCGCTCTGCCCGATTTGCGCGCGCAGCCCGGCGCGCGCCGCGTCAAGACTATGCCGCGTCGCCTCCAGAGAGGGATTATTGGCCAGCCCTTCGGCCACCTGAGCATTCAGCTCGTCAGAGGCAAACGCGCGCCACCATTCGGGCACCGGAGCGCGGCCTGAGCGTAAATGCTGGTCAGCGCCCTCTTCGCTCGGCAAGCCAGTGGCCTGCGCGCTGGCCGCGTAATGCGCGGGCAAGGGCATTGCGGGTCGGTCGGGCGGCACCCAGGAGCCGCAAGCGCTCAGCCCGGCGACACACATTACGGCAAACCAACACCTGAAATCATGGGCGCTCATTGAGTACACTCCGGCAACCGGTCGACACGCTGGATCCGAAACCAGCTGGCATACAGAACGGGTAGGAAAAACACCGTCAGGATCGTTGCGATGCTAATCCCCCCCATCAAGGCCGTCGCCATAGGGCAGAAGAAATTACTGCGCAACAAAGGGATCAGCGCGAGCACCGCCGCCGCCGCTGTCAGCGTAATCGGGCGAAAGCGCCGCACCGTTGCATTGATTACCGCTTGATAATGATCCGCGCCGCCGCGGATATCCTGATCGATCTGATCGAGCAGGATCACTGAGTTGCGCATGATAATACCGGCCATGGCGATGATACCGAGCAAGGCGACAAAGCCGAGCGGCACGCCAAACAGCAGCAGCGCGGGAACAACCCCAATCAAGCCCAGGGGCGCGGTAAGGACGACGATGATGACTCGGCTGAAGCTCTGCAGTTGCAGCATCAAGAGTAGGAAAATCACCACCAGCATCAGCGCAACGCCAGCCATAACCGAGGCGTTGGCCTTGAGGCTACTCTCCACCGCGCCCCCCACCTCAATGCGATATCCATCGGGCACGCGGGCCCGCAATGTCGCGAGATGCTGATCAATGTTCCGAGTCACATCGATACTTTGCGCCCCTTGCCGCAGATCACAACGCACGGTCATTGTCGGCAAGCGGTCGCGCTCGCGAATCACCCCGTACTCCAGCCCGTAACTAAAATGCCCGAGCGCCGCCAAGGAAACGGCTTTTCCTGACTGAGTGGGCAGCGCCAAACGCTCGACGCGCGCCGGATCGATCCGCTCGCTCTGCGGCGCGCGCAGGTCAATTGAGATCAATTGGTCCCGCTCGCGCAGCTGTGACAGGGTAAATCCGGACAGTGACATTTGCAGAAAATCAGCAATACTCCGCGAGCTGACCCCCAAGGCGCGCGCTTGGTTCTGATCAACCACGAAACGCACCGAGCGCTGAGCCGGCTCAGTCCAGTCCAGCTGCACATTGCGGCTATCCGGGTTCTGGCGGAAGACCCGCGCGACTTGTTCCGCCAAGTCGCGCACGGTACCCACCTCAGGTCCGCTGACACGGAACTGCACTGGATAACCGACCGGCGGCCCGCTTTCTAATTGACTCACCCGCGTGCGCAACGAGGGGAACTCATTTGGCAGAATCTGGTTGAGCGCCAGCGACAGCTTATCGCGCAGAGCCAGTGATTTACTGCTAATCAGGACTTGGGCAAAGTTGGGCTTGGCCAGTTTTTCATCCAGAGGCAAGTAGAAACGTGGCGCGCCGGAACCGACAAAAGCCACATAGTGATCGATTTCCGCGCGTTGGTTCAAGATGGATTCCAGACGTTGAGTGGCGCTCAAGGTGGCATTGATCGAGGCACTTTCCGGTAACTCCAGGTCAACCAGCAGCTCGGAGCGTTCGGAGCTGGGGAAAAACTGCTGCTGGACCCAGGGCAACGCGCCAAGAGCCGCGGCAAACAGGGTAGCCGTCAGTAGCAGCACGATGCGGCGGTGTGCCAGACTCCAACCTATCCAGCCGGCCAGTCGGCGATAAAAAGGCGAAGCATAGGTCGCGTGAGAATCGATCAACGCTTCGTTGCGCGCGGGGCGCGGCAGTAAATGGTAACCCAGCAGCGGAATCACAATCACCGCGGCCAGCCAGGACAGAATCAACGCTATGGCTGAAACTTGAAAGATCGAGCGGGTATATTCACCGGTATCCGATTGCGCCAGCGCGATCGGCAAAAAGCCGGCAATCGTCACCAAGGTGCCGGTCAGCATCGGGAAAGCCGAACTGGTATAGGCAAACGCCGCCGCGCGCATCCGGCTCAGACCGCGCTCCAACTGCACCTTCATCATTTCGATGGCGATAATCGCATCATCCACCAACAGCCCCAGCGCCAGAATCAGCGTGCCGAGCGAGACTTTATTCAGACCGATACCGAACCAGCGCATGCACAACGCGGTACCCGCCAGAACCAACGGAATCGTGATCACCACCACCAAACCGGTACGTAGCCCCAGGCTGAGCAGACTCACCACCAGCACGATAACAATCGCCTCGGCCACGGCTTCGACAAAGTCATCCACCGAATGCGCCACGGTATCGGGCATGCTGGCAATTTCTCGCAGCATCAGGCCCGCTGGTAGTTGCTCCCGCAAGCGCGACTCCTCCGCCTTGAGCGCCCGCCCCAGTTCGATCACATTACCTCCGGGCTGCATGCTGACACCGATGCCCAATACATTGCGATTCTGGTAACGCATCAGCGCACTGGGCGGATCGACATAACCGCGCCGGATTTGCGCAATGTCGCCGAGGTGAATGGTGCGACCGTTCACTCGCAACAAGGTGGCGGCCAATTGCGCGCTATCGCGGATTTCGCCGCTGGGGCGGATATAGACTCGGTCGAGCGCGGTGTTCACCACCCCGACGCCACTGACGGCATTTTGGCTTTGAATCGCATCGGCAATCTGTTGTGGGCTGATCCCTAATTGCGCCAAACGGGCATTGGCGATCTCGACATGAATCCGCTGCTCCTGGTCGCCAAAATAATCGACCTTGGCAACCTCGGGAACGCGCAGCAAGGCAACACGCAAGCGTTCCGCGTAATCATGCATTTGAGCAAAGGAAAATCCATCACCTTGCAGGACATAGATATTGGTATACACATCACCGAATTCATCATTAAAAAACGGCCCTTGCACCCCATCCGGCAAGGTCGTCGCGATATCCGATATTTTCTTGCGCACCTGATACCAATCGTCAGGCACCTGCCCTGGCTGGACAGATTCTTTCAAATTAACCAACACCAGCGACTCACCTGGATTTGAATTGCTGTCCAGGAAATCCACATCCGGAATTTCCTGCAACTTGCGCGCAATCCGGTCGGTGACTTGCTCCTGAACCTGCCGCGCCGTGGCGCCCGGCCATAAACTGCGGACTACCATGGTTTTAAACGTGAAAGGCGGATCCTCCGACTGCGCCAGACGCCCATAAGACAGTACACCGAACAAAGCAATCAGCAGCAGAATGGCCAGGACGAATTGTTGGTGACGCAGCGTCCAGCTGGATAGATTGAAGCGCTCGGGACGCTCGGTCTCGGCACTCGGCGAGATGCTCATTGCACGCCACCTTGTTCGACCTGTGCGCTAAACAACGGCGCAATGGGCTCGATGCGCTCACCGGCATACACCGTGTGAGTGCCAGCGGCAACTACCCGCTCGCCCGGCGCCAGCCCCGAGGACAAAATCACCGCGTCCGCCTCATAACGCGCGGGCGTAACAGGACGTAACGCCAGCACCTGAGTGACGGGTTGCAACACCCAGACCGCGGGCTGATCTCCCTGATGAAACAGCGCTGAAGCTGGAATTTTCACGGCGCCCGCTTCGCGCAAAGCGGAACTCGACACCGGCTGCAAGCGCGCGCTGCCGGTTAAGCCCAGTGGCAGCGTTGCGTCGGCATGCAACAGACTAAGCTTGACGCGAAAGCTGCCGGTCAGCCCATCGGCCTGCGTCGCTTTTTCTCGCACACGGGCGAACAGGGGCTGTAGCGGCAGCTCGGTCAGCCGCACCTCGGCCAGTTGTCCAATCCTGAGCTGGTCGATATCGCGTCCAGCCACGTCCATTACCGCATCAATCGCCCCACTCCAGGCCAGCCGGTACACCGGCTGACCGCTGCTCAATACCGCGCCGGTATCGGCCAACTCCGCAGTAATCACGCCATCATGGTCGGCGCGCAAGGTTTGATAATCCAGCGCGCGCTGGCGTTGACGCCATTGACTGGCGGCCTGATCGCGCGCGGCGCGGGTTGCGGCAAAACTATCCTGGCTTTGCTCCAATTGCGCCTTGGCGATCAGGTTCAGCGCCGCTTGCGCCTGATCGCGCCGCAATTGCTGGTCGGCGAACTGTAGGCGGTGTTCAGCGGCCGACAGCCCGGCGCTGGCATCGGCCAATTGCAGTTGGGCATCGGCGGGGTCCAGTCGGGCGAGAACCTGGCCGGCGCGCACCACATCTCCCAGATGTACCCGTCGTTCGATCAATTTTCCACCAACGCGCAACGCCAAATCATTGGCGTCGCGCGCTTCAATACGCACGGGGTACTCAATACTGCCCGCAACACTGGCGGGCTCCGCGCTCACTACCTCTGCCTTGGGTAGTGTCACCACCGTTGGCGATGCGCCATGACATCCGGCCAGGCACGCAGCCATCAATAGTGGATAAGTCAACCGGGATAGATCAGTTGTCATGACGATTCGCATTCCAATTCCAGCTAACGCCCAGCAACGTTTGCCAGCCGGCGGTGCGCGCCCCGCCTTGGTCGGCAACCCAGCGGCTGCCAATACCCGCGATCAGACTCCAGTCCTGCCAGATCGGCTGCTCCGCTACCAGCATCAAATTACTTTGTTCAAGCTGCCAACTCACACCATTATCTTCGTGCCCCAGAGACTGACGTCGCTCGCCATTCGCTAAACTGGCCCAGCCCCATAGATGCAGCTGGGTACGGCCCAGCACGGCAAGGGGTTGGTCCAGATTGGCAATCAGCAGATCACCAGGATGGCTTGAGCCGATGCGCGTCGCATAGCCGAGGGACAGTGTGCCGCTACGTGGCAGATCGAAGCCGTAGCGCGCCACGCCCAGGTTTTGCGACACATTGCCGCCCAGCACCCACATGGGCTCATTCGCCACGCCGAGTGACACCCAGCCCGCGGGCGCCGGCAGCACCCACCCGCCTTCGCCATCCTGCCAATAGGCCGCGCCATAAGCCGTCGGATATAACGCCTCGACACTGCCCTGAAGCAGGGATGAACTGCCGCCATCGGTCTGATGCGTAGCGATGAAGGCACTGATCGACAGAGTCGGCGTCATGTCATCGGCCAGGCAAGGCAACGCGACAAGCGACAAGGCACAGGCCAGAATGGTTTTCATTTGATTTCCTCAATCGATATCCGCCGGAGACCGACGTGGCGTCATCAGGCGCAAAGCATGCACATATGAATTCTAATACTTAAATGAATTCAAATACAACAATGTATTTGAATTTATATTGGATGTGCTATGATTTTTAACATGACACGCACGCGACTCACCCGGGACGAGAGCCGGGAACAAACACGCCTTCAACTGCTCGACGCGGCACAGAAACTGATTGCTGAAAAAGGGCTGGCGGCCTCAAGTGTTGAGGATATCACTCGGGAAGCGGGCTATACCCGTGGGGCGTTTTACTCGAATTTTTCCAGCAAGAACGAGCTGTTTTTAGAATTGTTGGAACGTCAGCATCTTCAGGAGATGGCGGCTTTCGACCTGCTATACGAAAACTGTGACAACGTGGAGCAGTTGCGCGCCAACACCCCTGCGCTGTTCCGGGGGATTAACCGCGAGCGGGATTGCTGTATCTGCTGGGCGGAAGCCCATTTACTGGCGGCGCGCGACGCTGAATTTCGCTTACAATTCAACATATTAACCCGTGACTCGATCTCGCGCGTGGCAAACCTGATTCGGCAATTCTATCAACTAGCGGGTTATGTCTCGCCGATCCCGGTTGAAGCCGTGGCTTTTGGAATTATCAGCATGTGCGATGGCGTCCAGGTGAACCAAATTTCCAACCCCGAACAGGGCGAGGCTTGGGCGGAACTGATACTGGAACGCTACGTCGAGCAAGAGATGCGGCTCACACCGCTCCCCCCTCCCAAATAAACCGCGCGCCGGCATGAGCGGCGCCGGGCTCCGCTCTTTCTTGTCCCTGCGTCACCCAGCCGCCGCGCCGCTGGCCGCGGATCGCGCCAGGCGCGACCCGCGTGTTGGATTACGATGCCGACGCCTGCTTTCTTGCGCTGAGCTCGCCTTTAATCTGCAGAAAGGCCTCAATCGCCTCGGGCGTGCCGGCGGACAATCCGTCACGGTTATACTGACCTGTCGTTTGCAGCAGCAGATCTGGATCAAGCGTTTGCAGCGCGGCATCCGGAATGCAGCGCAACAGTGCCCCCAAGGCACTGATGGCCTTGGCCTGACCTTGGTACAGCGCGTCGAACATCTCCCGGCTTTGCGGTATCAACCGTGCCCACTCTAGCCGCGCGCGCGCGTCTTCCGGCGCGGCCAGCACGAGATCCGCCAGTAGCGCAATCGCCTGATCGCGTCCCCGTACCAAAGCCCAGGACAACCCTGGGACGCCCTGGCTATCTTGCGCCAACAAGAATTGATTCCAGTCTAGCGCGCGGCGCGCGGATTCCGGCAAATTGGAAACCAGCCGGACCCAGGCCGTGGCGCTGCCCTGGTGTTCGTTGCGGTAACCTTCGGACGCCAGCATCGTAAACAACGGCGGGGTACCATCCGCATGCCGTGCCTGCAACAACGTGTTCCAGTCCAGTGTCGCGGCGTTCGACTCCGGGATCAGCGCCAACAGGCGGGAAAACGCGTCAATACTGTCCGCGCGGCCAGCGAAGAGTGACGAATACAAAGCGGGGGTGCCATCTGGATACGGAGCCCGCAGCAAGGCCAACCAGTCGATCGCTTCGCGCGCACTTTGCGACAGATTGGCGATCTGCCGGGTCAAAGCGTCAATCGGCGCCGATTGATTGAGCCGCATCGCCTGATTCAGACCCGGGATGTAATGATTTGCGCCGCGCGCCTGCAGCACCGTGTTCAGATCGTCCGGAGCCAGATCGGCCAGTTGCGGGCCGAGCGCGTCGATGGCGCGGCTGTCGCCGCTACTCAGGGCGCTGGATAAGGACTGCGTCAAACGCTCGACGGCGGATTGCGCCGCGCTAGATTGATGAGCCACCGGATTCACCGCCGGCGCCAGATGGGAAACAGAAGTCATGGAGGATCCAGTCAAGTTGAGATACAGCCCAACTTTGAAGGCTTCGCGTCCTGATTCCTTCCAAAAATCGGCTATGGACTGCAGTTTTCACCGAATTTCAATGCAAAAAAGCCAACCCATAAGGGCTGGCTTTTTTGGTAATTCTGGTGGCCAATCTCGGAATCGAACCAAGGACACGCGGATTTTCAATCCGTGATTATTGGCATTTTTCTACATTGATTGGCATACATGAAAAACATCAAATCGTTTAAATTCAAACATTTATTCGTGTAGCCAATAATCCGCACATTGATTGATATTGAATTGCATCATACAATCTGGCTACATGGTGGCTACATAGCCGCATTAAGGCCAGAAAATGGAACGCATCAGACTAACGCTAGAACGAATTACCGCCTTCACCTGCCCACCAGAAAAGCAGCAAGCCTTTCTATGGGACACAGAAGCACCTGGGCTTGCAGTGCGTGCGACCACATCGGGCAATAAGTCCTTCATTTTCGAGAGCAAGCTAAACAGACGCACCATCCGCATAACACTGGGAGACGTGCGCGTGTGGTTGCTTAAATCGGCTTGGCTTGATGGCAAGGAAGTACAACGCGGCGCACGCGAGGAAGCTGGCCGACTGAAAACATTAATCGACCAAGGCAAAGACCCGCGCCAAGTAGCTGCCGACGAAATTGCAGCCAGTGAAGCCAGACGGGACGAGCATGTAGCCACGCAACATGCCGAAGAGCAAACAGCCCGACGCAATCAAATTACCGTCAGAGAGGTTTGGGATGCCTATATCAATGCGAGGCGCAGCAAATGGAGCCCACGCCACCTAATTGACCATCAAAAGGTCATGCTACCCGAACGCATTAGCGAGCGAAAAAGCGCCCATCAGCTAACTGCTGGCGTGCTAGCCCCTCTCGCCCTACTCCCCCTTGCTGCTCTGACTCCCGACCGTGTAGCCGAATGGCTGGAAACTGAAACACCTAAACGCGGCACCCAAGCCGCGCTAGCCTTCAGGCTTCTGCGTGCCTTTATCAACTGGTGCAATGGAGAAGTCGAATATCAGAACATTGCTTCTGCCGACGCCTGCGCCCGTAAAGTAGGCAGAGACCACCTGAAGAAATCCACAGCCAAAAAGGACAGCCTGCAGCGCGAACAATTGCGACTGTGGTTTGAAGCCGTTAAGCGCATTCAAAACCCGACCATTGCAGCCTACCTTCAAGGCCTACTCATTACCGGCGCACGCCGCAACGAATTGGCAGGCTTGCGCTGGGATGAAGTCGATTTTCAATGGAACAGCCTGACCATACGCGACAAAGTGGATGGTGAACGCACGATACCGCTAACCCCCTACTTCGCCAGCCTATTGCGCGACCTGCAAGCGCGTAACCAGACCCCGCCACCAGTTCGCCGCCTTAATACACTGAAAGCGCGAGGGGAAGAATGGAAGCCATCGCCGTGGGTGTTTAGTAGCCCAACATCAGCCACCGGCAGACTACAAGAGCCAAGCATTGCACACCGCAACGCCATCGCCGCTGTTGGCCTGCCTCAGTTATCGCTACACGGCCTGCGCCGCTCGTTTGGCAGTCTGTCCGAATGGTGCGAAGTGCCGGTTGGCATTGTCGCCCAAATCATGGGTCACAAACCCAGCGCCACAGCCGAAAAACACTACCGCGAACGCCCACTAGACTTGCTGCGCATGTGGCATAGCAAGATTGAAGGCTGGATATTGGAACAGGCAGAAATCGAACAACCACAATCCGATACAGTTAGCCCGAGCCTGCGCGTAGTCGCTTAACCGTTTTGCCGCCCACTACCTCGACGGAGGGAACAGCCGGATACCTTCACCGGCCTGTGGGTGGCTCCCAATTGATATTGAAGGTTTGCGCTTTGAAGGAGTGCATAAATGCCATTTTATGTAGATGACCCGGAAAATCCCGGCAAAAAGGCTGATGTTCTAGACATCCAACGCCGCGACCCTTTTCAAGACTTGCCACCATATCGGCTAACCGGTTATCTGAAGCGGGATTCATGGACACGGCGCGAAGCCATATTACTACTGGCTGG
>Ga0302156_10000040_pt1 | contig 120435 bp, 114 predicted proteins | sample I_Bog_N3_2_FD_193503 | JGI IMG/M metagenome (GOLD analysis project Ga0302156, IMG submission 193503) | Peat permafrost microbial communities from Stordalen Mire near Abisko, Sweden - I_Bog_N3_2 | ecosystem: Environmental > Terrestrial > Soil > Wetlands > Peat | place: Sweden: Abisko... | reverse complement strand
GAGGTTCGCAGTACGCCTTCCGCCACGCTGCCCAGTAGCAGGTGCATGATGCCGGTTCGCCCATGGGTTCCCATCACGATCAAGTCGGCATTGCAGCGATGAGCTTGGGCCAGTAGCGCGCCAGCTATCGGATCGCCGTGAATTTTGATCAGCGAAGACTCGGGTTCGAGACCCGCGGCGCGCGCTCGCGCGCAGGCGGCATCCAAGGTGACGTTGCCTTCTGATACTCGCGGTTGCTCCAGTGCCGTGCTATCCAGTTGTTCCGGGTTGCCGCGGCCATACTGTGGCAGGTCGACGCTGTGGCACAGGTGCAGTATCGAGCCAAGGCCCTGGGCCAATTTAATGGCTTCATCCAAGGCCAGATCCGATGGCGCGCTGCTATCGATGGGGACAAAAATCCGCGAGTACATCATGGGGGCTCCTTGCGAGGAAAATCGCTGAACGATTGCGCACTACTCTAGCCGAGCGCGCTCAAAGCTGCATTGATTATACGCAAGTGTCATGCCAATGGTATTGGTGCGCATCCGCCGCTAACCACTGCGTCGACTTTCCAGATGGCAGAGATCTGCGGACGCTGGGGTTCGCTACGCTCACCGCCAACCTACCGGTTTATGCGCGGTCAAGAGCCAGCCCGATACGACTTGCTCCCCTTCGGTACGCAGGGTTTGCAGTTCGATGTCGACCCAGTCGAATCCCACTGCGCTGAGGCTCTGGGTCAAGTAATGCTCGCCATGACGGTAACGCCCGCTGGCCTGCAGTTCGAAGCTTACCGAGTCTTGGGGTAACGCCTCCAGTGTGGCCAGCAGATGCCCGCCCGCGCGCAAGGCGTTAAATGCCTGCAGGCAGAAATGGTCGAGTGCGCCGAAGTAGGTCAACAGGTCGGCGGCGGTGATCAAATCGAACTCGGCCGGGTGCGCGCCCAGGTAACGAGTGATTTCGCAGGTTTCCAGTGATTGGTACACCGCGCGCGCGGCTGCGCGCTTGAGCATGGCGCCAGAGAGGTCGACCCCGATCAAGGTGCGGCAGAAAGGCTGAATGGCCGGTCCGACGCGGCCGGTGCCACAGCCTGCGTCCAGCGCGATTAAGTCGCGCTCGCCACGGGCGCGCAGCGCCTGTGAAATCAGTTCAGGACTGCGGCTGCTCAGTTCATCCTGGTGCGCGTCGAAATGATCGGCGTATTCCTGATATTTCGCGCGGATATAGTCATCCGATGCGCGCGCGGGCACCGCGTCGCGGGCGCAAGCGTGATACAGATGGTGCGCGGTTGGGTCGTCGGGGTGCTCTAGCAGGTGTTGGTGAAAGCACTCGGCGGCTTCGCTGGCGCGATCCAGACGCGCCAGCGCCATGCCGCGCATCACCAACGGCTGTCCTTCCGCGGGGGCGGCCACAAAAGCTCGCAGTACGCACTCGGCGGCATCGTGTTCTCGTCCTTGGCTGGTTAGCCAGTTGGCATAATTGGCCCAGGCGTCGACCAGTGATTCATCCAGCGCCACCGCTTGTTCGAACGCATCGCCTGCCAGTTCCTGCTGATCCAGTTTGACACGCATGGCCCCCAGATTATTCCAGACCACCGCGTTTTCCGGTTCAAGCATCAGTGCGTGCTGGAAGAATTTGACCGCCTGTTCGGGCTGCTGATGCGCGGACAGCATATTTCCCAAGTCGTTGAGCCACGCGGCTCGGCTTGGCTCGAGCTCAATGGCGCGCATCATGTGTGCGATGGCATCCACCACTTTGCCCGTGCGGTATTGCAACAGCGCGTAGAGGTGCCGCGCCGGGGCATAGTCGGTCTGGCGCTGCAATAGTTGCAGGCAGATCGCTTCAGCGCTCGCGAGCTCGTCGCGCTCCAATGCTGCGCGTGCTTCGGTCATCGCGATCTCGGCTGCTGGTTGATCTATCTGCATAACGCCTCCTTCCAGGCATGCTGTGGCGCGCAACACCGTGTGGACTGCGATGATGGGTCATCGACTGATTCCATGCGCGCACCCATTATGCCAGTCTCAATAAAACTGCACAGCCCTTATGCTGAATTGGCGCGGCGCGCAGCGTGGTTTTTCCGGTGTTCTACGCAAAATTGGATTGAGTCGCGGAAAATACCCATGATAGCTAGCCGTTTTATGACCCTCTTGATCAGAATGTTTCTGTAACGGCGTGCGCTGACGATGCCTAGACTGCTTCTCTTGTGCCGTTCAATTGAGCGAGCCTGGACGAGAGAGGAGGCAGTCGTGGATCCAATAGAATTTTTGCGCGGTGGACCTAAAAGGCTTTCAGCTACGCGTTTGGCCTTTTTGTTATGGGTGGTGGGGGTGTTGATTGTGTGGATGGCGGACAGCTTTCGCCAGGGGCAACTGGCGCCGATCGATTCTTCGATTGTGACGCTGATCGGTATTTTGATGGGGGGCAAAGCGCTGCAACGTTTTGGTGAGAAGCGCGTAGGCGAGAAGCTCTAAAGAGATAAAGCAGAATGCGGTAACATTTGCCAATACTATTTTGTTGGAGCATTTGATGCCGCGTCGAATTCTGCTGCTGTACACCGGTGGCACCATCGGTATGGACGATACCGCCGCGGGGCTGGCCCCGGTTGCGGGTTTGTTGCCGCGCATGATCGAGCGTCTGGCCAGCAGTGAACGTCAGCTTGATGTGGTCGAATATCCGCAGCTGATTGACTCTTCGGCGATCACTCTGGCGCACTGGAACCAAATCATTGATGACATTAGCCGTGCATATCATCAATACGATGGTTTTGTTGTGGTGCATGGCACCGATACCATGGCTTATAGCGCCGCAATGCTGGCGTTTGCCTTGCAAGGCTTGGCCAAGCCGGTGGTGCTGACCGGGTCGCAACTGCCGCTGGTGCGCGCGCGCAGCGATGGCTGGAGTAATCTGGCCGACGCGCTGGAGGTGGCGTGCCAGGCGGATCTGCATGAAGTGGTTTTGGCCTTTGACCGCGTGTTGCTGCGCGGTTGTCGCGCGCGCAAGGTGGATGCCGCCAGTTTCCACGGTTTTACCAGTCCGAATTGTCCCGCCCTGGCCGAGTTTGGCATTGAGCCCAGTTGGCATCGCCATCTCTGGCGTCAGGCCACCGCGGCGTTTGCCCCACAGCGCTTGAATGAGCAAGTCGAGATCGGCGCTTTCTTTTTAACGCCCGGCGCGGGCGCCGGGTTGATCGGCGATGCTCTGGGGCGAGAGCGCTTGAATGGCGCGCTATTAATGAGTTATGGCAATGGCAACGCTCCCGCCGACGCGGGATTGCTGGCCGGCGTGCGACAAGCCACGGCGCGTGGCGCGCTAGTGTTGAATCTGACCCAGTGTCAGCATGGCGCGGCCCTGCCGGGGGCGTATGCCGCCAGCCAGCCTTTGTTGATGGCTGGAGCGCTGCCTGGCTGGGACTTGACGCCGGAAGCCGCCTTGGCCAAGCTCAGTTGGCTGGCTTCGCTGGACCTTGATGTGAGCCAACGACGCGCACTATTGGCGCGCAGCTTGATCGGCGAATGTGGTGTGCCAGAGGGGCCATTTTAAAGTTGGAGTAGCCTAATAAATAGGCAGCTCCTGCTTGTTTCATGAATTCAGCAGCTTAGCTCGGTTGCCCACAATCCACCCACAAGGCTTTACACCCCGACCGTGGACAAGTTATTGGGATTGCCTAAAAAATACTCAATTGAGTAAAACGCCTTAGCGTCATAGACTTGCCGCGCCTATCCACAGGTGGTGCACAGCGCTGTCCCCGTTCTATGTGAGAATTCACGCAGCCAGCGCTGTGCGTCATATAATGACTCTCTTTGTTAGAGAATTCTGGCATGACGTGGTCCCTATTGCGCGTGGCGATTCTCGGCCCCGAGTCCTGCGGCAAATCGACGCTGGCCCTGGCCCTGGAGGCTCGGTTGCGGCACGCGGCGCTGAGTGTGGCGCGGGTGGATGAATATGCGCGCGACTACTATGCAGAGCGTGTCTACCAGCCGGAGATTGACGATGTGTTGGCTATTGCGCGAGGCCAGCTTCAGGCCGAGTCCCGCGCCAGCCGGTCTCGGCCGCAAGTGATGTTGTGCGACAGCACGGTGTTGACCTGTGTGATTTGGGCCGAGGTCGCCTTTGGCGCGGCGCCCCGGCCTTTGCTCGAACTGAACCGGCCTCAGGACTATGATCTGACCTTACTGGCTTGCCCGGATATTCCCTGGGTTCCCGATCCTTTGCGCAGTCATGAGTACGAGCGCGATCCGTTGCTGCAGCGTTACCGCGCCGCGCTGGCGCGGTTCGGCGCGCCCTGGGTGGAAATTCGGGGCCAGGGCGATTTACGCGCGCAGTGTGCCTGGCAAGCTCTGCAGCAAAAGTTACAATAGTGCCTAAAATATAATCAATAGCGAAAAGCGCTTTCCACTCAATGAGTTGATCAGCTTGTCCACAATTGGCTCACAGTGCTGTCCAGTGACGGCGTGGATAGTATTTATGTTTGCCTAAAAAATAGGCTAACGAAAAAAACTCTGTAAACAGAATGAGTTGCCCTAGTTGTCCACCGGTGACTCACAGCTCTGTCCCGTTAAGGTGTGAAAATGAATAAAACCTTTGAAATACGTAATGAATATATCGCTTTGTGTGATTTGCTTAAGGTCTGCGGCGTGGCCGATAGCGGCGGCGCCGCCAAGCATCTGATCTCCGAGGGCGTGGTCGCGGTCGATGGCCTGCCTGAGTTGCGTAAAACCTGCAAAATTCGTCCGGGCCAGCAAGTCAGTGGCGATGGTTTTGCCATCGATGTGGTTGCGGCCCATGTCTGATAGGGTTTTCGGCGAGGCTCCGACTGCGCCGGGCGAGGGTGAGTGCTGCGGTAACGGCTGCGAACAGTGCGTCTGGGTGGTTTACCGCGCGGCGTTGGAGGAATACCGCCAGACACAGACGGCGACTTCAGTGTCATTCCAAAGCGCTACTGTGGAAAATGAAAAGGGACTTCATGTCTAAGATCGATTTGCATTTTCATTCCACGGCATCCGACGGCACCTTGGCGCCGGGTGAGGTGATCCGGCGCGCAGCCTTGCGCGAAGCCAGTCTGGTTGCGTTGACCGATCACGACTGTACCCGTGGCCTGGAAGAAGCGCGCCTCGCCGCGCTTGAGTGTGGCGTGGGGTTTCTCAATGGTGTCGAAGCCTCGGTTTCTTGGGGGGTCAAGCAGCAGACGCTGCATATTGTTGGCTTGGGCCTGGATCCTGAATATGCGCCATTGGCGCAAGGGCTGGCCCAGGTGCGCGAAGGGCGAGTCAACCGCGCGCGCGAGATGTCCGCCGCGCTTGAACGTGTGGGGATTCCCGGCGCGTTTGATGGCGCCATGGCGTTCTGTGGCAACCCTGAAATGATTGGCCGTACACATTTCGCGCGCTATCTGGTGGCCAGTAAACAGGTCAAGGATGTGCGCACGGTGTTTCATAAATACCTGACACCGGGTAAGCCAGGCTATGTGCCGCACCTGTGGGCAACGCTCGCCGACGCGGTGGGGTGGATCCGCGGCGCGGGCGGGGTGGCGGTAATTGCCCATCCGGGGCGCTATGATTTGGGGCGTACTCTGACAGAACGTCTGATCGTGGATTTCAAGGACGCGGGTGGCGAAGCGATCGAAGTCGCCAGCGGTAGCCACAGTCTGGACGATATGCATAAATATGCATTGATTGCTCAGCGCTTCGATTTGTGGAGCAGCGCCGGCAGTGATTTTCATGCGCCGGGGGAGGGGTGCCGCGAAGTGGGGCGCACCGAAGATCTTCCGGTGATTTGTCGCCCGGTCTGGGAACGATTGAGCGAGCGGATTTTCTCTGGAAGCCAGTCGGACTTAAGCTAGATCACCGGCTAAGCAACCCGTATAACGGAACTCACATGGCACAGTTTTTTGTTATTCACCCCGACAACCCGCAGGCACGGTTGATTCGCGAGGCGGTCAAGATTATTCAGGATGGCGGGGTAATCGTCTATCCCACCGACTCCTGTTACGCGCTGGGCTGTAAGCTCGGGGACAAGGCGGCGATGGAGCGGATACTCAAGATTCGAGCCATTGACCAAAAACATCACATGACGCTGGTGTGCAACAATCTTTCGGAACTCGCGAATTACGCCAAGGTCGATAACGCTCAGTTTCGCTTGTTAAAGACGGCAACACCGGGGAGTTTTACTTTTATTTTGCAGGCAACGCGCGAAGTACCGCGGCGCACGCTGCACCCCAAGCGCTCGACAATTGGTTTGCGCGTGCCGGATCACACGGTTACTCTGGCGCTCTTGCAGGAATTGGGTGAACCGATTCTTTCTTCAACGCTGATGCTGCCGGGCGATGCCACGCCGTTGTGCGATCCCGACGAAATTCGTGATCGACTGCAGCATCAAGTCGATCTGATCATTGATGGTGGGGTGTGTGGCAGCGTGCCGACCACGGTACTGGATCTGTGTGACGGCATCACACTGTTACGGCGCGGCAAAGGTGATCCGAGCCTGTTTGGTCTGGATTGACCAGAAATGAAGTTGCCGCATGCCAGTGATCTGGCGCGGATGAACCACGAAGAGAATCCATGGATCCGTTGAGTTTAATTCAAAAAGTTTCGGTGTACGCCTTACCGATATTGCTGGCCATTACCGTGCACGAGGCGGCGCATGCCTTTGCCGCCAAGCGCTGTGGCGACGCCACCGCTTTCATGATGGGGCGGATGACGCTCAATCCGCTCAAGCATATTGACCCGTTGGGCACCATCCTGTTGCCGTTGATGTGTTTGGCTTTTGGTGGATTTATTTTCGGCTGGGCCAAACCGGTACCGGTAAACTTCGGCGCGCTGCGCCATCAGCGGCGTGGCACCTTTGTGGTGGCCGCGGCCGGGCCGCTGGCGAATCTGGCCATGGCGATTATCTGGACGTTGTTGTTCCGGCTGGCGCTATCGATGGCGAATGATTACAGCGAACCGCTGCGCTTGATGAGCAACGCCGGGATTCAAATCAACGTCATGCTGATGGCGCTGAATCTGCTACCGATATTGCCGCTCGACGGTGGCCGCATCTTGAGCAGTTTGCTGCCGCCGAAGATGTCTTGGAGCTATTCTCGCACTGAGCCCTATGGTATGTGGGTGATGATCGCCCTGTTGGCTTTCGGCTGGTTAACACCGCTATTGAGCCCATTGATTCAGCTAGTCCTGAATTTTCTGGATTTGCTGCTCTAGCCGACATGGGGTGCGCATGGTCAATCCTGGGCGATTTTTTTGAATAGCCATGACGAATTCGCGCTGACCGCGCCGCTGCTGCCCTCGGGGGTGGCGCTGGCGCACGTGTTTGGCCAACCGATGCTGGAATTGCCGCAGGATCTGTTTATTCCTCCCGACGCGTTGCAAGTGATTCTGGAAAGTTTCGAGGGCCCGCTGGATCTGCTGCTGTATCTGATTCGCAAGCAGAACTTGAATGTGCTTGATATTCCAATGGCACCGATCACCTCGCAATATATGGCCTACATCGATGCCATGCGCCAGGAGCGACTGGAGCTGGCGGCGGAATATTTATTGATGGCGGCGCTGTTGATCGAGATTAAGTCACGCCTGCTGTTGCCGCGACCGGCCTCGATGGATGAGGCCGAGGCCGACGACCCTCGCGCTGAACTGGTGCGCCGCCTGCTGGAGTACGAGCAAATGAAGCTGGCGGGTTTGGCGCTGGATAAGCTGCCTCAGGCCGAGCGCGATTTTGCCTGGCTGGCGGTGTTGGTGGAGCAGAACGCGGAACAGCGCCTGCCCGAAGTCAGTGTGATTGATTTGCGCCAGGCCTGGCTGGCGATTTTGTCACGCGCCGAGCGTCAGCAGCATCATCAAGTGACCAAGGATGAACTTTCGGTGCGCGAACAAATGAGCTGGCTGTTGCGCCGCCTGGAAGGGCATGAATTTGTCGAGTTCGGCGATTGTTTTTTACCGGGGCAGGGCGTGGCCTATCTGGTGGTCAATTTCATCGCTATCCTGGAACTGGTTAAGGAAGGGCTGCTGTTGGTGAGTCAGGAGTCGGCATTTCAGCCGATCTATGTGCGCCGCCCCTGACTTCCCGCCACTCTCCCCGATTCTTTTAAACATCTAGCGGAAAAATCGTGTAAAATCCGCAGCTTCCCGCGATCGACACGATTTTCAATGTCCACAATGGGCGATCTGAAATATTTCAAGACAGTTCTGGAAACCGCGCTGTTAACGGCCAGCGAGCCGTTGGCGGTAGTGCAGCTAAAAAAGCTGTTCGCGGTGGAAGTCCAGGCGACGACGATCAACGATCTGCTGGATGAGATTCAGCACGACTGGCTCGGCCGTGGGATCGAGTTGGTCAAGCTGGCTTCCGGCTGGCGTTTTAGAGCGCGCTCCGAATTTACCCCCCACCTGGCGCGCCTGAACCCGGAAAAACCGCCGCGCTATTCGCGCGCCGTGATGGAAACCTTGGCGATTATCGCCTATAAGCAACCTGTTACCCGCGGGGATATCGAAGCCATTCGTGGCGTCACGGTGTCTACCGGGGTGGTGCAGACGTTGCTGGAACGTGCCTGGATCGAGGTGATCGGGCACAAAGACGTGCCCGGACGGCCTGGGCTGTATGCTACGACGCGCAAATTCTTGGACGATCTGAGTCTGAACGCTTTGCGTGATCTGCCGCCGTTGGCTGAGCTAGGCACCTTGGTGGTGCCGGGGCTCGATGATGCGGGGCTGGCTGTAGACCCGCCGCCGGAGCAAGGGGTGGGGAACCCATAGAACAGGAATAAAGTATGTCCAAAGGACAGAATAACCACGCGCGCCAGCCGGTGTCGCGGGTCAAAGGCCAAGAAACGGCCCAGCCGCGCAATCCGACTGGGACTGGCAAGCCGGGAGGCTCGTCGTTTATCAAATCCAAGCCGGCGCGCGCGCCAGCGGGACATGGAAAGCAGCCCTTCCATCAGGATCGTCAGGATAAGGCGCCGTCGTTCGGGCGTTCGGGGCACGGTTCGTCGCGCAATGCGCCGAGCTGGCAGGATCAGCGCCAGGATGAATTCGAAACCCAGGATCGTCAGCCGTACGATAATCGCCAGCCGGCGGACTTTACCGTAGTGGATCAACCGGCCAACGCAACGCGGCGGCGCGATCCCCGTAAGCCAGGGCAAGGTCAACCGTCCGCGCGCCAAGGTCAGCCAGCGGGCCGTCAGGGCCCATCGTTCGGTCGTCAGGAACAATCAACGGGTCGCCAGGGCCAACCGTCCGGTCGCCAGGAACAATCGGTGGGCCGCTCGGGTCAGCCCGCGGGTCGCCAGGGCCAGTCATTCGATCGTCAGGATCAAGCGGCAGGTCGCTCCGGTCAGCCTACAGGTCGCCAGGGCCAGTCTTCGGCTCGTCAGGGGCAGTCGTCCAGTCGTCAGGATCAATCGGCGGGTCGTCAAGGCCAGCCTTCGGCTCGTCAGGGGCAGTCGTATGATCGTCAGGAACCATCGGCGGGTCGCCAAGCCCAGCCTGCGGCTCGTCAGGGTCAGTCGTCCAGTCGTCAGGATCAATCGGCGGGTCGTCAAGGTCAGCCTTACGGTCGTCAAGACCAGACGCAGCCCGGCGCGCGCGCGGCGCATCGCCCGCGTCCTCAGGGTGATCAAGCCCCGTTTGAACGTCAGCAGCCAGTGGGACGCAGTGCGCCTGCGGGGCGCGAGGGTGTGGCTCAGAATGGATCTAAGCCGTTCGAGCGTCGCGCGTCCAGCGCGCGTCCAGGCCAAGCGCCGGTTGGCGGCTATACGCGCGCCAGTCAGACCCGACCCGGGGTTAAAGTTCCGCGCGCCAAGAAACTCGCGGTGCGCGATCCGGGCCTGGCCGTGATGGATAAGGCCAAGCGCCTGCGTGAAAATCGCGTCGACTATTCGCGTATCGATCCGGTGCGTTTGCAGAAAGCGCTGGCACAATCCGGTGTGGGTTCGCGCCGCGAGATGGAAGAATGGATCGAAGCCGGCCTGGTGCTGGTGAATGGCAAGAAAGCCACGCTGGGTGACAAGGTTGGGCCGCATGATCGTGTTGTGGTCAAGGGCGATAGTATCAAGCTGAAGTGGGCTGACCGACTGCCGCGCGTGATTTTGTATCACAAGCAAGAAGGCGAAATCGTTACCCGTGACGATCCGCAAGGCCGCGTTACAATTTTCGAACGTCTGCCGCAGGCCAAGAGCAGTCGCTGGGTGACGGTCGGTCGTCTGGACGTCAATACTAGTGGGTTGTTGATCATTACCACCAGTGGCGAGCTGGCTAACCACTTGATGCACCCGAGCTTTGAAGTCGAGCGTGAATACGCGGTGCGGGTTCTGGGCGAGCTGACCGATGATCAACGGCGTGAAATGTGCCAGGATATCGAGCTGGAAGATGGCCCCGCGCGCTTTGAACGTATCATTGATCAAGGGGGCGAAGGCGCCAATCACTGGTATCGCGTGGTGATCCGTGAAGGACGTAACCGGGAAGTGCGGCGCTTGTTCGAGCACTTTGAACTACAGGTTAGTCGATTGATGCGCGTGCGTTTCGGTAATATCGCACTGCCACCGCGTCTGAAGCGTGGTCAGTTCTACGAACTGAACGAAGTCGAAGTCGCCGCAGTGATGAAGTGGTCCAATCTGACATTTACCGGTTCAGAGCGCTAGATCAACCATCGCGCTTGAGTCTCAACCTCCAAGGTCGTACTTTAGACACCTTGGAGGTTTTTTTTGAGTAATAGAATGAATAAGGCGTTTACTAAGGAAAGCGACGACGATGGCGACGATGATTTGCCGCCAGAACAACGTTTGCCGACGAGTAGTAAAAACTATCTGACTCCCGGCGGCTGGCAGCGTCTCAAGGACGAACTGTATCATCTGGTGCACCGCGAGCGTCCCGAGATGGTGCAGGTGGTGAATTGGGCCGCGAGTAATGGTGACCGATCGGAAAATGGCGATTATATCTATGGCAAGCGGCGCTTGCGCGAGATCGACCGCCGCATCCGGTTTTTAACCAAACGCCTGGAAATTGCCGAAGTGGTCGATCCGGCGTTGCGCGCGCCGACCGAGCAAATTTTCTTCTCCGCCACTGTGCTGATTCAGCGTGGCAATGGCACAGAGCAGTTGTTGAGCATTGTCGGGGTCGATGAAATCAACTTGTCCCGAGGGCACATCAGCTGGATTTCTCCGATTGCCCGCTGCCTGCTCAAGGCGCAAGCCGGCGATACCGTGGTGTTTCGGGGACCGGACGGCAACGAAGAAATCGAGATCCTTGAGGTGCGTTACGAGCGAATCGATACGGAAGGTCACACACCACGTTAGAAAAGCTGAAGGGTGATCCCCGCATCCCTTCAGCTCTCCACCCTGGCCATTTCCTGATTCATTTTCAGCCAGCCATTGACGGCTTCCTTTCCGGTTGCCGCGATTGCCCGTTCCAATAGTCGCACTTGTTCTTTGTGCAGACTGCTCTCCAGATGCTGTCCTTCCAGGCTGAGCTTCAGGCGTTTGATCCGTTTGTCTTGATGATCGGCACAGGTTGCGACCAAGTCCATTTCAATCAGCTGGCGTAGCGGCATATTGATGGCTTGCTTGGTCACGCCGAGAGAGGCCAGCAGCTCTTTTACGCTGAGACCGGGTCGCCGAGCGATGAAAAATAAAATCCGGTGGTGGACGCGCGCCAAGCCGCGCTTAGCCAGAATTTCATCAGGTTTGGCGGTAAAGGCCATATAGGCGTGGAAAAAAGATTCCATGGCCGGGCGGAAATCCGAGTGTTCAGTAAGCATCTTGACAAAGCCGGTGACAGTCGATAAGTTTGGTCAATAGTATTGACTATATAATCAGAGTGATGAGGTTACCATGTTTTCGCAACGAATCGAACGATTGTCTGGCTCACTGATCCGCGAAATTCTGGCTATTGGCGCGCGCCCCGACGTGATTTCGTTTGCTGGCGGTTTACCCTCCAGCGATTGCCTGCCTCGTCTGGACCTGAACGCAATGCCGCCGGAGCTTGCGCAATATGGCCCCAGCGAAGGTGAGCCTCGGCTGCGCGCCTTGGTGGCGCAACAGGCCTGTGCCATGGGCTTGCCTTGTCGCGCGGAACAAGTCTTAATCCTGTCCGGTTCGCAGCAGGCATTGGACCTGGTGGCTAAGCTGTTCATCGATCCGGGGACTCCAATCTTGACCGAGGCGCCAACCTACTTGGCGGCCTTGCAAGTCTTCAAGCTGTTCGGCGCTGACATGCACTGTGTTGCGCCGCGTAATGGCGCGCTCGACCCTGAGGATCTGGCCCGCGTACTCGACCAGAGCCACGCGCGCATCAGCTATTTGATTCCCAGTTTTCAAAATCCCACCGGTGCGTGTTTTAGCGCGGCGCAGCGTGGCCAACTGGCTCAGGTGCTGGATCAAGCGCAGAGCGTAGTCATCGAGGATGATCCCTATCGTGAATTGGCCTATGACGGTGCGGCGCCAGCGCCACTGGTGGCCAGTTTGCAGCGCGCGTCATGGATATACTGCGGTTCGTTTTCAAAAACCTTGGCGCCCGGTTTACGCCTGGGCTATTTGATAGCCTCCTCGCCCGAGCTGTTTACGCCGCTATTGCGCTTGAAACAAGCGGTGGATCTGCACAGCAATCGGCCGGGGCAATGGTTGGTCAGCAACTGGCTTGAGGGGGTGGACTATGGCGCGCGGCTGGAAACCCTGAGAAATAGTTATCGACTGCGGCGCGATGCCATGCAGGCGGCGCTAGCGCGCCAGTTTTCATCATTGGCTGATTGGCAAGCGCCAAGCGGGGGATTGTTCTTCTGGCTGCGCTTGAAGCAGGTGTGCGATACGCGCGAGAAATTAGCTGAAGCACTACAGAACAATGTGTTGTTCATGCCGGGAGAGGCGTTTTTTCCCGACCACGCGCGCGCGTTGGGTCATCTACGCCTTAACTTCAGCCATGCCACGCCGGAGCTGATCGAGCTTGGCGTGGCGCGCCTGGCTGAGGTGTTCCGCCAGGCGTCCCAAAGCCAGAACGGCTCCTAGTGCAGTAGCGCTTCGCTCTCGTTTTGCAGCATCGCGACTCCGGCCAGGCCAGAGTCGAATACCGCCTGCTGCAGCGTACAAATCGCCTTGCGCCGGAAGAACTGCTTGCGCGTGACCAGTAGTACCCGGCGTTGTGGCGCCGGGACAGTGAATGGCCGAATGGTTAACAGCGATTCATCGGCAATGCCAACCGAGGTACTGGGCATTACGGTAATGCCCATGCCACTGGCGACCATATGACGAATGGTGTTGAGCGAACTGCCTTGCAGCGTACTGGCCAGACCATGGCCGTTATGCTGGCGACTGTTGAGGTCGCTGCATGCGGCCAGAACCTGGTCGCGGAAGCAGTTACCCTGGCTGAGCAACAGGACGCTTTGCTGCGCCAGCTGGCTGGGTTCTATTTCAGATAGCTGTTCCCATGCGTGTCCCTTGGGTGTGGCCACCACAAAGGGCTCATCGTATAAGGCGCAAGCCACCGTGCCCGGCTCATCGAATGGGTCGGCCACAATGATGGCGTCAACTTCACCACGCTTGAGCATTTCCGCCAGACGCGCAGTGTAGTTTTCTTCAATGATCAGCGGCATTTCCGGTGCCAGCGCGCGCAGCGCCGGAATCAGCTTGGGTAGCAGGTAAGGACCGATGGTGAAGATGATCCCCAGTTTCAACGGTCCAATCAGCTCATTTTGCTGCTCGCCGGCCATCCGTTTGATGGTCTCGGCCTCTTCAAGCACGCGCTGAGCCTGCTCTACCACGCGTTCGCCAATTTCAGTCACCGATACTTCCTGACCGCCGCGTTCAAACAGGGTGATGCCCAGTTCGTCTTCCAACTTCTTGATCGCGATCGAAAGGGTCGGCTGGCTGACAAAACAGCCTTGTGCCGCGCGCCCGAAGTGCCTTTCTCGGGCGACAGAAACGATGTAGCGCAGTTCAGTTAGCGTCATGGCAATTAGCGGTGATGTTCCGGCAAGACAATATTCACTTCCAAGACTTCAAAATTATCCTGGCGTTCGAGTTGGACTTTAATATCTTCCTGATTGACCGCCACGTACTTGGAAATGACTTCTAGTAATTCACGCTGCAATGCCGGCAGATAATCTGGCTTGCTGCCGGTACGCCCGTCGCGCTCATGGGCCAAAATGATCTGCAGCCGCTCACGCGCGATGGCTGCCGTTTTTTGTCTCTTGCCAAAGATTTTTTCGATGAGCGTCATCTGTTAGCCTCCGAACAAACGCTTGAGAAGGCCGGTTTTCTGGGGCTCGACAAAACGCAGCGGACAATCGCGACCCAGGAAACGCGCCACCACATCGGAGTAGGCCTCGGCGACGTCGGTGCCTTTCAAATGAATCGCCGGCGTACCTGAGTTGGATGCTTGCAGCACGACTGGCGATTCGGGAATCACGCCGATCAGCGAGACACGCAGAATTTCTTTGACGTCGTCCAGTGACAACATTTCGCCTTTTTCAACCCGATTAGGCGAATAACGCGTTAACAGCAGATGTTCCTTCACGGGCTCGCGGCCTTCCAGCGCGCGCTTGGACTTGGCTGCCAAAATACCGAGAATGCGATCGGAGTCACGCACCGACGACACTTCTGGATTGGTGACAATCAACGCTTCATCAGCAAAATACAGAGCCAGTAACGCGCCTTTTTCGATCCCGGCGGGTGAATCACACACAATGAACTCGAAGTTCATTTCGGTGAGTTCCTTGAGGACCTGCTCGATACCGTCTTCGGTCAGAGCATCTTTGTCGCGGGTTTGCGAAGCCGGCAAGACATACAGATTATCGCAGTTCTTGTCCTTGATCAGCGCCTGGTTCAAGGTGGCTTCCTTATTCACCACATTGATCAGATCGTAGACCACGCGCCGTTCACAGCCCATGATCAGATCAAGGTTGCGCAGACCCACATCAAAATCGATGACGCAGGTTTTGTGGCCATTCAGTGCCAAGCCTGAAGCAAAGCTGGCGCTAGTGGTGGTTTTCCCCACGCCTCCCTTGCCGGATGTCACGACGATGATTTTTGCCACTTGGTGGTTCCTATCGAATGGTTTGGTAATCAGTTATTCGCCGAGCACGGTCATGACCAGGCGCTCGCTCTCAAGAAAAACCTGTGTTGGCTTGTGCATGATGCTATCGGGCAAAGCTTGCTCCAGAGTGCGGTAGACCCCCGCAATTGAAACCAGCTCAGCTTCCATACTGCGCGCGAATATTCGCGCCGCGGTGTTGCCGCGCGCGCCGGCTAAGGCCCTGCCGCGCAAAGGCGCATAAACATGGATATCGCCGTCGGCGATAATCTCGGCACCGGCGCTGACCATGGCCAGCACCACCAAGCTAGCACCTTTGGCGTAAATCTGTTGGCCCGCGCGCACCGGGCGATCAACAATCATGGTGGCCGCCATCGGCAACTCGACCGCGGGCTTAACTGGTTCGGCGCTGGGCTTGACTGGCGTGGGCTCGCTCGCGGGCTGCGCCACGGCAAGCCGCTCCTGCGGGCGGGTCGAATCGCTGATGTGCACTAAACCATGTTGCAGCGCCAATGGCTCAATGGCGCTGCTCGAATGGCGCAGCGCCAGCACACGAATCCCGTGGCTGAACAACAAAGGCAGCAAGCGCGCCAGATCAAGTTGCGTCGGGTTAGTCAGTGCCTCAAGGTCCAGCACAAACGCTTCAGCGTGCGCATGCGCGCCAGCGGCGCCAAAACGCTGCTCCAGCGCGCTCGCCAATGTGTCGAGTTTGTCGGTCTTGAGAATCATAGCCAGCAAATCGAGGCTGGCAGACTTTATGTCAAATATATTGTTGGCCGCTTGGCTCATGGCTTTCGAGATAGATTTCTTCTATGGAGGGCAGTGTACTGTGTTGTGCTCGGGCTTTCAATCAATGGTCGCAAATCAACCGTCCCTATCCTATAACGTTTGCGGAAAAAACCGACGCGCGCGCTATCTTTGACCGGTATTTCTCGGCAACTGCACTTTGCGGCAGGTGCATATGGCTTAAAATTTTGTGATGATGATGGAATCTTTGCAGGTAAAAAGTGTGGTAAATGAGTTGCTTATCCAGTTGTGCGGTGCAATAAAATATTGACGACGCATGGACTGTTGAGTAAAGTGAATTGTGCGGTGCAACATCGCAAGATGCCGTCTTGTAGCTGCCGAGTTATCTAACCATTGGTAGGAGTTATTATGTCATTCAATACTCAGGATTATTCCGCTCTCGGGCAAGCGCAGTTCGACAAAGCTGTGCGCTTGTCTTCTATCGTTTTGACCAGCGCGGAGCGTCTGGCAACGTTGCAAATGGATCTGGCGCGCAAGCTGCTGGCGGATCAGGCTCAAGCTTTTAAGACCCTGTCGGAAGTTAAAGACCCTAAGGGCCTGGTTGAATATCAATCCACACTGGCTCAGCCTAGCATTGATCAGGCGTTGACCGTTGCGCGCAATGTCTATGATGCCGCGGTGGCGACCCAGAACGAACTCTCGGCCTTCATCGAAGAGCAAGTGGTAGAAAACAACAAGTCCTTGATCTCTACACTGGATCGCCTGGCAAAAAATGCGCCGGCGGGTTCGGATGTTGCGGTCAGCGCGCTCAAGACTTTGGTTAACCAGTCGAGCGCCGCGTTTGAAAGTGTTTCGAGCACCGCTAAGAAAGTTGGCGCTGAAATTGCTGAAGCCAGCGTTCAGGCCGCTACCAATTCCGCCAAGGCCGCGTCCGCCGCAGTTGCGCGCAGCAAGAAGGCTGCTGGGTCGTCTACCGCTGCTTAATTCAGCGGTGTAGCGCCAGCGAAAGCCCGCCGAATTGGCGGGCTTTGTTTTGGTGCGCCCAGCATGGGCGCACTCCTGCGTAGTCTGTAATCTCTGAGATTTACACTGCGCGGCCGCTGTCCAAACCTGGCCCCGCGCCGTTGTCCCTGGTCTGACTGACCAGCCGTTCAAAAATGTCCTGTACACAATGGCGCTGTTCCAGCGCCAAAACAATCAAACGCGCCAAATGATCCGCGTAGTGCGCCTGTTCGCTAGGCGGTCGACTGAAGGCTTCCAGTAACTGACTTGCGTCAAACGGGGCGGGCGAGGGCGGTTGCCGTGACAAATACAGCTGCGCCAACTGTAGCAGCCGGTCCGCCAGTAGTTGTTGCTGCGTGAAAAAGGCCACCCAGTCCGGCGTGGGTAAGGCTGATCCAGCGGAGGGCCATTCTCGGCCAGGGACCAGTGTGGCGGCGACGCACAGCGCATCGAATACCTTGGCGGTGAAGTACCCCGCGCCGGTTGGCCCGGCATAGAGCCAAGCTCCTGGCAAGGGCGCCAAGGCATCCAATAGTGGACGCAGTCGTTCGCGGATATCGGGCGGGCCGCCACAAAACAGGGCAAAGCCATAGTGTTCGCCCAAGCTGTGCCATGGGCCTGAGAGTTCGGCATAACTCAGGCCCGCCGCGTGGCAGGCCTGTTCCAGTTCATGGCGTCCTGTCAGGCTGGGAGTTGACGTATCGAGAACCATCTCGTCCACCAGAATTCCCGACCAGTGAGTGTTGACCAGGGGGGGGAGCATTGCCCGCAGCGCGCTGCTTTCTCCGCCCACGACTAGCCCGCGCGCGCGTAGGCGACGCGCGAAACAAGCGTTGTGCTCGTGGGGCCCCAGGGCGGAAATGTTCACTATCGTCTCATCATGGTCCGCGTCGGCGTTGCGGCACTTTGGCCAGGACAGGCAATAACCCTAGAATATCAGATTATTCTGCATGCTTGCGCCAGATCGGGACACTACTAGCCTTTTGACGGTAAAGATATTGCGGTATATTTCACATTTGGTGTAAATAAAAGTAATAACAATATAAACGGAGGCGATGTCATGTTCTTCTCTCGCAAGCCACAGGTTCATAGTGCTGATGTCGCAGCCTCCACTCAGGTCCGCCATCGAACTTTTGTCGCTAGTCAATTGCAGAGCTCCACCACAGTGCAGTCCTGGTTGGGTAGTGAGCCTCTGGCCTTAGTCATGGGTTTTGTCTCGCCTCATCTCGATTTCGCCGCCACCTGTCGTCAAGTCCAGGCGGCTCTGCCCGCCGGTACCGAATTATTAATGACCACCACGGCTGGCGAATTATGTAATAGCGACAGCCAAGGCGCGCCGTGCGCGCTGTATCAAGCCGCTGGCGAGCGCTGGGATACCGTGGTGCTGGCCAGTTTTCCGAAAGCGCTGTTTTCGCGCCTCAGTATTCATCGTGTGTCACTGGAGTGTCAGGACTTAAAACAAGGCCAGGTAAAGTTAACGCCACAGCAGCGGGTTGCGGCGATTCGTCGCCAGTTGGATGGGATTAAGCCAACCACCACGATGAATAGCCAGCGCACCTTTGCCCTGACCTGGGTCGATGGGTTGTCGGCTTCAGAGTCGTTTTTGATGGAGGCGGTGTACCAGAGTGGGAAATTCCCGGTGTTGTTTATCGGGGGTTCCGCCGGCGGCAAGCTGGATTTTAAAAACACCTATATTTATGACGGCAAGCAAGTTCTGCAGGATCAAGCGTTAATTTGCTTTGTCGAGATGGCGCCAGGCTATCGCTATAGCGTGTTCAAGTCGCAAAACTATCAGCAGACGCAAACCAAATTCAGCATCGCCGAGTCCGACCCGGCGTTGCGCTATGTGTCCTCGGTGTTAAATTCGAAGACCGGGCGTTTGTCTTCGTTTATCGGTGAGCTGTGCTCGCACTTTTCCTGCGCGCCGGCTCAGCTGGACAGCAAGCTACAGGACTTTACCTTTGCCGTGGATGTCGATGGCGAGCTGTTTATCCGTTCAGTGGCCAAAATCGACATCAGCGCGGACCGTATCTATTTTTATGCCGACGTCTCGTTTGGCGACGAACTGATTCTGGTGAAGGCGACTGACTTTGTCAGTCAGACCACCAATGACTACCAGCGCTTTTCCAGTGGCAAGCCTAAGCCGATCGGCGCGATTTTCAATGACTGCATTTTGCGCCGCCTGGTGAATGGCGCCGTGCTCAGCCGCGCGCCGTCGTTTGCCGATGTCCCGGTGGTCGGTTTCTCCACTTTTGGTGAGTTGCTGGGGATCCACATCAACCAGACATTGACCGCCCTGTTCTTTTATCGCGATGACCCGACCGCGCCATTTCAAGATCCATTTTTGGACAATTTCCCGATTCTCTATGCCTCATTTCGCTCATACTTCGAGCAAGTGCATTTAAACCGCAATACGCAGGCTCTGCGCTTGAAAGACCGTTTGATCGAGCAGTTATTGCACTACAAGGAGTATGGCTCCGAGGTGATGGGTACCCTGACTTCGGTGGGGGAGGCATCGGCGCAACTGAAGCAAGATCTGGCGACTATTGAATCCGACTTCACTGCGTTTCTCAGTGGCGCGTCGGAAAGCATGCGTTTGCGCGATGCCTTTATCGATGAGATGGCTAAGCTTGAAACCGATGCCGAGCGCATTGGGTCTATTTTGACCGTGATTGCGCGGATTGCCGACCAAACCAATTTACTGGCGTTGAATGCCTCGATCGAGGCGGCGCGCGCGGGCGAGCAGGGACGTGGTTTTGCGGTGGTGGCCGATGAAGTGCGCAAGCTCGCGACCCATACCAAGAGCAGTCTGGATGATATTCGCGCGTCGACTGACACGGTATTGCAAACTGTCAGCCACGTTAGTCAGGGCATGAAGGAACTGCATGACAATCTCGAAAGCAAGAGTAGCAGCAATCAAGATCTTGAACGGCAACTGCGCGACATTACCGCGCGCTCGCGGGTTACTAGCGAAACCGTGGCCGGGGCCAGTCAGCGTTCCAGTGAGTTGATGGGCCAATTGGCGACACTGGATGAAATTTTGAACGAAATGCGCCAGATCGACCGCTACTCATCTCACTAGGACTCTTCAACGAAAATAGCCGGCAATGCCGGCTATTTTTAGATCGGTAGGACGCACAGTCAGCGTGCGTCCTACATGTAATCAGACGTGTTCCAGGTGGCGTTTCACACCGTCGGTCAGCTCTTGCGTGGCTTCTTCCATCGTGCCCCAGCCTTGAACCTTGACCCACTTGCCCTTTTCCAGATCCTTGTAATGTTCGAAGAAATGCACCATTTGGCTGCGTAGCAACTCTGGCAAGTCTTCCAGTTTCTGAACCGCCTTGTACATCGGGCAGATTTTTTCCACCGGAACCGCCACCACCTTGGCGTCGATGCCGGCTTCGTCTTCCATCTTGATCACGCCGAGCGCGCGACAGCGCACAACCACGCCGGAAGGCAGGGCGAACGGAGTCACTACCAGTACATCGACCGGATCGCCATCCAGCGACAGGGTTTGCGGCACGAAGCCATAGTTCGCCGGGTAGAACATCGACGTGCCCATGAAGCGATCAACGAAAATGGCATTCGAATCCTTATCGATCTCATATTTGATCGGGGCACCGTTGGCGGAGATTTCGATAACAACGTTAAAGTCGTTCGGCATATCCTTGCCGGCGGGAATACGGTCGAGATTCATACGGATCCAGTCCTTTGTGTAAAGTGTGGCTCAATCAATATTTGGTGGATCTGGTAATTATAACCGCGCTTGTGGCTCAAATGCGCGGTTTGTCGGGAAAAACTCTGGCTTGGCTCGGGTATACTGTCGCCATAGCGCTTAGAACGAGGAATAGGTGGCGATGCTCGACACATTGATTGTTGAATTCGACAAAGGTTTGCGTACCTTGTTTGCCCAGGCAACCAGCGCCCGGCCGCATCCCGGCGCCGAGCTGCCCGAGGCTGAATTGAATGACGCGGAAAAGCGGCATGCTTGCGGCCTGATGCGCGTTAATCATTGCGGTGAGGTCTGTGCCCAGGCGCTGTACCAAGGACAGGCCCTGACCGCGCGCGATCCCGTGGCGCGCGAGGCGTTGCGTCAGGCGGCGTTCGAGGAAGTTGAACATCTGGCCTGGACCGAGCGCCGCGTACAACAACTGGGTGGTCGAGTCAGTTGGCTTAACCCTGTGTGGTATGGCGGTTCACTGGCGCTGGGCATTAGCGCTGGAATCTTAGGGGATAAATGGAATCTCGGCTTTCTGGAGGAAACCGAACACCAGGTGGCGGCGCACCTGAGTAGCCACCTGGATCGTTTGCCGGCTGACGACGAAAAAAGCCGGGCGATTGTCGCGCAGATGCATGAGGATGAAACCCGTCACGCGCAAATGGCGCACGATCATGGCGCCGCGGCCTTGCCGCTACCCGTGCGCGCCATGATGAAGCTCAGCTCGCGCGTGATGACTTCGCTCAGTTATCGAATTTAATACTTCGATGTCATCCTCGCGCAGCGAGGATCCAGAGGACGTGCGGCGGCTTCCCCTTTGCCGGGGGGCATTATCCGCGCATTAGGTTTGAGCTTGTTTACAGCGTCGAGTGATTCGCCAGTATTTCGCTGATCAGGATATCGCAGGCCTGGGCGCGGGTGCCAAAGCGCGCCAAGGTTAGACTGAAGTGGGCGCTGTAGTCCAAGGCTGTGACGGGGACCTGGCGCAACAGTCCCCGGTCGACCCAGTTCTGCGCGTAGTGCTCCGGCAGGTAGCCGATAAATTCTCCCGATAAAATCAAATGCAACGTCCCCTCCATGTGTGGCGAGTTCGCGCGTGACTTGAGTCCCAGTGATTGGCACAGTGGCGTGACCGAGTGTGCCTTGCCCCGTCCGGTGATCGGGTATTCCTGAATTTTTTTACTGTTGAGCAGTGTCGGCGAATGTAAAAAAATCGGGTGCTGGCTTGCCGCGTACAAATGTTGTGTTTCTTCGAACAGATACTGATAACTCAGACCCGAAATCGGTTTTTCCGATGAGGTAATTCCAATGTCGAGCCGACCTTGCAACAGCAGGGTTTCGATTTGCTCCGAGTCATAAATCTCTACGCTGAGGCTGACGTTGGGACACTGCTGGCAAAAGGTGTGCAGGCTTTGGTGAAATTTGCAGTCCGGGTGCGTCACCGTGTTATCGGATAGCCCGATGCGGATGTGGCCAAAAATTACATGGCGAATCTGACCAATTTCATCTTCATATTGGTCGATCAGTTTCAACATGTTCAGCGTGGCGTCGTACACCTGCTTGCCTTCGGGCGTTAGCTGAAATCCTTTGCGCCCGCGCTGACACAGCTTCATGTTCAGGCGGGTTTCCAGATCATGCATTTTGCTGCTGATCGCGGATTGATAAATCCCGAGTTTGCGCTGCGCCGCGGAAAAACCACCGCTCTCAACAATGGTGACAAATAAGCGCAGCAGGCGCAGATCGAAATTATCCAGATGCATGATTGGGCTCAAGACACGCGCTGCCAGTCAGGCATAGCGTTGTAAATAAGAATTTTCTTATTGTATGCCAAATGCCCTTATCTATCCATGGCGCGCGATTTTTCCCTGTGTCAGCGGCCGAGGGAATTCAGAGCGTATAGCGCGCCAGGGTTGCGATCTGAGTTTTGGCGAGCTCGTCCACGCGCGCGGCGCTGGCCGCGGTGTGCCGCGCGGCATCGCTCGATAGCTCGGAGGTGCGCGCTGTGCGCTCAACCTGGCTGGCGATATTGTCGCTGGCCATGCCCTGTTCACTGATCGCATCCGAAATCTCGCGCACCATGCTGGCGGTACTGCCCGAGGTCGCGCCGATTTGTTTAATCGCGGCATCGGCCTGGTCGGCGCGCTTGACACCGGTCTCTACCAATTGCTCGGCGGACTGCATCTGCGTGGTCGATTTCTGCGCCAGAGAAACCATAGTGCCGATAGTGCCGGCGATTTCCTGGGTCGAACGCGCGGTGCGCTCGGCCAGCTTGCGCACTTCGTCGGCCACCACCGCGAAGCCGCGTCCCTGCTCGCCGGCGCGCGCCGCCTCAATCGCGGCATTGAGCGCCAGCAGATTGGTCTGGTCGGCGATTTCGCGAATCACATTGATTACGCTGCTTACCTGGCTGCTATAGGTTTCCAGCTCGCGGATGCTGGCGGCCGAGGTGGTGACCACGCTCGAGATTTCGTGGATATCGTGGATGGTTTGGCCAATGATGGTCGAGCCCTGCTGCGCCAATTGCCCCGCGTCCTGCGCCAGGGTCTGCGCGCTTTGCGCCTGTTCGGCCACCAGATTAATACTGACGGTCATCTGCTTCACGGTGGCGGCCATATCGACCGAGGCCTCACTTTGCGTTTTAGCGGCGGTCGATACCTCGCCCGCGGTGTGGGCCATTTGCTGCGCCGCCAGCGCGACATCATGCGAACCGGTGAGCAGTGCCTTGAGATTATCTTGTAGTCGCGTCAGCAAATCGTTAAAGGCACTGGCGGTCAAACCGATTTCATCCTGGCGTGTCACCGGTGCGCGGGTGGTGAAATTCAGTGATTGGCTGACAGTCAGCATGGTGTGCTGTATCTCGCTTAAGCCGTGGCTGATGATGTTAAACAGTTGCAAGCCTAAGATTGCGGACACTAGGGTGGCGAGGATGATCACCGACAAGGCCTGCCATAGCTCTTGGTTAAAGTCGGTTTTGTTTTGCTGGGCCTGTTGCTGAGCCATTTGAAAGTTGTAGGTCGCATGGTCATCCAGTGCTTTATCCATGGCTTTGGTCGCCGCTACGCCATCGACCAGTAATAGCTGCAGCGCCAAGTCTTTATTCCCGTCCTGCGCCGCGGCAATCGCTTTGTCGCGCAGAGTACGGTAAACCGCCATTGAGGCCTGATCGGTCTGCAGCATCTGTTTGTCGTGATCACTGGTGATCTGCTTGTGCAGGTAATCCGCCATGGTGGCATCAAATTTTTTATCCGCTGCGCTGAGCGTGTTCTGAGCATTCGAGGTTTGTTCCGGGTTACGCGCCAGAATCATCTCTAGTGTGGCCACTCGGGTCTCGGTGACTGCGTGCTGCGCCAGTGCCATATCTTTTAAACTGGGGAAGGTATTGTTGCTGACGTATTCGAAGCGCTGCTCTCCCTGGCTTTGGTTCCAGATTCCCAAGCCGCCGACCAATAACAGTCCGCATAGTGCGATAAGTAGGGTGAAGGTGAGTCGTTTGGTGATCGACATCCAGGATTTCCTTGCTTGCGGTCGTTGTGCCCGAGAAATGCTTAGGCTCGATATAATATTTAATTATCATATCTTATGGGCGGGCTTTGCATATTGTCTAGCAAAAAATTGTCTGGCAAAAATACAAAGCAATATGGGTCTGTCTGGCCTTAATGCCGTTTCACTTAAGCCGAGTGAACGGCATTGTTTTTGGCCATCGGCACAGCACATACCAACACTCAGTCGTCGTGATGTCCCCGGTCGGACGCCCCGGCCTATGAGAGAAGGCTGAACTTGATGGGGGAAACAGCTTGATAAGCCATGGTCTAGCTCATCTTTAAAAAACGGGAATTACCATGGGCAATGCAGTTCACTTGATTAAGTGAGCTGCATTGCCTGTATGGCATGGGTTTAAGGCCAGTGGGGGAAGGGTGGAAGCGGAGCGGGAGCGACCGCGACCGTGGCACGGTCGCGGTAGTGCATACAATCTTACAGAGTATAGCGAGACAGGGTGGCGATCTGCGATTTGGCCAGGTTGTCCAGACGTTCGGCATTGGCCGCTGTGTGCTGCGCTGCCGCGCTCGATTGTTCCGACATTTGCGCGGTGCGTTCTACTTGGCCTGCAATATTGTTGCTGGCCACGCCTTGTTCGCTGATGGCTTCCGAAATCTCGCGCACCATGCTGGCGGTACTGCTCGAGGTGCCTCCGATTCGCTTGATGGCGGCATCGGCCTGATCTGCGCGCTGCACACCGGTCTCGACCAACTGTTCCGCCGAGTGCATTTGCGCGGTGGAATGCTGCGCCAGGGTGACCATGGTGCCGATGGTCGTGGTGATTTCCTGGGTTGAACGCGAAGTGCGTTCCGCCAGTTTGCGCACTTCGTCCGCCACCACCGCGAAGCCTCGCCCTTGCTCACCGGCGCGCGCCGCCTCAATGGCGGCATTGAGCGCCAGCAAATTGGTTTGATCGGCGATTTCACGAATTACATTGATCACGCTGCTGACCTGGCTGCTATAAGTTTCCAGTTCGCGAATGCTGGTAGCCGAGGCGGTGACCACAGTGGAAATTTCGTGGATGTCGTGAATGGTCTGACTGATGGTGGTCGAACCTTGCTGCGCCAAGTCGCCGGCTTCGTGCGCCAGTGTTTGCGCGCTCTTCGCCTGCTCGGCCACGTGGTTAATGCTGACGGTCATTTGCTCTACGGTGGCGGCCATGTCGGCTGAGGATTCGCTTTGCGCCGCCGAGGCGGAAGACACCTGCGCGGCGGTTTGCGCCATTTGCTGCGCCGCTTGAGCCACTTCATGCGAGCCAGCGAGTAGCCCCTTGAGATTGTCTTGCAGCCGCGCCAGCAAATCGTTGAAGGCGCTGGCGGTCAGGGCGATTTCATTTTGGCCGGTTACAGGCGCGCGCAGGGTGAAATTCAGCGACTGGCTGATGTGTTGCATGGTGCCTTGAATGTCACACAGTCCATGGGTGATCGTGCGATAAAGTTGACGGCTCAACAGGCCGCTGGCGATCAGTGCCAGCACCATTAGCGCAATCGAGATCTCTCTCGACTGGCTATAACTGTCCTGGTTTTGCTGGCGCAGGTCGTCGGCGAGCTGGAAGTTGAACGTAACATGGTCATCAATGGCTTTATTCAGTGTCTTGGCGATGGTCACGCCGTTGAGCAACACCGTCAGCCCCTGATCGCGATTTCCAGCTTGCGCCAGCGCCAGCGCTTTGTCGCGCATCACGCGATAGTCGCTCATGCTGGTTTTATCCGCGTCCAGCATTTGCTTGTCGGTGGCATTGGAAATGTTATTGGTTTGATAGTCGGTCACGGTATCGTCGAACGACTTATCCGCCGCCTGGATGGTGGCTTGCGCCGCGGAAAGCTCCTGTGGATTGCGCGCCAGCATCGCCTTGAGTCCCGCCACTCGGATGTCGGTGACCGCGTGCTGCATCAGCGCCATATCCTTCAGGCTGGGGAATGTGTTGGCGTTGACATACTCAAAACGTTGCTGCGCCTGGTTCTGATTCCACAGTCCCAGCCCTCCCACCAGTAGTAGCGCGCCAAGCGCCACCAGCTGGGTTGAGATGAGTTGTTTGCTGATGTTCATGCGATGCTCCTCTGTGTGGGTTTTTAGTCTAAGTAAAAACCATTATTTGCATTACTTATCTCAGAAGTAGCAGATATTTACATAACCAGCAATGATGAGACTCAAGTATCAAGGCGAAGGGGGGGGGCGCCGGCTGAATATCACCGGCGAATGCATTTGAACAGAGGGGCTATCGGAAGTATTGCTGGCTAACGTAGTCGGAAGTCATGCATTGTAAAACACCGCCATAGCTGAGCGAAAAAGTGATGCTATCACCGATCTGATAGGTGTCGGCGCAGTCGCTGACATCCAGGATCAGGTGGTCGCTGCTGCCGCCGATGATCCGAATACCGGTGTCGAGCGGGGTGAGCTGGCTGAAGTCGACATCTTGTTTGCCCAGCGCGCACAGAGCGCGCATGCGAATGCCGTGATCCTCGAACACCGGCTTGTGGCCAAACGCATCCAGCGCGGTTGAGTCGATGGGGACCGAGGGCTTGAGTTTGAGTTCAATGATCTCCACCCCGAGTGTCATGGTGTCTTGAACCAGGCCGGGAATCGGATCATCGTTCAGGCCAATACCTAACAACAGCGCCGCGCCAAAACGCAGCTGGGTAATCCCCTTGGGTAACTCACCGGCGATTAGCATAAAAGAGGCGGCGGAATTGCAGCCGGAAACCGTTTTGAAGTCGAGATCCAGTTCCTGGCGTATCTGTTCGGCAATTCTCACCAAGCGGCTCTGATTGTCCACGGAAGGGGCGACCCCGCCATAACAGGCCAGATTGGCGCCGATGCCCTCCAGCTTGAGTCCGGGCAGTTGGTGCGCCAGACGCGCCAGGCACAGGGTCTGATTTTCATCGAAGCAGCCTTCGCGCAGATCGCCCAGGTCTTGCATGATGATCACCCGATGGATGCGTCCTAGCGATTGAGCGGCGGCGGACAGTGCGCGCAGTGTAATTTCTTCAGAATTCAGCGAGATCTCCGAATGACTGACCACTTCGCGCGCCTGACTGACTTGCGGCAAGCGCAGTAATAGTCGCGCAACCTTAAAGTCGGCGAGTCGTTTCAGGTTTTCGACGCGCGAGTCGGCAAGAATCTGTATTCCACCATCCAGCATGGCCTGCGCCACTTCCGGCGCGCCGCGCATCAGCTTGGTAACCCCCACCGGTTGAATTCCGGCGCGGCGGCAGTGTTCGCTCATGACGTGGCTGTTGTGCTGAATTTTGGCTAGATCGACAAACAAGCAAGGTAGAACAGGGCTTGAGTACATATCGTCCTCATTGGAGATGAGAGAGTGAATCCACTCGGCGCCTTAAACAGGCAGCCTGTCGTGCTTTGGCATCCATGGCTGCAAAAGCCCGTCAGGCTGCGCGGGGGGAGTGCCGTAAGCCGCTGAGATCAATCCGTGTATTAGCCAGATCTAAACTACGTGAAGGAGAGGCAAAGATAAATACGAAATTTATGAAGTTAATATATTTTAAAGTATATATTAACCGAATGGATTGATGCGCAAGACGTCACGATAGACCAGCGAAGTCGGTTCGATAGTGAACTAGTGAGATGAACTGAGTGCGAGGAAGCAGGGGTAATACGGAAAATCAAAGTGCAATGGAGTAAAACTTGGCGTCCCCACGGGGAATCGAACCCCGGCCGCCGCCGTGAAAGGGCAGTGTTCTAACCGCTAAACTATGGGGACTACGTGGCGCACCTGGAGCGATTCGAACGCCCGACCCTCTGGTTCGTAGCCAGATACTCTATCCAACTGAGCTACAGGTGCTTCTTGTACTGCTTGGCGTCCCCACGGGGAATCGAACCCCGGCCGCCGCCGTGAAAGGGCAGTGTTCTAACCGCTAAACTATGGGGACAACTTTGGCGCACCTGGAGCGATTCGAACGCCCGACCCTCTGGTTCGTAGCCAGATACTCTATCCAACTGAGCTACAGGTGCACTGCAAGAGGAGACGGATTCTATCGGTAGAGTGATGGCCTGTCAAGGCGTATACAACCACTGGGCAAGTTATTTGCTGTAAATAACTTGTTCCGAGGGTGCATAGGAATATTCTCTCGCTAGAGGTAAACTGTTCAGCCCTCCCCACGCGACGACAGCCTTGCGGTTTGTCCAGAGAGCTTGTTGGTACTGCATGTTATTTTCCCAGCCTTGCGCCATTGTTGATTTGGAAACCACTGGTGGGCACATTACCCGCGATCGCATCACCGAAATCGGTGTGCTCCTGATCGACGGCGAGCACGTCGAACGCTTCAGCAGCCTGTGTAATCCAGGGCAACCGATTCCGCCGTTTATCGAAAACATGACCGGAATTTCCGATGCCATGGTGGCTCAAGCGCCGGTGTTTTCCGACCTGGCCCCCGACTTGCTGGCGCGCCTTTCCGGCCGTTTGTTGTTGGCGCATAACGCGCGCTTTGACTATGGCGTTCTGAAAAATGAATTCAAGCGCGTCGGGCTAACGTTTCAGACTCAGACCCTGTGCACGGTCAAACTCTCGCGTCGCCTCTATCCGCAGCATTACAAACATAATCTCGACGCGATTATCGCGCGTCATCAACTGGACATGCCGGCGCGCCATCGCGCGCTGGCCGACGCCGAGGCAGTCTATCAATTTATTTTGTCCGCCAGCGACGAGCTGGGTGACGATGCTGTGCGCGCCGCGGCGCAAGCCTTGCTGGCCCAGGACGCGCCACCAGAAGGTATGGAACGCGCGACCTACGATGCGCTGCCCGATGTCGCCGGGGTGTACTGGATTTTCGATACCGCCGGCTTGCCGCTCTATGTGGGGCGTGGCGTCAACTTGCGCCGCCAGGTGCTGACGCATTTCTCGGCTAAAGAGCGGCGCGAAGTGCAATTGGCGGGTCAGGCGGGACGGATTGAATGGCAAGAAACCGTGGGTGAGTTTGGTGCGGCGCTGCTGGAGTTGGTTAAGGTGAAGACCTTGCGTCCGCGGCTTAACCCCAAAGGACGTATGGCCAGTGAAGCGTGTTCAGTCACGCTGGTGCCCGGGGTGGATGGTTTTTTACGCCCGCAGGTCGTGGCCGCGCAACAGATCGGTCTGGCGCAGGCGGAGCGGCATTTCGGATTGTTTAAAACTGCGCGTGATGCCAAGAAAGCCTTGAGCGAGCTGGCTCAGGCCTTTGGTTTGTGTCAATGGGTGCTGGGGGTTGAGCGGATCACTAGCGCAAAAGGGCGGGGCTGTGCCGGGCGCGCAAACGGGCATTGCGCTGGCGCTTGTGTTGGGTTGGAAAGCGCCGACCAGCATAATCAGCGTTTAGAGGCCGCGATGACCGGTTTGCTGCTGCGCGACTGGCCCTATACCCGCGCCATTGCCATTCGTGAACAGGACGAGGTCAGCGGCCTGGTTTGCGAATATCTATTTGATCGCTGGTGTTATCTGGGTTGTCGCCCCGAAGGCGAACCCGGCATGCCCACGGGGCCGGCGCTGCTTGATCTTGACGTGTATCGCTTATTGAAAAGCTATTTCAGGCAACCGTCGGCCGGCACCACGCTGACGGAGTGGTGTGACTAGGCTATTCGTTCATCGCCAGGAAACCCCTGAGCCGGGTTTCAATAATGCGTGGATTTTCACCGTTGGCGATGGCGACGACGCCTTCCACCACCAGTTCTTTCATCGCAATTTCCGACGAAATGATGTTTTTCAGCTTATTGGCGATTGGTAGAAACAATAAGTTGGCCGAGCCTACGCCGTAGACCGTGGCGACAAAGGCCACGGCAATCCCGGCCCCCAGCTTGGATGGATCGCTCAGGTTTTCCATCACGTGAATCAGGCCCAGCACCGCGCCCAGAATCCCCATGGTCGGCGCATAACCGCCCGCCGATTCCCAGATGCGCGCCGCCTGGCGACGCGAGTGCTCGAACATGGTCATTTCAACTTCCATCACGCCGCGCAGGGTGTCCGGCTCGGCGCCATCGACCAGCATCTGCAGTGCTTTGCGCGTAAAGGTATCGCGTTGCATGTTGACGAAGCCTTCCAGCGACAACAGGCCGCCACGGCGCGCGCTTTGGCTCCAGTTAATCACTTCTCGAATCATGTTTTCATGACTGAACGCGGGTGGAACCAAAACCCAGCGCATCATGCGCAGCCCGGTCATAAATTGCTTGGGTGTGCTTTGGAGCATCACCGCGCTGACGGTTCCCCCCATGACAATCATGAAGGCCGTAAGCTGCAGTAATGAACCGACATTACCGCCTTCCATTGCCTGGCCGGCAACGATGGCGGTAAATCCCCCAATGATGGCGATAACACTGATCTTATCCACGTGCGGTTTCCGTTATGTCGCGGCTCTTGTCATGGAAATAGGACGGGCTCAGAGCCAATCCTTCATTTTTGCGCGTAGCCGGACAATCGCCTGGCTATGCAATTGGCTGACGCGGGATTCGGACACGCCAAGCACGGCGCCGATTTCCTTCAGATTCAGCTCTTGTTCGTAGTACAGCGCCATCACCAGCTTATCGCGCTCGGGAAGATCGCTGATGGCGCCAATCAACGATAGGCGAAAAGCGCCATCCGTCAGACTGGTCAGCGGATCCGGCGTGGCGTGATCCACAATGCTGCCAACGCCATTGGTCGACTCGCCCTCGTCATCGGTAAAGTCCTCGAAATGCAGCAACGAGAGCCCCTTGCACTCTCCGAGTAATTCTTGGTACTCGGTTAGTGATAGCCCAAGCTGGCCCGCAATCTCCGACTCGATTGGGCTGCGCCCATGTTTTTGCTCCAACACGGCAATGGCTTCTTCGATTTGTTTCGCGTGGCGCCGAGTCTGGCGCGGCATCCAGTCTTCGCGACGCAGTTCGTCGAGCATGGCGCCGCGCACGCGCTGGCTGGCGAAGGTTTCGAACTGCACGCCCTGGCTCGGATCGAATTGGCGCGCGGCGTCGATCAGGCCGATGATGCCAACTTGAATCAAATCGTCTAACTCGACCGAAGCCGGCAAGCGCGAAATCAAGATGCTGGCGATCTTTCGGACCATCGGCGCGTATTGCGTGATGTCGATCTCGACGTCGCAACGAGGCGTTGTATGGTATCCGCTCAATTTGGAGGGAACCTTGGACATTAGAGGGTTCCTTCGTGTTCAGCCCAGTCGCGGGAAGCGGCAATCAGCATATCCATAAATCCTGTATCGGCATGACCTGTTTGTGCAGTGTGCCATTGAGGCAGTACAGCCGCCAGTTGTGCAAAGGCCGCGCTCGACTCGCTTTGCGGAAAAGCCTCAATGGAAGGGCGATGCAGTGCCTTGCTGCGCCGTATGATCGGGTCTTCCGGTACAAAGCCCACCCAGCGTAACGAAACCGTGAGAAATTCTCCGGTGACCGCCGACAGACGGGTAAATAACTCCCGCGCTTGCTCTAGTGTGCGCGCGCGGTTGACCAATACATTAAAGCACTGGCGTCCATATTGGCTCGACAAGCGTTTAATCGTGGCATACGCCATAGTCAGCGATTCGGGCTGTGGCGTCAAAACCAGCACCAAATTATCCGCCACGCAGGCGGGTACCGGGTCCAGCGTGGGCGCGGGCACATCGACCAGTACGATACTGGCGTCGCGCTCCAGCGCTGCGAATTCGCTGCCCAAACGCAGCCACAGTTGCGAGGAAAACAGCGCGCGCTCGTCGGCGCGCGCATACAGATTGACCAGCGTAACCCCTTGGCGCGAGCGCGCGACCATATCGCCCAATCCCGCCATGCTGATCAGCTGACTTTCCAGTGTCGCGGTGGTCGGAATGCCCAGTCGCTTGGCGATGTGTTGTCCCTGGCAGCAATCGACAATCAGCGGGCTTGCGCCAGCGAACGCCAGCCCGACCGCCAGTTCGGTTACCAGCGTCGAGGTGCCCGAGCTTTCCGGGCCAATAAAGGCGAAGCTGGGCGCCCGGCTTGGTTGAGCGCTGAGGCGGCGTAAGCTGGCTGCCTGATCGGGTTGCATGTTCATAACCAGCCCGCTTGCGCGGCATTCATGATTTGCAATTCATCGTTTAACAGCGAGAACGGCGAGGCGCTATGCGGCGCCTTCAGAGCGCGGTCTATCAAAAAATTACCATGCGCGGCGTGCAAGTCTTCCGGCACGCGTTGCCCATTGGTGACATAGCAGATTTTCAAGCGGTTGCGAATCACAATGTCCAGGCTGGCGCCGAGCGATACGCTTTCATCAATTTTGGATAGAATGCAGCCCGATAGCGCATGGCCACGGTAGTTGCGTACCACATCCTCCAGAGTATGTCCGTCGGCGTTGGCCGCCATCACCAGAAGGCGATCGACCGGACGATCCAGTGCCGCGAACATTTCGGTTTGCTGCGCAACGCGCGCATCGCGCTGGCCCATGCCCACCGTGTCAATGAACACAATATGCCGGCCCGACAGATCGGCCAGTGTGAGCTGCAGATCGCCTTCATTTTGAATCGAAAAGACCGGCACCCCGAGAATTTTACCGTAAATGCGCAGTTGGTCCTGAGCGCCAATCCGATAGCTGTCCGTGGTAATCAGCGCCACGTGCTGCGGGCCGAATTTCATGGTGGCGCGCGCCGCCAGTTTAGCCACTGTGGTGGTTTTCCCCACGCCGGTTGGACCCACCAAGGCAAAAATACCGCCGCGATCCATGATGTCGATATCGGCATCTAGGCAGTGCAGGTTATGCAATAACGCCGAGCGCGCCCATTTCAGCGCGACTTCACCATCATATTGCCCCGGCAGTTTTTCAATCAATTGGCGGATCAGGGTGGAACTCAGTCCGCTGGCCAGCAAATGTTTGAAAAGCTCGACTCGGTTAGGCGAGCGGTTTTCCAGATCGGCCCAGGCGAAACTGGCTAGCTGGCTTTGCAATAAACTGCGCAGCAGTTTGATCTCATCGCCGATTTGTTTCAGCTCGTTGGACATCACCTCGGGCTGCGCGCTAACCGGCGCGGCAGCCGGCGCCGGTGCGGCCTGGGGGCGCGGGGTCATTCTGGGGGCTTCGCCGGTGATGGCCGCGGGACGCGCTTCTCTGCGCGGCGCTGGCGCTTCTTGGGCATAGGACGGCGTCGCGTTGGCCAATGGCTGCGCAAACGACTGGGCAAACGAGGGTTCGACCCTGAGGGGCGCCGGGTTTTCCAGCGGCTCGACCGGCAGGGCATAGGTTCGCGCCAGCGCGCGGTTAACCGCTGTGCCGTTGGCTGGGGAGGGCGAGTTGCGCGGCGGATGTCTGCTCGACGAGGTCGACAGCGTCGAGGCCAGGTTGGCAACATCGGCGTCGGCGACCGCCATAATCTCAATGCCACCACCCTGTGTTGGCCGATTGGACAAAATGAGGGCATCCGCGCCGAGTTCTTCGCGAACTTGTCTCAGCGCGTCACGTGTGGTTTTGCCAAAATACTTTTTCACCACCATCTGCTATTAGCCCTTGCTGCCCCCGATTACGGCAATTATACGAATTGATTTATTATCCGGTATCTCATTATGCGAAATAACCCGCAATTGCGGCAGCGGGCGGCGCAAAAAACGCGCCAACAGCGGCCTGAGAGCCGGCGGAGTCAGTAAAACCGGATTGTACCCTTGAACTTCGACTTGTTCCGACTCTTGTGCTGCACTTGAGAGTAGATTTTCCGCCAGACCCGGTTCCAGTCCGCCGCCAGCCTTGGACTGAACGGCCTGCATCAAAACATTTTCCAATGCAGGATCAAGGGTTAACAGTGGTAGCTCGGTTTCGCCGGGGAATAATTGATTCACAATCACCCGTGCTAACGCAGTGCGCACCACAGTGGTCAATTCGTCAATATCTTGTGTGGTAACGATGTGATCCGACAAGGTTTCCACAATAGTGCGCAAGTCGCGGATGTGAATTCCGTCGATCAGTAATTGTTGCAACACTTTTTGCAACACGCCCAGTGGCACCACTTTGGGCACCAGATCTTCCACCAGCTTGGGTGATTCCTTGGCCAAATGGTTGACCAGCGCCTGAACTTCTTCGCGCCCTAAAAGTTCGGAGGCATGCAGATGCAACAGATTGGAAATATGGGTTGCGACCACGGTGCTGGTGTCGACCACGGTATAACCCAGTGCCTGAGCTTCTTCGCGCCGGCTGATATCGACCCATACCGCCGGTAGACCAAATGCCGGGTCGGTGGTGTTTTGTCCCTGCATCTCACCCAGCACCTTGCCCGGATTAATCGCCAGCATCTGGTTGATATACGCTTCGCCACGCCCAAGCTCGACACCCTTAAGTAGAATGCGGTAGGCATTGGGCTTGATTTCCAGATTGTCGCGGATATGCACCGCGGGCACCAGAAAACCCAGTTCCTGTGCGATTTTCTTTCGAATGCCGCGAATACGACGTAACAGCTCGCCATCCTGGTTGCGATCCACCAGCGGGATCAGGCGGTAGCCGACTTCAAGCCCTAGCTGGTCTACATGTTGGACATCGTTCCAGCTGACTTCGGCCACGGGTTGTTCGCGCGCCTGCTTGCTGGCGGCCTCGACTTTCTGCGCCTCGACCTTTTCCTGGAGCTGGCGCGTGCTCATGATGCGCCCCAGTCCCATCAATAGGCCGGCAATCAGCAGAAACGATAGGTGGGGCATGTTCGGAATCATCCCGATCAAGCCGATGATGCCCCCGGTAATATTGAGTACCTTGGGCGCCGCGAACAGCTGACCGAGCAGCATTTCCGACAGATCTTTTTCGGTGCCGACCCGCGAAACCACAATACCGGCCGCGGTCGAGATGATCAGCGCCGGAATCTGCGCCACCAGGCCGTCACCAATGGTGAGCAAGGTATAGGTGGTGGCCGCGTCTCCCAGGGGTAGATCATGCTGAACCACCCCGACGATCAGGCCGCCGACGATGTTGATCATAATGATCATGATCCCGGCCATGGCGTCGCCGCGCACGAACTTGGAGGCACCATCCATGGCGCCGAAGAAGTTGGCTTCCTCGGAAATGGTGGCGCGACGCTTGCGCGCGTCATCCTCTCCGATCAGACCGGCGTTCAGATCGGCATCGATCGCCATCTGCTTGCCTGGCATGGCATCCAGGGTGAAGCGCGCGCTCACTTCCGCGATCCGCCCCGCGCCTTTGGTGATCACCACGAAATTAATGATGGTCAGGATCACGAAAACCACTACACCAATGGCGACATTGCCACCGACCAGGAAGTGGGAAAACGATTCAATGACCTGGCCCGCGGCGTCCGGTCCGGTATGCCCGTTGAGTAGAATCACCCGGCTGGAAGCGACATTAAGCGACAAGCGTAACAGGGTGGTGATCAGCAGCACCGAAGGGAAAGCCGAGAACTCCAGGGGCTTGCGCACATTAATGCCGACCAATAGCACAATCACCGAAACCGCGATATTAAACGTGAAGAAAATATCGAGCAGAATCGGGGGCACCGGCAAAACCATCATCGTTAAAATCAGGATGATGAGAATCGGACCCGCCAGGGTGGTGTAGCTGAACTTCTTTAATATTTGTAAGAAATTATCCATACCCGCTTACGATCTCGCTGTCGGCGCCGCATCTTGCTGGCGTTTGCTTTGCGGGTCAAGTTCGGCGGGGACTTCTATCTGGTCAGGATAGGCTGGGGCAATCCCACCGTTGGTTTGGTACACCTTCAACTGAAACACATAGGCCAAGACCTGGGCCGCGGCGGCATACAGTCGCGGGGGGACTTCCTCACCGAGTTCCGCGTGAAAATACAAGGCGCGCGCGAAACTGGGTACCCGCATGATCGCCACTTGGTGTTCGCGCGCGCTGTCGATGATTTTTTCGGCGATCAGCAACGAGCCTTTGGCGACCACCAGCGGGGCCTTCATTCCTTCATTGTATTGAATTGCAACCGCATAGTGTGTTGGGTTGGTGACAATGACGTTGGCTTTGGGAACTTCGTGCATCATGCGCCGTCTGGCGGTTTCGCGCTGCATGCGTCGAATCCGCGCCTTGACCTCGGGCGAGCCTTCCTGTTCTTTGTATTCTTGCTTGATTTCTTCTTTGGTCATGCGCAGTTTCTTGTGGTAGCTCCACAATTGAAACGGCACATCGATCGCCACCAGCAGAATCATGCCGCCCGCGACAATGAAAAAAGTTCGAATCAGCATGTCGGTCATTTTCATTAGACCGACTTGCAATGACAGCTGACTCAGTCCCAGAATTTCTTGGCGTTGATTCCAGATCACCCAGGTCGCCACGCCACCGATCAACAGCGATTTCAGCACCGCTTTCAGTGCCTCGGTCAGCGCGTTGACCGAAAACATGCGCTTGATACCGGGCAGCGGATTGAATTTGCCAAAATTGGGATCGAGTGATTTGAGGGTGACATTCCAGCCACCCACTAGCATTGGAACAAACAGCGCGACCAGAAATAGCCCGAGAAACAACGGGGCCAGTTGCCACAGCGTGCCAAACATGGCTTCTTTGAATTTCAACAGCATGGTGTCCGGCACGCGCAAGGTGTTCTGATCAAAAGTCAGAATGCGCCGCGTGGCTTCCATGATGTAGGACGAAATCTTACCGCCCAGATTCATGATCATGGCGATCCCCGCCATGGTCACGGCGAACGTCGACAGCTCGCGCGAGCGCGGGATGTTGCCGGACGAGCGCGCCTGTTCCAGGCGCTTACCGGTCGCGGGTTCTGTACGTTCGAGATCTGAGTCTTCGGCCATGGTCCCCACTTGCCGGGCTGGGCCCCTCTGACTAACGAGGGTCCGATGTTGATTTTAAATCGAATTTTAGCGTATTTAGCCTATCTCAAGCTAGATAATCTACCTATTGTGGGCAGGGTGACCCTAGCTATGGGCAGTCCGCGCTCATTCCTGCTCAGTTCAGGTACAATCCCCGGGTTGGCCCGCGCGGTCGTCGTTGTTGGTTGAGAGGGTATGAAACAGTATCTAGATCTGATGCGGCATGTGCTGGAGCACGGCCACGATAAATCCGACCGCACGGGCACCGGTACCCGCTCGGTGTTTGGCTACCAGATGCGTTTTGCGCTGGAAGACGGATTTCCGTTGGTGACCACGAAAAAACTGCACCTAAAGTCGATTATTCATGAGCTGCTGTGGTTTCTGTCTGGTGACACCAACATAAAGTACCTCACCGATAATGGCGTATCCATATGGAATGACTGGGCCGACGAGCAGGGCGACCTGGGGCCGGTCTACGGCTATCAGTGGCGTCACTGGCCAGCGCCGGGAGGGGGCGAAGTCGATCAGATTGCCAAACTGATTCAAATGATCCGTGGCAATCCCGATTCGCGCCGCCTGATGGTGTCCGCCTGGAACCCGGGGCAGGTGGACCAGATGGCGCTGCCACCGTGCCACTCCTTGTTTCAGTTTTACGTGGCGGATGGACGCTTGTCGTGCCAACTGTATCAGCGTTCGGCGGATATCTTTCTGGGTGTGCCGTTCAATATTGCCTCTTACGCGCTCTTGACCATGATGGTGGCTCAAGTTTGCGGCCTGAAGCTGGGTGACTTTGTTCATACCCTGGGCGACGCCCACTTGTATAGCAATCATCTGGAGCAGGCGCGCGAACAATTGTCGCGCGCGCCACGCGCCTTGCCACAATTGAAGATCAATCCGGAGATAGACGATATCTTTGCCTTCCGTTTTGCCGACTTTGATTTGCAAGGCTACGATCCGCATCCGCATATCAAGGCGCAGGTAGCGGTATGAGTCGACCACAATTAACCCTGGTTGCCGCCATGGCCGCGCGCCGCGTCATCGGCATCGATAATCGTTTGCCCTGGCATCTGCCCGAAGACTTGCGACATTTCAAAGCCGTCACTTTGGGTAAGCCGGTGGTGATGGGGCGCAAAACCTATGAATCGATTGGTCGACCGCTGCCGGGGCGGCGCAATATTGTGGTGACGCGCCAGCTCGACTGGCAGGCCGCTGGCGTCGAGTGCGCGCACAGTATTGAACAGGCGCTGGCGCTGGCGGGGGCGGTGGACGAAGTGTGCCTGATCGGTGGCGCCGAGCTGTATGCGGTGGCACTGAGCCTTGCCGACTGCTTGAAGTTAACCGAAATCGATCTTGAGATTGCGGGGGACGCGTATTTCCCCGAGTTCTTATCGATGGGCTGGCGCGAGATGAGTCGTGAGTCGCACGCCAGCGCCGAGGGACTGCGATACGCGTTTGTCGAGTATCGGCGCGGCTGATCTCGAGGTGGTTGGCGGGCGTTGGGGTTCGCCTGCGCGCTCTTCATTACCTACCGTAATGCTTCGGCTTTCGGACGTTGGGGTTCGCCTTTGGCTCACCGCCAACCTACATTATTTAGGTTTTACCTTCCAGTGCTTCGGCCGAGGCCTGAACCAATTGGCTATAACTGACGCCAAAATCGGCGACCATGCGTGATAATCGTTCGGTGTCGCGCGCGATAATGGTTTTGAGCAGGTTCTCGAGAAAACGGTGCGTATGGGCGATCTGGGTTTGTCCCGCGCGCATGATGGCATACAGGCAGCGCTGGGTGAGCGGGAACAGGTCGTTGAGCGCGTCGGTCAGATAGCGGTTGTTGGCGTAGTCGTAAAGTGAGTGCAAAAATTGCATGCCGCTCTGATAAAACCCCTGCAAGTCGCCGTTGCGCAGGCACTGTCCCATCTGGGTCATCAGTTCGAAAAAGCGCGCCAAGTCGTCATTTTTCCAGGTCAGCGCCAGATTGCAGACCACGCGGTTGAGCATCAGCAGCCATAGATCGAAAAAATCGCGTACATCCTGCGCCGTGATACTGGCGACCACCGCGCCGCGCCGCGGATAGATTTCCACCAGATGGCGACGCTGCAAAATCAACAGCGCTTCTCGCACCGAGCCGCGGCTGACTTCCAGCGCGGCGGCAACGCGTAATTCTTGTATGCGCTCGGAGGGCTTCATCTCCCCCAGAATAATGCGTTGTTCCAGGTATTGAGCAATCTGCTCCGTCAGCGAATCATTGGCCTTGAATGACATGATCGGTTCCCGCATAGTGCTTACGTTCCAGTGTTGCGCGTGGCGTGGATTTATCTTATTACGTATTTATTTATTATATTGTCTGTCAGTTAGACAAACGCAGAGAGTGTACTCGCTTGCTAGTCGGAGGGGGTATTTTTAGGCGTTTTGACCTGCCCGTACTGGTGATCGATGTTGCGCCAGCAGGAGGCCGGCCGGGAGTCTGCTCCGGCCGGAGGCAATGTCGGGAAATTAACGCGAATTGGCGCGCGCCGCCAGCAGGTAGTTGACGTCGGTGCCATCTCCCAGTGAGTAGACTTGGGTCAGCGGCTGATAATGCATACCGGTGACTTCTTCCAGCGTCAGGTTGGCGTGGCGCAGCATGCGCGCCAGCTCCGAGGGCTTGAGAAAACGGGCGTAGTCATGCGTGCCGCGCGGCAACAGCCGCAGCAGGTATTCCGCTCCAATGATCGCCTCCACATAGGCGCGCGGATTGCGATTCAAGGTGGAGAAAAACACCCACCCTCCCGGTTTGACCAGGCGCGAGCAGCTTTCGACCACGCTGTCCGGATCCGGCACGTGTTCCAGCATCTCCATGCAGGTCACCACATCGAAGCTGGCGGGCCGCTCACGCGCCAGATCTTCGACCGAGACACAGCGATAGTCGACGCTGACGCCAGACTCCAGACTGTGCAGTTGCGCGACTTTTAGCGATTTTTTCGCTAGATCAACGCCACAGACCCGAGCCCCTTTAAGCGCCATGCTTTCGGCCAGAATGCCACCGCCACAGCCGACATCCAATACGTCTTTGTCCGCCAGTCCGGCATGACGGTCGATAAAGTCGAGCCGCAGTGGATTGATCTCATGCAGTGGTTTGAACTCGCTGGCCCGATCCCACCATTTGTGCGCGAGTTGGCTGAATTTTTCCAGCTCGGTTTCATCGACATTAATGCTCATGATTTATCTCGTAGTTAGAATCCGACGGCGCCAATCATCCGCTTTGGCTTTCAGCGAGCTTTCATTCAGGGTGTTCAGCTTGCGCGCGCTCATCAATTCCTGCCCCTTTACCCAGACATGGCTGACTTGCTCGCGCCCAGCGGCATACACCACATGGGAAATCGGATCAAAAGTGGGGGCTGTTTCCAGAGCCGACAGGTCGATGGCAATTAAATCCGCCTGCTTGCCTAGTACGATGCTGCCTACCTTATCGTCAATCCCCAAGGCACGGGCGCCATTCAATGTGGCCATGCGAATCGCGCTGGCCGCCGGGACCACGGTCGGGTCCTGGGTGCCGACTTTGGCCAACAGCGCCGTCAGCCGCATTTCCGCCAACATGTCCAACTTATTGTTGGATGCCGCGCCATCGGTGCCGATGCCGACATTCACCCCCCCCGCCAATAACTGCGGCACTGGAGCGATTCCCGAGGCCAGTTTCATGTTAGAAGAGGGATTGTGCGCGACCGATAGTCCATGAAGCGCCGCCAGTTCGATTTCATCCGGGCTCAAGTGCACCATGTGCGCGGCGATCAGGCGCGGCGACAACAGCCCCAGGTTTTTCAGCCGCGCCAATGGTCGTTGATGGTGCTGGCTCAGGCTATCGCTGACCTCGCCACTGGTTTCGTGGATGTGGCAGTGAATCAGCATGTCTTGCTGTTCGGCGAGCGTCACCACCTTGCGGAAGGTTTCATCGGCAACGGTATACGGCGCGTGGGGCGCCAGGGTGAAGGTGATCAGATCCTCTCCGAGAAACTCGCCGCGCTCGGCCAGGCCCTTGCTGATGTAGTCATCGGCATTGACCGCGTAATTGGTTGGGAATTCAAGAATCGAGCAGCCGACAAACGTGCGCATGCCCGAAGCCAGTCCGGCGCGCGCCATCGCGCCATGATAAAAATACATATCATTAATGGTGGTCGTGCCGCCTCGAATCATCTCCGCCATGGCCAGAAGCGCGCCATCGAATACGAAATCATCACGCACATGCTGACCTTCCGCCGGCCAAATATGCTTGGTCAACCAATCCATTAATGCTAGATCGTCCGCCAGGCCACGCAGCAGGGTCATGGCAGAGTGCCCATGTAAATTGATTAGCCCAGGCATCAGAACGTGACTATCCAGCTGAATACGGCGTGTGGCGGCCAGATTCGCGGCCTGAGTCGCCGGCAGAATTGCGGTTATTTTACCGTCGTTGATGACGACGGAATGATTTTCTAAAACCTCACCGTCATTTTCAACGGTTATCATCCAGCGAGCAGTGATAATCAAGTCATGGTGATTCTGTGGCATGGTCGAATCCAGGGCGCAAAAAGGCGATTGTAGGCATCGGCTATCGGCAACGCAATCGCCAATACGGAGTTGTCAGAAACTCGAGATAAATCGACGTGATATGTGCAAGCCATGGCCTACATAAAAAATGCATGCTATACGTGTATACTGCCAAAAAGTAGAATATCGACCTTATTAACCCATCGGGTAGCCCTGTGCTCTGCCTGTGGAAAAAAACGGACTGAGATCGCATGTCATTGCCACTGGTAAAAGGCGAGAGTGCCTCCATGCTGTCGTTGCGCACAGTATTTCTCATTGCGGTCCTGCTTGGGGTGTTGATCCCCGCCACCTTAATTGGCACGCTGACTTTTAGCATGCAGCGCGCTTCCATTACCGCCGATACCGCGACGGACCAAAAGCGGTTGCTGGATATTGTCTCTTTAGGTATGCAGGAGCCGTTGTGGAACCTGAGCCGTCAAGAGGGCGTTCCGCTGGTCGAATCGGTGATGGACGATCCGCGGGTGGTGTCTCTGCGGGTCACTGATACCCAGTCGAATACGGTTTTCCTGTCGGCATTGCGCAGTGAGCGCCGCGTCGGCAGCATCTCGTTGATTCAAAAACCCGTGATTTATCGTGGCGAGGAAATTGGCCTGGTGACGATCGAATTCGACACCGAGCACCTAGCCAACCGACTGCGCGATGAACTGCAGCACTTGGTGCTGATTCTGCTGATGCAGCTGGCATTGTCGATTCTGTTGATCATGGCGATTCTGCATTCGCGCTTTTTGCGTCCCATTAAAGAACTGACCGATCAAGCCACACAGCTGGCTGAACTCAAACTGGACTCGGATTTTCATTGGGCGCGCGCTGACGAGATCGGCCGTCTCGGGCGCCATTTGGAGTGGACTCGCTCCGAACTGAAGCGGCTGTTCGATGAGTTACGCGCCAAGACGATGGCCTTGGAGGGCGATATCACCCGGCGGCGCGAAGTCGAAGATATGTTGCGCCGCTCTGAAAATAAATATCGCGAGCTGTTCTGGTCCAACCTGGATGGGATTGTGATCAGCTCACTCGACGGTCAGGTGGTCGATGCCAATCCCGCCTTCCTCAATTTGATGTGTTACAGCCTGGAACAGTTGAAGCTGCAAAATTTCGGGTCGCTGGTTGCGCAAGAAAGCGAAGCGCTGGAGCAGTTCAATCTGGACCACAAAGTATTGCGCTTTGGCTATTGTGACGAATTCGAGGCCACGTATCTCAACCGTTTTGGCAACCCGGTGCCAGTCAGTGTCAAGACAGTGGCAATGCGCGATGCCTCGGGACGGATCAATGCCGTGTGGCGCATGGTGCGCGATATCTCTGAACGTCGCCGCTCGGAAGAACGCACACTGTTGGCGACCAAGGTGTTTGAAAACACCAACGAGGGCATTGTGATTACCGATGCCGATCAGCTGATTCGCAGTGTCAATCGCGCGTTTACCGACATCACCGGTTATAGCCAGCAGGAAGTTTTAGGGCAGAAGCCCAGTATTCTAGCCTCGGGGCGCCACGATAGCGTGTTTTACGATCAGATGTGGCAGCAGCTCAATTCCCTGGGCCATTGGCACGGTGAAATCTGGAATCGGCGCCGCAATGGTGAAATCTACCCTGAGTGGTTGGCCATCAACGCGGCCAAGAACGCCACCGGTGAAGTGACGCATTATGTGGCGGTATTTAACGATCAGTCAGAACGACGCGCCGCCGATGAGCGCATTCAGTTCTTGGCGCATTTCGATGTTTTGACCCGGTTGCCGAATCGGTCGCATATGCAAGACCGCGCCGCGCTGGCGATTCAAAACGCGGCGCGCGATAGCCACCGTCTGGCTTTGTTGCTGCTCGATCTTGATCGGTTTAAAACCATCAATGAATCACTGGGGCACTCCGCCGGCGATACTTTGTTGCAGGTTGCGGCTGAACGCATCAAGGCGGCGCTGGGCCCGGGGCAAATGGTGGCGCGTCAAGGCGGCGACGAGTTTATTGTGCTCTTGCCCAGTATTATCGATCCTGGCGAAGCCACCATGGCGGCGGAGCGGATTATTCAATGCTTTGCCCAGCCGGTGGATCTGCATAGTCATGCGATCAGTATTACCGCTTCGATCGGTATCAGCATCTATCCGGAAGACGGTCGTGATTTCGATATGTTGGTGCGTAACGCCGACGCGGCGATGTATCACGCGAAGTCGATTGGGCGCAACAGCTTCAAATTTTATACCGCTGACCTGAATGCGCGCGCGATTGAAGTGTTGGCCATCGAGAGTCAGCTGCGCTTTGCCTTGGATCGCAACGAATTTGTACTGCACTATCAGCCGCAGGTTGATATGAAGACCGGCGAAATTGTCGGCGCCGAAGCACTGATTCGCTGGAACCACAGCACGCTGGGATTGTTGGGGCCTGGGCGCTTTATTGCCGTGGCGGAAGAGCGTGGCTTTATCGTTCAATTGGGCAACTGGGTGATTCGAGAGGCCTGCCGCCAACTGGCGGCTTGGCATAATTGTGGTTTGCCACCGATTACGCTGGCGGTCAACCTGTCCGCGTTGCAGTTCCGCCAGCATGACTTGGTCGCCACCTTGGAGCATGCATTGGCGGCCAATGGCCTGCCGGGGTCGGCCTTGGATATCGAGGTGACTGAAAGCGTGGTGATGGAGGATGTGGATACCACGGTACAAACCATCGATGCGATTAAACGCATGGGCGCGCTACTGTCGATCGACGATTTTGGTACCGGTTACTCCAGCTTGTCTTATTTGAAGCGCTTCAAGGCGGACAAACTCAAGATCGACCGCTCGTTTGTGCAGGATATTCCGAACGACGCCGACGACAGTGCTATCGCCAAGGCCATTATCAATATTGCGCAGACCCTGAATATGCAAGTTGTGGCCGAAGGGGTGGAAACTCTGGAACAATGGCAATTCTTGCTGGATCAAGGTTGTGATTTGGTGCAAGGCTTCTTGTTGGCCAAACCGATGCCGGCGCACGAATTTGCCCAGGTGTTGAGTCATGGAATCTTGCTGCCGCCGAGTCCTGAGTAAGCTCGAGGGTTAACGGGGACTCGTGTTCAGCGAGCCGCTTCGACCCGATTGCGTCCGAGATCCTTGGCCCGATAGAGCGCCGCGTCAACGCGCGCCAGCACTTCGTCCGCGCTATGGTCGTGCGCCGAGAGTTCGGTGACCCCCAAGCTGATGTGGAACTCAATGTGCTGGTCTCCTTGGTCTAGCGGATGGTCGGCGACCCAGAGGCGTAATTGCTCCGCCAACTCCAGCGCGCCGTCCAGCGCGGTTCCTGGCATCAAAATCGCGAATTCTTCCCCCCCCAAACGCCCCAACAGGTCGGTGACGCGCAGGCGTTGCTGGCATAGCTGGGTAAAATGCTGCAGCACCGCGTCACCGCTACTGTGCCCCCATTGATCATTGATGCTCTTAAAGTGATCGAAGTCCAGCATCAGACAGCTGGCCGGGGTGCCAAAGCGGCGCACGCGCGCCAGCTCAGTCGCCATTTGCTCGAGAAACGGTCGGCGGTTGGCGACGCCGGTGAGCGGGTCGGTGTTCGCTAGCCGTTTGAGCTCGGCCTCGACGCGCAGACTGTCGGTAATGTCGCTGGCATGCGCGATGAAATAGGCCGGCTGATTGTTACGGTCTCGGACCAGTGAACTGGCGATGCGGCAACACACCTTGTGCCCCTGTTTGTGGATATAGTACTTAACATATTCCGCGCTGCTGACTTCGCCGGCCAGCGCCTGGCGAATGAAGGTGGGTGTAATGTCTTTTGAGTCGGGGTGGGTGATGTCGCGAACGTTCATCCCTTCCAGCTCTTGCTGGCTATAGCCGAGGATGCGGCAGAACTGCGGATTCGCGCGCAGTAGCATCCCTTGAGTATCCGCCAGGCACATTCCTACCATCGCGTGTTCGAATGCCTGGCGAAATCGTTCTTCACTGACCCATAACTGCCTGGCCGTTTGCTTGCTAGTGGTCATATCGTTGGCGATTTGACCGGTGGCGAATAAATGATCGTTCTGATCGCGAATCCCGAACTTGACGGAATGATAGTGGCGTTCCTCGCCGTTAACCCAAATAATTTCTTCCTGATGAATGGCTTGCAGACTGCCCTGTGCTTCCAGGTCACTTTTGCGATAGAGCGCCGCCAGATCCCGTGGGAACAGGTCAAAATCGGTCAAGCCGACAAATGCCGGCGCTGTTTTATTAAATAGTTGGGTAAAAACGGGATTGACGTAAAGGTAACGTCCATCAAGATCTTTGATGCTGACTGGATTGCTGGTGTTGTCCGCCATCGACTTGTAGAGGCATAACTGCTGCTCTTGTCCCAGCGCAGGCAGATCTTGCCGTAACGAGGTATCGTCTAACATGCCACTGATCCCCAGCTCGCAAACATTAACTAAGAGTATAGATAAAGTATTAGCCATTACCGCCACAAGCGGCAACGGGTCCGACTTATAGCTTGAGCCGCGCGCGTACTTGATCCAGCGTTAGGCTCAAACGGCGAATCAGTTCCCGCGACAGTTCTTGGCTGGCATTGTCCGGTTGGCGCAGCGCGTGTTCCACGCGCTGCGCATGCTGGACTAAATCCAGCGCCATGATGCTGCCGGCCGAGCCTTTGAGTCCGTGCACCAGCCCAATCAAGGTGTTGCGTTCGCCTTGATCCAGTGCCCGCTGTAGTTGTTGGTCCAGGCCAAGGTTGCTTTGCAGAAACAGGGTGAGTAGCTGCGCGACAAATGCCGGTTTGCGCGCATAGCGCGCTTCCAGCTCGCTCCAGCGGATCTCACCGCTGTTGGCCACGCTTGGATTCGGCGCCGGTGTACGCGCGTGGCGGCGGATCATGTTAATCAAGGTTTCGTGATTCAGTGGCTTGGGAATGTAATCGATCATGCCGCTGTTGAGGCAAAGCAAGCGATCTTGCTCTCCAGTGAGCGCGGTTTGACCGATGATCGGCAGCTCGGGGTCGATGGCGCGCATCAGTCGCGCGGCCTGATAGCCATCCATCTGTGGCATTTGAATATCGAGCAGCACAATGTCGAATGCCGCCAGTCCCTTTTCTTCCAGGCGCCACAATGCGTCCCTGCCATTCTCCGCCATGGCCACTGTGGCCCCTTCACTTTGCAACATTTCCGCCAGGACCAACTGATTCACCCGGTTATCCTCGGCTGCCAGAATATTGATCCCGGCCAGACGTTGTTGGGCTTTTACCGGCGATGAGTACATGGACTGCGGCGCTTGACCCGCGTTTTCCACGCGATGCAGCAGGGCGTAGAGCGCGCCGCTGTCATCGAAAATCGGGGTGTTGCTCCAGTTCCAGCTGATGCGCTGCAATTTGTTTTGATTGCGGATGGCGCAAGCCTGGCTACGCATGCTCTCTGCCGTCTGGCTTTGGCGCATGCGCGCCAGCGAGGCATAGAGTTGAGCTTGCCCCTCGGCCTGAGGACACTCTGCCGGGGAGGGTAATACCTCAAACAGCGCGCGCCCCTGCAATTGGCCATCGGCGAGGCCCAGCGCGGCGGCATACGCGCGGCTGGCGGCGATGATTCGCAGATCCAGGTCGAGCGCCACATAACGATCCGGCGCCGCTTCGAACAGGGCACGATAATCAGTAGAGGGCATTTTACGATTTGCGTAAAAGTATAATGTACATCTTGGCTGGGGTTTGGTTGATTGTCTATTCGTTTGTCATTGCGCGCGACGGAATTCACCACACTCTTCTCCCTTGGACCGGGGCGCCCGGCTGGGGTCTCTCGGTTCCTTCACGCTGTCGCAAGGCGTCCCGAGACCCCTGCCGAGCACCCCTGAGTGATGAGGGGGGGCGCAAGATCGTAGGAGTAGCCACTATCGTCAGCAGAGGAGAAGGCCAGAGCCTGCTCGCCGCCTTGCGCAGCTCGAAGAAGAGCCGGCCCTGGCCTTCTCCTCTGCGAACTGGGACGTCATTGCTGCGGAGTATTGAGATGATCGGCGGGCAAACGATCAAAGAAAATACCGCTCACTCGGCATATATATACGGCATTGCGGCCACGCCGGCCATGATTAACTCAGATCCAGCGCTGCGCTCAAATCCCCTGGAGCCGGGGTGCCGCGCGCCGCGAACGCGGCATCGCGTTCAGCGATACCCGCGAGCTTGGGCAGGTCAAATACCCGGGTAATCAGGCGCAGGATCGAGGTGGTGTCATAGAAGGTGTGATCCACCACGCCCTTGCGCGCGAACGGTGAAACGATGATCGCGGGAATGCGTGAACCGGGTCCCCAACGATCTCCGGGCGGCGGAGCAACGTGATCCCACCAGCCACCGTTCTCATCGTGGGTAATCACCACCACCATATTTGCCCACTGCGGACTTTGCTCCAAATAAGCCAACACATTGGCCACATGCCTGTCCCCCGACTCTACGTCCGAATAACCTGCATGCATGTTGAGATTACCCTGCGGCTTGTAAAAGCTCACGGCCGGCAAGGTTCCATTGGCGACTTCGGCCAGAAAATGATTGGAGATTGGGCTGTCGCCCAGACCGGCGTCGCGCAGGTGCCGAGCGCGCGCAACACTGCCTGGGGCATAGTTTTTGAAATAATTGAATGGCTGATGGTGGTATTGGAAGTTCGGCACGTCCGGTCCGCCCTTGTGCTCCAGCGCCGCCTGCCAGGCGCCTGCATACCAGGCCCAACTGACGTTCTTCTGCGACAGCAAGTCGCCGATGGTTGGATATTCTTGCGGTGGCAGGGTGCTGGCGTCCGCCGCGTCGGCGTAGCGCGCGTCACCGCCGCTGGCCGGTTTAACGTAGCTCGGTTGATAGGGCGGGGCCATGGTATTGACCGCATAGCCATCGGGGGTAATCGCGCCGTCAAGCACGAACTTGGGCGGGGCATCGAGGGCGGAGGGTTTGGCGTCGGGCGCGACGCTGAGCCGGGTACCGGTCGGGCCGTCGTCCAGCACGGCGATTTTTCCCTTGGCCGGACTCTGTGCCACATTGGGATATTCCGGGCTGCGAGCCGCAATCAGAAACTGGTGATTCAAGTATGAACCGCCAAATGCCGCCATGAAAAAGTTATCGCACAAGGTATAACGTTGCGCGATTTTCCATTGATTCAAGTTTTGCGCGCTATCGCCGTAGTAACCCATGACCAATGCGCCGGAGTTGCCCCAGGCGACGAACTGATCGTTTTTACCGCCATTGATCTGCATCTGATTTTGATAGAACAGATGCCAAAGGTCGCGAGTGATCACGCCTTGCGGCAGTGCCTGGCCCTCGGCGTCCTTCAGCTTGAACGGCGCATTTGGCAGGCCGCTGATTTGCTCCTGGTCGATGAAATAATACTTGCCGCCCAGGGTTTGTCCCTTCTGCACCAGCCCGCCCCAGATTTTTGGCAAACGCGCGAGCGCGCTGCCATCGCGATCGCGCTGACGATAGTCGTTGGCCTCTAACGACGCTAATGGGCTCTGCACGCCAGGGAAATTGGCATAAAGGTTGTTGAAGCTGCGGTTCTCCAGATAGATCACCACCACGTTTTTGATCTTGCCGGCAAGTGACGCGGCTTGCGATGTGTCGCTACTTTGTGTGGCTGACAGGGCGCCTGCATCCGCCCAGTTGGGCAGAACACCGGCCATGCCGATGGCGGCGGCGGCCTCGAACAGGCGGCGCCGTGTCGGATCGGCGGGTTGATCGGTCGAGGTTTCTAGGCTATCTGGCGGGGGGGGCAATTTACAGGTCATGCTGATGGGCTCCAGAGGGGTTGTTCCTGGCGGCGGGAATGCCGTACACCCCATTAATCTAAAAGAGTTTTGTTACCGTGATGCGCCAGCAGCCAGTTGCATTCGCCTTGGGACTAGCGCTTCAAAGCCTGACGGCTCCTAGTCGCGCACCTTACCCCGCAATTGCTTGATACTTCCTCGTTGGTTCTTGCCTTCCAGGCGGCGCATGCGCGCGCCATACGATGGTTTGGTCGCATGACGCAATTTGACCGGCATGGCAACGCTTTCCACCAACTCATGCAAACGCTGCAAGGCATCCATCCGATTGAGTTCCTGGCTGCGATGTTGCTGCGCCTTGATGACCACCACCCCGTCTTTAGTGATGCGCTGATCATTCAGCGCCAGTAGGCGTTCCTTGATGATTTCAGGCAATGAGGAGGCGGCGATTGCGAAGCGCAAATGAATGGCGCAGGAGACTTTGTTGACATTCTGGCCGCCCGCGCCTTGCGCGCGAATGGCGCTAAATTCAATGTCCTCTTCGCGCAGCGTGAATTTGATCATGGCAGGGCGGGGCGTCATATACGGAAAACTGATTTTACTGCGCGTCCCTCATTACTGGCCAAACTTTTATCTCAGCCGTCGCCAAAAACCCAGATTGATTCGAGCTTTCGTCGGGTTTAAGGCGGCGTTCGCCGCGGGTCCCGAATTTGCTCCGTGTGATGTTTAAAGTCGGAACCTCGATGTAACGAACCGTCTTATCCGAATCATGGGGCCGATGGCGGATGGCGTTATCTTTGTATGAAACTATAGCTTTCAATGCTAAACGCATATGATATATGCTGTAGTAAGTGTTTATGTAAAAACAAGTTTTTAAAAATAACTAACCATTCAGACAATCGGGACGCGATATATGGCGGTTTTGGCCTTATGCGCTTGAGGGCTACTGGGGGTAGCTCTTTGAGCGTTGGGCGCGGGCGTTTGGCTTGTGCTCTGTTTTTGCCGGTACTGGTGGCGGTAGGCGCGCTATCTGCCGGCTGGCTTGCGGCGAGTTTATGGTTGCCGGTGTGGGCGGCGACACTGCTCTTGTGCGCTTGGCTCGGGCTCGGGCGCGCGCGCGTCATGCTGGCTGAGTTGCGCTTGATGTTTGAGCGTTCGGCTAACGGGATCGCGTTGCTGGCGCCCAACGGTCGTTGGCTGCGCGTCAATCCATCACTGTGCGCTATGGTCGGCTATCGCGCTGACGCCTTGCTGCGGCTGAATTTTCAGCAACTGATCCATCCTGACGATGTCCGCGCGGCATTACAGACGCACCAGCGTCTGCTATCCGGTGAGATGGATTCCGCTGTCTGTGAGCAACGCTACCTGCACGCGGACGGCCACACGATCTGGGTTCATCTCTCGTTTAGTCTGATCCGTCACCGCGATGGTCGACCTAAGTTCTGGGTGCTGATGGTTGAAGATATTCGCGCGCGCAAACAAGCTGAACATCAATTACGTCTGGCGGCTAAAGTTTTTGATTGCGCGGGCGAGGCGATGTTCATGGCCGCCGCTGACGGGCGTATTTTATCGGTGAATCAAGCCTTTAGCACCATTACCGGGTATAGCGCCAGTGAGGCGCTAGGGCTGCGCCCCACCTTGTTGAGCTCGGGTCGTCACGGTGTTGAGTTTTACCGTGCCTTGTGGCAGCAGTTGTTGGAGCAAGGTTGCTGGCAAGGGGAAATTTGGAATAAGCGAAAGAATGGTGAAATTTACCCGGAATGGCTGACGATCAATCGTGTTGACCCCTGTGCCGATGAGTTGGCCAACTATGTGGCTATCTTTAGTGACATCTCGTCGATTAAAAATGCGCAGTGCAAGCTAGAATATCTGGCGCGCCACGATGAATTGACCATGCTGGCGAATCGCACCGTATTTCAAGAGCAATTAGGCGCGCAGGTGGCTTTGGCGCAAAGCGCGAATCAGCCATTGGCGGTGTTGTTTATCGACCTGGATAACTTCAAGACCATCAACGATACTTTGGGGCACGATGTCGGCGATCAGTTGCTTAAGTTGGTGGCCCAGCGCCTACTGGCGGCGATGCGCGCGCAAGATACCCTTGCCCGTTTGGGCGGAGACGAGTTTGCCGCTTTACTGTATCCGGTCGATGGCGATGAGGTTGATCGGATTTGCCAGCGACTGGCCGACGCGCTCAGCCAGCCATTTTGGATCGGGAGCGCGGAACTGTTTGTGACGGCCAGCATGGGTGTCAGCCTGTGTCCGCTGGATGGTGATGACCCGAGCACCTTGCTGCGTCACGCGGATGCCGCCATGTATCGCGCCAAGGAACGAGGCAAGAACCGGATTCAGTTTTTTGTCTCCGACATCAAACAAGCCGCAGAGCGGCGCCTGCGGCTGGAGACCGGATTACGTCACGCGCTGCGTCATGACCTGCTGCGCTTGCACTATCAGCCTAAAATCAGCATGGTGGACGATACCTTGGTCGGCGCCGAGGCACTATTGCGCTGGACCGATACTGAACTGGGCGAGATTTCTCCTACCGAGTTTATCGCGGTGGCGGAAAAAGCCGGTTTGATTTCCAGCATCGGACGCTTTGTCGTCGGGCGCGCGCTTCGGGACATTTTATCCTGGCGCGCGGGCGGCTTGGACGCCCCCCCGATTGCGCTCAATATTTCCCCGACTCAATTGCGCGACGAGCGCTTTGTCGATTGGCTGTATGCCAGTCTGGCCGAGGCCGAGTTGCCCTGTAGCAGCATTGTGGTCGAGCTGACAGAAGGGGCGTTGATGGATCAGAGTGAAGCCGGCTTGAGTATTCTGAACAATCTTGCCAGTCGTGGCATCAAGATCAGTATTGATGACTTTGGCACCGGTTATTCTTCGTTGTCTTATTTACGGCGCATGCCTATCACTGAACTTAAAATTGACCGCAGTTTTGTCGATGGTATCGCCGAGGATGCGGACAATTGCTCAATCGCTTGCGCGATTCTCAGCCTGGCGCATAGTTTGGGAATAAGTGCGGTGGCGGAAGGGGTCGAGACCGAGTCACAGTTGACGGTGCTGCGGCGTTTAGGCTGTGAGACCGCGCAAGGTTATTTCTATCACCGTCCGATGGACGAAACCCATTTTCGTCAGTTGTTGAGGGACCCTGGAGGCGTGGCGCAAGCGCGCGCCACGCTGCATTAATCGGGGTTGCTCAGGCGTTGTCCGAGCCTCCGCGCACAAAGGAGTAACGGTGAATATCATTGCGTAACTTCCAACCTTGGCTTTCCCAGTAGGTGATGGCCAGTTTATTGGTGCGGAAAATATCGATGTGACTTTTTAAAATGCCGAGCTGTTGCAGCGCGTTCAGACACTGTTCGACCAGGGCGTTGGCGATGCCCTGACGGCGAAATGCTGGCAGTACCACCAAGTGCTGCAAATAACCACGCCGGCCATCGTGACCGGACATCAGACAGCCAACCAATTGACCCTCCGCCTCGGCGACAAAGCTCAGTCCGGGATTGCGCTCCAGATAGCGCGTGGTCGAATCGAGCGAGTCGGCGTCACGAAACGAGACGCCCGGGGTTTGTTTCATCAAATCGATCACGGCCGAGTAGTCGGCGATGCTCATGGGGCGAAGGGTGTACATCATTTTCCTATCCGGTGTGTGAGCGCGCGCTCAGAGAGTGATTGCCATAGAGTAGGGGAAACTCCCGAACTTCGGATAGCGTCCACTCACCGGAATGACGATTATTCCTTCAAGCGCGTCGCCTCCGCGGAAATAGCACCCGCTGCATTGCGGATTTGTCCCTCATGATGTGGCTTCTTGTTCGTTTCTGACTCGTTCCCCCGGGCGGGCCGCGGCGTTGTGCATCAAGAGCAGCGACAACAGGCAGGCTATTGCACCGGTTAAAAACGCGGCCCGATAGCCGAAGCCACCGATCACCATGCCCACTAGCGGGCCGGTCAAGCCAGAGCAGATATCGAGAAACGCCAAAAAGCAGCCAATGGCCATACCGCGGCTATGCGCCGGCACGCGCGCCATGGCTTCGACCCCGATGGCGGGAAAGATCAGGGAACAGCCTAAGCCGGTCAGCATTGCGCCCGCGAGCGCGCCCAGACTATTTGGCGCTTGCCATAGCAGCAGCTGTCCCAACAGTTGCACCGCGACCGAGATCATACCGATGGTGGTTCCACCTTGACGGTCGGGTAAATGGGCCAGAAACAGCCGCACCACAATATAGCTGGCGGCAAAGCCGAGAAACGCCAGCCCCGCGCCGCTCCAGCCTTGCGTCGAATAAAACAGTGCCAGAAAGCTGCTCATAATGGCGAAGGGAACCGAGCCGAAGGCCAGCGCCAGGCCATGGCGCCAGACTAAGCGCAGCGTTGCGGCCATATCTAAACCATGAGCGTGAGCCCCCGCCGCGGCGATCGGGCGCAAAGCCCAGGCGATGATCAGCGCGCACAGCGGCAGCACTATGGCGCAAACCGCGATGACCTGAAACCCCCATAGGGTCTGCAGAGCGATGCCGAGCGGGGCGCCGAGCCCCAGCGCGGCGAAAATCGCGATGCCTTGCCAGGCCATCACCATGCCGGTGCGCGCCGCGCCGACGCGGCCGATTCCCCAAGTCAGCGCCGAGGTAAGAAACAGGCTTTGCGCCGGCCCCATCACCAGCCGACCCAGGATCAGAATCGCCAGACTCAGTATCGGCTGCTGCGCCACGGTGGCCAGACCATAGATCAGTCCTGCCAGCGCGGCCAGGGGTAAGCCCAAGAGGGCCGTGGGGCGCGCTCCGTGGCGATCGCAATAGGCGCCGGCGAAACGACGGGTGCAAATGGTGGCGAACGATTCGATGCCCACCACCACGCCGACGATGGCGGCGCCGAAGCCCAGGACTTCGTGCACATACAGGGAAAAGGCCGCCAAGGGCACGCCAATGGCGCCAAAACCCAAAAATACGATGGCCACCAACGGCAGTAATTGCCTGAAAAAAGACGTCGATTGTCCGACGTTGGACGAAGAATGAGACATAAGACCTCGCATCAGTCAATGCCGAACCCCACGGGACCGGCGCGCAAACGCGCCTGGCCCGGGTCGGACATTAGGGATGCGTTGATTGACGTGAACGCTTACGTGAAGAGCGGGTTGCCCTGCAAAAATGAGTGAGGATTTTAGAGGGCGTCGTGGCGGGGCGACAATAGTCGGGGCTTGGTTTCAGATTTCTCTGATCCAAGCGCAACCGGTGCCCGCGGGCCCCGGTTGCGCGGGTGTGGCGGCGCAATACCGCAGGCGTTGCACCCTACGCGCTGAGTTCTTGCAGTACCTGGCACACGATCGCCACATCTTGTTCGCTGGTGCGCCAGTTGCTGAAGGCGGCGCGTATCGCCGTCTGCCCCCGCCAGGCGCCCGGTGTCATGAATACCTTGCCGCTGCGATTGATCTGCTGCAGGCGTGGTTTGATCAGGTGGCTATCGATCTTGGGACGGAATACCACCACGTTCAACTGGCACGGATGCAGTAGTTCATAACCGTCGGACTGGGCAATCCAGTCGGCCAATTGTCGCGCCTGATTGCAATTGCCTTCCACCAGATCGGCGAAGCCCTGGCGCCCATAGGCCTGCAAGCTGAGCCACAGCGGCAGCGCGCGAAAGCGGCGGGAATTTTCTATGCCGCGATCCATAAAGCTGATCTGATCGCCCCCCACGTCGAGATAAGGCGCCGCCACCGAGCAGGCTTGCTGCAGGATCTGTGGGTGGCGGGTGAAGAACAAGCCGCAGTCGTAGGGGACATTCAGCCATTTATGGCCGTCGCAGGTGATGGAATCCGCCAGTTCGATGCCATCGGTCCAAGCGTGACGCGCGGGCGATAAGCGACTAAACAAGCCGAACGCGCCGTCGACATGCAGCCATGCCTGGTGCTGCCGGCACAGCGCGGCGATGGCGCGCAGCTCGTCAAAATCGGTGCCGGTGACCGTGCCGGCGCTGGCAATCACGATTTTCCCTAGCGCTTGGCTTGCTGCCAGCGCGGCGGCCAGCGCCTGGGTGTCCATGGCTTCAGAGTCGGCGCGGCAGGCAATCTGCACGGTGCTCGCGCGTCCCAGACCGGCTAGGCTCAGCGCTTTGAGTGCGCTGGCATGCGGCGTGGCGGCAAACACTTGAATCGCAGCGTCGCCGATGCCGTCTTGGGCGATATCGCGGCCTTGTTGTAGGCCAGCGAACTGCCGCCCACAGATCACGCCGAGCAGGTTGGCGGCGGTGGCGCCACTGGTCAGCACGCCAGCGAAGTCCTGCGGCAGGTCCAGTAACTGACGCAGCCAGGCCAGAACCTGAAGCTCCACACCGCTGCTGATCGAGTCACCGGGCGAGGAGACGTTCTGGTCGATCGCCGCCACAATCCAGTCGGCCAGCATGGCGGCCGGGGTAACCCCGCCGGTGACAAAACCAAGATAACGCGGGCCGGCCGAGGCGCTGAGAAACGGCGCCAGCCCGCGTTCAAACGCGGAAAACGCCGCCAGAGTTCCCGCGCCGCGTTCGGGAAGATCTTGGTTGGGCGGCAACGGCGTATCCAGGTTGGCCACCGGCCGTTCGGCCAGATTCTGCTGGAATTGAGTGCACCAGCGCGCGATATGCTCACTCAATTGTGGCAAAGCGGAAAAGTCAGTGACGAATGGCTCCATGGGGGCTCCTGGTTACGATGATGAATGATTCATTATCCATGGCTAGCGGCGAGTGTACAGATGCAGATATTTGTTATAAAAAGAGTACACAATGGCATACAAATATCAAGAATTAGCCGAGGTGCTACGCGCACAGATGCGCGCGGGCCGTCTGTCCGCCGGGCAGCGGCTGCCGTCGATTCGCTTGCTGAGCCAGCTCCATGCCGTCAGCATTACCACCGCGCTCAAGGCTTACGAGATGCTCGAAGCCGAGGGGTATTTGCGCGTTGAGCCCCAGTCCGGCTTTTATGCGCGCGCGCGCGCCGAGGGTCTGTCGGCGCCGACGCTGCCGAGTTTTCCGCAGCGCGTGACTTCGGTTGACAATGTGTCGTTGATGCATGAAGTCGAACTGTCGGCTAATCAGCCGGAACGCATCGCTTTCGGTACCGCGCAACTGGCGCCGCAGTTGCTGCCGCTGGCGGCCTTGCAGCGCAGTTTGATTCGAATGACGCGCCGTTATCCCGCCGCGCTCGCCACCTATGCCCGCGCGCGCGGAGAGCCGGCACTGTGCGATGCGCTGTGCCGACATTTTGCGCAAGACGGTATTCATGTGCAAAGTCAGGATTTGCTGATCAGTAATGGTTGTATGGCGGCGCTGAGCCTGGCGTTGCAAGTGGTGAGCCAGGTTGGCGACAGTATTGCGGTGCCATCGCCAAGCTACAGCGGCCAGTTGCAGCTGTTAGCCAGCCTGGGGCGCAAGGTGATCGAGATTCCCTCTAGCGCCGATGGTTTTGATCTCGATGCGCTTGAGCAGTGCATGGCCTCGGGGCATAGTCGAGCCTGCTTGATCAGCGCCAACTTTCAAAATCCGCTGGGCTATTGCCTCAAACCGGAAGACAAGCAGCGTTTGGCGGCAATGGCCGCGCGCTATCAATGTCCGATTATCGAAGATGATGTGTTTGGTGAATGTGCGTACGCCGCAGAGCGACCGTTGCCGCTCAAATCCTGGGATCAAGCGGGCTATGTGCTGTGGTGTGGCTCATTTTCGAAAACCTTGGCGCCTGGTTTTCGAGTCGGTTGGTGTGCCGCCGGGCGATATCATGAGGCCCTCTCCGCGCTGCAGCGGGCCCAATGCATGGCGGTGAATACGCCGCTGCAGCTGACGCTGGCGGATTTTGTTCATAGCGGCGAATACCGGCGTCATCTGAAACGCTTGCGCCTCGCCTTGGCGTCCCAGGTGGATCTGATGTTTCGCGCCATTGGACACTATTTTCCGTCCAACTGCGGTGTGACACGACCGCAAGGCGGCTATGTGCTGTGGCTGCAATTGCCCGATCATTGCGATGGCACTGATCTTTATCAGGCTGCCCGGCTACAGGGAATTAATATTGTGCCGGGGGCGGTGTTCAGCACGCGCGACTTATATCGCCATGCGGTGCGACTGAACGCGGGTAATCCCTGGAGCGCCACGTTGGAGCAGGCACTGCGGCAATTGAGTGCTTTGATCATTGAGTCTGGCGCGGAATTTTAGACGCTGCGGGATCAGTTTTTTTTACGTTTATAACCTAGCTTTGGTGTGGTGGTCCCGAGCGGGATCAATTGTACTTGGCCATGGCGTACTCCGGTTTCCGCAATCACCGTGTGGGCAAATGCCTCGATATCGCGACTCTCTCCGCGCAGAATCACGGTTTCGATGCAGTCTTCGTGGCTGATATGCGCGTGCATGGTGGCGATGGCCAGGTCGTGGTGATCGTGTTGCAGACTGGTCAAGCGCGATGAAAGCTGACGCTCATGGTGATCGAAGACGTAGCTGAGTACCGCGACACAAGGGGTGGACTTTTCTTGGGTCAAGTCATACTCGCCCAGTTCGCGCCGCAGCAGATCTCGAAAGGCCTCGGAGCGACTGGTATAACCGTGCGCCTGCATCCATTGGTCGAAAGACGCGGCTAAATCGTCGCTAAGTGAAATGGTCAGACGTTGCATAGTCAGCTCATAAAGAAGGATGGCATTTTTTGGTATGGTGTCGCGCGCGCGGTGACTAATCTGGCCATTGCCGTCTGTTCAAATCTGCGATTGGACCAAGGTCCGCGCACTCTCTGATGAAATAGTTTAATAAGATCTTTAACACTAATGATACATGTTTACCGGACGAGGATAGCTGTACTCGGAAATTTGGGCCAATATTATTATTATGATGTTGGAGTGTGTAGGGCCTTGACGAAAAACTCACACAGGCGTATAGAGAAATTTTGTATGCATGGCATATAAATCGTAATAATTCTATTAAAAATAACTAAAATAAAAGGGAAATAATGATTACTAATCAAATACTAAAAATAGCAAATCATGACCACTTAAAGAATATTAACCTAACGCTTGTATTGGTCGAGAACAATAATGGCAATGTGTGCGTTTCTTCGAGTCTTTTCATCGATTCAGACGGTCATGGGTATGATGCCGCGTGGGGCAATGACTATGAATTCGAAGAATATATAAAACAGCTACACAAGTTAGGCGATATTGATGGTTCAACCTTATTCTGTTCGACAGAGGAGCTTATAAAAAAAGATCAGTTAATTAAAATAATAGAAGATCTGACAAAAGTTCTAATAAAGCCGAACAACTACATTCGCAGTTGAACTTTTCCCCGGAGTGAGTATAAGTGGACAGTGCAAGCAAGGGATGGTCTTAACAAGTCTGGTGTTTTTGAGCAGGCCGTTCCGCGATGGATATTGATGGTCATCGATGGGTTGCGACCACCGGCATTGATTTCTCTTTGGGTCACGTCATTGGGTAGCCCGCTTCGCGTTGGCTGCGTAGGGCAAGGACAAACACCGTATCAATATCGCTAATATAGCGATATAGCGCGACGTAACCTTGTCGATGGCCGATGATTAGCTCCCGTAATCCTGGCTCTAGAGAGCGTCCGATCTGTGGGTTGGATTCGAGTACGGCAATGGCTTGGATAATTTCCTCGATTCGTGCCGTGCTATTACTTACTTGGAATTGTTTCAAGTGGATCAAAATGCGTTCAATGTCATCGCCAACCTCGGGGGCCAGTTCAACTCTTGCCATGCATTAGTCCTCCATTTTTCTCGCCATGGGTCTGGGGGCTCCGGTATTGCCTGTTTGCTGGCTTTCTAGATAGCCTCGCATCTCAGCCCAAGAAATGGTTTTTCCGCAGGCAATCATCGTGGCGTATCGGGCCTGAGCTGTTGCGTTGAAATCGGATTGCAGTTCCTCTTGCGTGATTTTCTCCGCGATGGCTTGCAGAATAAAATTGTGCGCGCTAGTTCCTGCGTGCGCCGCCGCCGTGGCGACGCGCGCTTTTAGCTCATCTGGCAGTCGAATCGTTGTTGTGGACACGATGCATACCTCTATCCATGTTGTAGCGTAGATTAGTATGGTAGCACTTTTGTGCTACATGTGTGGCGGCTGTTGCGACAAGAAAAACCCGCGACTCCGTTAGGTGTCGCGGGTGGTGGTGCGGATAGCTTGGCCTATTTACGCGGTTTGTGGGTCGCCGATAATGCCATAGGTCTTGCCTATGCGTTCGAATACCTCAAGTGCTTGATCCAGGTCGGTGTGGGAGTGGGTAGCCATCACACTTAAGCGCAGCCGCTGCCCATCCTTGGGTACCGCCGGGTATTCGATCGAGTTGAGGAAAATCCCCTGTGCGTCAAACGCCATGCAGACTTCGCGGATGTTGATGTCCGCCGGGATCTTGACCGGAATAATCGCCGCTTCGCGAAACGAGTCGAAGCCCAGCGCTTTTAAGCCGGCATCAAGGTAGATGGCGTTGTCATGCAGGCGCGCGATCAGATTGGGCTCGCGCTCAATCACTTCGATTCCGGCCAGTACGCCCGCGACCGTGGTGATCGGCAGGTGGGCGGAAAACATGTAGGCGCGCGAGCAGAAGCGCAGATAGTCGATGATCTCGCGTTTTGCGCTTAAGAAGCCGCCGGTCATGCCGAAAGATTTACTGAAGGTGCCGATGGAAATGTCGACTTTCCCTTCCAGATCAAAATGCTCGGCCGTGCCGCGTCCGGTTTTACCCATCACGCCGGTGCCATGCGCATCATCCACCACCAAAATAGCATTGTATTCTGCGCACAGTTCAGACAGGCGCGGCAATGGAGCGAGATCGCCATCCATCGAATACACTCCCTCAACCGCCACGACAATCTGGCGGTTAGGATGATCTTTGCCTTTTCGGTAGCGGTTCAGTAGTTTTTCAAGGTGTTCGGTGTCGTTGTGCGCAAAACGCACTGCCTTGATATTGGTGGTCGTGCTGGCCAGTGCAATGCCATCGTACAGGCTTGCATGGTTATATTCATCGTATAGAAGTACATCGTCATCACGCAGCAAGGTGCCTAACCAGCCCAGATTGGTCTGGAAGCCCGAGGCGAACAACATGGTATCTTCGGCGCCCTTGATTTGCGATAAGCGGCGTTCTAGCTCCATATGCAATTGGGTCATGCCGCCCAAAAGCGGTGGGCCACCGACGCCCGCGCCGAATACGTCCAAGGCTTGCTTGATGCGGGCGACCACATAGGGGTGCGTAGCCAGACCGAGATAGTTGTTTGAGCCGAGCATGATCATCTCGCGCGCTTTTCCATCTAAGCCCCGCACCCAGGTTCGGTTGGCTACAGCGGAGACAATTTCGCGCGCATATAAAGCATGCCCTTTGGCGCGCGCATCACGGTAGTAATCAGAGAATGGCTGGACTCGTCCCAGCAGCGTCGGCGCCTCGGTCTGGAAAAAATCGGACAGCGAAAAATTTTCGCCGTGATTCGACGTCGTACAGGACTCCGAGTCCGAGTCGAGCTCAGCTGTTGACATGCTATATCCTTTTGCGATTTTCTAATTAATTAACGCATGTTAATGCTTTTGAGGTGCAGGGGGGGCTTTTTATATGGTAAATCTGTGCTTATTACGCTATATAGGGGCGGGCGTAAAGGTAATGGAGAGGGCGTGAAACGACAAACCCGCAAGGCTTGCGCCCTGCGGGTTGGCTAAATGCTCTCGGAGAGGAATTACTCCGGGCGCATTTGCGGGAACAGAATAACGTCGCGGATCGATGCCGAGTCAGTCAAGAGCATCACCATGCGGTCCATGCCGATACCGCAACCACCGGTCGGAGGCAGACCATATTCCAGAGCGCGGACATAGTCGGCGTCATAGTGCATGGCTTCGTCGTCGCCGGCTTCCATTTGCTTGACTTGTTGCATGAAGCGATCGGCTTGATCTTCCGGGTCGTTCAACTCGGAGAAACCATTGGCCAGTTCGCGACCGACAACAAACAGTTCGAAGCGTTCGGTAATCCCCGGACGGGTATCCGACATCCGCGCCAGCGGCGACACTTCCACCGGATAATCGATGATGAACGTCGGGTTCCACAACTGGCCTTCGGCGCATTCTTCGAACAGCGTCAGTTGCAGGCTGCCCAGACCTTCGGCCGGCGGCAATTTCCCGCCCAGCTTCAGAATTTCGGCTTTAACCCAGTCAACGTCATTCAACTGCTGGTCGGTGTACTGCGGGTTGAATTTTTTGATCGCTTGCACGCTGGTCAGGCGTTCGAACTTGGTCAGATCGACTTCGCGACCCTGGTACTGAATCTTCAACGTGCCATGCAGTTTCATGGCGCAAGCCTGGATGATGCCTTCCGTCATGGTCATCATGCGGTCGTAATCACAGTAGGCTTCGTAAAATTCCATCATGGTGAACTCAGGGTTGTGGCGTGTGCTCATCCCCTCGTTACGGAAGTTACGGTTGATTTCGAATACCCGTTCCATACCGCCAACCACCAGGCGCTTCAAGTACAGTTCCGGTGCAATTCGCAGGTAGAGCGGCATATCCAGCGCATTGTGGTGGGTTACGAACGGACGCGCCGCCGCGCCGCCGGGAATAGGGTGCATCATCGGCGTTTCAACTTCAAGATAACGCTCTTTGACCATGTACTCGCGCACCAATTGCATGATTTGCGAGCGCTTGGTGAATACGTCACGCGCGCTGTCGCTCATGATCAGATCAAGATAACGCTGACGATATTTCTGTTCTTGGTCGTTCAGGCCATGGAACTTGTCCGGCAGCGGACGCAGTGCCTTGGTCAGCAGGCGCGCCGAACTCGCCAATACCGTCAGTTCGCCGGTCTTGGTGATAAACAGCGTACCTGTCACACCGAGGATGTCGCCCAGATCCCAGCGCTTGAATTCATCATGGGTTTCAACGCCAACGCTATCATTGGCGATATAAACCTGGATGGTGCCGCTCACGTCTTGCAGTGAGGCAAACGAAGCCTTGCCCATCACACGTTTAAGCATCATCCGACCAACAACGGCCACCTCAATCTTTTCCGCTGCCAGTTGGTCACCCGGTTTGGATGCGTATTGCTCCTGAAGCTCCTTGGCGAATGCATTGCGTTTGAAGTCATTCGGGAAGGCAACGCCTTTTTCTCGGATTGCTTTCAGCTTGAGGCGGCGTTCCGCCATGATTTGGTTTTCGTCTTGAATCGGTGATGTTTGTTCGTGTTCAGACATAAAAGCTCCATTAGCTACTTTATGAGGCGCCGACTCCCGGAGTCAGACTGGTTCCAGGATTGAACGGCAACCTTTACTGCCGGGCGGGGACCATCCCTGCCGTTAAAACGTCATGCATGGAGGCTCTAGACCCCTTGCTTGAGGCTGGCCTCGATGAAGTCATCGAGATCGCCATCCATGACGGACTTGATATTGCCGACTTCGAAGCCGGTGCGTAGATCTTTGATCCGCGACTGGTCGAATACATAAGAGCGAATCTGGTGCCCCCAGCCGACGTCGGTTTTGGAGTTTTCCAGATCTTGTTTGGCCGCATTTCGCTTTTTAAGCTCTAGCTCATATAGCTTGGCGCGTAGCATCTGCATGGCTTCGTCGCGGTTTCGATGCTGCGATCTGTCATTCTGACACTGTACCACAATGCCTGTAGGGTTGTGGGTTATGCGCACCGCGGAGTCGGTTTTGTTAATGTGCTGACCACCCGCGCCAGACGCGCGGTAGGTATCGGTTCTGAGATCGGCCGGGTTAATGTCGATCTGAATCGAGTCATCCACTTCGGGGTAGACAAAGACCGAGGAAAACGAGGTATGGCGACGGGCATTCGAGTCGAAGGGTGAAACCCGCACCAGACGATGCACACCGGTTTCGGTGCGCAGCATGCCGTAGGCATAATCGCCTTCGATCTTCAGTGTGGCGCTACTGATGCCAGCAACTTCGCCTTCAGATTCTTCCAGAATGTCGACTTTAAAGCCTTTGCGTTCGGCGTAGCGGATGTACATGCGCAGCAGCATGCCAGCCCAGTCCTGAGCCTCGGTGCCGCCAGCGCCGGCCTGAATGTCGAGAAAACAAGGGCGTGGATCCATCGGATCACTGAACATGCGGCGGAATTCCATCTGCGCGAGCTGGGTTTCGACCAGTGTCAGGTCCGCCTCGACGGCGACGATGGTGTCATCGTCTTCTTCGTCGCGCGCCATGTTGAACAGGTCGCGGCTGTCGTTGAGCGTGGCCTCGGTCTGTTCGATCACGACCACCACGTCTTCCAGTTGCTTGCGCTCGCGTCCCAGATCCTGGGCGCGCTTTGGGTCGTTCCAGACCTCGGGGTCCTCCATCAAGCGCACGACTTCTTCTAGCCGGTCTTTTTTACCAGCGTAGTCAAAGATACCCCCGAATATCTTCGGTGCGGGTGGCCATGTCATCCATCTTGGCCGCTATCTGGTTCAGAACCTCTGCTTCAATCATGTTCAACAACTCCGGTATAGATTACAACTGTGAATGTTAGAGTTAACCGATGTAAAAAGCAAAGCGCACCCTGGGGTGCGCTCTAACGTACTGACCAACCGTCGGCAACCCCTTGCCAATGCAAGGGGAGCGGGGCTGTTTAAACTAGAAGGTGCGCAACCGCGTTACGTTCTTCTTCCAGTTCGTTCTGGGTCAGTGTCATCCGTTCACGGCTGAACTCATCAATCGCCAAGCCTTGCACGATTTTGTAGTCGCCATTTTCGCATACCACCGGGAAACCGTACATCAGGCCTTCAGGGATGCCGTAGGAGCCATCTGACGGGATGCCCATGGTGACCCATTGCCCAGCGCTACCCAGCCACCAGTCATGAATGTGATCAATGGCTGCGTTGGCGGCCGAGGCGGCTGAAGATAATCCGCGCGCTTCAATGATGGCCGCACCACGCTTGCCCACAGTCGGCAGGAAGGTATCGCGATTCCATGCTTCATCATTGATGGTGTCTTTAACCGCGGCGCCATCGATGGTGGCAAAGCGATAGTCGGCATACATCGTCGGCGAATGGTTGCCCCAAACCGCCAGTTGACGAATTGCGGCCACCGGCTTGCCGGCTTTGGCGGCAATTTGCGACAACGCGCGATTGTGGTCAAGACGCAACATGGCGGTGAATTGGCGCGGATTCAGATCCGGAGCGCTCTTCATTGCAATGTAAGCATTGGTGTTGGCGGGGTTGCCGACCACCAGTACTTTTACGTCGCGCGCGGCATGGTCGTTTAATGCGCGGCCTTGCACGGTAAAGATGGCGCCGTTGGCTTCCAGTAGATCCTTACGCTCCATTCCCTTCGAGCGTGGGCGTGAACCGACCAAGATGGCGACCTGGGCGTCCTTGAAGGCCACGTTCGGGTCGTCGGTGGTCAACATGCCAGCCAGCAATGGAAAAGCACAGTCTTCCAGTTCCATCATCACGCCCGAAACCGCGGTTTGTGCTTGCGGTAGGTCGAGCAGTTGCAAAATGACCGGTTGATCCTTGCCCAGCATTTCGCCGCTGGCGATACGGAACAACAGGCTGTAGCCGATCTGACCGGCTGCACCGGTTACGGCAACACGTACGGGGGCTTTCATCTCGCTGATTCTCCTTTGTATGTCCGTGTGTTTGATGCGCTGCACTACTTAATGGCAAACGAGTGTACCACGCAATCTGGCGGGATACACCCACTTGCATGTTCTAGTGGTGAAGTTAAACTTGTATCTTATATAAGACTCCTATTTACGCTTGATTTATTTAGTGTTAAAAAGCTAACCATGATTCGAACCTCTCTACGACGCCAGCCACTTTATGCACAGATCAAGTCCGTTTTGCTGCAGCGTATCGGCGACGGGGAGTGGCCAGCCACGCAGGCTTTGCCCAGTGAATGGGACCTGGCGGCACAACTGGATGTGAGTCAGGGCACGGTTCGCAAGGCGTTGAGCGAACTGGTGACCGATGGGGTTTTATTCCGTCAGCAAGGTCGCGGAACGTTTGTTGCCGATGTCGCCAGCGATTGGGGTGAGGGCAGTCTGGTCACTCCGGGACTGTTTAATGAAACCCCTGATCGGATGGCCTTGGAGCTATTAGGCTGTTCGCGCGTGAATGCGACCGAAAATGTGGCGCACGCTCTTGGGGTGCGCCGTGGCGAGGCCTTGATCCGGGTGCGTCAACTATGGCGCTTACGTGGCATGGCTGTGGCGCTCGACGATGCCTTGCTGCCCGCTGAAACGTACGAGGGCCTGGATGCGCGTTGGATTCGCCAATGTGGCGGTGGGGTCTATATTGCATTGCAGCGGCGCTTTGGTGTGCGACCACGCATTGTGGGTGAGCAGTTGCGCGCCATGATCCTGGCGCGCGAAGAAGCCGGCATGCTCGGCGTGCAGCCCGATGTCGCGGTTTTATCGTTGCTGCGGCTGTCTGCGAATATGGATGGTAAGCCGGTGGAGTGGCGTCAACGTATTTGCCTGACATCGGATGTGGCCTATACCACGAATTCGACACGTTAGTTTTGTGCATGGCAGTAATCATTGCCCGCAAGGTTCTTGGCTTTGGTAGAATTTACTAGTCATATGCCTAAGTGCTATTTGGGCGTGTGGCATGAATTGACTGTGAACCGCTCGATCAAGAAGCGGCACAATCCGGCGGCTTACTTGTGAAGCCGATTTCAACGCTTGCTAAAAATGGAAAGCCATATGCAGAAGCAACGACCCAAGCATCTTGACGTGGCCAAGATCCGGCTGCCTGTTCCGGGCATCGTCTCGATCTTGCACCGGGTCAGCGGCGCGGCGTTATTCTTATCGCTGCCAGTATTGATCTATCTTCTACACGGCTCTTTGAGCTCCGCGGAATCGTTTGATAATTACCGCGGCCTGATTGCCAACCCCTTCTCGAAACTGATACTGATCGGCCTGCTATGGGCCTATTTGCATCATGTGTGCGCCGGTATCCGCTTTTTGTTCCTGGATATGCACAAGGGTTTGGAGCTGGCTACGGCGCGTGCCACGGCTAAAACCGTGCTCGTGGTGAGTCTGGCCCTGACCGTGGTTCTGGGGGTGGCGTTATGGTAAATCGTATTGTTGTCGGTGCTCACTACGGCCTGCGCGACTGGCTGATGCAGCGTGTGACGGCCGCGATCATGCTGATCTATACCTTAGGCATGGTGCTGTTTTTGCTGACCGTACCGTCGAGCTATGAAGATTGGCGCGCGTTTTTTACACAGACCTGGGTGCAGCTACTGACGCAGGTGACGATTCTGGCCCTGGTGTTGCATGTCTGGGTTGGTATCCGTGATATCTGGATGGACTATGTTCAAGCCGTTGGCGTGCGGTTGACTTTGCACGTTCTGACTCTGGTTTGGTTATTGTCCTGTTTCATTTATTCCATCAAGGTTGTCTGGGGGCTGTAATGGGCGTACCCGTTCGTCGATTCGATGCAGTAATTGTTGGCGGCGGTGGCGCAGGTATGCGTGCCGCTTTGCAACTTTCCGAGGCGGGTTTGAAAACCGCCGTTCTTTCCAAGGTTTTTCCGACTCGCTCGCACACCGTTGCGGCGCAGGGGGGGATTTCCGCTTCCCTGGGTAATGTGCAGGAAGACCATTGGCAATGGCATATGTACGACACCGTCAAGGGGTCGGACTGGTTGGGCGACCAAGATGCCATCGAGTTCATGTGCCGCACCGCGCCTGACGCGGTGATCGAGCTGGAACACTTCGGCATGCCGTTTGATCGTCTGGAAAACGGCAAGATTTATCAACGGCCGTTTGGCGGTCACACACAGCATAACGGCAAGAATCCGGTGCAGCGCGCCTGTGCCGCCGCCGACCGTACAGGGCATGCGATGTTGCATACCCTGTATCAGCGTAATGTGCGCGCCAATACCCAGTTTTTCGTCGAGTGGATGGCCCTGGATCTGATTCGCGACGCCGCTGGCGACGTGATCGGTGTCACCGCGCTGGAAATGGAAACCGGCGAGATTTTCATTCTGCACGCCAAGGCGGTGTTGTTTGCCACTGGTGGCGCGGGACGGATCTATGCGGCGTCGACCAACGCCTTCATTAATACCGGCGATGGACTAGGCATGTGCGTGCGCGCAGGCTTGCCGCTTGAGGATATGGAGTTCTGGCAGTTCCACCCGACCGGGGTGGCGGGCGCCGGGGTTCTGATCACCGAAGGGGTGCGCGGCGAGGGCGGTATCTTGCTCAATTCCGATGGCGAGCGTTTCATGGAGCGCTATGCGCCTAACCTGAAAGATCTGGCGCCGCGTGACTTCGTATCGCGCTCGATGGAGCTGGAAATTCTGGAAGGCCGTGGTTGTGGTCCGCACAAAGACTACGTACTGCTGAAGCTGGACCACCTGGGCCCTGAAATCATTAATCAGCGCCTGCCGGGGATCCGCGAAATCGCCATCAAGTTTGCCGGCGTTGACCCGATCAAGGAACCGATCCCGGTGATTCCGACCTGCCATTACATGATGGGCGGGATTCCGACCAATTACCGTGGTGAAGTGGTTGCGCCAAATGGTGACAATCTGGAAGCCCGCGTTAACGGTTTCTATGCCGCTGGCGAATGCGCTTGCGCATCGGTTCACGGCGCCAACCGTCTGGGTACCAACTCCCTGTTGGACTTGGTGGTGTTTGGCAAGGCCGCTGGCGACAGCATGATTGAGTACATCCGTTCCGAAATGCCGACCTGGAAAGATTTGCCGGCGGATGCCGCTGATCTGTCGCTGTCGCGCGTGGCGCGTCTGGACAACCAGACGGGTGGCGAGGAAGTGGCCGAAGTGCGAGCCGCGATGCAACGCACGGTGCAGGCGCGTGCCGGCGTATTCCGCAGTGGCGCCAATCTGGCGCTGGGCGTGGATGAAATCGCTCAAGTGGCCGAGCGCGCCAAGCTGTTGCAGATCAAGGATAAGTCCAAGGTATTCAACACCGCGCGGGTTGAAGCGCTGGAAGTGGAGAACCTGATCGAAATCGCCGTGGCTACCCTGGTGGCGGCCGAGGCACGCAAGGAGTCGCGTGGCGCTCACTCGCACGATGATTTCCCGAACCGCGACGACGAAAACTGGATGAAGCACTCGCTGTTCTTTGGCGGGGATCGCAGTCTGCGTTATAAGCCGGTACACACCAAGCCTTTGTCAGTGGACTATATTCCGCCCAAAGAACGGACCTTCTGACCGGAGACAGATATGCGAAAAATGCGTTTTTCCATCTACCGCTACAATCCTGAAACCGACGCTAAGCCGTATATGCAGGATTATCAGATTGAGATCGGTCCCAAGGACATCAAGCTGCTTGATGTGCTGACCAAGCTCAAGGCGATGGATGATACCGTGTCGTTCCGCCGTTCGTGCCGCGAAGGGATTTGTGGCTCCGACGGGATGAACATTAACGGCAAGAACGGTTTGGCCTGTATTACCGATGTGGCCGACCTGTCAGAGCCGGTGACCCTGCGTCCCTTGCCCGGCCTGCCCGTGATCCGCGATCTGATCGTCGACATGACGCAGTTCTTCAAGCAATACCATTCGATCAAGCCCTACGTGGTGAATCACTCTCCGGCGCCGGAGCGCGAACGCTATCAGTCGCCGGAAGATCGCAAGGAGCTCGATGGCCTGTACGAGTGCATTCTTTGCGCCTGCTGCTCGACGTCTTGCCCTTCGTTCTGGTGGAACCCCGATAAATTTGTCGGTCCCGCCGGACTGTTGGCGGCGTATCGGTTCATTGCCGATACGCGCGACGAGATCACCAGTGAGCGCCTGGATAATCTGGAAGATCCTTACCGCCTGTTCCGTTGTCACTCGATCATGAATTGCGTTGATGTGTGTCCTAAGCACCTCAACCCAACCAAGGCGATTGGCAAGATCAAGGACTTGATGGTTAAGCGCGCCGTATGACCGTCATCGATGCTTTGGAAATTAAGCGGATGCGCTGGCGATCCCGGCGCGGCCTGCTCGAACTTGACCTTGTGCTGGAGCGGTTTCTCGCCCAGCGTCTCGACGCGCTCGATCAGGACCAGCTGGAGGCCTACCGCCGCCTGCTCGACCTGCCGGACACCGACTTTCTGGATGTCGTTAACGGTAAAGCCGATCTCGACGATCCGGAATTGATGGCGATTGTTGCCATGTTGAGGGTCATCTGACACTGAAGAGGAGAGAGCCGAGGTCACCTCGGCTCTGAGGGCTGCAAACGAAATACAACGACCATAACCCTGACAGGGAGTAATTGCTGTGGAAACCAATCACAAAGTCACCCTAAGCTATCGCGGTGGTAAAGAAAGTCTGGAAATGCCGGTATTGGCCGGCACCCTGGGGCCGGATGTTGTCGATATCCGTAGTCTGTCCAAGACCGGCATGTTTACCTTCGATCCGGGCTTTCTGGCGACGGCCAGCTGCGAATCCAAGATCACCTATATCGATGGCGATTTGGGACAGCTGTACTATCGTGGTTACCCGATCGAGCAACTGGCGTCAGAATCCGATTATCTGGAATGCTGCTATCTGTTGATGAATGGTGAACTGCCGACCGCCGAAGAGCGTACCGAGTTCAATACCACCATCATGCACCACACCATGGTGCACGAGCAGCTGTCGAGTTTCTTCAAGGGCTTCCGCCGTGACTCGCATCCGATGGCGATGATGGTCGGCGTGGTCGGCGCGTTGTCGGCGTTCTATCAGGATAGTTTGGATATCTCGAATCCTGAGCATCGCAAGGTGGCCAAGTTCCGCCTGATCTCCAAGATTCCGACGATTGCCGCGATGTGTTTCCGCTACTCGATCGGCGCGCCATTCATGTATCCGCGCAACAATCTGTCGTACACCGGCAATTTCCTGCAAATGATGTTCTCGACCCCGTGCGAAGCTTACGAGCCGAATCCGATTCTGGAGCGCGCGCTGGATCGTATTCTGATTTTGCATGCCGATCACGAGCAAAACGCTTCGACCTCGACCGTGCGTTTGGCCGGTTCGAGCGGCGCCAACCCATTCGCCTGCGTGGCGGCGGGGATTGCCTGCCTGTGGGGTCCGGCGCATGGCGGCGCCAATGAGGCGGTGCTGAAGATGCTGGATGAAATTGGCTCCGAGGACAATATCGAAGAATTCATTCAGGGTGTGAAGGATAAGCGCTATCGTCTGATGGGCTTTGGTCACCGTGTTTACAAGAACATGGACCCGCGCGCCAGCATCATGCGTGAAACCTGCTATGAAGTGCTGCAAGAACTGGGTCTGGAAAATGATCCTAAGTTCAAACTGGCAATGAAGCTGGAACAACTGGCGTTGCACGATCCGTATTTCGTTGAACGCAAGCTGTATCCGAACGTGGACTTCTACTCCGGCATCGTACTGTCGGCGCTGAATATTCCGGTGTCGATGTTCACCGTGATTTTCGCTCTGGCGCGTACCGTGGGCTGGATCAGCCATTGGGATGAAATGCTGTCGGATCCGCTGCAAAAAATCGGTCGTCCGCGTCAGTTGTATACCGGCGCCGTACGCCGCGATTACATCCCGGTAGCCAAGCGCTGATGCGCTAAGCACCGTAGGTTGGGGTGAGCAATAGCGAACCCCAACTTTCGCATGCAATGAACCACCTGGAATTACCGCGGGTCAATCATCGGGCCCGCGTTGCGCGGAAACCATTATGGCAATGGCTCAGATGACCACACGTCATTGCCATAGCGCTTTTAACACGCTGGAACAAGACAAATAAGAGGGTCAAATCATGATGCAAAGCATGTACAGTCATTCCTACCTGTTCGGTGGGAATGCACCGTTCATTGAGGAGTTGTACGAGCAGTATCTTGCGGATCCCAATAGTGTTGATGCCGAGTGGCGCGGCTACTTCGACAAGTTGTCGCAGGCGCCGGGCGCCACGCAACGCGACGTTGCGCATCAGCCGATTCAAGAGTCATTCATCCAGCTTGCCAAACGCCCGCTCGGACCACAGGGCAAGAGTACCGTGGCCGAATGGGAATCAATGCAGAAGCAGGTCGGTGTATTGAAGCTGATCTCGGCATACCGTGTGCTGGGCGCGCGTCAGGCTAATATGGATCCGCTCAAGCGCATGGATCAAAGTCAGATACCTGAACTTGATCTCGATCAGCATGGGCTCTCCGACGCCGATATGGCGGTGCAGTTCAATGCCGGCTCCCTGGTTGGCCCGAAACGCCTGCCATTGTCCGAAATTCTGGCGAATCTGAAACAGACCTACTGTGGCAATATCGGTCTGGAATACATGCACCTGACCAATTCGGAAGAAAAGCATTGGGTGCAGCAGCGTTTTGAGGGTGATTTGTCCACCCCGCGCTACGACAACGTCAAGAAAAAGCAAATTCTCAAGCAGATTACCGCCGCCGAAACGCTGGAACGCTATCTGCATACCAAGTATGTCGGTCAAAAGCGCTTCTCGCTCGAAGGGGGCGAAAGCGCGATTGTCGCGCTGGATCACCTGATTCAAAACGCCGGTCAACATGGCACTCAGGAACTGATCATCGGCATGGCCCACCGTGGCCGCCTGAACGTTCTGGTCAATACCCTGGGCAAGTTGCCGCGCGATCTGTTCGCCGAATTCGAAGGCAAGTCGAGTACCGACCTGGCCTCGGGCGACGTCAAATACCACATGGGCTTTTCCAGTGACATTCCGACCAGCCACGGTCCGATGCATGTGTCGCTGGCATTCAACCCCTCGCACCTGGAAATTGTTAACCCGGTGGTCGAAGGTTCGGTGCGCGCGCGTCAGGAACATCGCGGCGATACCACCCGCTGCCAAGTGGTTCCGGTGCTGATTCACGGTGACTCGGCCTTCTCTGGCCTGGGGGTCAACCAAGGGACCTTCAATCTGTCACAAACGCGCGGTTATGGTACCGGCGGTACCGTGCACCTGGTGATCAACAACCAAGTGGGCTTTACCACTTCGGATACCCGCGACGTACGCTCGACCCTGTATTGCACCGACGTGGCCAAAATGGTCGAAGCCCCGATTTTCCACGTCAATGGCGACGACCCGGAAGCGGTGTGCTACGTCACGCAAATTGCGCTTGACTACCGCATGGCCTTCCACAAGGACGTGGTGATCGACTTGGTGTGCTATCGCAAGCTGGGGCACAACGAAGGCGACGATCCGTTCTTGACGCAACCGATGATGTACAAGCGCATCGCCAAGCATGACGGTGTGCGCGCGATGTATGCCGCGCGCCTGGTGGCGGATAAAGTCCTGTCGGCGGAAGAAGCCGACGGCATGATTCGCGCCTATCGCGACGCGCTCGACAAGGGCGAACATGTAGAGCAGACCGTGTTGTCGAACTACCGGCGCGAGCATGCCAATGATTGGTCCCGGTTTATCGGCACCCATTGGGCGCACCCGACCGATACGTCGATGCCGCAGGCCGACCTGCAGCGCCTGACAGAAAAATTCACTTCGGTACCGGCGGGCTTCAAGCTGCACCCGACGGTAGAGAAAGTGATGAATGCGCGGCGCGCAATGGCGGCTGGCACGCAAAATGTCGATTGGGGCATGGCGGAAACCCTGGCCTATGCCTCGCTGGTGACCAACGGTTATCCGGTGCGCTTGTCAGGTGAAGACTCAGGTCGTGGCACTTTTGCTCACCGTCACTCGGTCATGCACGATCAGAACCGCGAGCGCTGGGATCAGGGGGTGTACGTTCCGTTGCGTCACATGTCTGACAACCAGGCGAGTTTCCTGGTGATCGATTCGATTCTGAACGAAGAAGCCGTGTTGGCCTATGAATACGGTTATGCCTGTTCCGCGCCCAACGAACTGGTGATCTGGGAAGCGCAGTTCGGTGACTTCGCCAATGGCGCGCAGGTGGCGATTGACCAATTCATCTCTTCGGGCGAAACCAAGTGGGGCCGATTGAACGGTCTGAGTCTGATCTTGCCGCACGGCTATGATGGCCAAGGCCCGGAACACTCGTCGGCGCGCGTCGAGCGCTGGCTGCAATTGAGCGCCGAGCACAATATTCAGGTGGTGATGCCATCGGAAGCCGCGCAGATGTTCCATATGCTGCGCCGTCAGGTGCTGCGTCCCTATCGCAAGCCGCTGATCATCTTCTTGTCCAAGCGTCTGTTGCGCTACAAGGATTCGATGAGCCCGATCGAGGCGCTGACCTCCGGCAGCTTCCGCCCGGTAATCGGCGACAACGCCGTGCCGGACGCCAAGAAGGTCAAACGGGTTCTCTTGTGCGCCGGTCAGGTGTATTACGATCTGTTCAACGCGCGTAAGGAACGAGGCCTGGAGAAAGACATCGCGATTGTGCGTATCGAACAACTCTATCCCTTCCCGACCGAGCAGGTGGCCGCCGAACTGGCGCGCTATACCAGCATGAAGGAAGTGCTGTGGGTGCAGGAAGAGCCGCGTAACCAAGGTGCCTGGTACCAGATTCGTCACCGTCTGGAAGGGTTGTTGATCGGCAAACAAAGCCTGGCTTTTGCCGGCCGGCCATCGTCCGCTTCGCCTGCCGTGGGCTATATGAGCAAGCACGTTGCTCAATTGAAAGCCTTCCTGGAAGACGCAATGACGTTGACCAAATAAGGTTTAGGCCCCAGGAAAAAATATCGCGCGCCGCTTGTCAGGCTTGGCGTTTGGCAAGGCGGCGCGCTAATGGAGAAGAATATGCTGATCGAAGTTAAAGTCCCGCAACTGCCGGAGTCCGTTTCTGAAGCCACTTTGATGGCTTGGCACAAAAAAGTCGGCGATTTTGTTAATCGCGACGAAAATCTGATTGATCTGGAAACCGATAAAGTGGTGCTGGAACTGCCAGCGCCTTTGGCGGGTGTGATCGTAGAGATCCTTGAAGCCGATGGCGCTACCGTGACTTCGGGCGTGCTGCTGGCGCGTATCGATACCGAAGGCGTGGCGGGCGCCACCCCCGCGGCTGGCGCGGCTCCGGCCGCAGTGGCAAGCGCGCCTGTGGCCGCGGTCGCTATGCCTTCAGCCACCAAACTGGCGGCCGAAGCGGGCGTTGATTTGAATAAAGTCAGTGGCAGTGGCCGCGATGGTCGAATTCTGAAGGAAGATGTCACCGCCGCTAGCCGCGCGAAGCCAGCCGCTCCCGCCGCCGTGGCCGCCGGCCCGATTCTGGCCAAGAGCGCCGCGCCGGCCGGTGGCGCCCTGGCCTCGACACCGAACGTGGTGAATGTCGCCAACCTGCTGGCCGACCGTCCGGAACAGCGCGTGCCGATGTCGCGCCTGCGTCAGCGCGTGGCCGAACGTTTGCTGATGTCGCAACAGACCAACGCCATCCTCACCACCTTCAATGAAGTCAATATGAAGCCGGTGATGGATCTGCGCAGTAAGTACAAAGAGAAGTTCGAGAAAGAGCATGGCGTCAAGCTGGGCTTTATGTCGTTCTTCGTGAAGGCCGCCGTGGCCGCGCTGAAGAAATACCCGGTGGTTAATGCGTCGGTTGATGGCACCGACATCATCTATCATGGTTACTTTGACATTGGTATTGCCGTCGGTAGCCCGCGTGGTCTGGTGGTTCCGATTCTGCGTAATGCGGATCAGATGAGCATCGCCGACATCGAACGTCAAATCTCCGACTTCGCGGTCAAGGCGCGCGATGGCAAACTGTCACTGGAAGAACTGACCGGCGGCACCTTCTCGGTGACCAACGGTGGTACTTTCGGCTCCATGATGTCGACGCCGATTATCAACCCGCCGCAAGCGGCGATTCTCGGTATGCATGCCACCAAGGAACGCGCTGTGGTTGAAAACGGCGCTGTGGTGGTCCGTCCGATGATGTATCTGGCGCTGTCATACGATCACCGGATCATCGATGGCCGCGAAGCGGTGCTGGCGCTGGTGACCATCAAGGATCTGCTGGAAGATCCGACACGCCTGATTCTGGATCTTTAATCAGGGGCTGATCGAGTGATACCCGATGATTGGTACGGTCCGCTGTTTATGATTGCCGGTGTGCTGCTGATTGGTTTGTCGATCAGCGGCATGCGCCGCGGGCGGACCGAGGGGGCGTATACCCGCTATGGCAAGCTGCTGTTTGCCGTATTGATGATTGGTTTTGGCGTGCTGCTCACCAGGGCGGCCAGGGGAAGTTGATGAATCAACAATTTGATGTGGTAGTGATCGGGGCGGGGCCTGGCGGCTATATCGCCGCTATTCGCGCGGCTCAGCTGGGTTTTAGCACCGCGTGCATTGATGCCTTCAAGGGTCCGGACGGTAAACCGGCCTTGGGTGGCACCTGCCTGAACGTGGGTTGTATTCCGTCCAAGGCGCTGTTGCAGTCGTCCGAACATTTTCATGCCTTGTCGCATGATTTTGCCGAACATGGCATCCATGTCGACGGCGCGCGTTTCGATCCGGCGCAGATGATTGCGCGCAAGGATGGCATCGTCAGCAAATTGACCTCCGGCGTGGCTTTTCTGTTCAAGAAAAACAAAATCGCCAGCTTGCATGGTCTGGGCCGTTTACTCGGTCGCGAAAATGAAAAGTGGCAGATCGAAGTGCGTGATGGCGCTGAAACACAAACCATCGAAGCCAAGCATGTGATCATTGCCACTGGCTCGCGTCCGCGTCCATTACCCGGCGTTACCATCGACAATCAACAGGTACTGGACAATACCGGCGCCTTGGCGCTGACGGCTACGCCGCAACGTTTGGGCGTGATCGGCGCTGGTGTGATCGGCCTGGAAATGGGCTCGGTCTGGAGTCGCCTGGGTAGTCAGGTCACTGTGCTTGAAGCCATGCCGACTTTCCTGGCGATGGCGGATCAGCAGATTGCGCGCGAAGCGTTGCGCGCGCTGACGCGCGACGTGGGTCTGGATATCCACATGGGCGTCAAGATCGGCGCGATCGTGGCGGGTGATACGGTATCGGTTGAGTATGAAAAAGACGGCAAGGCCGAAACCTTGACGGTGGATAAGCTGATCGTGGCGATTGGCCGCGTGCCGAATACCGAAGGTTTGGGCGCCGACGCGGTTGGCCTGCAAGTCGACGAACGCGGTTTTGTGGTGGTTGACGACGCCTGCCACACCAACCTGCCGAATGTTTGGGCGGTGGGCGACGTGGTGCGTGGGCCGATGTTGGCGCATAAAGCCATGGAAGAGGGCGTTGCGGTCGCGGAGCGGATTGCCGGACAGAAGCCGCACGTCGACTTTAACTCGATTCCTTCAGTGATCTACACTTCTCCGGAAGTGGCTTGGGTCGGTAAGACCGAAGAGCAACTCAAAGCGGCCGGCGTGGCATATAAAAAAGGCACTTCGACCTTTGCCGCTAACGGACGCGCACTGGGTTTGGGTCAGGCGCAAGGGACGGTCAAGCTGTTGGCCGATGCCGAAACCGATCGCATTTTGGGAATGCATGTGATTGGGCCGATGGCCTCCGAATTGGTGACTGAAGGCGTCTTGGCGCTGGAGTTCAAGGCGGCGAGCGAAGATATCGCGCGTATTGTTCATGCTCACCCCAGTTTGTCCGAAGCGGTGCATGAAGCGGCACTGGCCTGCGACAAACGCGCCTTGCACGGTTAAGCTGTTACTGTATTGAATTGTCATCCCGGCTGGGCGCGACCCAGCCGGAAAAAAAGCTGCAAACAGCCCGTAGGGTCTGCGCGCGTGGCCCAGATTGCCGCGCCGCCAGAACTTCCCAGAGAGAGGAAATCATAGATGAACTTGCACGAATACCAAGCGAAGACACTGCTGGCCAAATACGGCTTGCCGGTGCAGCAGGGCATACTGGCATCGACGGCGGAAGAAGCCGCCGCCGCTTTTGACCAGCTCGGCGGAAAATTCGCCGTGATCAAGGCCCAGGTGCATGCCGGCGGTCGCGGCAAGGCCGGTGGCGTCAAGGTGGTGAAGACGCGTGAAGACGCGGCCGCGGTGACCGCGTCGCTGTTGGGTACGCGCCTGGTGACCTATCAGACCGACGCCAATGGTCAGCCGGTCAATTCGGTGCTGGTGTGCGAAGACATGTATCCGGTGGAACGCGAACTCTACCTCGGCGCGGTGGTTGATCGCTCCAGCCGTCGCATTACCTTTATGGCCTCGACCGAAGGTGGTGTGGAAATTGAACAGGTGGCAGACGCCACGCCGGAAAAAATCCTTAAGGTAACGGTTGATCCGATCGTCGGCATGCAACCGTGTCAGGCGCGTGAAGTGGCGTTTGACCTGGGGCTCAAAGGCGAGCAGATCGCGGCATTCACCAAATTGATGCTCGGCGCCTATCAAGCCTTTGTCGAAAACGACTTCGCGCTGTTCGAAATCAATCCGCTGGCCGTGCGCGCCAATGGCGAACTGGCCTGTGTCGATGCCAAAATCGGCCTGGACTCGAATGCGCTGTACCGCCACAAAGCGCTGGCCGCGGAGCGCGACAAGAGCCAGGAAAACGAGCGCGAACTGCAAGCTTCCGAGTTCGAACTCAACTATGTGGCGCTGGAAGGCAACATTGGCTGCATGGTCAATGGCGCTGGCCTGGCGATGGCCACCATGGACATCATCAAGCTCTACGGCGGTCAACCGGCCAACTTCCTGGATGTCGGCGGTGGCGCCACCAAAGAACGCGTGATCGAAGCCTTCAAGCTGATTCTGGCTGATCCGTCGGTTGAAGGGGTGTTGATCAACATCTTCGGCGGGATTGTTCGCTGCGACATGATTGCCGAAGCGATTATCGCCGCGGTCAAGGAAGTCAATGTCACCGTACCGGTGGTCGTGCGTCTGGAAGGCAACAATGCCGAGCAGGGCGCCAAGATCTTGGCCGAGTCCGGTTTGAAGCTGGTGCCGGCGGAAGGCCTGGCCGATGCGGCGAACAAAATCGTAGCCGCTGTCAAAGCCTAACCCTCCGCACTGAAAAGGATCGAAGTATGAGCGTACTTGTAAATAAAGATACCAAGGTGCTGGTGCAGGGTTTTACCGGCAAGAATGGCACTTTCCACGCCGAACAGTGCCTGGCCTATGGCACACAGATTGTCGGCGGCGTTACTCCGGGCAAGGGCGGTATCCAGCACCTGGGCCGTCCGGTGTTCAACACCATGCGCGAAGCCGTGCGGTCCACCGCGGCGACCGCCTCGGTGATTTTCGTGCCGGCGCCGTTTGTTCTGGACTCTATCGTTGAAGCGGTGGATGCCGGTATCGAACTGATTGTGTGCATTACCGAAGGCGTGCCGACCATCGACATGCTCAAGGCCAAGCGCTACATCGAAACCGTTGGCGGTGTGCGCCTGATCGGACCAAACTGCCCGGGCATCATCACCCCGGGAGAGTGCAAGATCGGCATTATGCCGGGCCACATTCACCGCCGTGGCAAGATCGGCATTGTTTCGCGCTCGGGTACCTTGACCTATGAAGCCGTGGCGCAAACCACCAAGCTGGGCCTGGGACAAAGTACTTGCATCGGCATTGGCGGCGACCCGATTCCGGGTACCAACCATGTGGATGCCTTGCGTCTGTTCCAGAACGATCCGGAAACCGAAGCGATTGTGATGATCGGCGAAATCGGCGGCACCGCTGAAGAAGAAGCCGCAGAGTTCATCATGTCGGAAGTGACCAAGCCGGTCGTGGGCTACATTGCCGGCGTGACCGCGCCTAAGGGCAAGCGCATGGGCCATGCCGGCGCGATTATCTCTGGCGGCAAGGGCACGGCCGAAGAAAAATTCAGCGCGTTTGAAAAAGCCGGTATTGCCTATACCCGCAGCCCTGCGGAAATCGGCAGCACCATGCTGGCACTGTTGAAGTCCAAGGGCATGGCTTAATCTGATTTAAGCATGCCAAGCCCGCTCAGTGGCGCGTCACTGAGCGGGCTTTTTTTATACTTAGACTTTCCTGCGGCCGACGCCGCAATTTCTGATCTATCTTTCATTCTCAATCTGCATTTAAGATTTCACCGATTCTTTATCCGGCTTGTTCTCCCTACAGTGACGGGATTCTCACACCAGTGAGCGACAGCTTAAGGACGGGTAAATGCAGTGGGTTACGTTTAGTTGTGTCGCGCTGATCATTGTTTTCAGTGCCTGTTTTTTGCCCAGCGCGCCCAGTCAAAGCCCTGCGGATTTATTGACTTCGCTGCGCTCGATGCGCTGATACGCGTGTAAACCCAGCTCACCACGGCTACATCTTTGTTCTTCATTCTTAATCTTGAATTAAGACCCGCGTGCTACTTTGTACCGATAGACGTTACTGGTGTCTGTGACTACATTGACAGGATTCCCTCGCTGACGAGGGTCGGTTAAAGGCGGTTTGCATGAAGTGGATTAAATATAGTTTTGTCGCGCTGATTGTTGTGATCAGCGCGTGTTGGTGGTTGGCGGAGCCCGGTCCGCGTGGCGCGTATACTTTTTTCGCTCTCAGGTCGGTGCTGGTGAACTATACCGGCGTTCTCGGGATTGCGGTGATGAGTGTCGCCATGCTGCTGGCGCTGCGCCCGCGCTTGCCCGAGTCGCGACTCGGTGGGCTGGATAAGATGTATCGTCTGCATAAATGGCTGGGAATTGCCGGCTTTGTGCTGGCGCTGTCACATTGGCTGTGGGTTAAAGCGCCTAAATGGATGGTCGGCTGGGGCTGGCTGACTCGGCCGGCGAGGAAGCCGCCGACAGCCTCGCTGGATCCATGGTTGCAGCTGCTGCAAAGCCAGCGGGGACTGGCCAAGTCGCTTGGCGAGTGGGCGTTCTATGCCTTGGTCGCCCTGCTATTGGTGGCGTTGATCAAACGGTTTCCTTATCGTCACAGCTTTAAGCTGCATCGCTTAATGCCTGTGGTGTACCTGTTGCTGGTGTTCCATTCGTTCATTTTGATACCGATGGTGTATTGGCGCGGGATCATCGGACCGCTGTTGGCCGTGTTGATGCTGGCTGGCAGCGTGGCCGCGGTACGTTCGTTGATCGGCGGGGTTGGGCGTGGACGACGGGTGACAGCGCGCGTTCTAAGCGCCGAGCAGCAAAGTACCAACCAAGTCCTGGAGCTGGAGATTCAGCTTGATGCAAATTGGCCAGGGCACCAGGCGGGACAGTTTGCGTTTCTACGGTTTGCCCATGATCCGGAAGCCCATCCGTTCACTATTGCCTCGGCGTGGCAGGGTGATGGACGCATGGCGTTTATGATTAAAGCCTCGGGTGACTTTACCCGGCAGTTGGCGACCCGTCTGCAGCCAGGGTCCGAGCTGCAAGTAGAAGGCCCGTATGGGCGGTTTGATTTCGCCAGCGAAAAGCCGCGCCAGATCTGGGTGGCGGGTGGCGTTGGCATTACGCCGTTCATCGCCCGCATGCAGGCATTGGCGCATGGTGGCGAAGGCAAGCCGATCGATTTGTTTTACTCCGCGCGCGCATTGCCGGAGCAAACCCGGCTGCAATTAAAATATTTGGCGCGCTCGGCGCGGGTGCGCCTGCATCTGTTGCGCAGCGGCGTCGATCCCCGTCTGGATAGCGCGCGCATCTGCGCGGCGGTGCCGGAGTGGAATCACGCGGATCTGTGGTTCTGCGGTCCAAATGAGTTTGGCCAGGCATTGCGCCGCGACATGCGGGGTCAGGGCATGCACGCGCGCGACTTTCACCAGGAATTGTTCGAAATGCGCTAGTTGATCTGACGCGAATGATCGATCAATGACCGTAGATATTGATCGATCAGCCTGAGCTCCTGATCGGTCCAGATGTGATCCGGCAGTTTCACTCCGTTGCGCGCCAGCGTGGCGGGAATCAGATTGCCATTTGGTCGCAGTACGATGGAAGAGACAATCACGCCAGGATAGCGTGCGAGACGCTGCCGAAAGGCTAGCGTCGTGAGGTCCGGGGTGGGGGGAGTGCTTTTTAGCGCCAGTGGTCCAGTGGCGCGCGCGTCCACGCCATGGCACTGCGCGCAGCGCGACAAGTACAGTTGCTTGCCCGTATGCCCCTGGGCGTTGACCTGAATCGCTGGCAGCAAGGCCAAAAAGACAGACAGTATTTTCCTCATGGAATATTCCCGGCGCCGAATTGACGAATTCGACGCCGATGCTGCCGTGGAGTTCCACGCTCGAATCGGCTAGTGAGGCAGCTTCCAGCTGCCATCGGTACTGAAAGGGATGCTGCCCCAGCCATTCAGGCCGTCGAGTGTGCCTTTGACATGATAGGGCACACTGGTCGCGCCCTGGTCCAGCGCCTGACGTACCAGGCCTAGCGCGTCAACCATCGAGGCATGCACTGTGAGGGTAATGTTGCCATTGCCTTGGGCCGGGATCGCAATCGGCTGCTCGCTGGCGCCGGTGGCCAGCAGTTTGTCACCCGAACTCAGTTCGAACGCCAGTCCTTTGGCATTCAGATCGCGGCTATTTGGATTACTGACCCGCAATACCACTGCAAAATCTTGTCGCAGCAGGGTGGTTCTGCCGGCGCTGATGCTCACAACTTCGACCTGCGGTTTCTTTAATGCCAGATCGGCGCAACCAGCCAGCAGACTGATCAGCGCAAACGCAGCGCCGAATCGCAGCCAAGTATTCTTCAATATTTTCACGGTATTTTTCCCAGTAAGTCCTGTGTGAGTTGAATCCAGGCACGCGCGGCATGCGAGAGATACACATCTTTCTTCCAGATCAGCCCCAGATGCCAGACGATCTGCTCCTCATCCAGGCGAATGACATCAAACGGCTGGCCTTCCAGTCGGCTGGCCACGGCGTGTGGCAACAGCGCCAGCCCCAGGCGCGCGGCGACCATGGCGACAATAAAGTCCCAGTGCGCGCTGCGTCCGGCGATGCGCATGGGCTTTCCCAGGCGCGCAAAGCCGCTCATGATCCGTTTGCTCAAGGTAAAGTCTTCGGGAAAGAATACGATGGGCCAGTCCGCGATATCCGCCAGTGTGACCGATGGCGCGTCATGCCAGATCGAGCCTTGCGGCGCCACCAAGCATAAATGGTCGCGCGCAAAGCCAAATTGGTCAAATATCTGTTGGTCTACCGGCAGCACCGCCGCGCCAATTTCCAATTGCCCCGAGCGCACGCTGTTCTCAATCGCCTGCGCGCCGTCTTCGACCACTTTAAGTTCAATATTCGGATAGCGCTCGCGAAACGCGCTGACTACGGGCGCGAAAAATGCGCCACCAGACATCGGCGGCAGACCGACGACCAGTTCACCGCGTTCCAGAGAGACCAGGTCGGACAACTCGGTCTTCATGCGCGTCATCGCCGCCAGCACGTTGCGCCCACTCTCGTAGGTCACCTGCCCGGCATCGGTCAGGCGAAAGCCACGGCCTTCACGAATAAACAGTGGCATGCCCAGTTCTTCCTCCAGATGTTTCATCATCTTGCTGATGGTCGGCTGGGTGACAAACAATTTGGCGGCGGCCCGGGTAAAACTCTGCTGCTCAACCACTTCGGTGAAGTAACGCAGGGCGCGGATGTCCATTTTATGTATTCCAATATGGAATCTAAAATATGATTTTAATTCATTTTCTGAATGGATGTGTGCTGGATATACTCAAGTCTCTCCCTGTGTTGTGTTGTGGCTCATATCATGTTGATGGCTGGTTGTACCGGGTTTTCTCGCTTGATCCGGACTTTGGTCCAGGTAGCGATGTTAAGTACGGTCTGGCTTGCCGCCAGCTGGTTGAGTAGTCAGTTCCTGCCAGCGGTGCCCGCCGGGATTCTGGGGATGTTCCTGGTACTGGCGGCGCTCTGGCTGGGTTGGCTTCCACTTGCCTGGTGTAAAGAAGGCGCAATCTGGCTGTTGGCTGAAATGTTGCTGTTTTTCATTCCCGCCGTGGTTGCCGTGATTCAATACCCAGAAATTGTGGTGAGCGACGGAGTCAGAATTTTAGTAGTCATTGTGGTATCAACCGCGATTGTCATGACCGTGACTTCATTGGTTGTGGAGCGTTGTTATCGTTGGGAAATCATGTTTAAGCGCCGCTCGCGGAGCAAGACAACATGATGGCACAAATGATTAATTTTTTGTGGTTGCCACTGACCGTGGTGTTGTATCTGGGTATCAAATCGGTTTATCGCCGACATCGGGCTTGGTGGGCATCCCCGCTGATTGCGGTACCGCTGTTGGTGATTGGTTTGGTGTTGATTCTGCACGAGCCGTATCAACGATACTTTCAGGCGACACATTGGCTGAGTTGGTTATTGGGACCGGCCACCGTGGCCTTTGCCATCCCGATTTTCGAACATCGAAAATTAATGCGCAAGCATTGGTTTGCCCTGGCAGCTGGCGTTGCGGTCGGTATGCCGACCGCGGTAGTCAGTTCGGTGCTACTGGCGCGTTGGATGAGTTTGTCAGACTTGCTGCAGAAGAGTCTCGCGCCACGCTCGATCAGTACACCGTTTGCGCTGGCGACGACGCATAGCATTGGTGGCTCGCCCCAGCTGACCGCGGTATTTGTGGTGATGACCGGTGTGTGCGGCATGGTATTGGGCGAGTTGATGCTGACATGGCTACCGTTGCGCAGCAAATTAGCGCGCGGAGCATTGTATGGCGCCTCGGCGCATGCCGCCGGTACCGCCAAGGCGCTTGAGATTGGCGCCGAAGAGGGTGTGATTGCCAGTTTGACGATGATGCTGGGTGGTGTGGCCACGGTGTTTGCCGCGCCCCTGATCGCCTGGTTTGTTTGACCGATTTCCCTGTGTGCTGTGTGGGCAGCATGGCGGAGTAGTTTTCCGTATGTCCCATAACGAGCGTTGATTCGGGCCGGCTTTTGCCGGCCCATTTTTTTTGCGCGCCTGGTCGGCCGCGCACCTCGGGGAGCCACTTCTGATGCTGCGCAATGCCGATGATATCAGCCGCGGAGTGTGGTCAGCCGCGTTACCCATTTCGCAATTGCGGTGAAAGGCTCGGGGTCGGTGTGTGAGCGATAGGCGACGCGAATCTCGCGGAAGTCGTTCGGCTCAGTCTTGGTGCCTTCCGAGACAATTAGAATGCGGTCATCACTCGCGCGCTGCCCTTGTTTGCGCTCAAGCTGCTTCAGTTGGCGCTCTTTTGGGGTGTTGTCGCGGGCCATCAGCGTTTTAGTCCGGTTGCGAGGCTGAGGAAGGGCACGCCGCCATAGCGCCCCATTAGATAACCGCGCTCAAGCGCCTCGTTTTTGCGTGGACTGAATTCAGACAAGCGGACCAATGCCGAAGTCTGATCGAGGTCTTTTTCCACGAACCACACTTGATCGCGTCGGAAAAGATCTGGTGCATCCAGTAAGGATGTGTCGTGAGTGGTGAAGATCAGCTGCGCACCATCGGTGTTGATTTCCGGGCGATGAAATAGTCGCACCAGTTCGCGCACCAGCAATGTGTGCAAGCTGGTGTCGAGTTCGTCGATGATCAGCGTTAGTCCCTTGCGGAGGATGTTGAGTACTGGCCCGGCAAGAAACAGCAAAATGCGTGTGCCGTTGGACTCATCTATCGGGAAAGGGAACCCGCGGGTGCCTGAATCAGCTTTATCCTTATCGCTTGGACTCCGGCTTCATTGACCCGGCGCGGGGCTACGCGGGGACGGCGTAGCCGTCCTTGCTGTTGGTTTTTAGTGTGGTGTCTGCTGTTGTTCGATATATTGTCGCACGATGGAAATCGAAGCGCCTGCGCAGGACGAAGCGAAATAAGATGGCGACCACAGCACACCCTTCCAGCGCGGTTTGAGTGTGTCGAGTGTGGCTACGAGAACAATGCCGATGTAGTCGGCGCGATCAATGTGCTAAGGGCGGGACACGCCCGGTTAGCCTGTGCAGAGACTTCGCCTGAAGTTGGGGGCGTCGGGTCGGGAATCCACTGAAGCGACTATGCAGTTCAGCGCATAGCGCCGTAGGAATCCCCGACCTTAGCGAGAGGGCGGGGAGGATGTCAATTTCTAGAGTTCGTCGATGGGCGCCACTGCAAGGCGGCCAGGGCTGCTTGCCCGAATGCCGCCTTCTATGCAGATTTGCGTTCGGGGTTACTGCGCTGGATCGATCAAGATTTCCACGCGGCGATTTTTGGCGCGTCCGGCCACGGTGGTATTGCTGGCGATCGGTTGACTGGCGCCCATGCCCATGGTGCGAATCCGGCTGGAATCGACACCACGCGCGGCCAGGTAGCGCGTGACCGATTCGGCGCGCCGCGCCGACAATTGCTGATTGTGGCTGGCCGAACCGGTGCTGTCGGTGAAACCCTGGACGGTGATGCGGGTGTTCGGATACTGCACCATGCTGTCGCCAATGCTTGCCAGCGGCGCTTGCGCGCCGGGCTTGATCTCGGCGCGATCGACGTCAAAGGTGACATTGTCAGGCAAGGTCAGTTTCAGCTGATCACCCAGACGGGCGACCCCGATTTGGGTATTGACCAGCTTTTCACGCAGCTGTTTTTCCTGATAGTCGGTATAACCGCCAGCGGCGGCGCCGATAGCGCCACAGGCCAACGCGGCATTGCGCGCATCCTTGCCACTGCTGAGCGCGCCGAGCGCGCCACACGCCAAAGCACCACCCACGCCATACAGAGCGGTTTTACTGATTTGGCTTTGGCCGGTTTGTGGATTGGTGGTGCAGGCCGTGGTGGCGAGAGCGACAGTCAGCAGGCTGACCGTTAATGGAGTGGGTAAGCGAAACATATTGATTCCTGATTATTTGGGGGCGGTTTGATTCGGCTCGTGGCAGACGCAGGGGTCGCCTTCGGCGGCTTGAACCAGTGTCTGTAGAATGCCGCAGTGTGCCGCGTCACTGCCTTCAATACAACGTTGACGTAAATTTTTCAGTTGTCGTTCTAAGAGCTGCAACGATTCCAGCTGGTGTTGTACGTTCACCAGATGCCGATCGATCAGTTGGTTGATTTCAGCGCAAGCCAGCGATTGATCCGCTTTGAAATTCGCCAACTGACGAATTTCGGCTAATGAGATTCCCAATGAGCGGCAGTGCAGAATGAAGTTCAATTCTCCGACATGCTGGCTTTGATAGTGACGGTAACCGGAGGCGCCGCGGGTCGGCGCTGATAGCAACTGTTCGCGCTCATAATAACGGATGGTTTCGACTTCACTGCCTGTCAGTTTTGCTAGCTCTCCGATCAACATGTTGGATTCCTTAAAAAAGTACTTGACCCTATAGTAACTTCATGGTTTTGAATTGGCCACATCGAAATCAGTATAGCTAAGGAGTTCAGTATGAGTGCGCCGACCCGTTCAAATAAGTCATGCTGCGGCCAGACGTTGCTGCGTGAATTAGAGCCTAGCGCCCAGCGACCAGGTAATCATGATCAAAAGCACGATCACCCGCATGACGATGGCCACGACCATGACGACGGCCACGGCCACGGCCACGACCACGACCACGACCATCAGCATGGCGCGTCCTGCGGTAGTGGCGAGCAAAAAAAACAACTGTCTTTGGTCGCTGTCAGCGGTCGCGCTCGTCTGCAGATCTTGGCGATGGATTGCCCGACCGAAGCCAAGTTGATCGAAAAAGCCTTGAGCGCCATGCCTGGCGTTGCCAGCCTGCATTTCGATTTTTTCGAACGTATCTTGACCGTTGAACATGCATTGCCGAAATTGGATGGCGTATTGGCGGCGATTGAGCGCGTCGGGATGAAGGCCGAGCTGCTGGGCGCCGAGCAAAGCAGCATTGCGACCGCGCCGGTCAGTGGCTGGCGGCGTAATGGTTTATTTGCGCTATCGGGCGCGGCGGCGATTGCGGCTGAAGCCGTCTCATGGCTCGGTGCGGAAGAAACCACCCGTCCCTGGGTGATTGGCCTGGCGCTGTTGTCGATCCTGACGGGCGGCTTGCCGACGTTGAAGAAGGGCTGGATTGCACTCAAGTCGCGCATGATGAATATTCATTTCCTGATGACGCTGGCGGTGGGTGGCGCTTTAGTGATCGGCCAGTGGCCGGAAGCGGCAATGGTGTTGTTCTTGTTTAGCGTTGCCGAACGATTGGAGTCGATGTCGCTGACCCGCGCCGGTGCCGCAGTGCGTGAGTTGATGGCCTTGGCGCCGCAAACCGCCTGGGTGGCGGATGGTGATGGCGGTTTTAATGAAGTGGCGGCTGGCAGTGTGGCGATTGGCGCGCGTCTGCGTGTGCGGCCGGGTGAAAGCGTGCCGTTGGATGGCGCGATTGTCAGCGGCAAGAGCACCTTTAACGAAGCCTCGATTACCGGTGAAAGCCTGCCGTGTGATAAAGGCGTGGGTCAGCCGGTGTTTGCTGGCAGCATTAATGGCGATGGCCTGATCGAAATGCAAGTGACGGCCGCGGCGGATGGCTCGGTACTGGCGCGGATTATTTCCAGTGTGCGTGATGCACAGGCAACCAAGGCGCCTACTCAACGGTTCATTGATCGTTTCTCGCGTTACTACACGCCGTTGGTGGTGGCGTTTGCGGTGTTGCTGGCGATAGTACTGCCGCTTCTGGGGGTGATGACGGTACACGACGCGGTGTATCAATCTCTGGTGTTGCTGGTGATTGCTTGCCCTTGCGCCATGGTGATCGCCACCCCGGTGACCTTGGTGAGCGCATTGGCTGCCGCGGCGCGCTCCGGTATTTTGATCAAGGGCGGCGAAGCGCTGGAAACCGCCGCGCGGATTCGCGCTGTGGCTTTTGACAAGACCGGAACCTTGACCACCGGGCGCACTTCGGTGGCGCGGATAGAAGTGTTTGCCGAAATGGATCGCGATCAAGTGCTGGCGCTGGCCGCCGCGCTGGATGCGCACTCGACCCACCCTCTGGCGCGTGCTCTGGTTCGCGCCGCCAGCGAGCGCAAACTGACGCTGGCGCGTGCTGAACAGCTGCGTGAGCAGCCCGGGATTGGGGTTTACGGTCATATTGATGGCGTGGCGTTGGCGCTGGGCAGCCGTCGCTTGATTGATGACGCGACGACCGAGCCAGCGGTGACTCGGTGTCTGGATGATTTCGAGCGTCGTGGACAAGCCGCGTTGGTGCTGGTGCGTGGCAAGCAGGTCCTGGGGGTGATTGCAGTGGCCGATACACTGCGCACTAGCGCCGCCGCCACGATTCGCAGTTTGGCCGCGCAGCGGGTGCATAGTGTGATGCTGTCCGGGGATAATCAGCGTGTGGTGTCGAGTGTGGCGCAGTCCTGCGGTGTCGGCGAAGCGCTGGGCGGCTTGCTGCCGCAAGATAAATTGACGCATATCCGCCGCCTGCAATCACAATACGGCGCGGTGGCCATGGTGGGCGATGGGGTGAACGATGCTCCAGCCTTGGCCCAAGCGAATCTGGGCGTGGCAATGGGCGCGGCGTCCGATAGCGCGCTGGAAACCGCCGGTGTCGCCCTGATGGATGATAGGCTGGAAAAACTGCCTATCATGCTGGGACACGCGCGGCGTACCATGAGCGTGCTTAAGTTCAATCTGGGGGTGGCGCTGCTGATCAAACTGATATTCTTCGTCTTGGCGCTCAGTGGCGTGGCGACACTATGGATGGCGGTGTTCGCCGACGTGGGCGCCAGCTTGTTGGTGGTGGGCAATGGTTTGCGTCTGGGGCGCGCCCGTCTGAATTAAGCAAAAGTATCAATGTGACCGCCGCCCGCCGCGTTGTATAGCTGCTGGCGGTTTTGCGCTTCCTCGGCGCGGCGCGCTTCGGCCGCCATCTGCGCCGCCTGATTGGCGACATATTCATCTTGCGAAGAGGGCGCGGCCGGTGCGAGCGCCGCCTGTTCCAGCTTGTGCGCCAGCACCAGGCTTTGTTCCGGGCTATTGCTCGGCGGCGAGAAGATTTGCACGTCGCCAGCGACCGCGTACAGCTTGCCGTCAGGGCCACGCTTATAGGTATAGTTGGGGCCGCTGATCGGTAGACCATCCGAGGCGGACACATGGGCGCGCTCGCGCGCTCGCACCGCGCGGTCTTGGTCTTGCAGTTCGGACAACTGCTGTTGTTCGACTGGCGTGAGTTGCTGGTTGGCTCCGTATGATCCGCTAGCGTACTCAGGGTAGGGTACGGAGGAAAGGGAAGGAATACTCATCGCCTCTCACCAAGTCATTGATTTAAATATTTACCGCTAAGGTTCGCTCTCTGTTTAGTATAGTATTAATTATCAAAAAGAGGATGACAAATGGTTGAGCGTGAACTACTGATGTCGGTGCTGATGACCCCGGACATGGCGAATTTCTCCGGTAACGTGCATGGTGGTGTCTTGCTCAAGTTGCTGGATCAAGTGGCCTACGCCTGTGCCAGCCGCTATGCCGGCCTGTATGTGGTCACGCTATCGGTGGATCAGGTCTTGTTCAAGCAACCGATTCATGTTGGCGAGCTGGTGACCTTCATGGCCTGCGTTAATTATGTCGGTAAGACTTCGATGGAAGTGGGGATTAAGGTGGTGGCCGAAGATATTCGCCAGCGGGTGGTGCGCCATACCAATAGCTGCTATTTCACCATGGTGGCGTTTGAGGATGGCCGCGCGGTACCGATTATCCCGCTGCCGCTGGAAAATGAAATACAGAAAAAACGCTTTCGCGAGGCTGAAATCCGCAAGAAAATGCGTATCGAGGCCGAGGCGCGGATGCGTGATTTAAGCGCGTGCTAAACTGACCGTCCTTTTTTGCTGGACCTGCGTCATGTTCGACCTGATTGCGACCGATCCACGTTTTTTTGTCATCGATAAACATCCGGGTGCCAGCTTTCATCGCCAAGGCGAGGAGTGTGGTCTGGTGGAGGCGGCGCGCGCGCAATTAGGCGCGATTTGGCCGGTGCATCGATTGGACCGCATGACCTCTGGTGTGCTGCTGCTGGCGCGTTCGCCCGAGGTGGCGCGCCAGTTGTCCGAGCGATTGGCCGAGCGGCGTGTCGATAAGTTGTACCTGGCGTTGTCGGATCGCAAGCCGGCAAAAAAACAGGGCTTGGTGCAGGGCGATATGCAGAAAGGCAGGGGTGGTGCCTGGCGTTTGTGCGCTAGCCGTATCCAGCCCGCATTGACTCAGTTTTGCAGTTGTTCACTGGCGCCGGGCTTGCGCGTGTTCTTTCTCAAACCGTTGACCGGAAAAACCCACCAATTGCGCGTGGCGCTCAAAAGCCTGGGCGCGCCGATGATTGGCGACCCGCTCTACCATGGCGCTAGTGAGCCGCAACCCGAGCGCGGCTATCTGCATGCCTGGTCGCTGGCGTTTGAACTGGATGGCGAGAACTTCCACTTTATGGTCGCGCCGCGCCACGGCGCGCTATTTCAACGCGATGATTTTCAGGCTTTGATCGCGCGGCCCGAGTGGCAGCCACAAGCGCTGCAATGGCCTCAACTTACCTAAAGCGTGCTAGCTCAATGTGCTGCTGGGCGCAGTCCTGGAGAAATTCATCACTGGCCAGATAGCGGTATTCCAACGGGCGTGTAGCGCTGATCGGGTCGGGGCTGCTGTCGGCCAAACCCGGATGACACATGATCAAACCCTGTGCCCGATAGGCTAGGAGCCTGTCCAGCCAGCGGCGCATCAGCGCGCGATAGTCGGTGGCGGGATCAAACGAGTACAGACCGGCAAACCAGCCGGGCGCCGCCAAATGGTGGCGCTGCGCGTGGCGCGTGAAACCGGCGGTGCAGGCCTTGAGGATGACCCCCTTGAGGCGCGCGTCGCCGCTGTCGGCCAAACGGTCCGGCGCGCGCACATACGGGCGAGGCGTATCGGTCCAACGAGCGGCGATGGCATCGGTCAGCGCCAGACGCACCACTGGCAGCGCATGTACGTGCTGGTGGCCATCGATGTAATCCGGCAGGCGACCGAGCGCATGGGAAAAGGCATCGATTTGCTCCAATATCCGCTGTTTGAGCTGCTGGCGTTGTAGTGCGCGCAGCTGGCTGTTGATCAACCAGTAGTTCAGCCCACGGCTGCCGGCAACAAATGGCTCGGTCAGGTTGAAGTGCAGACCGACGTCGACGTCCGCGTGCGCGAGTTCGCGCGCCAGCACCGGCCAGAGTGGCGATTGCGAAAATACGCTGGTGGCGCTCAGGCGGCGCGCGCTGATCAGTTGCAGAATCCCGGCGCTGATCGCGTGCGACTGCGCGTAATCATCCGCGCATAAAATCAGCCGGTGGCTCATGCGCGCGCTCCGGAGAAGGCCCAAAGCTTTCCCAGAACAAAAGTCAGCAGCGCGACGGCAAACAAAACGATCAATAGCGCGAGTCGATAATCGAGCAGGGTGTAGCGTAAGAGCAGGAAGTACAGGGTTTCGTTGACCGCGAAGCTCAAGCAAGCCACGGCAAAAAACCGTGGCATGGCCTGCAGGTGCGGCAGGTGGCGCACTTGGAAGGTCAGCGAGCGGTGTCCCCAATAGCTGACCTGAAACGCCAGTAAGAAGCCGACGATGTTGGCGTGCAAGGCCGCCATGCCCAGCGGAACCAGCAGCAAGCTGACCAGGCAGAAGTGTACCGCCAGCGCGCTGAGCCCGACAACGCCAAACCAGAAAAGCTCACGCTTCAAGATCGCGCGCCTTAACATCTCGTGATGCAATCTCGCGCGCGATGGGGGCGGCCGCGCTGTGTTCGCTATTTTTGCTGATACGGCTGACAAAGTAGTGCGGGCGCAACTTGACCTCGGTGAAGATTCGGCCGATGTATTCGCCCAGTACGCCGATCGACAACAGCTGTACGCCGCCTAAGAACATCACGCCGACAATCAGGGTGGGCCAGCCATGCTGATCGTTACCGAATAGCAGGGTTTCGATCAGCACGTAAAAAGCGTAAAAGATCGAGGCGAGTGAAATCGCGCTGCCAATAATGCTCCAGACACGCAGTGGCACGTTGGAGAATGAGGTCAGCCCCGTCAGGCCCAGGCCCAAGAGGCGCCAGAGATTAAAGCTACTTTCGCCGCCGCGCCGGTCGTTGGTGTGCGTCACCAGCCCGCGTCGGGTAAATCCGACCCAGTTGTACAGCCCTTTCATGAAACGATTGCGCTCTGGCATTTGACGCAAGGCCTGCAGAATACAGCCATCGAGTACCCGGAAATCCTGGGTGTTTTCCGGGATTTTCAACTGAGTGCCCAAATTTAACAGTGCGTAAAACGTGCGGGTAAACCAGCGTTTTGCCAGTGTTTCGCCATCGCGGCTGGCGCGCACGCTGTAAACCATGTCATAGCCGTTGCGCCATTGGGTCAGAAACTCGGGAATCATTTCCGGCGGATGCTGAAAGTCGCCATCGATCAACACCGCCACATCGCCTTGCGCCAGATCGATGCCGGCGGTTAACGCCAGTTCTTTACCGAAGTTGCGCGACAGTTGCACCAGAGTCACCGGCAGGCTGGCGGTCAGACTGAGTACCCGCTCAACCGTAGCGTCGCGACTGCCGTCATCGACCACAATCAATTCGTGGCGCAGACCCTGACTTTGCAGAATTTCATGCAAAGTATGCAGCAGCGGCACAATATTTTCCGCTTCGTTGAAGGCCGGAATAATGCAGCTGCATAGCGGATCGCTCGGTCGCGACAGCGCTCGTTGCTGGAGTAAATATTCGGGGACAAAGTCGTCGTCGGTCATGTCTGATCCTGGCTAGGCGTTTCCATGGCGTTTGCGCAATAGCAGCATTACTTCGCCCGGGTTGGGATAACGGCCGATCACCTCAAAGGCGGCTTGTACCGCTGGCGGCATGGTCGTTAAGTGGTCTTGCGGCACCGCGATGTAATCCGTAGTGCCATCGGTGAGTAACGCCAGCAGGTGTTGAGGGTCGGTCGTGGTGCGGATGCGGCCGCCCGAGTAGAACTCGGCGGAGAAGGCGCGGCGGTTATCCCACAAAATCAGCTGGCTATTGGCCTGCGGATGATCGGCGCGCCAGGCGGTGATCAGTGCGTCCTGGGTGCGGCCAACTCGGCCAGGCAGGGCGACGAAAGCCACAGTGGCGATCAGGGTCAGGATCCCACTGGCCAGACCGAGCCAGATCAATGGGGCGGCGCGGCTGCCACGGCGACGCCATAGTTCGCTGAACAACAGCGCAAAACCCGGCACCATCGGCAGCGGATAAGGAAAGATAATATTGCCCGACAGCGTAAAGAACAGCAGGGTCAACGCGCTCCAAAGCGCGATGTACAGCAGCCAGCCATCGTTATCCTTGATGCTGGATGCGCTCTGCGGCTTCTTGTTGAACAGCCAGTACAGCATCAGCGGCGACCAGGGTAGCAGTCCGGCAAAGGCAAACAACCAGATCATGCCGCGTGGGGTAGCGTGCGCGAAGCCATATTTGTCACCCTTCCAGCCAGAATCAAGGAAGCGGTGAACGTGTTCGCCCATGATGAAGTAGTTCAGGAAACCCGGGGTGCGAATTTCGGCCAGGATATACCAGGGTAGCCCGATGGCCAGCATCAGCAGCGTACCGCCGACCCAGGGCAGACGGTGCCATAGCGCCGACCATTCGCGTCGCACCAGCACCCAGACGAAGATCGGCATGCCAACCAGAACGATATCCAGTGGTCCCTTGGCCAGTAGGCCCAAGCCTAAGCCGACAAAAAACAGATAGCCCCACAGGCGTCCGGGCTCGCGCAGCGCGCGCCAGAAGGCGATTTGCGACAACGCAACGCAGAACATCAGTGATGAATCGGTCATGACCGTGCCGGCGCACAGGAAGAACAGCAGGCCACCGGCCAGCACCAGCGCGCTGATCCAGGCGGCTTCTTCGCCTTGGCGCTGACGCGAGACTCCCAGGATCATCCACATAGTGGCGATGCCAAGTAACAGTGCGGGCAGACGTACCGCAAAGGCGGTGACACCCAAGAGCCCCATGCTCGCAGCCGACAGCCAGGTGGACAGCGGAGGCTTGGCCCAGAACGGGATGCCATAGTCGTGCAGCAGTGTGACCCAGTTTCCGGTCTCCAGCATCTTGCGGGCGATTTCGGCGTAGCGGGCCTCGGTGGTGTCGTTGAGCGGAATCACCACCATTGCCAGTAATCGAATCGCCAGCAAAATCAGTAAAACGTAGAGTACGCGCCGTTTGGTTTGAACCATGTCCTCAATCCTGTCCGCGGAGTCGCGATGGCTCCGGGGCATATGTTTTGTTAGCAGGGGATTTTATACCAGTGGCGCGAGCCGCGCAGGGATAGATTGTGAAGAGTGATGATGGTAATGGCGTGAAAATAGGTGTTTTTCATATTCGCCGAGTGGCGTGGATGAGGTGTTTGCCGCGTCAAAGCCGCCTTGCGCGGCTTTGACGCGGAGTGGCTTAACCTTCGCCGTGCATCATGGTCTTCAGTTTGTAGGAGAGTGCGAACAAGACCAGTGCCGCCGCGCCAGCCATCAGCACAAATAGCATGAAAAAGTCATGCAAGTTGTTGATCGCGTGACCGAGAAATTGCGGCGCGGGCTTGCCTGGTTCCGGGTACAGACCGGACAGCGTGCCGGCGAACTTGTTCGCGGCGGCGTTCGACAGAAACCAGATGCCCATCATCAGGCTGGTAAAGCGCGCGGGTGACAACTTCACCACCAGCGACAGTCCGATCGGCGACAAGGACAGTTCACCAAAGGTATGCAGCATGTACAGGCTGGTGAGCCACATCATGCTGACTTTAACCCCGGGTTGCAGACCCTGTACGCCAAAGGCGATCACCAAATAGCCAATCGACAGAAACAGCAGACCGATGGCCATCTTGGCCGGTGAGGAGGGCTCCAGGCCACGGCTACCGAGTTTGCTCCAGATCCAGGCGAAAATCGGGGCGCAGACCACAATGGTGACTGGATTGATCGATTGGAAGTACGAGGCTGGAATCACAAAGCCGAGTAGATTGCGGTTGGTCTGTTCTTCGGCGAAGAAGGTCAGTGATGCGCCCGCCTGTTCAAAGGCCGACCAGAAGAAGATCACAAATGCCGATACGATCAGAATCACCGCCAAGCGTTCGATTTCGACCCGAGTCAGCGGTTGGTGCTTGATCGCATTGCCGTCCGCGTCGCGGTGCAGTTTGGGCGGCAGACCAATTGGCTGCCCTTGCGGGGTGACCAAATGACGACGCTTGAAGATGCTGAAGATGGTGAGACTGAACAGCATGCCGCAGCCCGCCGCCAGAAAGCCCCACTTGAAATCATGCGGATTACCGGTGTCGCCCAGGGTGCCGCAGACCAGCGGCGCCAATAACGCGCCCGCGTTGATGCCCATGTAGAAAATCGTGAACGCCGCGTCCACGCGTTTGTCGCCCTTGGGGTACAACTGGCCAACCATGGAGGAAATGTTCGGCTTGAACAGACCGTTACCGGCAATCAACGCGCCCAGGCCGATATACATCAGCAGGGTAGCGCTGGCCATTGACTGACTGAACAGCGCACCGGAGAAGAACATGGCAAACTGGCCGCAGGCCATCAAAATGCCGCCGCTAATGATGGCGCGGCGATTACCCCAGTAGCGGTCCGCGATGTAGCCGCCAATCAGCGGCGTCAGATACACCAGGCCGGTATAACTGCCATACAGGCTAGAGGCCGCCTCTTTGTCCATCAGCAAGGCTTTGACCATGAACAGGACAAAGATCGCCCGCATGCCGTAGTAACTGAATCGTTCCCACATCTCTGTGGCAAAGAGCAGATAGAGCCCTTTGGGATGTGCTTGTTTGGTCATAATATTTTTCCTAGTGCAACCAGCTTGTCAGACCTGCTCCGATACCGCGGTTATTGTTTTTATCCGGTCTCCTGCGCGCGCTCGCGCGTGTTTGACGCACAGTGCCGGGCTGGGGATCTTAACGGGGTATTAGTTTGACGTGAAGATTTTTTGCTAGACATGGCAATCCAGATGTCATCGCGTGAGTATTGTTTGACGTATATCGCATTGGATGCCACTAAACAATTGACAGTTTTAGCGGGGGAAGATAGCGCGATATTGCGTGCCCTCCGGTTGAATGGCACTTTTGTTGTTATGTTTGTAAGTAATATATTATTTTCTTGTGCCATCGGATGGCGCTGGGCTAGTCTGGTGACGCGCCACTATCGGCGTCTTTCTTACTCTGAGTGATCATGGTCGCACACTGCTTTCGGGCTCAGCTCCCGAATTGGTATACGCTAGACATTGTCCTCACCGACGACTTTCCCCGTCTCTAAAGATCTCGGCGCGCCAAGCGCGCTATTGATTAAAAAATCATTCATCGATCGTTATTGGCTCGCGTTTTCGCGCGCAGACTCCAAGGTCCGACAGACTCCTTGGCCTGCTTGCGTCCGCGAGTGGGAGAGTATTGTGGCTCGTCGTATTCCTGAACCGTTCCGTATCAAAATGGTAGAACCGATTCACCAAACCACCCCGGAGTACCGTTTGCAAGCACTGCAACGCGCCGGTTGGAATCCCTTTCTGTTACCCGGCGATGACGTGTACATCGATCTGTTGACCGATAGCGGCACCGGCGCGATGAGTGATCGCCAGTGGGCCGGTTTGATGATGGGGGATGAGTCGTATGCCGGGAGTCGAAATTTTTATCATCTGGAACAAACCGTCCAAGAGTTGTTTGGTTACCAGCATGTCATGCCCACACACCAGGGGCGCGGGGCGGAGCAAATCCTGTTTCCCGAACTGGTGAAACGGGTCAACGGTAGCGCGCCGGTGTTTCTGTCGAATTACCACTTTGATACCACCAAAGCGCATGTCGAAATGGCCGGCGCGCGCGCGATCAATCTATTGACCCCGGCGGCGCTGGATACCCAGACCGCTTACGATTGGAAGGGCGATTTCGATCTGGAAGGCTTGCAGGCCAGTATTCAGTCGCATGGACGCGACAATGTGGCCGGTATCATTATCACGGTGACCTGTAATAGCGCCGGTGGCCAGCCGGTGTCGATGGGTAATATCCGCGAAGTCAGTCGTTTGGCGCGCGCGGCCGGAATTCCCGTGATTTTAGATGCGGCGCGCTTTGCCGAAAATGCCTGGTTTATCAAGCATCGCGATCGTGACTACGCGGCGGCGTCGATTGGCGAAATTGTGCGCGAAATGTTTAGTTACGGCGATATGTTCACCATGTCGGCGAAAAAAGACGGCTTGGTGAATATCGGTGGTTTGTGCTGTTTCAAGCAGGACCAGGACTTGTTCCGCGCGGTGCAAGTACGCTGCGTGGCGATGGAAGGCTTTGTGACTTATGGCGGGCTGGCTGGTCGCGATATGGAAGCCTTGGCGATTGGCCTGAAGGAAGGTATGAACCATGACTACCTGAGCTATCGCATTGCCCAGGTGGCGTATCTAGGTGAACGCCTGGCCACGGGCGGAGTGCCGATTCAAACCCCGACCGGTGGGCACGCGGTGTTTGTCGATGCCAAGCGTATGTTGCCGCATCTACCTCCCGAGCAATTTCCGGCGCATGCGCTGGCCTGTCAACTGTATCTTGAGGGCGGGATTCGTGGCGTGGAAATCGGCTCGTTGTTATTGGGGCGTAATCCGGTCACAGGACAGCAGGAACCTTCGGATTTCGAGCTGTTGCGTCTGACGATTCCTCGTCGGGTCTATACCAACGATCACATGGACTATATCGCCGATTGCCTGATCGACTTGAATGCCCGCGCCGCCAGTATTCGTGGCTTGACCTTCGAGTATGAGCCGCCGATGTTGCGTCACTTCACCGCGCGTCTAAAGCCGCTGTAGGGCGCGCCGACACTTGCTGTCATCCTCGCCGCGTGGCGGCGGGGATCCAGGAAACTTGCGACAAAGCCAGCGAAAACCCTGGATCTCCACGCTGCGCGTGAAGATGACGGGGGTTAACCTACTTAATGGGTTTTACCGTGACGTTCAGCGTGTCCGGCAGGCGCCCGCCCGTGAGTTCCAGACTTTGCGCGCCGGTCATGCGCAGTTGCCCGTCGGCGTACACTTGGCTATCGAGTTCGTAACTGCCATTGGCGGCTAGCGCGCCGAGGTCGTAGCGCAGCGAATAGGTGACTGGGAAGTGTTGCGGGCTATTGATGAATTGTTCCGCGAGCAGGTTGGCGGGGCCGCCATCGTTGCCGGCGACGTTATACAGGCGCAAATGCACCATGGTGCTGGCAACCGGCAAGCTGATTTTTTCCTGGTACGAGAGTTGGCCACTGAGGAGTTGCGGTTGATAGTGCGTGCCGGCGCAGGCGGCGAGCAATAGGGCAGTGCCGCACGCGGCAATCAGTTTTATCAATGACATCAGGCGTCTCCGTAAGGGTGGAGCACATGTTAGCATGCCCCACCCTTGGTACGACTATTCACCGATGAAACTTGATTTTTCGTGGGTCAGTACCGTTGGGTCTTCCGCTAGCCGGGCCGTGAAGTGAATCGGATGGCTACCCGCTGTGGCGTATTGCGGGTCGGCTTGCACGCGCACGTTGACCTCTTGGCTGGCACCAGGGCGCACGATGATCGCCGCCGGGCCGTCGATCTGCATTTTCAGCGAGGGCAGGCCATCGACCGACAGTTTAAAGTGCTGAGTCTGATTCGAGACATTCATGAAGTTAATCATGTAACTGTTTTCCAGCAGGCCGTCGTTGGTTTCGCGCACCAGCGCCGCGCGGTCGCGAATGATATCCACCTTGAATGGCAGGCGCATGGCGAACGAAATCACCGCGGTACTTAATACCGCCAGCAAGACCACTGAATACATCACCACGCGCGGGCGCAGAATGTGATTTTTGATCTGTTTGGCGCTGTATTTCCCTTCTTGAACATTTTCTGTGGTGTAACTGACCAAGCCGCGCGGGTAGTTCATTTTGTCCATGACTTCGTCGCAGGCGTCGACGCAGGCGGCGCAGCCGATGCACTCGTATTGCAGACCATCGCGAATGTCGATACCGACCGGACAGACTTGCACACAAATCCCGCAGTTGATGCAGTCGCCCAGGCCGGCGGCTTTCGGGTCGGTGCCTTTTTTTCGTCCACCGCGTGGGTCGCCGCGCGCCGCGTCATACGAAATGATCAGGGTGTCGGCGTCGAACATCACGCTTTGGAAGCGAGCGTAGGGACACATATATTTACAAACTTGTTCGCGCATGTGGGCGGCGAACAAATAGGTAAAGCCACCGTAAAACAGCATCCAGAAGGTCTCCGACGGTCCGTAGGAGAGGGTGGGCGCAGCGGCGACCAATTGGTGAATCGGGGTGTAGTAACCGACCAGGGTGACGCCGGTCCACAGGGCGAACAGCAACATCAAGCCGTGTTTGACGATTTTGATTCCCAGCTTGCGCGCGCTCATCGGCTGCTGGTCGAGTTTGGCGCGCTGGTTATGATTACCTTCCACCAGACGCTCGATCCACATCATGATTTCGGTGTAGACCGTCTGCGGGCATGAATAACCACACCATAGCCGGCCGGCGACGGTGGTCCAGAGAAACAGGCCGAAGGCACAGCACATCAATAGCGCGGCCAGGTAGACAAAGTCTTGCGGCCAAATCGTCAGGCCAAATAAGTAGAACTTGCGATCGACCAGATCGAACCACACGGCCTGACGGCCATTCCAGTTGAGCCAGGGCAGGCCCAGATAGAATAACTGCGTACCGAGGACAAACAGAATCCGCCAGTTGGTAAAGATGCCGCGCACATCGCGCGTGTAGATTTTTTTGGTGACGGCGTAGAGTGAAACAGTTTCGGCCGCTGGCTTGGCCTCGACTTTGATCGGAATGTCTTTCAATGAGTCTGACATCAGTCTGTCCCCAGAGAGAATTGTGTAAAGTTCACCGCGATAGCTGTTCTATGAATTTTACGCAATTCTCAATTGAATTTTCAGTTATATGTAAATAACTATTGGTTTGCTGGATGAACAACTGCCCGCCGAGGCGGGCAGTTGTTCTAAACCACGCTTACTGTTGCGTCGTCGATTGTTGCTGATACTGCGGAAGGCCCCAAACATAAGCCGCCAGCAGATGCACCTTTGCGTCGCCGAGGAATGCTTTCCAGGTCGGCATGGTGCTTTCGCGACCATTGGTGACGGTTTCGATGATGGTCTTCTCGGTTCCGCCAAACAGCCAGTTACCACTCGGGTGCGTCAGGTTCGGCGCGCCAAGAGCTTGGTTACCGGTACCCGCGGCGCCGTGACAAGCGAAGCAGATGGTCTTGAAGGTTACAGCGCCACGGCTGGCGCGAGCGGCATCGTTCTTTCTACCGGACAGCGACAATACGTAGTTAGCCACATCCTTGACGCCTTCTTCACCCAGTTGCGCGCCAAAGGCTGGCATTTGCGAATGACGGCCTTCAGCAATCGTGGTTTCGATGGTGGCCGGTTCGCCGCCATATAGCCAGTCATGGTGTACCAGGTTAGGGAAGCCCTTGTTACCGCGAGCGTCCGAGCCATGGCACTGAATGCAATAGGTCTGGAACAGGCGTTGGCCCATTGCGCGTGCTTGAGGATCGGCGGCGACGGTCTTCAGGTCCGTGTGCAGATACTTGTTATACATTGGCATGTATAGTGCTTCAGCCTGCGCGCGTTCTTCGTTGTATTGCCCTACCGAAGTCCAGTTCAGCAGACCTTTCCAGGTGCCCAGACCTGGATACAGCGCCAGGTAAACCGCGCCAAAGGCGAGGGTCAGGTAGAACAACATCATCCACCAGCGCGGCAGCGGGTTGTTCAGCTCCTGCAAGTCCTCATCCCAGACATGCCCCGTCGCTTCAGCCTGTTCACCAGGCTTAATCGTCGTTTTCGATTGGGTGAGTAACAACACTGTCAGGCCGACGAAACCGCCGACCACGATCACTGTGATGTAGATCCCCCAAAAACTACTGACAAAATCACTCATCATCTCGCTCCGTTGCTAGGCTGTTCGTCGTCGGTCTGCCGCGGGGTGTCATCATCGTCAATGACCATGCGTGCCACTTCCTTGTAACGTTTCTTTGAGGATTTGCTGTACGCAATCCAGCCAAAAAGCAGAAACGATACAAAGCAGAAGACGGTAAACAGCTCACGTGCAAAATTGGTCCAGTTCATGGCTCAACGCACATTTTTCAATGCAAGGCCCAGGCTTTGCAGATAGGCGATCAGCGCATCCTGTTCGGATTTGCCTTCGACTGCCGCCTTGGATCCCGCAATGTCTTGGTCGGTGTACGGTACGCCAACTTCGCGCAGCGCTACCATCTTGGCCGCGACATCGTCCGCGTCCGCCAGATTGGTAGCCAGCCACGGGAATGCGGGCATATTCGACTCAGGCACTACATCGCGCGGGTTATTCAAATGCACGCGATGCCATTCGTCGGAGTAACGTCCACCTACGCGAGCCAGATCAGGGCCATTACGCTTCGAGCCCCATTGGAACGGATGGTCATAGACCGATTCACCAGCCACCGAGTAGTGACCATAACGCTCGGTTTCCGCGCGAAACGGACGAATCATCTGCGAGTGGCACAGGTAGCAGCCTTCGCGGATGTAAATGTCACGCCCGGTCAGTTGCAGAGCGGTATAGGGTTTCAGGCCAGCGATCGGCTGGGTGGTGGATTTTTGGAACATCAACGGCACGATTTCCACCAGGCCAGCAATGCTGATCACCAACAGCGTGAACACGATCAAGAATCCGACATGTTCTTCGGCGAGTTTTTGCAGCTTATCCATTTTTTGCCTTTCCGCTTCAGACGTGGCTAGGGGCTGTAAGCGCGGGGATCTTTGCGTCGACCGCCTTGCCAGCACTAATCGTGCGGAACACGTTATAGCCCATGATGAGCATGCCAGTCAGGTAGAGTAGTCCGCCCAACGCCCGACCAATCAGGTAAGGATGTACGGCTTTGACCACCTCGACGAAAGCGTAAGTCAGCGTGCCGTCAGGGTTGATCGCGCGCCACATCAGACCTTCGGTCACACCGGCGATCCACATGGAAACGATATACAGCACCACACCGACAGTCGCGATCCAGAAGTGAGCTTCAATCAGCTTGATGCTGAACATTTGCTCGCGGCCCCACAGACGCGGGATCAGGTAGTAGATCGAACCGATGGTGATAAAGCCCACCCAGCCCAAGGCGCCGGAGTGTACGTGGCCAATACCCCAGTCGGAGTAGTGCGACAACGCATTGACGGTCTTGATCGACATCATCGGACCTTCGAAGGTCGACATGCCGTAGAACGACAGCGAAACCACGAGGAACTTCAGAATCGGATCGGTGCGCAGTTTATGCCACGCGCCCGACAGGGTCATAATGCCGTTGATCATACCGCCCCAGCTTGGAGCCAGTAGAACCAGCGAGAACACCATGCCGACCGATTGAGTCCAGTCAGGCAACGCGGTGTAATGCAAATGGTGCGGACCCGCCCACATGTAGGTGAAGATCAGCGCCCAGAAGTGCACCACCGACAGGCGATAGGAGTAGATCGGACGTCCGGCTTGCTTGGGCACGAAGTAGTACATCATGCCGAGGAAAGCCGCGGTCAGGAAGAAGCCCACCGCGTTGTGGCCGTACCACCATTGCACCATGGCATCGACAGCGCCGGAGTACACCGAGTACGACTTCCACAAGGTGACCGGAACAAAGGCGCTATTGACAATGTGCAGCAGGGCCACGGCCAGGATGAATGCACCGTAGAACCAGTTGGCTACGTAGATATGCTTGACCTTGCGAATCGCAATGGTGCCGAAGAATACGTAGGCATAGGCGACCCAGACAATGGTGATCAAAATCTTGATCGGCCATTCCAGTTCGGCGTATTCCTTACCGAAAGTAATACCCAGCGGGAAGGTGATTGCGGCTGCGACAATGACGAGTTGCCAGGCCCAAAAGGTAAAAGCGGCTACTTTGTCGGAGATCAGCCTGACGTTGCAGGTTCGTTGCACCACGTAGTAGGACGTGGAAAACAAACCGCAGCCGCCAAAGGCGAAAATCACCGCGTTGGTGTGCAGCGGACGTAGACGACCGAAGTGGAACCAGGGCCCGACGTTGAGCTCTGGCCAGATCATCTGGGCCGCTATAATGACGCCTACCAGCATACCGACAATGCCCCAAACAACGGTCATGACGGCAAACTGGCGCACCACCTTATAGTTATAAGTGGATTGCGTTTCCATTTATGGTTTTCTCCAAGGTTGCGAACTCAGAACGGTAAAAGCGCTGCAGTGTTGATCCATCGAGCGACGATCGAAAGTGACCCCCTCTCCACTGCGTGAATTCCGTACTATTGGATAAGGCTTAGGCTTACAACGAATTTGGCCAGCTTCTTGTGTTTGAAGTTTGTGCCAAACTCTAGCTTGGGCGCGTAATCCTCGTTATTCCATTGCATTATCTAATATCAATTTACATGTCGCACGCAATAAATCAAAATTTCCACCTTGGAGCCGGCGTCAAACTTGAATCGAGCAGTAGGACATGTATTGGCTATATGACCAATGCCAATAACATGCAAGTATAATGTCATGCGTTTAGGATAAGTTGACCTGAGTCAATTTGTGGCTGGGCTCCGCATCATAAGTGAAGCAGTGGTAAAATCTCTTTTTGCTTTTGCAGGATGGTCTTCCATGTCCGTGTCAGTTCTCTATCGGCTTCGTCCGCTCGCTGTGGCGGCCCATGTGTTTGATGTGACGTTGACCGTGAGCCAGCCCGCCAAGAAGGGACAGGTGTTCCGTTTGCCCGTGTGGATTCCGGGCAGTTACATGATTCGCGAGTTTGCGCGTCATATCGTGACCATCAAGGCCCAGGCCGGTGGAAAGCCGGTGGCGCTGTGTAAACTGGACAAACAAAGCTGGCAGGCCGACCCGGTCGAAGGGCCACTGGTATTGAACTATCAGGTGTATGCCTATGATCTGTCGGTACGTGGCGCCTACTTGGATCAACAGCGTGGTTTCTTCAATGGGACCAGTGTGTTTCTGTCGGTTGATGGTTATGAGCAAAGCCCGTGTGATGTGGTGATCGAGCGACCGCGCGGCAAAGATTTTCATGATTGGCGTCTGGCCACCAGCCTGACTTCGCGTGACGATGCGAAAGACCTTGAGGCGCAGCATGGCTTTGGTCGCTATCGCGCGCAAAGCTACGACGAGTTAATTGATCACCCGGTGGAGATGGGACGGTTTGAACAGGTGGAGTTCAAGGCCTGTGGTGTACCACATCGATTTGTGGTATCCGGACGGTTTAACGCCGACCTGAAGCGTTTGGCCCGTGATGTGAAAAGAATCTGCGAATGGCATATCAAATTGTTCGGTCAACCGGCGCCATTCGATCGTTATGTTTTCATGCTGTTTGTCGGCGCTGAGATCTATGGCGGCCTGGAACATCGTAGTTCCACTGCCTTGATGGCCGAGCGCGCAGACTTGCCCGCGCGCGATGTCGAGGGCATCAGCGATGGTTATCTGCGTTTGCTGGGCCTGATCAGCCATGAGTATTTCCATTCCTGGAACGTCAAGCGCATCAAGCCGGCCGCTTTTGTTCCCTACGATCTGACTCAAGAAAATTATACTCGTCTGTTGTGGGCCTTCGAGGGCGTGACCTCGTATTACGACGATCTCGCGCTGCTGCGCTGTGGATTGATCGATGCACCGCGCTATCTCGGCTTGTTGGCCCAGACCTTCTCCATGGTGGAACGCGCGAATGGGCGCAACAAGCAGACGCTGGAAGACTCAAGTTTCGACGCCTGGATCAAGTATTACCGGCAGGATGAGAATAGTCCCAATAGCCAGGTCAGCTACTACACCAAAGGCGCCTTGGTTGCCTTGGCGCTCGATCTGCTGATTCGTCGTCAGAGTCACCAATCCGCGTCTCTGGATGACGTGATGCGCGCGTTGTGGACGCGCTGGCGTCAGACGCAGAACGGGGTGGCCGAGGATGAGTGGGAGCATCTGGCCGGCGAGGTGACCGGTTTGAACTTGCAACCTTTCTTTGAGTCAGCCCTGCGTAGCACCGAGGTCTTGCCTTTGGTTGAGCTATTGGCAAGCCAGGGAATCAAGCTGGAATTCACCGCGGCGCAAAATGGCGCTGATCGCGGCGGTTTCTATGCCGACGCGCAGCCAGTCTCCATCGCGCTGGGGTTCGGCGCCAAGGGCGCTAGCGACGCGTTGGGGGTGAAACTCGTGCATGTCCATGATGGTGGCGCGGCGCAGACCGCGGGTTTGTCGGCGGGGGATGTGGTGGTGGCGCTCGATGGATTGCGCGTCAGTCAGCCTGATCAATTAAGCGCGTGTTTATGTGCGGGCCGTAATGTGGCGGTGCATGCGTTTCGGCGCGATGAACTCATGACGTTTGATCTGACGCCGGCGCCGGCGAGTGCCGATACCTGTCGCCTGTCGCCCCTGGGGGGGGCGCCGGGCGCATGGCCGATGGTTTAACCTGACGCTCAACGTTTAACTAACCGCACTGTTCGCGGCTTCTCGGACCGGGCGCAAGGCGCGCGGTCGGATCGACCTTCAAGGTGAAAGAACATGTCTTTGCAGCCTCAAGTCAAGTATCGCAGTGATTATTTGCCGCCGGCTTTTTTGGTTGACCGGGTGGATTTGAAGTTTGATATTGAAGACGAACTGACCCGTGTGCATTCGCGCCTGGTGATCAATCGCAACCCGGTCGCGGTCGCGGCTGCCGATCTGCACCTGGATGGATCCGCGCGACTGGTGTCCGTGGTGCTGGATGGCCAGGCCGTGGCGCCGGATCATTATCGACTGGACGAGGCGAGTCTGACGCTCTTCGAGGTGCCGGATAGCTTTATCCTTGAAATCGAAACTGAGTTGCAGCCCGGCGCCAATACCAGCTTGATGGGGCTGTATGCCTCTAACGGTAATCTGTTTACCCAATGCGAGCCCGAAGGCTTTCGCAAGATCACCTTCTATCCGGATCGACCGGATGTGATGGCCAAGTTCACCACCACCATCGTGGCTGACAAACAAAAGTTTCCCGCGCTGTTGTCCAATGGCAATAAGGTGGGCGAGGGCATGGTCGATAAAAAGCGGCGTTGGGTCAAATGGGTCGACCCCTATCGCAAGCCTTCGTATCTGTTCGCCATGGTGGCCGGGCGACTTTCCGCGCTCAAGGATAAATTCGTCACCCAGAGTGGGCGCGAGGTCGCGCTGGAAATTTGGGTGGAGCCAGCGGATCAGGACAAGGTAGCGCATGCCATGGCGTCGCTCAAGCATGCGATGCGCTGGGATGAAGAACGCTTCGGCCTGGAATACGATCTCGATATTTATATGATTGTCGCGGTTGGCGACTTCAATATGGGGGCGATGGAGAACAAGGGTCTGAACATCTTTAATACCAAGTATGTTCTGGCGCGCCAGGAAACCGCCACCGATGCCGATTTCGAGGGGGTGGAGCGGGTGATCGCTCATGAGTACTTCCATAACTGGACCGGTAACCGCGTGACCTGCCGGGATTGGTTTCAGCTCTCGCTGAAGGAGGGGCTCACGGTATTTCGCGATCAAGAGTTCTCCGCCGACATGACCAGCCGCGCGGTCAAACGGATCGAAGACGTCAAGGCGCTGCGCGCAATGCAGTTTCCAGAAGACGCGGGCCCGACTTCGCATCCTATCCGCCCGGATAGTTATATCGAGATGAATAATTTCTATACCATGACGGTATATGAAAAAGGCGCTGAAGTCGTGCGCATGGTTCAGACCATGCTCGGGCGCGAGGGCTTTCGCAAGGGCATGGAGCTGTACTTCAAGCGCCATGATGGCCACGCGGTGACCTGCGATGATTTTCGCGCGGCGATGGCCGATGCCAATGGCGTCGATCTTGATCAGTTCGCCCTGTGGTATAGCCAGGCCGGCACGCCGGTGCTGGATGTCAGTGGCAGCTATGACGCAGTTACCCAACGCTACCGTCTTGATGTGCGCCAACATTGCCCGGCTACCCCTGGGCAAGAACAAAAACTGCCGTTGCATATTCCGCTGGCGCTGGGCTTGCTCGGACCCGATGGTCGTGATCTGCCTTTGCGTCTGATTGATGAGGCAGAAGCCGGGGCGAGTACGCGAGTGCTGGATGTTAGGGCCGCCGAGCAATGCTTCATCTTCGCCGATGTGCCGAGCGCGCCGGTCCCCTCGCTGTTGCGCGGGTTTTCAGCGCCGGTCAAATTGAATATTGATTTGAGTGATGAGCAACTGGCCTTTTTAATGGCCAATGACTCCGATTCGTTTAGTCGCTGGGAGGCGGGGCAAACGCTATCTCAGCGTTTGTTGTTGCGCTTGATTGCCGATGTAAAGGCCGGGCGCGAGTTGCAGGTTCCGGCCAGCTTTAGCGCCGCGGTGAGCGCGGTGTTGAAGGATCATCAGGCCGATCCGGCGTTCAAGGCGTTGATGTTGTCGCTGCCGGGCGAGGCGGAATTGTTGGAATGTCTGGATGAAGCCGATCCCGACGCCATTCACCGCGCGCGTGAATTCGTGCTGCGCAGCTTGGTGCAGTCGTTGCGCAGCGAGTGGCGCGGTGCCTACGAACTCAACCAGATGCGCAATTATCAGCCGCAAGACGCCGGACGGCGCGAGCTGAAAAACCGCGCGCTGGGCATGTTGTGCCTGCTTGAGGATATCTGGCCTTTGGAAGCCGCGCAGAAGCAGTTTATGCAAGCGGATAACATGACCGACCAAATGGGCGCGCTCCTGGCTCTGCGCGATCGTGAGGGCAGCGAACGCACTGAATGCCTGAAACAGTTTGCCGAGCGCTGGTCCGCCGACGCGCTGGTGATGGATAAATATTTCGCGCTGTTGGCTAGCAGCCAAGTTCCGAGCGCGCTGGAGCATGTGCGCGCCGCGTTGACCCATCCGGCGTTTTCGTTGAAAAACCCGAACAAGGCGCGCGCGCTGCTTGGATCCTTCGGTCGCAATATGTTGCATTTCCATGCGCAGGACGGCAGCGGTTATCGCTTTATCGCCGATCAGGTCCTGGCGATCGATGCCTTTAATCCACAAGTGGCGAGTCGCATGGTTCAGCTGTTTAATCGTTGGAAAAAGCTCGAACCCAAGCGGCGCGCGCTGATGCGGGAGCAACTGCAGCGTTTGGCTCAGGCCAAGCTATCCAAGGATGTTTACGAGATTGTCTCGAAGAACCTGAGCTAAGTCCCTTCTATACCAAGAAGGGCGGGTTCTCAAGTTGACGGGCACGAGGTGATCGTGCCCGTTTTTCTATTTCATATATATAAGTGTGTTTTGGAGAGTGGCTGTGAAACAGGAACCGCGCTGGCAGAGTGCCGGACTGCTGCTGGGTTTGTGGCTGATTTGGGCGTACAGCTGGACCGCCAGCAAACTGGGTTTGCCTTATATCGGCGCGTTGCAGTTGGCATTTTGGCGCACGGCTCTGGGGGTTATAACGTTGGCCGCCGTGCTGGTCGCGCGGGGGCGTGGGTTTTGGCCGACACCGTTTTGGCCGACCTTTTGGTTGGGAATGACCCAGACCGCCGGTTTTGGCGCCTTAACCACCCTGGCCTTGCTAGCCGGTGGGGCGGGTAAAGTCTCGGTATTGGCCTACACCATGCCATTCTGGACCTTGCTACTGGCGCGGTTGTTTCTCAACGAGCGCTTGCATGGTTTGCAATGGGGGGCGGTGCTGCTGGCGCTCTGTGGGCTGATACTGATTTTAGAGCCGTGGTCGCTGCATTCCAATCCACTGTCCGATCTGTTGGCGCTCTCGGGCGGGGTGTCCTGGGCCTTGTCGGCGGTGATTGCCAAACGCCTGCGCGCGCGTCATCGCGTCAACACCCTGGATCTGACTTTCTGGCAGATGCTATGGGGGCTGATCCCTCTTGCCCTTCTGGCCTGGTGGGTGCCGGCGCCCGCCACGCATTGGACCTGGCAGTTATGGGCGGTGCTGCTATATATCGGCATTCTGGCCTCGGGTTTGGGCTGGCTGGTCTGGCTGTTGATCTTGGCGCGCCTCAGCGCCGGTACCGCCGGGATGAATGTGCTGGCGATCCCGGCGGTGGCGGTGTTGTTGGCCTGGCTGCAGTTAGGCGAAACCCCCAGTCGGTGCGAGGCGTTTGGTATGGTCATGGTGGGCGTGGCTCTGGGCCTATTGGCTTTTTTTTCCTGGTGGCGCGAACGTTTAGGGACCCAGCTTGACGCATCGTGATGTTTTAGCGATCATTCAATCGTTTGCTTGAATCGTTGCGTTAGACGACGATCGCTTGAATGGGATAGCTGTGGAAAACTTAGAGGTTGATCTGTATCTGGATGTGGCGGAGGGTGAGCGGCTGCATGTGAAGCGCATTTATCGTCCGGGAGCCCGCGCCGCCGTGCTGATGCTGCATGGGGTATTGTCCAATGGACGAATCTTTTATACCCAGACCGGCAAGGGCTTGGCGCATTATCTGGCTCGGGCCGGCTATGATGTTTTCGTGCTGGATTTACGCGGGCATGGCGCGAGTCAGCCGCCGATCGATCGTCAGACCCGTCATGGCCAAAGTGATGCGATCTGTGTCGATTTGCCCGCTGTGCATGCAAAAATTCGTGAACTCACCAACGGCGCCGAGCTGCATTGGTTGGCGCATTCCTGGGGGGGCGTACTGATGTCCAGTTGCTTGCTACGCTTTCCCCAGTTGATTCCCCAAGTCAAAAGCTGCGTGTATTTTGCGTCCAAGCGCAGCGTTGCTGTGCGTAATTGGCAGCGTTTGCTGAAAGTGGATTTGGTGTGGAACTATGCGGCGCGCGCGGTGGTGAGTATGGCGGGCTTCTTACCGGCGAGGCGCTTGCGCTTGGGGATTGACGACGAAAGCGCGAAATATCACCGACAGTGTAATCAATGGGCGCAAGGCATGCCTTGGGTCGATAGCGATGATGGCTTTAATTATGCTGACGCCGCGCGACACACCGTCCTACCTCCCATATTGTATTTTTCCGCTTTTGACGACGCTTGCCTCGGCCATCGAGAGGATGTGCGTCGCTTTCGCGATGAGTCTGGCGCGCATCGCTCGCGTTTGCATCTGCTTGCTCGGTTCACCGATCATCTGCACGACTACGACCATGCCTCGCTGTTGACCCATGCTGATGCGGTCAATGATCACTTCCCACTGGTGTTGCACTGGCTTGGCGGACATCACGAGTCGGTCAGTGAAAATTATTGATCACTCAGTGCGCGCTCGCGGCCGATTTAGCTTAAGTCCGACAGGCCCCTCGGCATGCTAGAATCATGGAAAATTCTCGTGGAGCGCAGCTATGTCCGGTAATACCTTCGGTCTGTTATTTTGTGTCACCTCATTCGGCGAGAGTCATGGCGCGGCAATCGGCTGCGTGGTGGATGGTTGTCCTCCTGGAATGGAACTGGCCGTCGAGGATATTCAGCATGAGCTGGATCGGCGTAAGCCGGGCACCAGCCGCCATGTGACACAGCGGCGCGAAGCCGATCAAGTCGAGATTCTGTCCGGGGTTTATCAGGGGCGCACGACAGGTACCCCGATTGGCTTGCTCATTCGCAATACCGACCAGCGTTCACATGATTACGGCAATATCGCCGAGTCGTTTCGCCCGGGGCACGCTGACTATTGTTACTGGCACAAGTATGGAATTCGAGATCCTCGCGGCGGTGGCCGATCATCTGCGCGCGAAACCGCGGTGCGCGTGGCGGCCGGAGCGATTGCCAAAAAATGGCTGGCGCAGCAATACGGTGTGTTGATTCGTGGGCATTTGACCCAGATCGGGACTAAGCCGATTCCGTTCACCGATTGGCAGTTTGTTGATCAGAACCCGTTCTTTGCCGCGGACCTTGAGATTGTGCCGGAGTTGGAAGACTACATGGATAGCGTGCGCAAAAGCCTGGATTCTGTCGGCGCAAGCCTGCGTGTGGTTGCGCACAATGTGCCTGTCGGCTGGGGCGAGCCGGTATACGATCGACTGGATGCCGAAATTGCCTATGCGATGATGGGGATCAATGCCGTCAAAGGGGTGGAAATCGGCGCCGGTTTTGCCTCGGTGGCACAGCGCGGCAGCGAGCACGGCGATGAACTGACGCCGCAAGGCTTTGCCAGCAACCATGCGGGTGGGATTCTGGGGGGGATTTCCACTGGTCAGGATATTGAGGTATCACTGGCGATCAAGCCGACCTCCAGTATTGCCACACCGCGCAATTCGATTGATATCCACGGCCAAGCTGTCCGCCTGGAAACCCATGGTCGTCATGATCCCTGTGTTGGCATTCGCGCAACGCCAATCGCCGAAGCTATGTTGGCGCTGGTCTTGATCGATCATGCGCTACGCCACCGTGCTCAGTGCGCCGATGTGCGCGTGGAGACGCCACGGATTTAAGTCGTGCAACGCCGGGTTGGTTAAAGGTCTAAGGATCCGCCTGCCGCGTTGCGCGCCTTGCCTTCGAGCCATTTTTGCGCAAACGCCGGCGTAAATAACTTGTTCAGAGGGTCCCTGAGTTAAACTACGGCTGCCCCGGCGATTAGCTGTAGCCATTTGGGTTTTGTTGCTGCCAACGCCAGCTGTCACGGCACATATCCTCTAACGTTTTGCTCGCCGTCCAGCCCAAGCGCCGCTTAGCCACGCTTGGGTCGGCGTAACAACAGGCCAGGTCGCCCGCGCGGCGCGCGACTATCCGATACGGTATGGTTTTGCCACTGATGGCGGAAAAAGCCTGAATCACCTGCAGTACTGAATATCCCTGACCCGTTCCCAAATTCAGCGCAATGATGGGCTCTTCAGTCGCTAATACATCGATTGCCTTGACGTGCGCCTCTGCCAGATCGACGACATGCAGATAGTCGCGCACACCGGTGCCATCCACCGTCGGGTAATCGCCACCGAACACATTCAGTTCCGCGCGCTCTCCCGCCGCCACCTGGCTGATATAGGGCCACAGGTTATTGGGAATCGTGCCTGGATCTTCGCCAATCAGGCCGCTGGGGTGCGCCCCGACCGGGTTGAAGTAGCGCAGCAGTACAATGTGCCAATCCGCTTGATTCTCAGCGATATCGCGCATCACTTGTTCCGCCATCAGCTTGCTGCGGCCATAAGGATTGTTGGGGGCTAGCGGATCGTCTTCGGTGATCGCCTGCCCATCGGCCTCGCGGTACACCGTCGCGGATGAACTGAACACCATGCGTCGAACTTTCGCATGCTGCATGGCCTCCAGCAGGATGAGTGTGCCCGTCAGATTGTTCTGATAATACTCAAGAGGTTGCGCCAAAGACGCGCCTACCGACTTAAGCGCGGCGAAGTGGATCACCGCATCAATTTGGTGTTGCTGAAAGATGCGATCCAGCGCTGCGCGATCGCGGATGTCCGCTTGATAAAAATCAGGTGCCGCGCCACAAATCCGCTGCACGCGTCGGAGTACTTCCGGCTGACTATTACAAAAATTGTCGAGCGCCACGACATGGAATCCGGCTTGATGAAGCGCAACCAAGGTATGCGACCCCAAGTAACCGGTGGCGCCAGTGACCAAAATTGTAGACATGGAGAATCTTTCAGCCTCGAAGCGGAGGATTTGTGTCAACCCGGCGCTAGCGCGCATGAACGTCGACCACCGGCTCTTGAGTCGGGAGGAAGTTAAGCGTTATAACATCCAGGCTTAAACCTGTGTTTAAACAGTTGATGTGATTGTAGGTTAAAAGGAGAGTGTGATGGTGCAAAAAATGATCGTAACGTTGTCTTTGACTGCAATCACAGGGGTGACCCACGCCGCGGCGCGTGATTCGTTGGCCCGCGCCTATTTTGAGGAATGCATGCGGCATGCGCGCGAGGCCGATGGCGCCGACGACATGAACAGTGACTTGCTCAGCTACATTATCGATGTGAAAAATCGTAGGGTAGTCAAGCAATGCACGCGCGAGACGGCGGCGAGATTGAATCGCTCAGGTGAGAGCAGTAAGCGGTAGCCCGTGTCAGTTAATGTAACAGTAAATTAACGGAGAGTGCTATGGTGCAAAAAAAAGTCTTGGCTCTGTTTTTAGTGGTCATCGCGGGAGTTGCACCCGCCGCGGTTGTCGATATGTCTTTGCCTTTGGGGTCGGGGAGCTCTGGGTTAATGGATGCCCTCGCGGGGCTGATGCGTAGTCTGGGCCTCTGATCGGTTTTCTTTATCCGTTTCTTTTCTCATGAAGTGGTTTTCTGTTGTTCTTTAAACTAAGGAGCTAGATCATGAAGAAGCAAATGCTATTGGCTTTGTCTCTCGGAATGTCGGTGTCTACGGTTTGGGCGCAAGCAGCGGAGGAGACGAGTGTTCAGCGTCGCAATACTTCCATTAATAACTCATGCCAGACCATCATTCGTAATCAGCAGGGATATGGTCATTTGCGGGCTGATGAGCGCAGCTCAAAAGATCGCTTGCATGGAGCTGCGATTGAAGCGTGCTACCAGCGATATAAGCTGAGCACCGCCGCAACATTTTAAACGTGGCGAGATGACTTCCCCGCGAGTGACTGAATAGCAACTGGATATTTGATAGCCTGCAAGCGGTGCTTGCAGGCTTTGTGCATTTTGGACTAAAGCGTGTATTGACGCAGCAGATCAGTCTGCTGCTTTGCCAGAAGGTCAAGGCGGCCGGCGTTGTCCGAGGTTTGCTGTGCCGCCGCGCTGGATTCTTCCGCCATCTGGGCAATGCGTTCAATTTGCGCGGCGATGTTGTTGCTGGCTCCCCCCTGTTGCTGTATCGCCGAGCTGATCTCATCCACATGTTGCGCGGATTTTTGCGTAGACACCCCAATGCGGCGGATTGCCTGATCCGCGTCATCCGCGCGCTGCACCCCATTAGTCACCAATTGTTCGGCCACTTGCATCTGCTCGGTCGCTTGCTGCGACTGCTGGCGCATGGCATCGATCGTGCTCGAGATTTCGCGGGTGGACTTGGTGGTGCGCTCGGCCAGTTTACGCACTTCATCGGCAACCACTGCGAATCCCCGCCCGGTTTCACCGGCGCGCGCGGCTTCGATGGCGGCGTTCAAGGCCAATAGATTGGTTTGATCGGCAATGTCGCTGATCATTTGCACCACGCTGACGACTTCCGCGCTATAGGTTTCCAGCGCGCGGATGCTGTTGGCCGCCGAACTGACCGACTGTGAAATATCGCGGATATCGTGAATGGTTTGTGCAATTGTCGATGAGCCAGCCTGCGCCAATTCACCGGCCTCATTCGCTTGGGTCAACGTATCCCGGGCGCGCGTGCCCATATGGTTAATATTGACCGTCATCTGCTCCACGGTGGCGGCGACACTGGCTGAAGATTCACTTTGCGCCTCGGCGGAAGCCGAGACTTGTGCCGAAGTCTGTGCCAATTGTTGCGCCGCATCGGTGACCTGCGCCGCACCTTGCATGATGGTGCGCAAGTTGTTTTGCAAGCGCGTCAGCAGGTGATTGAAAGCCTGCGCGGTATGTCCAACTTCATCCATGCGCGTCACCTCTGCGCGTTGGGTAAAGTCCAGCGATTGGTCCACCCGCTCAAGCGTGTGCTGAATATTGTCTAGACTGCTTTTGATTACACGGAACAGTTGGATGCCCAATAACAGCAGAATGATTCCAATCACCACGATGGCGCTAATCAGCACGACACGGTCTTGCTGGTAAGACGCGGTGCTAATGTTACCCAGATCGTTGGCCAGCTGCAGATTGAAAGCCAAATGGTCGTTGAGCGCCTGGGTGAGTTGATCTCCCGCCTGCCCGAGAGAGGGCAGCAGTCCTTCGATCCCGGCGCTGTCGCCGGCCTGTGAGCGGGCGATAAAGGTTTGCAGCAGCGCGCGATAAGCCTGCAGATGACTTTGATCCGACCGAAACAGCGAGTGGTCGGTTGCCGCGGTCTGCGCCTCTTTATCCGCTCCCAGTACTTGGATATCCTGCGCGCCGTAGCTTAGATCATTGGATTGGTACTGCTGCAGCAAGGTGTCGATGCGTTGCTCGGTGGTGGCGATTTGTTGTGCGATGACCCGCTTATTGCTCGAGTTGACCATGGCGTGACGCAGTACTTGCACCCGCAACTGACCAAAGGCATCTCGTACGTCAATCAAGGTTTTGATGCTGGGAAACGTGGAGGACTGAACGTAGTTAAAGCGGAATTGAGCTTGACTGAGTTGCCATACGCTGCCGCTGCCCAGTAATGTCAGTGCCATTAGCGCGATAGTGAGCACCAACATGATGCGTTTTGAAATGGTCATCATTCTTGTCCTGAATGGTTGAATGGCAATAACCCAAATAGCGGTCGCGCGCTTTTATTCTGATTGAATAATACTATAGAAATTTTATGTGTATGCGTTGATGAGCGTCAAAGGCGGCCGTTAAGAAGTGTAAATGGTGGGGCGCTAATCTTTAATATTGGTGAATTTGCCGATTTTCCAGTGTTTTCCACATGGTAATGCGGTTCATTTACAATGTATATAATCAAATACGATAAAATTCTTATGCATATAGGGCTATGTTTGTATTGATTGATTTAAAATTGAAATAGTTTTAGTCGAAATTTGCTATTGAATTTGTATTACGCTCAAACAGGTTTTGCGCCAAATCAAGGTCAATGTCATAAGGCGTGTGGGGTAATCGTGTGAAGACCGGAAGTCGAGCGCGCTGAGATCGATGATCTTCTATGTCGTGAGTTTATTTCGCTGCCCGACGTTCATATGCCAGTGATCGGCCTATACTGAGAGGGCACCTGCAGCTTGCAAGTGCTTACCAGGAGTTTGAACCATGGGCAAGATTAGACAGAGCAACAAGGAAACAAAGAAACAACCGTTGTTGACCCCTAAGGAAAAGAAGGTCGCAAAGCAAGTTAAAAAGCATTCCTCCGATATCGTTCCAATGGTGCCACGCTAGAGCACCGAGCAATTGGTCGCCGCGTACAACTGATTTGGCGTAGCGCGCTCGGCGTGTAGTGCGCCACACAGCGGGCAGGGGATCGGTATGCCGTAGATCCGCCTGCCTTGGTCTCTCGTGCTCCGTTTTCGCAAGACCTCCCTATCTCATCGTTTCCAGTCTCATGATCCACGGCGACAGCTGGACTGTCCCGATGGGCATGGTCGAAATTTTTTTATTGATTAATATGACAAACGAGTATTTATTTAATTAATAAAGCCAAATAGATTAGTCGCGGACAGCGACGAGGCAAAATGCAAGCGGAACAAGAACGTGAACGATGGGTGCAATGGCGCCGAATGCGCGACCTGGCTCTGGCTCAAGAATATCTCTTCGTATTCATTATGTGCCATGGCGGCGCCTTGGCCGACGAGCGGCTGCTCGGTGGCGCCGATCGGGCGCGAGCGCGGCGCCTGCTACGCCCGCAAGATCGTCTCAATCTCATCTTGGGCCGCACCCTGATTCATCATTTGGCGCATCCAGAGGGTAGTGCGGCGAAACGTGAGCTGTGCGTTGGTGACTATGGTAAGCCTTATATCGTTGGCGCCTTCGACTTCAATCTTTCGCATTCGGGCGCCTATGTGGCGTGCGCGCTATCCGCGCATGGACCTGTCGGCGTGGATATTGAAATCTTCGATCAAGTTCAACCCTCCCCTGAACTGTTGTCACTGATGACACACCGCGCAGAACGCGCGGTGCTGGCCGCGCAAAATCCCGTTCAGAGTGAAATCCTGTTTCGCCGCTGCTGGACCCGTAAGGAGGCGGTATTGAAGTTGCTGGGAATTGGGCTGATCGACGATTTACCTAGCATCGACGTTAAATTGGATCAATACGATCCACTATTGTCAGCGCCAGCGGCGATACGCTGCCTGGATATTCATGATCCTCTTTCCCGATTTAGTGCGGCATTGGCTGCGAATCCAACAATACGCGGGGCTCTGGTGTGCTTAGTTGATGCGCGCGCTCAGTTTATTGACCATTGGAGTTTAAATCATTGCGCGTGATCGCTCTACCTGTTAACTCGGATAGGTTTAAAAAAAAATCATTTAAGCTATTGTTTGACAGCTGGTCAAGTGATTGTCTTGAATTCATCAGCTTACATCTAGGAGAGATCATGCACAGAATGAATCTAGGCAGGTCAATACGCAAAGTGTCGATTATTAAGGCAGATGGATCAGGCGCGATTGTCTTGCATAAAGCCAAAAAGTCAAAAAAGAAAAAACAATCAAAACAATTGCAACCTATGGAACGTGGCATGCGTCATATGGCGGAAGCCAACTTAGCTTCGGCAAAAAGTTTTTCAAATAGCCATAAAAAGTCCAATCGTAAGAAAAAAGATGGATGGTTGCGTGACCTAAGTAAGAACTTTATGACGGCTCAGCGCAAAGGTAGCAAAAAAATGTAATAGAACAGTGGTGAGAACGGCTAAAAATGTTTATGTCCATGGCGCGTAGCGCCAAAGCTCAGGTAAAGGGCGAGTGTTGAAATCAAATTGGATACCCACTGAGTTACGCTACAACCCTGCGCCATCAGCGTTGGAAACCGCAGCGGTGACGCCACCGGGGTGGGGTGGAGCGATGGCGTCATTGCTGCAATTGCTGCGCTTTGGCGTCATGCTGCTATCTCTGCGCTTCAGGCGCCTGACACCGATGCAAAAATCAGTACGGGTCCGTGAGTTTCTAGAACAACGCGGTGGGCTGTGGATCAAGATCGCGCAAACCCTCGCGAGTCGCCACGATATATTGCCCAGTGTTTATTGCTCAGAGCTCGGGAAATTATTTGATGGCGCCACTGCGTTTCCTGGTCATGTGGCACGTGAAATAATCGAAGCCAGTGTGGGCTATTCAATTGATCAGGTATTTGAATCATTTTCAGAACAGCCATTTGCCGCGGCATCCATTGCTCAAATTCACAAAGCCAGATTGCGTTGGAATGATGTTGAAGTGGTCATCAAGGTGAGACGACCATATATTGAAAAAATATTCTTGCGTGATTTAAAATTAATTGGAATATTGGCTTGGTTGTTTAATAAAATTTCGCGTTTTCGTCATTTACATCTTCTAGATATGCATGATGAGCTGCAGTCTATGCTGCTGGAAGAGCTTGATTTTCGCGTTGAGGCCACTCAAATTCGCGCGATGCGTAAAAACCTGCAGCGTCAGCATATTGTCGTGCCGCGTGTTTTTTCAAGGTATAGCACAAAAGATATTCTGGTGATCTCGTTTATTGATGGCGTATTAATGTCGGATTATCTGCGCTTGCTGGCGGAAGACCCATTAAGGGCCTTGCAATGGCAAGGCGAAAATAATATCAATCCGCAAAAAGTAGCACGGAAAATCTATTTAAGCTGCCAACGACAAATATTTGAAGACAATCTGTTTCATTGCGACTTGCATCCTGGAAACATCATGCTGCTGCGCAATAGCCACTTCGCCTTGCTCGATTTTGGCGCGGTGGGATCTCTGGACTTGCAGACTCGCCAGCAGGTCATGTTGTACCACCGCTTGATCGCCGAAGGCGATTTATCCAAGGCGATGATGGTGCTGACTCATATGTCCTCGCCGTTACCCTCGGGGGATTTGGCGGGTTTGCTGCGGCGCCTGGTGCGAGTGACGCAGAAATCACTGCGTTTCATGACTGTCAAAGGCGTGCCCTACGAAGAGCGCATTTACTCCGATGCCACCAGCCAGCAACTCAGGCTGTTAGGACGCGCGCGTATTCCCGTCAGTTGGGATTTCTTGCGCGCGCAACGCACCTTTACGGTGTTGGAAATGTCCATGCGCCAACTTGACCCGCAAATGCAGCCGATGAAACTCTCACGGCGTTATTTTAATGCCAGAAACCGGCGTGTGTTGCGTGCGGCTGGTGGGCATCACCAACAACTGTTTAATCATATTGAAACCGTGGTGGCTGAAGCCGCGACGATATTGCGCGAGCTCTCCGATGCCAAGGCGTTGGCGGGAAAAATCTGGGGAATTGGACTGGATGAAGTGAAGGCCATTGGCCGACGCATGCTCATTGGCGCTGGCGCGCTGATTGCCGGTGGACTGGGTTTGATCTGGGCGGGGCGTTATTACATGAATGGCGTGCTGTAACCCGCTCAGGCTGGTGGCCGCTTAGGCCTTTTTCGCATGGAGCAATGAGGAGATTTGGCATGGTGCATGAAGTACAACTCGGAAACAATCCTGGCTCTAGCCTGGACCCGGTGATCATCAAACTTGGCAAGCGCAAGCGCAAGGACATCCGCAAACTGGCCAAGGGAAAAGGGCGCCTGTTTTCCAGGGTATTGGAAACCCACGCGCGCATGCGCACCGAAGGTGGGGAAGAGCACGAACTAGGGCCGGTAGTGGTTCTGGTGAAGGAAAAGAAGCGCAAGAATCGCCAGCGTTGGGGGTCTCCATTCTGGTCGTGAGTGAGTCTATCCGGAAGACACGCCGTCGGCGGCTTCCGGCCAATGCCGAGTCAAAATATTGGAATAACACCGGAGATCAAAATGGATCAGCAGCAAACCGATGATGAACTATACCGGGTCGTGGTCAACCCGCATGGGCAATATTCGATCTGGGCGGTCGGGCGCGCGCTGCCGACGGGCTGGAGCGCCGAAGGTAGCAGCGCAACACGAGAGCAATGTCTAGATCGGATCGAATCGATCTGGAGCGCCATCGCGCCCGATCCATCGCCTAACGCATGACATGAGCGGGGGCTCACTGAGCAACCGTCCCAGCTTCGCGCTTTCTCAGACTCCAATCAGATACCGCCATGAAATCACTGGTTCATCCTAAGTCGCGGGCGCTGAGCCCTGCTCAATTGGGCATCTGGATTGCCCAGAATCTTGACCCGCAAAGCGCAATTTATAACATTGCGGAATATATAGAGATTAAGGCTGAACTGGATGACGACGCGTTGCTTGACGCGCTGCGCGCTGTCGCGTTGGCTAGCGATGCCTTGCACTTGCGTGTGGTTGCCACACCGGAAGGGCCACGGCAATTCGTCGCGCGCGGGCGCGTCTGCCCGTTGCGCTATCTCGACCTCGCCGCCGTGCCCGACGCGCCCGCGCGCGCGCTCGAGTGGATGCGCCGCGACTATCAACAGGCGGTTGATCTACGGCATGGACCCTTGTTTGCCTTGGCCGTATTGCGTCTGGGCCCCGAGCATTACTGGATCTATGCCCGCTCGCATCACATCTGCAACGATGGTTTCGGCGGCGCGCTGTTTATTCAGCAAGTGGCCGACGCGTACTCCGCGCGGATGGCGGGGGCGGGGGCGGACTTTGATGCCACCGGCAGTTGGTTCGATTTGCTGGACCAGGAACAGGAGTACCGATCCTCGGCCAGATACGCCAAGGATCGTGATTATTGGCTAGAACGGATGCGCGACGCCACGCCAGCGCATACCTTGTCCGGTCGGCCGCCAGGCCAACCCGGCGCTGTGGTGGAAGCCTCGGCATGGTTTGCGCGCCGCGAGGCCGAAGCGTTGCAACAATGGGGCGCCCAGTTAGGGGTGAGCCTGTCGCAGCTACTGATTGCCGGCGCCGCACTCTATCTGAATCGTTTGACCGGTCGTCGCGATATCGTGCTCGGCATCCCGGTCCTGGCCCGAACTGGCGCCAAATCGCGCTCGATTATCGGCATGATGGCCAATGTACTGCCGCTACGGCTTGACCTGGGCGCGCATCAGACTCTGGCAGCCTTGGCGCTGCAAGTAATGCGTGCTTCGCGTGAATTGATGCGGCATCAGCGCTATAGCCGGGAAGATCTGCGTCAGGCTCAAGCGCTGGGGCCGGAAGATCCCGAGCAGTACGGCATGGTGGTGAATGTCAACGCGTTTTCCTACGACGCACGCTTCGCCGGTCATCCCAGTGTGGCGCATAACCTGGGCAGCCGCCCGGTTAACGATCTGCAACTGGTGTTCTTTGATAACCTGGATGGCGCTGATATTCGCGTCAAGTTATTCGGTAAGGCGGCGCATTACACTGTCGTGGAGGTAGAAACCCATCTGCGGCGTATGTTGGCGCTCCTTGGCGAGTGGCGCGCCCACTCGGCTGACGAGCGTTCGGACCGACTGGCTCTGGTCAGCGCGCCGGAGCGCCAGGCGCTGCTGTATGGCCACAACCAGACCACGCGCCCGGTGGCGAGCGCCACCCTGGTGAGCCTGTTCGAGGCCCGGGCGGCGCGCGCGCCACAAGCGCTGGCGCTGATCG